>OBLU010001397.1_pt1 | contig 22541 bp, 19 predicted proteins | sample 1518681 | NCBI WGS metagenome assembly OBLU01 (sample SAMEA3539304, study PRJEB22396) | soil metagenome | biome: tundra; feature: field; material: soil | place: USA | collected 2010-05 | depth 0.15 m
AACACAACGCGCTGCGGCACTCCTTCATTTCCTACCGCGTGGCGGAGACACAGGACGTCGCCAAAGTGTCGCTGGAAGCCGGCAACTCGCCGCAAATGATTTTCAAACATTACCGCGAGCTGGTGCAGCCGAAAGCGGCAAAGGCATGGTTTGCGATTCGGCCAATGCCGAATAATTGATGGTTGGATGCAGGCGGCAAACTTGAACCATTTTTTTTGTTTCCCAAACTTACACCGCTGCTGATACGCCCAACAGGTCGCACCTGACAATGGTGCCTTCGGGCATTTCGGTGCGGCGGGAGGCCGTCCAGAGGCGGATGGCTTCATCCGTCCGGGTTTCGGCATCTGCGGGCAGTTTGAGCGACGCGGTGTTTGGCGCGAGCTGGCCGGTTTCCAACCGCTCGGCATCGAAACCGCCTTCGTCCACGGTGCATTCACCGTTGACGGCGACGCGAACCACGGATGAGGATGAGCCTTGGTCGGCGCGATCCCATGTCACCCGGTAGCGGGCCTCGACGATGCCGGGCTTCGCGCCATCGGCGGGAAGGATGGTGGCGTCGCCGCTGAACGGCGCGTTTTGCAGATAGGCGACCAGCGCGTCCACCAACGGATGGCCGAGGCCCAGCAAATCGCAGTTCTTTTTGCGCATGGCGAGTTCGCGGTCGAACGAGACGTGGTCATATTTGGGCGCAACCTGCGAAAAGGACTTCAAGCAATCCGGCGTGAGAATCTGCCAGAACTCGCCGACGGGCAGCACCGTGCCGCCCAAACGGATGACGGCATCGCGACACCAGACACCCAACTGCCGCAAATTGAAGCGACCGGAAATGCGGCGGTAGTGCTCCAGATTGAAGTAGGTCAAATCCTGCGACAGTTCCATCAAAGCCGTCCGGGCGTTTTGCGCCTGCTCCATCATTTCCTCAATCTGGCGGGCAGTGCGCTGATAGTCCTTGTCCACAAGCGCCTGTTTGTAAAGCTTCTGGTAGTCCGGATTCGAGCCGAGAAAGCCGAGAATATCGAGGCGGAAATCCTCAAGCGGTTCGCCAGTTTCGCGATCCGTCTTGCCGATGGCCTTGGCGACCGCCTGCAACTTATCGGTGAGCAATCCGTAGATGCGTTCCTCCACCGTGTCGCGGGCGATGAGGTTGTAAACCTGGGCAACATCCTTTTGCCCGAAACGATGGATGCGGCCGATGCGCTGCTCGACGGCCATTGGATTCCAGGGCAGGTCGTAATTGAACAGCACGCGGGCGCACTGGAGATTGATGCCTTCGCCGCCGGCGGATGTGGAAATCAGAAACTTCGCGCCGTTTTCATCCCAAAACCGCTCGGCGGCTTCGATCTTATCATCCAACGGCCCGCCTTTGATGGTCGCGATTTTTTCCGCGCCGTAAATCTTGGACAGTTCAAGGCGCAGAAATTCCAGCGTCTCCCGATATTGAGTGAAGATGATGAACCGCTCGCCCTGATTTTCGCCGCGCAGACCGGTTATTACGGAAAGCAAGCAGTCAAACTTGCGGTCGGTGCCCTCGGGGACAAGGCCGATGAGTTCACGCACCAAAGAAGATTCATCAGGAATCTCGGCGTCGGCATAGACGCCTTCGTCGCCTTCCTCGTCGGAATCGAGCGACCATTCTGTGGTTTCCTCCATCTCAGCCAGTTTGCGGGCGATCCGCTGGCGCACTTGCGCAATGTAGGCGTCCGCATCCTCGTCGCTGATCACTTTGTCGGTGGTGAGCAGGATTTCGCGGGCGAGCAAACGCATCTCGTCCTGCAACCGGACATATTGCGTGGCGAGGTCCGGCTCGAAATTTGTTCGGCGCTTTTTTTCAACTTCAATCTGTTCGCGCACGAGCAATACCAGCAATCGGCGGCGCAACGCCTGCCGAATGGCGCGAGGACTGGACGACATCATTTTCTGGAACGCCGTCATCACGAAACCGATGGCGCGCTGGGCACTGGTGGTGCGCCCGGCCCGGAACACCCCGGCGGCTTCGTAACCGGTGCGAAGATAACCGGTAAGTTGTTCGTAAAACCGCTGCTCGCGCAAAGCCGGCTCAAATGTCTCGGTGTGAACCTGACGGCGGACGAAAAGGGCTTTGCCGTTGGCATCCACGACTTCACGCTTGGTGCGGCGAACCATGACGCGGTTTAACAGGCTGCGATGGGAAATCATCGCCTCCGGGGAATCGAAAAGATGATTGTCGAGCAAGTTGACGAGCGACCAGAACTGGAAATTGTCGCCCTGATGCGGTGTGGCGGAAAGAAACAGCAAGTCGCGGGTGTGTCCCTGCAACGCCTCCATGAGCCGGTAGTTTTGCGTGGTCTGCTGTTTCTTGCCGTAACGGATGCGGCTGACGTGGTGCGCCTCGTCCACGATGACGAGGTCAAAGCGCGGCGCGTTCAACAGCCGCTCCATGCGCGCCGGACGCTTGACGGTGTCAATGGAGGCGATGACGCGATTCTTGTTTTCCCACACGCCGGGCGCGGAATCGTGGAAGTCCACGCCGAGCACTTCAAATTCCAGCCGGAAGCAGCCGCGCAATTCGTTCTGCCAGTTTTTGATGAGGCCTGCCGGACAGAGGATGAGCACGCGCTTGGCCTCGCCGCGGACGATGAGTTCGCGGATGACCATGCCGGTCTCGATGGTCTTGCCCAGGCCGACCTCGTCGGCGATGAGCAAGCGGCGACGCTGCATTTTTACCACGTCATGCGTGAGCAAAATCTGATGCGGCAAAAGTTGCGTGCGCGAGTTCGTGAGTTCGCCGCCGGTGTTACCGAGCGCGAACTGCCACGCGAGCTGCCGGAGCAGGAAATCCTTGGAGTTGTCAAACTGGCCGGCACGCAGCTTGTCCCACGGCGACATGGCCTTTTCCAAGCGCTGAACCGGCAAGGTTTCCAGCCGCCGCCCGGAACGGCTTTCAAAGACGACATCGGCAGCGTAAATGCCGCCGGTCTCGGACAGGCGCAACACCTCGCCGATGCCGAGTTCGTAGCGGCCGGAAACCCGGACGCGGTCGTTGGGTTGCAATTTTTCCACGGTGTAACTCATGACAAGTTCACTCCATAATGATACGTCTCGAACCCGCCCTCGCTGCTGATGTCGGGATTGGAGCCGAAGAGCCGCCAGAGCGGAATACGCTTGCCGGCGTAAGGCACAAAGAGATGTTTGCCAGCGCCCAAAACGAGTGGGCGCCGGATGGGGACATGGATGGTGCCGAGGTTGCTGACTTCATTGGACACGTCACGAAGTCGGCGGCGCATGTCCTGCAAGAAGGGCCATTCGCGATTTTCGTTCACGTCTTCAAACTGGCTCATCTGCACGAGAAATTCGTCCAAGCCAAACAGGCATAGACCGGGTGAGCGACGGGTAAAGGGAAAAGGGTCTTGCTCCAACTGGCGAACGAGGTCGGCGAGTCCCAGCCGGGTGGGATTCGGTTTCACCTTGCCGGAATGGCTACCGGACCAGTCGCAAGCTTCTTCGGGCAATACCAAGTATCCTGGCATAAGTTATTTTGGGTTATTGGCCGCTGCCGTCTGAGCGAACATGTCGTCGTAGAACGGCAGCAGCTTGTCGGCGGATTTTGACCAACGGTCGGGGTCGCGCTGTTTCAGATACTGAAGCGCGGCGCGAATCTGTTCGCGCTGACCGCGAAAGCGCTCGACCAGATGGTCGAGCCGTTCACCCTGTTCGGCGTTGCCGGCGAGTAGGTGAATCACGTCCACGAGTTCCGGGCCGAAAGCTATCGGCGCATTGTCATCAGCGGCCAGCAAGGCGAGTTGTTGCGCATTCGATTCCGCGCCGCGAAGTGTGAGCCGCAATCCATCGAGCCGTTCTGACGGCGTGAGCACTTCGTAGGTGCGCCCGCCTTTGACGCGGCCTTTACGTAGCAACGGTGGTTTGTGCCCTGTCAGATCGCTCACTTCAAAAACGCCGCGTGTGGACTTGCTGATGCTGTCTACGGAGACCTCCCGTTTATCAAACAGGGACATTAGCCAGACTTGGGTTAAGGCGTCCAGGTTTTCCAACTCGCTCGGAAGTGGTGTTTCACGGCTGACAATTTGCTCCACCATGAGGCGGATGTCCTGCAAGGCGGATTTGATTGGGAACGGCTCACCGTTCCAATCCATCACTGCGCCATAATGGCGGGAATAGACTTCAAGGCATTTGCCGATTAGCACCATGCGTATATCCGGCGACGGTAGCGGGCGGCCACCGTAGCGTCCAGCTTCAATGCGTGTGATTTCTTCTTTCGCTCGCTGGCGCACAGATTGACGCAATCCTGCCCAACTACGTTTCGTGCGCGTATCTTCAGGCCGACGCTTGCGACAAACATGAATCAGATCATATGCGATGGCATCGTTGTCTTGAAGATGGAGTGAGGACTCGCCTTCAGACTGAACGGGATAAATCGCTTCGATTTCAAATCCCGAGTTCATGACTGCGCTCAAAAGGTTTTCCCAAGCAGACCCTTCTGCGTGGTGAAATGTGAAAACCATGAGTCCGTCTTCAACCAGCTTACTGTGGCACGTGCGGAATACGGCTTCCAAGCCCTCGCCAAAATCTTCCGCAGACACACCGCGGCTCTTGTTTTGAACAATCTCGGCAAGTTTCGGAGTGTGTTCAGGTGAAAAGATTGGATAGCGTTCTTTAAGGAGAAGCCGAAGCCAAACGTAGAAGAAGTCAGCCAACTCTGCGTAGTTTACATTGTCTGCGTATGGTGGGTCGGTGATGATAAAGTCGGCCTTTTCCAAGACGGCATCAGCAAGATTTCTCGAATCCCCGCAGCGTATGTTTGCTGCCCGATCATCCAAGCAAATCTTGTCCGTGTGGACACCGGATGCCTCTGCGCGACTGCCGTCGTGTCGGCGGACTAGAGTGCCGTCTGAATCATAAGAGCAATCATCTGGATTCTTGGCCCACCGCTTTCCTCCTTTGACTATTTGAAACCATGGGACAAATCCCTTCCCATAGGCGACGCCCCAAACGTGGTCTTCGCACGGGGTCGTTTTGGGTTGAAAGTCGTGACGTGAAAAAATTCCTTTCGCTGATTCGCTCTTGCTCTGATTCGTTTTGTAACGAGCGAACATGTTGCTTCCTTCAATCAATGAGAAGAAAGCTGAGAGAAGCATTTCCTGGCAGGCGACGTTAGTTTCGGATTTGATACCTTGAAGAAGCGTGCTCAAACCAAGTAACTGGCGAGAATTAAACATTTGATGCCAATGACAATAATGATGCTCATTCAGCCGGTCAGTTTCTTGGCCCGAAGGAATCTGGCTCTTAGGATATGGCAAGGCGTGCATATTCTTCTGCCAGAGCCGCTCCGCATCGCCATAAAGGGCTTGGTCAGCCGGGGCATGGCGCGCGTAAAACTTGCCGCTCTGCTTCCAAATCAAGTTCTGCGTTGCAGGCACGAATGGGCCTGAGTAACCAACATCCGACTTCGCTATATCTTCCTCTCCCGTCTCATTCTCTCCATTTTCTCCCTCCTCCCCGAACAGATCATCATGCGTCCCACCGTTTTTGTCGGGGTTGTTACTTGGGTCGCATCCGGGCGCGTAGGCTTGCAATCCGTAAGCGTGAATCGGCAAGAGTTGATCCTTCGGCAGCGAACGGATGGAGGCGATGATGGCGTCATTGTTGCCACAATGTGGGCAAACGAAACGCCCTTTGTCCGCAACGTGAGCTTTGTGCGGATTGAAGGTGACTCCCGCTGGGCTTGTCACCATTGCATCGGGCGCAATTTCGCCACGCCATTGAAAAACGTCTTCGGTCTGCGGACAGAGCAGCACGGTCAGCGGCACTTTCTTGCGCTTCTTCTTCTTCGCGGTCAGGCGCGGGCGAACGATCTCATTGCAGTTAGGGCAGCAAACCTGGCCAGCTTCCAACATGCCGGTCTTTGACTGGCATTGGCGCAGAACATGAATCCATTCCGGCGAGCCTTCATTGACCTTGCCGTCTTTTTTCAAAATGCTTCTACCCTGACAGACATAAATGCCGCCTTCCTCGTGCGCGTAGGTCCATCGCTCGCTGCTGCGGCCCACGCCGCCAGAGTAGATATTGCCGTGAAACATGACATGCGGGTCGGCAATGAGCGCCGCCGGTTCAACTTCCCAATCAAAATTGGCGTCGCATTTGGGACATTTACAATCCGGGTAGTAACGGATGCTGGGACTTTTGGCCGCAAGGACATAATCGGTGAACAGCGGCACTTGTTTCCGGCAGGTGGGGCTGGTGCAAACGGCGGACTTGGCCCAAAATGTGTAGATGACATCCGAGTTTGGAAGGCCGCAAACTTCCTCCACTATCCAAGGCGGTGCGGTCTGGTAGAGTTGGAGCAACGTTTCACGCAACGGTCGGCCCGACCACGGCACGATTCGGTTGGCGAGCCGTTCAAAGGACGCGTCGAGTTCTTTCGAGTCAACAGGCTCGACTTCGGTTTTCACGATGAACCACGCGACCGGGTTTAAATCAACACCAACGACCTTGCAACCGAGGCGCAGCGCTTCGACGATGGTCGTGCCGCCGCCCATGAATGGATCGAGGATGATTTTGCCATTCGTGTCCGGGTCGTTGGAGTGATCCTTGTAGAACTCCTCCATGATGTTCGTGCCCGCCGGTTTCAACGCGCCCAGCAAAATGGCGCGGAAGACACACGACGCCCGGCGTGCAAACCATTTGTGCATCTGATAAATGGGCTTGAACGAATTGCGCTCCGGCGCGGCGAGACGGTTGATCTCGACGATGGGAAAATCTTCCTCGATGGCGCGCTTCATGCGGAAATCTGGTGGCCGAACGGAGTGGTGTTCGGCAGATTTTCCCAGGGGACAGCAACGCCCGTCTGGCGGTCAAGCAGGCCAAGAAAGTCGCAGAAATGCACGACCATTTCGCCCTGGGTGTGCGACGGGGCCGTGCTGTCAATAATCACGCGGCCGAGACATTGGCGGCTCTGCCGTTTGGGATGGTTGAGCAACGGCGATGAACTAATTTCAGTGATCCAAATAAATTTGGGATAATCCAATTCGATCAGTCGGTCGGCGAGCGCCGGGTTGAATGCGGTTGCCGCCACGTCGGCCCGCAATTTTTTCTGGAAATCCACTGACGGCATGAGAAACGTCCGATACTCCAATTTGTCCAGCAAGCCGTTAAATTCGGGGCGCAACTGGTGGATCAAATCCTTGTAGGCGGGGAATCCGGCGTTTCCCGTGGGCAATTTCAGCAGGCGTTCAATCGCCTTGCGGGCCATGACTTCGGCGGCTTCGCCGCGCAAGGTCACTTCCAATGGGACAACGGCGATGATGTCCTCGACTTTTTCAAATGACAGGCCGCCAGCCGGCAGATTGGCAATGGGCATGATGCCGTAGGGACCGGAAGCGTCGTTGTGGGTGATAAAAGCGGGGATGCGCTGCACCGCAATCGAAGCATTAAATTTCGGGTCGTAGGTGTGGCCGATGCCCACGAGCGCATGGTTACTGGTGCCAAAGATGACGGGAAGCCCGCTTTCGATATAGCGGTAAGCGATGTCAGCCAGCTTGAGCGACCGGACGGTTTTGCGATTTTTTTTCTTCCGGTCGTCGGGCCACGCGGCATCCTCCGGCAGCGCGGCATCCACATGGCTGGAACACTCGTCAAACTGGTCCAGCGAATAGCTCAAGGCGGAAAGGCCCATGCCCTCAAGCGCGTCGAGCATTTGTTTCCAGTTCAATCCCCGTTCCGCCGGCAGCGACCGGCCCCAGGCGCCCTTGGCCTTGGCAAACTGGTTGATCTCGGAAGGCAGAAATTCGCGGTGGTTGAAACGCCGGCTCAAAAACCGCGCGACCATCCAGAGCGAAGCCTGGGCACACGCGCCGACCTGCGTATCCTGCTGGAGGAAGGGCATCGCCTTGACGGAAAATTTCTGGCCAAGAATGTGCGCGGAAAATTCGGCCAGGCAGTGGACAAATTCATGGTCCGGGTCCTTGAGCGTGGGTTTCAACAGCGTGCGGCCAACACGCTGGAGGTCGGTTGGACGCAGCACCAAGAAACCCAAATAAGAATCCGCGGGAACCGTCGCCGCCAATTTGGGAATGTCGGCCTGGGTGAAATCGGCGGCGAAAAAATGAAGCCGGGTGGCGCGCGGTTCATATCGCTTGAAAGCACGGCTGTAAAAAGCCGCGTGTTCGTCCTGATAATCCTTGTCAATGTATTCGCGCTCGAAGATGACGGTCTTGCAGTTGAGCGGAGGGGCGGCGAGCGCGTCTATGGTATTGTTAATCGGACTCAGGTTTCCCTTGTAAGGCAATGCACATTTTCTAATTTCCTGCTGGAACTCAACGGAAGGGAATTTGGTCGTGAGAAATTTTTTTATCATAAAAAAAGAAAACAGCCGTCCCCGCAGGGAAGGCTGTTTTTTGGAAAAGCGAGTTGGTTGAAGACGAAGCCTAGTGAACGAACTTGCGCGAGGCGCTCGCCAAAGAGCGAGCACACGCGGTTTCGTAGGCGTCGATTTCCCGTTTGGCCTGCGCGGACACATCGGACCAGTATTGCTGCCAGTCTGTGCGTGCGAGGATGGATCCGACCTGGTTTCTTGCCTCTTGGGCCAAGTCGGCGCGATGGGCGTGCGGTGCGGCGCAGCCAGCCGTTTGGTTTGTGATTGGCATAATTTGGCTTGAAAAGTTCAAAAACAACACCTGTGTTACTACAATCGGCATTTTTGGCAAGCGGAAAAGTAAAAATTTCTGCATCGCCAAGCTCAGCCGAGAATGGTGAGCAAATACTACACCAAATTCCCGCCGGTGTATAGGGCGAAAAACTCGGTCGAATTTGCGGGTTAAAATGTCCAGTCATAAGGCGTTGCGTATCAATTCAGGTCACTTCCTCGGGTTTATACACGATCAGTCCCGGCACGTTGTCAAAGGATTTACCGGCGGTGACGATGCCCTTGATGCCATGCCGGCGGGCGATGGCGAGATTCACGGCGTCGTTGGTGAGCAGGCCATGCTGCTTCTGGATTTCCAGCGCGACGAGAAAATCCGCCGCGTGGGATTCAGCGACCACCAGCGCACTATCGAGGAGGTCGCGCACGCTCTCGGCGTAGGCGTTCAACTGGCGGACGAGGTCGGGATGGTCGGACAATTTCCGGGCGGGGTTGGCCCCGACCAGATGATAGCCCTGGGCTTCCTGCACCAAGCAGCGGTGGCTGAAGTCGGCGAGCGTGGGCAAGGTGACGACGCCATTGACCGCGCCCGATTCGCAGCGCAGAAGCAACTCACGGCATTGCGGCGAGCGGCGGTTGCGGGCGTAAAGCAACACGCTGGCATCCACCAGAACCGTGCTGCCGTTGACGATGTCGCGCAGATTCATCATTGTTCAAAAAAATCCAGTTCCATGGATTTGCGAAATTGCTCGTTGGTAAGATTGAAGTCCGGGGCTTCGAGAAAACGGATGAGACCGGAGCGCAGCGGATTTTTCCGCTTGGCGCGCTGGACGTAATCATTTAGCGCAATCTCGACGATCTCGGCGATACGGCGGCGCTCCTGGGTGGCCAGCACCTTCACGTCATCATAGAGGGCGTCATCCACCACGGTTCCAATTTTGCGTTTCATATATTCTGTTCAAATAATGGCATTCCTTTCATCGCGGTTCGAGTTCAATCCACGGAACGAGAACTTCCATGAGGGAAAAGCCGCCGTGATGAAAGAGTTTGCGCGAGCTGTCGCCCTTGGGGCGGGTGCGCAACCGGCCGCGCAGCAGGGCGACGCGGCGTTCGGGGAGCAACTGCAAGTCGGGATTCCACGACGGAAAGATTTCGTCCGACGCGAACTCTTTAAACCGGGCCTGACCCAGCAGACTGGCGGCATCGGATGTGCGGGTGGCTTCCAGGGATGCGCCGAGAAAAATGTAGCCGTGGTCGCTGGTGACGACGATGGGCAGGCCGCGAGGAACGGCCTGGACGCTATTTTTCCAGATCGTGGGGATGTGGTTGCGATGGAAATTGCCGAACAACGCCTCGGTGCGGGCGGCGTCATCCTTGAACAAACGGTCAGGATAAGTGGACCAGAGCAACACGCTGCGGCCCTCGGTGGGCGTGTAGCGCGAAGTCGGTTGTTCCAGATACACCGCCTCGACGTTGCGCTGAGCGAGTTCGGCGCGACCGGGAAGTTGTGACGGGCCAAGCCGGGTGCCGATGACCCGCTGTTCGACATAATCCATCGTCTCGGTGGGCAGACAGGTGGCGATGGCGGCAGCGGACTTCACGCGGAAACCGGAATCCTCCGCGAGCTTGAGCAAGAGCGGGAACTCGCGCAACGAAAGCCCATCGAACACGACGGCGGCGCGGGGCTGCGCCAGCGGCAACGGCGCGTCCAAGCCGAGCCATTTTTTGAGCGCGGGCGCGGACTGGCTATCCGCCGCCAGTTCACCCCAAATCTCCTGCGCGCCGGTGGCGATCAACTCTTCCAAGCCGCAAACCGCCTCCTCGCCGCCCCGGAGAAATTGATCCGGTTCGGATTTTTCGTAACGCGAGCGAGTCCAGACGGAATCCAGCAACCACGATTTGATGGCCGGAAGCCGGGCACTGTCGGCGAACAACAGGTCAGATTTGAAAGCCAGTTTGGACATAAATCATTCCGTCTTGGGTTGTATGCCCAATTTGACGCGGCACGAGCCGGGCGTGAAATCGGGCAGGCGCTCGACCATGTCCTCGACCTGGGCCTTGGTGAACACGCCGGAGAATTGAAGTGCCGATTCGCCGTGGAAAGCGGCAACGCCGGTGAGTGAACCGCGCAGGAACGAGGGCAGCGCGCTGACATCCACCGTGCGTTCGTCGAACGTGAGGGCAATTTGAACGGAGACAATCCGGCAATCCTCATTCTCTCCCAGCAAGCGGGCAATTTCCTGGCGGAGCAACTGCCGCGACGGCAAAAAGCTGGTGCCGACATCAGTGGTGGCGGGTGGCGTCGTGCCGGTCGTTGAGCCGCCGCCGGGCGCGGGCGTGGCCGGACGCGACGGATTAAGCGGCAAGCCGGGTTGGGTGGAGGTTGAGGGCGCGGCGCTGACATCGAACGGTTCGGAAATAACGGCGTCGCCCAACTGGTCGCCAGTAAGGCGCGGCGTGCGTCCGCAGACGTTATCCGCCGGATGACGGAGGCCAATGACCGTGCCCTGTGCCACCAAGCCATGAATGGCTTCGTGGAAAACGCTGTGCGTGATAAGCACCGGAAAACCGGGCGTGTTGCGATACTCGGCCTCCACCTGACTGACCTTCTTGCCGATGAGGTTGGCCACGCGGCCGGAGAGATGCTCCTGAATTAGTGACGCCGGATAAAGTGTCCGCAGCAAGTGCTGGGCGATTTGTTCGCGGGACGCGGCGGCGGGCAAACCTTCGGCCTGGAACTCGCACTCGGCGGGAGTCGGGCCGAACTTCACAACCTGAATGTGCTGGAAGTTGGTTTTTTTGAGATAGTCCACCGCGTTGCGTTTGTCGTCCGTGCCGATGCGGGAAAACTCGGTGCTTTTGGCGGCGTCGCCGGCGGTGCGGGCGAGATAATCGGCGGCGAGCCAGTTCTTGGCGTATTTGAGCAAATCGGCGTTGCGGCGGAGATCCACTTTTTCATCGCGCGGCTCGAACAAGACAACGGTGTTACGGCGCTTGAGGCCAAAATACAACTGGTGGATTTCCTCGGGCTTCAACCGGCGCGGCGCGGCGAGCAGGCGGATGGCGGACTGCGAAGATGCATCGAGCGCGGCCTGCGCGGAAGCCGGGTCGGAGAACACCACCATTTCGGACTCGCGCAAAACGTCGTTGGCCCACCATTTGACGATCTGCTCCCAGGCTTCGTCGTCGGAGACGGACAGGGCGCGGAGATTGACCTTGGCGTGGGCGTTTTCCTTCACGTCGAAACAAAGCGAGCCGCCCTTCTCGTGGAAGTAAGAGCCGAGTTTTTTGAAATTGGTCAGCGAGATGCGGAAGGCGTTGAAGTCGCCGCCGGGGTTGATGATCTGGCGGGCGAGTTCGTCCTCGGTGATGCCGGTTTGCTTTGCGGACGGGGCAAGGGTCGCCAGCAAGGTGGCGGAAGCGATCTGGTTCGCGAAGGGGTTATGGCGCAACTCGGCAAGATTGGACTCGGCGCACGTCAGGAGATTTTGCGACGGGTCAAGGTCGGCGAGCCAGCTACGCAACTCGGCGTCGGCCATGTTGGCATCGGCCATTGTGATGAGATGGGTTTCCGCACAACGATTGCGAACCAAGGCGGCGAGAAAACCGAGCGCGCCGCGAGTGCCCTGAAAGCCGCCCTTGGACTGACGAATCCGCACGAGCGCGACATCGAGCAATTCCGGCGTGAACGGAAACGACTGGCGAAGCTGGTCAGGATAATCGGGGGGAATATCAATACCGAAGCGCCGCCAAGTGTTCAAGTAACTCTGAACGATGGAGTCAATTTCGGGCGACGGCGCGAGCGGCGATTTCTTGAACAGGCGATGAAACAAAACCTTGCGGCGGTCGGTGAAATCCTGGAAACGCAGCTCCACCCGCGTAACACGTTTCAACGTGAGGCCGGGTTCGAGGTTGCCGTCATACACCGAGGCGATGAGCAAGACATTGGAATCCGCCCGGTTGGATTCCTCGGAAAGCATCTGGAGGAAATTCATATTGCTCTGGCGAAGAGCGGGATTGCTGATGGAACGAACACCGCTTTCCAACTCGTCGAAAATGAGGACGAGTTTTTTGCCGTTTAACGCGGCACGGAACTGGTCAAGATTCGGCGGCTGGTCGGCGCGGAAGCTGGCACCCAATTCCTCACCGATGACACCCCAAAGGGATTCGAGCGGGAAGTCGGTGAACTTGCGCGTGATGACCCGCGTGCCGGCGGGCGCGGAAAAACTGAGCGTATTCTCGGCGAGCCACGGGTGACATTCGGCGGGCGAACTGCACAGGTGGAGCGGTATCAGCAGGCCGTGGGATTTGCCGACGCCCTTCGGACCTTCGGCGAGAAACAGTCCCGGCTCTGCCTCGGCAGAGTTCAAGCGTTTGTTGATGGACTCAACGAGGCGGCGAATTTCGCCGGAAGCGAAAGTTGACTGGAGAAAATCGCGCGGGCGTGATTCCAAGGCGCGGTGTTTAGAATCAGTGACGCGCTCAATATCAATGACACCTTGAAGTTTGCCGTTAAGAACGTCATCCTTTGGTTCAAGCAACTGTTTAAGCATGTCGGCATGTTACACCTTTCATCTAGGTGCGTCAAGAAATCTTTTTATGTCTTGACTCTGCGTGTTTTTTCGCGTAGAAATGCCTCATGAAATTCAAACAATTCACGAAACTGGGCTTCTTGAAGGGAATTGGGCGGACGCTGCTGAACAAGTTGTTCGGCAAGTATGCGGGTGATCTGGTGGCGGCGGGCAAAGAGCTTCCGCCGCAAGACGCGAACGATGACAACTATTTCAAATCGCTGTCGGGCGTGGCGATGGGTGCGGACGGCCTGCCGGACGATCTTTTTGAGGCCATGTATGCAATTGAGGAGATGGCCAACGAGGAGGGCCAGGAGCGGCTGGAAAATGCGCCGGAACTGGCGGCGCTGGGACTCAAGTTTGACGAAAAATCTTCGCGCGGGGACATCGCCCTGCAAGTTTTTCTGGCCGCGCCGGAATTGCTGGCGCAGAAACACAATGAAATGCGATTGAGCCGTCTGGCCTCGTTTGAATATCACGGCTGCAAAACCCCGCAGGATCGGAGCGCGTCATTCAAAGCGCCGACGAAACAAGTTCTCGAATTGCTGACGGCGGACCTGGACGAATGGTTCAAGCTGCATCATCGCGGCGAAAAGTCCGCGAACATTGATCCTTATGAGCTGGAAGGTGAGTTCTGGTTTTTGGTGCGGCACGGAGACGCGCTGGCGCGGATGGCAAAGTTGGACAAAGGCAAATTGAAGATGCTGCACTTTCGCCCGGCCAAGGATGACGTGGTGGTGTATTCGCCGCAACGCGACGAAATCCGCATCCACGCGGGCACGAAGGGCGAGAAGGAACTTTACCGGACGGCGTTCGGGTGGCGGCTGCAAGGCAGCCCCGATTATTTTTCCGAGCGCAAAGCTTACACGCTTGACCCATTGCGGACGGACGGGCCGGATGCGCTGTCCGTGGACGGGGTGCCGGAAATTGAAAAAATCGTTTTGACGGAGTTTGAATTGCAATGGCGAGGCGGCTTAAACGACTCGCTCGTGAAAAAGTCGAACGACATTTTCGCGTCGGCGAAAGCCAGAGAAAAGAAAGCCATTCCTGATTCGGGCAACCTGGTGCGGGCGGGGTTTGATTTTTATTTCGAGGGCGTCAAGAAACCGCGCAAGGTGCAAATTCGTCCGTGGAACACGTTGAAACTTGGCCGGCACTGCGACGCGCGCCCGGTGCATGAATGGCTTTCCAAGCGGGGGTTCCGAACAACGATGATCGGGAATAAAACAGCGTCGGCCACCGTCCAAGCCGGACTTACCACCACGAGCGGTGACGGAACTAAAAATCATGCCGAAGTTTTGGCAATGTCTTGACGAGATTCGCGGGCTGGTCGCTGTGCCGGCGGAATGGCGGGCATGGCTAGGCACGGATTTCGATGCGGTCAAGGCGGCATTCCTGCGAACGCGGGCGGAATCGGCGAAGTCATTTCCGTGTCCGCGTGAGTGCGGTTGCGCGCATGAAGTCGTGCAACGCAAGGCCGGCTCGTTCGTGGCCGTGTGCGGATGCGAGCCGTGTAACTGCGACGACATTCCGCTGACGGCGGATGATGTCGCGCTGCTGGAACTGATCCCGGCGAAACTTGGGCGGGCGATTGCAAAAAGTTTTGAGTGCGATGCGAAGGACGTTGATCTTGGGCTGCCCGGCACGAAACAAATTGCGGCGTTCGGCAACGCCGCGTTGCCCGTGGTGCTGACGATTCAAACCGACAGCGCAAGTTTTTCGGGCACGGTGGCGCAACTGGTGGCGAAATTGAAGGAACATTTCATCCTGCTCGCGCCGTCGAATCGTTTTTTGGACGCCAACTCGTCGGGTCTGCTCAAGACAGCGAAGGCGGGTTTCTTTGATCTCGAATCCAGTCTGATTTTTTTGCCGGGCGGAAAATTTCAGGCGCGCAAGAGCGGCGGGGAATTATTCTCACCGTATCTGCCACAGGCGAGCGAGCCGATGAATGATAATGAAGCGCGGCGATTATTTGAACTGCTCAAGGCGCTGGAATCAGAATCCAATTACCGCAAGGCACCGGTGACTCGCGTATTTCAACTTTATTGCCTCGAAAAGCTATCGCGCAATGAGGTGGCGAAAGCCTGCCGCTGCGTGCCGTCGCTGATTACGCTGCGATTGAAGGCGATTCACAAAAAACTAGGTCGCAAGCCGCTGGAACTGCGGGGGATTTCCTCGCACTTTGACGGCATTGCCGATTCGCTGACGGATTCGCGCGCCCGGAACATTGACCGCGAGCGGGCAATTGATGGCAGCGATCCCGATGACGAAGATTGACCCATTTTGACCTCGTTTTGACCTGGTCAAAACCTCTAAAGCGCCCGTAAAAACGGGCGCTTTTCGCATTTCTGCACCTGTCTGGTTGACTTTGCAGTTTTGAGTATGGGGCTGCGTGTCCGTGATGAAACTGGCGCGGTAAAGCCCCGGCAATTAACTCAAAACATTATGGCTGAAACAGCACAAGCAATCACAACGGGCCAGCCTCCGGCGACGCCGGAAGGTTTCATTGGCAAAACCGAAGTCGCCCGGCGACTCAACAAAACCCTGCGGACAGTGGACAACTGGATGCAACTCGGCCTCCTGCCGTATTACAAAATCGGGCGGAGTGTCGTTTTCAAATGGAGCGATGTGGAAACGCACCTCGCGCAAACGTGCCGCGTGGCCCGCCGGTCCTAGCGGACGGCCACCACTGAAATGTGAAACCTGAAACGCTGAAATCAGATATGCCAAAGCGACACCTCACCCCGGCCCTCTCCCCGACCGAAGCGGAGAGGGAGAAAAGCTGAAATCGGACACCTCACAAATTTTTATGCTCACCGTAATCGAACGCGCACGCAAATACATCGCCAAGTGTCCATCAGCAATCAGCGGACAGCGCGGGCATGATGCGACATATCATGTCGCGGCGGTGCTGGTGCATGGGTTCGCGCTGGGCGAGCCGGACGCGCTGGCGCTGTTGCGGGAATGGAACGGGTCGTGCGTTCCGCCGTGGAACGAAGGCGACTTGATCCACAAAATCAAATCGGCGGCGAACACGGTTCACACATTGCCGCGTGGTCATTTGCTGGGCGACGATGCGAAAAACGGCAGTCCGGTTTCGGCGAAGAAAATTTCCGCGCCGCCACCAAAGCCAAAATTTCAAAAGACCGTGCTGGCGCGGATCGCCAACAAGGTCGCGGACATCAAGGACGTGACCGGTTTTCTTGCGGAACGGTCGCCGGTGCCGGTAGGCGGGCAGGATTCCGCCAGTTTGCTGCGGCATCTCTATCCACGCGGAGTGGGCGAAAAAGTTTTGATTTTCACCGACATGAAATCGCAGGGGCAATTTTTATGGGAAGCGGAGCGGAGCGACGACATTCAGCAGCGGCATTTGCCGGCGGGCAACGATGGGGTGTGGTTTCTGCCGCAGCCGGTGACGGGTGATTTTTTACCGAATCCGCGCTCTGACGGGAAACCATCGCGGCGGTCGGCAGAAAACGTGACGGCGTGGCGGTATGCGGTGCTGGAAAGTGATGAGGCGGATGCCGATGACTGGCTGCGTTGTCTGGTGCAAATGCCGTTTCGCATCGCCTCAATTTGCGAGTCCGGCGGGCGGTCAATTCATGCGCTGGTGCGGTTGGACGCGGCGAGCAAGGCGGATTGGGACCGGGTGATGCTGCCGGTCAAGCCGGTGCTGGTCACGCTCGGCGCTGACCGGGGCGCATTGTCTGCGGTGCGTTTATCGCGATTGCCGCAGGCGATGCGCGGTGAACGATGCCAGCGATTGCTGTATTTGAATCCGCAACCGAGCGGCGTGCCGATTTTCCAACAACCAATTGCGCCGGCTTTTTACTCGCAAAAGGAAAACGGCCATGAATGAAACAACTCCAAACGCATTTGATGCTTGGGTGGATGAGAATCACATTGCGACCGAACCGGCGGTGACGGTGCTGCCGCCGCCGGTCGCCAAGCGGCTTGATGAATTGGTGGCGCACGTTGCCAATGACCCGTCGGAATTGTTGCGAAATCGTTTTCTGTGTCGCGGCGGCGGGCTGCTGCTGGTCGGGCCGACAGGCATCGGCAAAAGCTCGCTGGCGATGCAGGCGAAGATTTATTGGGCGCTGAAGCGTCCGGCATTTGAAATTGTCCCGGCGCGCCCGTTGAAATCCTTGCTCATTCAAGCGGAGAACGACGACGGCGATCTGGCCGAAATGCGCGACGGCGTGCTCGCGGGTTTGAATCTGACGGATGAGGAAAAGCAGGCGGCGATGAAAAATGTCATCGTGGTCCGTGAGGATGTGCGGACGGGTTTGCGATTCTTCAGCGAAACGGCGCGTCCGTTGCTGGCCGAACATCAACCCGACTTGCTTTGGATTGACCCGGCGTTGTCGTATCTCGGCGGGGAAGCCAATTCTCAAAAGGATGTCGGCGGCTTCCTGCGGAACCATTTGAATCCATTGCTGCGGGATTTTAACTGCGGTGCCGTGGTGGTGCATCACACCAACAAACCGCCGTCAGGCCGCGAAAAACCGGATTGGAGCGGCGGCGATTTCGCCTACCTCGGCGGTGGGTCGGCGGAATGGGCGAATTGGGCGCGCGGCGTCATCGCCCTGCGGAGTTTGGGATCACATTCGGTTTTCGAGCTGCGGGCGGCGAAACGCGGCGGGCGGTTGGGATGGGTGGAAGCGGACGGCGAAACGAAAACTTTCACCAAGCTGATTGCTCACGCAAACGAGCCGGGCGTGATTTGCTGGCGGGAAGCCGATGCCTCGGAAATGCCGGAAACGAAAAAAGCCAAACGGATTCATACCAAGGCCGACGTGCTGGCTCATGTGCCGCCGGAAAAACCGATTGCCAAAGACTTGCTCCGTGCCAAAGCGAATGGGGCGGGTGTCGCCTTGAACAAAATCAATCCGATGATCGCCGAACTGCTGGATGACGGCGATTTGCACCAATGGCACGAAAAACGGCCGGGAACGAATTCGAAAATTTCCTTCGCCCGCACTCCGCAACCCGAACCGGCGCTAATCAAATGAGACACCTACACGGAGACTTGAATGGGCAAAACGCCGTGTGTGTCGGTCGTGCGCGTCAGACCAGAGACACACTCACACGCCCCCTATTTATAGGGGCGTGTGTGTGTGTGTCTGTCAGGGGTGGAAAGTAATTTTATGAATCATGCGTTTGAACAACAGCCACGCGAAAGCGCAAAGGCATTTGCCGCCTTCAGCTTGTATTTGAATCTTGGTCCGCAACGGTCAACGGCAGAGGTGGCAAAGAAGTTAGCAAAGAGTGAACAGCTTATCCGGCGGTGGTCGGCAAAATTTGCTTGGACTGACCGCGTGGCGGCGCATGGCGCACACTACGCCATCATCGAGCGCGAAGCGGTTGAGGCGGTGGCACGGAGCAAGGCGGCGGAATGGGAGAAGCGCGAAACGCAGTTGCGCGAAACCGAATGGTCAATGCACGAGGCCGCGATTGCCGCCGCGAAACGCGGGCTGGCGGCTTACATGGAAAAAGACAAGGTCTATGCCAACCTCGCGGACATCGCCCGGATGCTGGAAATCGCCAGCAAACTTGGCCGGCTGGCGACGGGTCTGGACAAGTCCAATGGCGAGCAGCGCGATGGCGACGATCTGCCGGGATTGCGCGTCGAGGTCACGGTCGCGTTGGAGAAAATTTACAGCGAGCCGCTGCCCGGCGAAATCGTGGATGTGCAAACCGTGCCGGCGCTGCCGGAAAAAACCGCATGACGGCATGGGAACGATATTTTCTGGCCGGTCGCCGCGCTGGTTGCCCAAAAGCGCAGATGGAAAACTTTGTCCGCGCCGGATTGTTGTTGCAGCCGAAACAGTTGAAGTTCGCCGCGTATTGCCGCGATGCGGATTTGGCCGGCGGGCCGAAAATGATTTCGACCGGCGGCGGCAAAGGCTCGGCCAAAACGCACGGCGTTTATTGCCAGATTTTCGCGGACGACTGCCAGCGCGTGCCGGGGCTGAAGGTGCTGATATTGCGCAAAATTCTAAAGGGCGCCGCCGAGCAATTTGACGACATGCGCCGCAAATTGCTGTCGAACCTGCGGCATGAATGGCGGGCGCAACGGAGTGAATTGAACTTCCCGAACGGCTCGCGTGTCATCGTCGGAAATTACAAGGACGAACGCGACATCGAGAAGTATATGGGGATTGAATACGATGTGATCAATCTCGGTGAAGCGACGCAACTGCCGCTTTCGCGATTGCAGGGCATTCGGGGTTGTTTGCGCACGAGCAAACCGCACTGGCGTCCGCGCATGTATTTGGACACGAATCCCGGCGGCATTGGCCATCGGTGGTATCGCGGAATGATCATCGTGCCGTGGTTGGAAAAACGCGAAACTTCCACGCGCCATGTCCAGGTCACGGTGGATGATAACAAGTTTGTTGATTCCGAATATAAATCCACGCTCCAGTCTTACACCGGTTGGATGCGCAAAGCGTATCTCGACGGCGATTGGGACATCGCGGCGGGACAATTTTTCTCGACGTTTCGCCGCGAGGTCCACGCCATCGAGGATTTCGACGATTCGCGGGCGGTGGAATGGTTCGCCGCGCTGGATTACGGTTTCGCTCACTACACCGTCGTTTTGCTCGGCTGTCGCGATGGTGATGGAAACATTTTTATCGTGGATGAACACGCCGAACGGCTTTGGCTGCCGCAACGTCATGCGGCGGCAATCAAGGCGATGCTGGCGCGTCACAAAATCGGCGACCGGAAGCTGGCCGTCGAGGATCTGAAAAGGATTGTGGCCGGCGCGGATGTGTTTTCACGCCAGAGCGACGGGACAACGATTGCGGCGCAATACGCTAAACTTGGAATATCCCTGCGTTGCGCCAACACGGATCGCGTGAACGGCTGGGCGGAAATTTTGCAGCGGTTCGGCGATGTCGAGGCCGGGATTCGCCCGACGCTTTTCATACACAAGCGGTGCGGTCGCCTGCTGGAAACTTTGCCGGCGTTGCAGCACGATCCGAACCGTCCAGAGGATGTTTTGAAGGTTGATGCCGCCGAGGACGGAATTGGCGGCGATGATTGCGCCGATGCGCTGCGGTATCTGGTGGCGACGAAGTCGCGAACCATCACGCAACGAAAGTTAAGGGGGTTCTGAGGTGGGCGCGCCTGGCTGCGAGTTTGTGCGAGCGGCCATTACCGGCGAAGTCTGGAATGAGGTGACGATTGGAATAGTGAGCCAATCCCCGGCGCGCCTGCAGAATTATAATTTGCGGATTTGCGGCGGGAGGCGAGCAGGCTGAACGCGCCGAGTCCGGCCAGCGTCAAAGTGGAAGGTTCGGGAATGGGCTCGCCGTCGAGTTGCACCAGCAGGGTTTGGTTGGCGATAGTTGGTGAGATGCTGGTGAAGGAAGGATCCGTCCAGACCGCGAGGCTGGCGACGTTGATGAGGTTGCCCGACGCCCCCGATTGCTGCATGGGGCTGGCGGTGGCAAAGCCCACGTCCATGCCGGCACCGGTGCTCGGGAGCGCGAAGTTCATCATGCAAAGCCAGTAGGTTCCCGCGCCAAGGTTAACCACGGAATCTGCCGACGCAGACACAGCGGCCAAATGATTGACGCCGAAAGTCCAGGACGGGATGTTGTTCGGGTTCATCGTGAACGTGCCGAGGATGTCTGCACCGGGAATGTTGCCGGGCGCGGCGTTGCGAATCTGCACTACGGGCACCGTAGGCAGACCCGGATACTGGTCGCCGACATAGACCTCGGCGTCGGTGACGCTCCAAGTTCCGCTGGCAATTGTGAATTGCTGCGCCCAGCCAGAGTCGGGGTGAAGCGAACTGATGGCGCCAAAAACATTTTGCAAATCGCCTGCGATGATGGTGGATTGGGCGTGTGAGTTGGGGGCAATCATCACTGCACCCAGGATTAACCAGCGGATGGATCTCATTTTGGTTCTGTTATTTAGAGTTCTGGTGTTTAGTTAAGCAGACCAGAGCTCGGCAAGCAATAATTGTTAGCTTTGCTAAATGCCAAGGACTGGAGTCTAGAGGTCGTTGACCTTTGGCGCGGTCTGGTGCGCGTAACACCAAAAACTTTCTGGATGCGCGAAACGACCACCGATGGGCGTTTCGCCGATTTTTTTGGCGGGCGTGTAAGTATATTTGCAGGGGGTGCAAGTATGCTTGCATTGACAAAAAAGGCGCACGGTGGCGAGCCGTGCGCCGCGTTGGTCAATCTTCGTCCGGCAGCATGACGGTGATGGCGGGCTGCGGGTCGTCTATGTCCAGCGGGCCGCAAGTGGCGATGAGTTTTACAAGGCGGGCGGTGCGGTCATCGTTGCGGACGTAAAGCGCAACCGGCAAGCGGTCGCAACCTGGGCGGGCGCGGATGATCGCAAATCTTGTCATCCAAACGACATCCCATAATCTGCCAGCCTCGTCTTGGCCGGTCACGTCCGGCGGCACGGCGACGTATTTATCAAAAACGGCGCGGGTCAAAAACATCGGGAATTTGATGCCCGCCTCCTGCGCGGTCTTGGTGACTTCGACTTGCACGCCATCGGCGATGGCCTGCGCTCTGGTGTAACTGTAAATGACAGGCCCAAAGGGCGATTCGTTTTGTTCTGTGTTCATGGTGTGTTAGCGGTTAAGGATGGGAATTTCAGATTGCGGGCTGATGCGCTCCAGCTTGGGGCGCGGTTGAATGGTGACGGGCTGGCCGAATCTCGGCGTGATGGTGCGCGGTTTCTGAACCACCGCGACCACTGCGGCGGACTCGCTGACGCGAACGACGCGGCAGGGCTGGCCGGCATAGGCGACAACATCGCCAGCATGGAGACGGAAAGAATTTTTCATGGTCGTTTTTTTGTTGGTGAACAAAGCCGCTTGCGCTGCCTCGGCTGCAAGCCGCGCCTGCTCTGCCTCGGCTCGCTCGCGGGCGATGCGGTCGCCATCAAGTGAAACCTCGGCAAAGAGATTGAATGTGTCCGGCGAAAATCCGAACTCATGCTGCGGCAACGGCAGGCGGCGTTTGTTCCGTTTCATGGTGTGAATCAGGCGGCGCGTGAGTCGGCGGGGTAGTAACTGGAATACTTCTCGTGCGGGTCTTGGAAACCGCGCAAGCGGAACGCGCCGCAAGGGTGCTGCCATGCTTGGCGCTCGCGGTTCCAATGGAAACCAAGCTGCGCCAAAATCTGCCGCAACTCCGGCGCGGGTGTCTCGCGGAATGTCACCCAAATCCACTTGCCGACAACCTCGGCAAGATTGAACAAACCGGGATTGCTGGTTTTCAAAAGCTCCAAAACTTTTGGTGTGGGCAAGGTGCGGTTTTTCTTCCGCGCCTCGGTGTCAATCGGCAAACGAGAAT
>OBLU010001398.1_pt1 | contig 22537 bp, 16 predicted proteins | sample 1518681 | NCBI WGS metagenome assembly OBLU01 (sample SAMEA3539304, study PRJEB22396) | soil metagenome | biome: tundra; feature: field; material: soil | place: USA | collected 2010-05 | depth 0.15 m
CCAAGCACGTGGTCGAGCCCGCCAAAGCCAATGTCGTACGCCCAGCCGTCGCCGCCAACAATCCAGACGCTCTTGCGCACAAGAGAGTCGGCGACGATCAACATGGCGCGTGCCTCAGCAGAGTTCACCCCGGCCAGCTTCTCGCGGACCAGTTTTACCCGCTCCCGCTGCGCATTGATGTCGCTCTCCTTGGCCTGAGAAGCTGTCAGGATCGAGGTCACAAGATCGTCGCCGAGGGTCGGTGCCAGCCGCACGAGGAGATCTTCGGCGTAGCCCTTCTGCTGGTCGAGCGCGAGCCGCATGCCCAGACCGAACTCCGCATTGTCCTCAAACAGCGAGTTCGACCAGGTTGGGCCGCGTCCGCAATCGTTGATGGTGTACGGAGTAGTTGGTAGGTTGCCGCCATAGATCGACGAACAGCCAGTAGCATTCGCGATATACAGCCGGTCGCCGAAGAGTTGGGTGAGCAGCTTCAGGTAAGGCGTTTCGCCGCAGCCCGCACACGCTCCTGAGAACTCAAACAGCGGATCGAGCAGTTGAATGTCCTTGACCTGGGTGTGCGACAGGCGGCTGCGATCCACCGTCGGCAGAGCATCGAAGAAGTTCCAGTTCTTCACCTCGGCCTCGCGCAACGGGGCCTGCATCTCCATATTGATGGCCTTGTGCTTGGCCTCGCTCTTGCTCTTCACTGGGCAGATCTCCACGCACAGTGCGCAGCCAGTGCAATCCTCCGGCGCCACCTGCAGCGTATAGAGCTCGTTGTCCATGTTCTTCCACTTCGGCTTGGCGCTCTTGAAGGTTTCCGGAGCGTTCGCCAGCAGAGCGGTGTCGTATACCTTGGCGCGAATGACGGCGTGTGGGCACACCATCACGCACTTCCCGCACTGGATGCACAACTCCTCATCCCAGACCGGAATCATCTGCGCGATATTCCGTTTCTCCCATTGCGAAGTGCCGGTGGGGAATGTTCCTCCCGGCGGCAGCGCACTTACCGGAAGCAGATCGCCCCGACCCGCTGCCATCTCACCCAAGACGTTGTAAACGAAGGCTGGCGCCTCCCGAGGCAGCATGGGAAGGATGTCGAAGGTCGCCGAGGTCTTCTCCGGTACCTTGACCTGGTGCAGATGCGAGAGCGCTGCATCGACCGCAGCAAAGTTCTGCTGCACAACCGCCTCGCCACGCTTGCCATAGGTCTTCTTGATCGCCTTCTTGATCTGCTCAATGGCCTCCTCACGCGGCAGCACACCGCTGATGGCGAAGAAGCAGGTCTGCATAATCGTGTTGATACGATTCCCCATGCCTGCGTCACGCGCCACGGTATAGCCATCAATCACGTAAAACTGGATCTTCTTCTTGAGGATCGTCTCCTGCGTCGTTTTCGGCAGATTGCTCCAGATCTCATCCGGCCCATACGGCGAATTCAGCAGGAAAACCGCCCCTGGAGCGGCCGCAGCAAGAATATCCATCCGCTCCAGGAACTGGAACTGGTGGCACGCAATAAAATTAGCCTTGGTGATGAGGTAGGTCGAGAGGATCGGGTCGGGGCCAAATCGCAGATGCGACGTCGTGACCGAGCCGGATTTCTTCGAGTCATAGACAAAGTAGCCCTGTGCGTAACCCGATGTCTCTGAACCAATGATCTTGATGGAGTTCTTGTTCGCCCCAACGGTTCCGTCAGAACCCAGGCCGTAGAAGAGAGCGCGCACCGTCCGTGGGTCTTCGGTCGAGAACTCCGGATCGAAGGCGAGGCTGGTGTGGGTCACATCGTCGTTAATGCCGATGGTGAAGTGATTCTTCGGGCGCTGCTGCTTCAACTCGTCGAACACGCCTTTGGCCATGGCCGGGGTGAATTCCTTGGAAGACAGGCCATAGCGCCCACCAATGATCCGCGGCTGTTGCGCGAACGGCGCGGTGTCGCTGGAGAACGCCTCACTGAAGGCCGTGAGGACATCCTGATACAACGGTTCGCCCAGCCCGGCAGCATCCTTGGTGCGGTCCAGCACCGCGATCGATTTGACCGTGGCCGGCAGGGCCGCAAGAAATGCCTCGGCAGCAAAGGGGCGGTAGAGCCGGACCTTCAGCAAGCCAAGCTTCTCACCCTGCGCGTTGAGGTATTTGATCGTCTCTTCGACAGCACCGGCGCCGGAACCCATCAGGACAATCACACGCTCCGCATCGGGAGCACCAACATAATCAAACAGGTGGTAGCCCCGTCCAGTCTGCCTGGCGAAGGAGTCCATCGCATTCTGGACGATCGTGGGGCAGGCCAGGTAGAAGGGATTGCCGGCCTCCCGGGCCTGGAAGAATACGTCCGGATTCTGCGCGGTTCCCCGGAGAATCGGATGGTCGGGGCTGAGCGCTCGCGATCGGTGGCTCAACACATTCGCCTCATCCAGCATGGCGAGAATCGTCTCGTCGGAGATCGCGAACGCCTTGTTGATCTCGTGCGAGGTGCGGAAACCGTCAAAGAAATGGAGGAACGGGACACGCGACCCCATGGTGGAGATGTGAGCAATCAGCGCCATGTCGGCCGCCTCCTGCACGGAGTCCGACGCCAGGATCGCGTATCCCGTCGACCGGCAGGCCATCACGTCGGACTGATCGCCAAAGATCGAGAGAGCATGGGTAGCGAGGGCGCGCGCCGTCACATGAATCACGTTGGACGTAAGCTCTCCAGCGATCTTGTACATGTTCGGAATCATCAGCAGCAGGCCCTGCGAGCAGGTAAAAGTGGTGCTGGTAGCACCCGCCTGCAGCGCGCCATGCATCGCGCCGGCAGCTCCGCCCTCGCTCTGCATCTCGGCCACCACCGGGATCGTGCCCCAGATGTTCTTTCGACCCTCTTCTTTCCACGTGTCGGCCCACTCCGCCATCGTGGAAGACGGTGTAATCGGATAAATCGTGATCACTTGCGCCAGTCGGTACGCTACGGAAGCACACGCTTCATTCCCATCGAGAATGACCGTTTTCTGTTCTGTCATTTTTCCCCTTCAAAAGACCCTTTCCATTCTGGGGTCAGGGGGAGCAAGAAAGATGTGAGCAAGGTCACAAGCCTGCGGTGGGAGGTCTGCTACAGTAGAGCCAGCTATGACCAACGGCCTGTATACGCCCGTCATTGTGCTGTTCCTGGCGGCTGTCGCGTTCGCCCTGACCCCGCTGTTGCTAGCCTGGATCTGGGCGAAAAAGTTCTCTCCGCACAAGCCCGGCCCCAGCAAAAATGCCGTCTACGAGTGCGGACTGGAGTCCGAGGGCGATGCCTGGATCCAGTTCAAACCCGGCTATTACCTGTACGCCATCATTTTTCTGGTTTTCGATGTAGAAGCTGTCTTCCTTTTGCCGTTTGCGGTGTCCTTTGCCCATTTCTCCGCAGGAGAATCCATCGCAATGCTCGTCTTCCTGCTCTTACTGGTGGAAGGCCTGGTCTGGGCCTTCCAAAAGAATGTGCTGGTCTGGACCTAACGTTCTGGAAATGCCGACTACACTTACATAAGCGCATAACCAATTTTGAATCAGGGATTTTCGGGTGGATGAACAACTAAAGGCCGAGCTGAGCAAGCAGGGAATCTTTGCCACGACCCTTCAGGATCTCTATAACTGGGGCCGCAAGAGCTCGATTTGGCCCTTGAACTTCGGCCTCGCCTGTTGTGCCATCGAGATGATCGCCACCACCATGGCTCGCTACGACCTGGCCCGCTTCGGCGCCGAGGTCTTCCGCCCCTCCCCCCGCCAGGCTGACCTGATGATCGTCGCCGGCACCGTGACCAAGAAAATGGCCCCCCAGGTCGTCCGCCTCTATAACCAGATGCCGGAGCCGAAGTACGTCATCTCCATGGGAGCTTGCGCCATCTCCGGAGGTCCATTCAAACAGGGCTACAACGTCCTGAAAGGGATCGACCGTTACATCCCGGTCGACGTCTACATCCCCGGCTGCCCGCCGCGACCCGAGGCCCTGATCGACGCGTTCATGATGCTGCAGAAGAAGATCGACGAACAGCAGCTCACCGGGGAGACCCGGCCCCGCCATCTGAACGCCGGCGAGGCCAGTGAGTTTATCGTCCCCAAATTCGGCGCGCATGATCTGGAGCCAACTCAGAACCCGAAGGTATGGAAAGCCCCGCTGGTCCAGATTACGAAGGCAGGTACGGATGAACATCGAAACGATTAAATCCGAACTCGAGGCCAATGTCCCCGGCTGCCGCCTGCAGGTGCTTCAGAACGGGAGCCCGTCCGCCCAGCACTCCCTCCTGGTCGACGCCGAACACGCATTCGCCGTGGCCCGCTTTCTGCGCGACGCCTCCGACCTCCGCTTCGACTTTTGCTCCAACGTCACCGGCATAGATTGGCCACCCAAGGAACTGTCCGAGAAGATCAAAGTAAAGAAGCTCGTGGACGGAATCGAGAAAGAGGTCGACGAGATCAAGAAGACGTCCATCCCGGGCTACCTCGAGGTCGTCTACCACCTTTTCTCACAGGAATTGAAGCACGGCCCCCTGCCCCTCCGCATGCGCACCCAGGATCGCGACGCCGGCGTTCACTTGCCTTCACTCACTCCCATCTGGCGCAGCGCCGAATTCCAGGAACGTGAGATCTTCGACCTCTTCGGGGTCATCTTCGACGGCCACCCCGATCTGCGCCGCATCCTGATGTGGGATGGGTTCGTCGACCATCCCATGCGCCGCGACTACGTCGACCCGGATGATTTCGAATACGAGCCAACCGCCCACGACGAAGTCCTGCAACGCGCGAACCAGCACCTCGCGGAAACGGGAGGCCGATGAGCACCTTCACCGCAGCCCCGACCGTGCTGGATATCCCTGACAGCGAAGAGCAGTTGCTCGAAATCTCCATGGGGCCGCAGCATCCCTCCACGCACGGCGTCTTCCGCATGAACGTCGTGCTCGACGGCGAACGCGTCGTCAAACTCAAGCCGGTCTTTGGCTATCTGCACCGCAACCACGAAAAGATTGCCGAGAACGAAACCTACCTCGGCTCGATGCCCTACACCGATCGCCTCGACTATCTCTGCTCCATCACCAACAACTGGGCCTATGCCATCGCCGTCGAAAAGCTCGCAGGCATCCAGGTTCCGGAGCGCGCAGAATATCTCCGCGTCATCACCGGCGAACTCACGCGCCTCCAGAATCATGCGAGCCTGCTCGGCTTCCTGCTGCAGGATATGGGCGCCAGCGGCACTCCGCTGATGTACGCGTTCCGCGAACGCGAAAAGATTCTCGACCTCTTCGAAGCGCTCACCGGGGCGCGCATGATGTGCAACTACATGCGCTTCGGCGGCTGCCGCGTCGACATGCCCGCCGGCTGGCTCGACCAGGCGAAGCAGGTCGTCGCGGACTTTCCGCGATTCCTGGACGAGTACGAAAACCTCCTCGTGGGCAACGAGATCCTGATGGAACGCACCCAGGACGTCGGCGTGATGTCGAAAGAGCTGGCCATCAACGCCGGCATGAGCGGCCCGATGGCGCGCGCCAGCGGCGTCAACTACGACATCCGCAAAGTCGACCAATACAGCATTTACGAACGCTTCAGCTTTCGTATCCCTCTCGGCGCCCACGGCGACGTCTACGACCGCTACATGATCCGCTTCCTCGAGATGCGCGAGTCGCTGAAGATTCTCAACGAGGCCATGCGCGACATCCCCGCCGGCCCGATCGTCGATCCCAAGATGAAGATTCGCGGCTTTCGGCCCAAAGCGGGCGAGGCCTACGGGCGCATCGAATCGCCCAAGGGCGAGCTTGGCTTCTATCTCATCAGCGACGGTTCGCCGAACCCATATCGCTATCGTGTTCGCCCACCCAGCCTGATTAATCTGACCGTGCTGGAAGACCTGTGCCTCGGGCAGAATGTAGCGGACGTGGTGGCAATTCTAGGCAGTGTCGACATCGTGCTGGGCGAGGTGGATCGATGAGAGCGCACACGCGGAGGGTCAGCAGTGGTTGGTGAAGGCATCGTGAAAGGACTTGCGGAGACGGCCCGAAACTTTTTCGGCAGCTACGTCGGCAAAGATCGGCTGACCACAATTCAGTATCCGGAGGAGCGCCTGCCCCAGATCGAGGCGACGCGCAGCTTTCCGTTCCTCGTCTTCGACGGGCGGGACTCGCAACAAGGCTTGCGCTGCGTCGCCTGCCAGATCTGCGAAAAAGAATGCCCGCCCAAGTGCATCCTCATCAAGAAGAGCGCGGACAAGAAGCCTGACGCCGTCGGCAAGCCGCAGTTCTATCCCGCGGTCTTCGATATCGATATTTCCGTCTGCATGAGCTGCCAGATCTGCGTCGAGGTCTGCCCGTTCGAAGCCATCAAGATGGACGTGGACTACAACCTGAGTTCTGACGACCGCTTCGGCGGTCTCTTGCTGCACAAAGAACAACTCGCCAAATCCAACGAGTACTACAACAAGATTCACCCGACGGAAGCGACTGCTGTCGATGCGCACTTCGCCGAAGAGCGCGCCAAGACAGAAGCAAAGGCCAAGGCAGCCGCGGACGCAAAGGCAGCGGTAGAAGCCAAGGCGGCCGCGGATGCGAAAGCTGCAGCGGAGGCCAAGGCCGCCCCTGCAGCGCAAGAGCAACCTGTCGGCGGTGAAACGAAATGACCCAGGTGCTCGATCAGATTTTCGTACTCGCGAAGCACTGGGTTTTGGGCTACGTCCCGGCGATCGCACAGCCTCTCGTTTCGGCCATCTTGTCCGTCGTTCCCATCCTCATCGCATTTCCCCTGCTCTTTGCCATCACTACCGTGCTGGAGCGAAAAGGCCTGGGAAGAATCCAGAATCGCTACGGTCCGAACCGCACTGGCCCAGCAGGCTTCTTTCAGCCCATCGCCGACGGAATCAAGTCCCTGACCAAGGAAGATATCGTCCCCCTAACCGCGGATCAGGCTGTGCATTTCCTTGCGCCTGTCGCCCTTGCGGCGGCGTCCTTCCTCGGCTATGCAGTCCTGCCGATCGGCCGCAACATGGTGCTCGTCAACATGAACGCCGGCGTCCTCTTCTTCTTCGCGGTTGGCTCTGTTGTCGAACTCGCGGTGTTCATGGCGGGATGGTCCAGTCGCAGCAAGTACTCCCTGCTGGGCGCGATGCGCGCCATCGCGCAGATGATCAGCTACGAGGTGCCACTCGTTCTCGCCTCCATCGTCGTCATCATGCAGGCCGGATCGCTCTCCACCGTCGCCATCGTCGAAAAGCAGGCCGCCTACACGGGAATCTTTCCCCACTGGTTCGTCTTCACGCCCTGGGGCATCGTCGGGTTCGTCCTCTTCATGATCGCCGCCACCGCCGAATCCAACCGCTCCCCCTTCGATCTTCCCGAAGGCGAATCGGAGATCATCGCCGGCTACTACATCGAGTACTCCGGCTTCAAGTTCGCCCTCTTCTTCCTCGGCGAATATCTCGGCATGTTCGCCACCAGCGGCATGGCGATCACGCTCTTCCTCGGCGGCTGGTCGGCGCCCCTCTCGTTCCTCCAGTGGATTCCGTCCTACGTCTGGTTCTTCCTCAAACTTCTTGCGCTGATCGCAGGGTTCATCTGGATCCGAGGAACTCTCCCTCGCCTGCGCATGGATCAATTGATGGCCTTGGCGTGGGAGTTCATCCTCCCCATGGCCATCCTCAACATGCTGGTTGCCGGGGTCTGGCGATTCATGCCCGCAGGAATCGTTCGATGGCTGGTGTGCGCCATCATCATAGCCGTTCCTTGCGCGCTGCTGGCTCAAGGTCTCAAAAAGAAAAAGAAATTCGAAATCCGCACGTATCAATTCGCCGAATGAAAACGATCGTCATGGCGAAAGCCCTGCAGTTAGTCACATCGAATCCGGCCGTAACAAATATCGAGTTAGCAAAATGACCGTAGCTTTTCTTATCCTCGCCGTTATCACAGTTGCCGGAACAGCAGCCGCCATGGGTCTGCGCAACGCGGTGCACTGCGTGTTGGCGCTGACCGTAGGCTTTGCCGGCGTGGCCGCCATCTATCTCCAACTTGGCGCGCAGTTCGTCGGGCTCACGCAGATCATGGTCTACGTCGGTGCGGTAGCGATCCTCGCCGTTTTCGCCATCATGATGACGCATCGGCCAATGCCCGAGAAGCCTGCCACCTACTCATCCTTCTGGCTCGCAGGTAGCGTCATCGCCGCCGCAGTCTTTGCTGTGCTGGCCCGCGCCATCCTTACCAGCACCGCAACTGCGCAAGGGTTGCCGCCAGAGCCGCAAGTCACGGTGCAACAAATCGGCGACTCCCTGATGCATCAATACGTCCTACCGCTGGAGATCATGGGCTTGCTGCTCACCGCGGCACTTATCGGCGCCGTCGTCATCGCAATGGACCGCAGAGAGGAGACGAAATGAACTCTCTGCAAAGCTACCTCCTGCTCTCCGCCCTCCTCTTCTCTATCGGACTAGCCGGCGCCCTGACCCGGCGCAACGCAATCATCGTCCTCGTCGGAATTGAGTTGATGCTCAACTCCGCCAACCTCAACTTCATCGCCTTCTGGCGCTATGGTCCAACCCCCGAGAAACTTACCGGCATCATGTTCGCGATCTTCTCCATCAGCGTCGCCGCCGCAGAAGCCGCAGTCGGATTGGGGATCATCCTCGCCGCCTATCGTCACTCCAGAACCACCGACTTAGACCAGATGAACTCCCTGAAAGGCTGATAACCTCCACCGTCGCTTTAACGCCAACTTCTTAATCACTCTCTTTACGCACGCTGAGACTCAATGACCTGGATCGTTCAAAACCTTTGGCTGATTCCCGCCCTGCCGATCCTCGCGGCCGGAATCGCCGCTCTTCTAAAACAACGCAGCCGCATACCCGCAGCCTCCCTCGCCATCGGCTCCATGACGGCGTCGTTCCTCCTCTCCCTTTGCGCCTTCGCCCACGCCCTCAACAACCCGGAAATCCAGACCTTCAACGTCCGCTGGTTCCAGTTCGGCGATCAATGGCTCAAGATCGGCTGGATGCTCGACCCACTCACCGCGGTCATGCTCGTCATGGTCACCTTCGTCGGCCTGCTCATCTTCATCTACAGCACCGGCTACATGGAGCACGACGAGAACTTCACCCGCTTCTTCTGCTTCCTCGCGCTCTTTGCAGGAGCCATGCTCGGCGTCGTCATCGCCAACAGCCTCCTGCTCCTTTTCATGTGTTGGGAGATCGTCGGCCTCACCTCGTACCTGCTCATCGGCTTCTGGTACGCCAAGCCCGAAGCCGCGGCGGCCGCCAAGAAAGCCTTCATCACCACCCGCATCGGCGATCTCGGCTTCCTCCTCGGCATGGTCTGGCTCTACTCCAAGGCCGGCACGCTGCTCTTCTACGACGCCGGCACCGGCTGCCTCGAAAGCTCCGCCCTCGCCACCCTCGTCGCGCACACCACCGTCCTCGGCCTCACCGTCTCCTCCGCCATCGGCATCCTCATCTTCTGCGGCGCAGCAGGCAAGTCCGGCCAGGTCCCGCTGCACGTCTGGCTGCCCGATGCGATGGAAGGCCCCACACCTGTCAGCGCACTGATCCACGCCGCCACCATGGTCGCTGCCGGAGTCTTCCTCATCGCGCGTATCTACCCGCTCATGAGTGCCGCCCCGGTCGGCTCCCTCAGTCCAACCGTCGCCCTGCAGATCGTCACCTGGGTAGGCGCCATCACCGCTCTCTTCGGCGCCACCATCGCGGTCGCGCAGTACGACATCAAGCGCATCCTCGCCTACTCCACCGTCTCGCAACTCGGCTACATGATGATGGGCCTCGGCGTCGGCGGCGTCTCCGTCGGCATGTTCCACCTCATTACCCACGCTTTCTTCAAGGCGCTGCTCTTCCTCGGCGCCGGCTCTGTCATCCACGGCTGCTCCGGCGAGCAGGACATCCGCCGCATGGGCGGACTCCGCAAATACATGCCCGTCACCTTCGCGACCTACGCCGTAGGCATGCTCGCCCTCTGCGGATTCCCATTCTTCTTCTCCGGCTTCTGGTCGAAGGACGCAATCCTCCACGCCGCCCACACCTGGAACATCTCGCAACTCCCGTTCTACATGGGCGCACTCGGCGCATTCCTCACCGCCTTCTACATGACGCGTCAGATCTACTACGTCTTCGCCGGCAGCAATCGGCTGGCAGCATCCAGCCACGACGACCCGCAACTTGCCGCACACTTCGAGGACCCCGCCCACCACACCGCGCAGCACCCGCACGAGAGCCCAGCAGTCATGACCCTCCCGCTGGTCCTTCTCGCCGCCTTCGCCGTGTTTCTCGGCTTTGTAGGTACGCCAGCATGGCCGTGGTTCCAATCCTTCCTGGAAGGCAAGCCGACCGTGTTCAGCTTCGCAGGGTTCTCGGAGCCCGGCCTTCTCCCGGTCATGATTTCCTCGTCCCTCATCGTCTTCCTCGGTCTCGGCCTCGGCTGGTACTTCTACGGACGCAAGCCCATTGAATCCGCCGACGCCCCCGACGCAGTCGGCCAACTCCAGCCCTCCATCTACAACCTACTCGGCCACGCCTACTACGTGGACGCCATTTACGGCGCCACCCTCATCCGCCTGACGACCTGGTGGTCCCGCATCTGCGACTGGTTCGACCGATGGATATGGAACGGCGCTGTGCAAACCATCTCCTACTTCGTCCTCGGTCTCGCCTGGACGGACAATTTATTCGACAACTACATCGTGAACACAGGCTTTGACGGGGGCTGTAAGACAGTCTCAGGCGGCGGCCGACTGCTCGCTCTCTTGCAAGGTGGCCGCATTCAAACCTACCTCCGCATCATCGGCTGTGCGCTCGTCGCGCTGGTCATCTTCCTGCTGTGGGGAGCGAAAGCATGAACGCCCTCCCCGTACTCAGCATCCTCACCGCCCTCCCCGTCGCCGGCGCGCTCATCCTCCTCGCACTCAGCGGCGGCCAGAACAAGAACCTCATTCGCTGGACGGCCATCGCCTTCAGCTTCCTCTCCCTCGCGCTCACTCTCATTCTCTGGAGCCACTTCGACCCCTCCTCCGGAGCCCTCCAATTCCAGGAGCGCCACCTCTGGGTCGCTCCGCTCAACGCCGAGTATCACCTCGGAATCGACGGCCTCGGCCTCCTGATGTTGCTGCTCTCCTCCATTGTCGTGCCCATCGGCATGGCCGCCTCGTGGCAGATTGAAGATCGCGTCCCCCTCTACTACTCCCTTGTCCTGCTGCTACAGGCCTGCCTCTTCGGCACCTTCACCGCGCTGAATTTCTTCCACTGGTTTATCTTCTGGGAGCTCAGCCTGATCCCCGCATTCTTCCTCATCAAACTCTGGGGCGGTCCCAACCGCACCAAGGCGGCCACGCAGTTCCTCGTCTACACCATGGTCGGCAGCGTCGCCATGCTGCTCTCGTTCCTCGCCATCTTCCTCGCCACGCACAAATTCGACTTCCTCGACCTCGCCGCGCTCGCCCAAACCAACCAGCTCATGCCGGCGGTCGTCGACAAACTCGCCTGGCATCGCTTCACGCCGCAGCATCTTGGCCTGATCGTCTTCGCCGGCGCCTTCCTCGGCTTCGCCGTCAAAGTCCCTCTGGTTCCCTTCCACACCTGGCTGCCCTCCGCCTACTCGGAAGCCCCAACCGGAACCACCATCCTCCTGACCGGCGCCATGTCGAAGATGGGAGTCTACGGCTTCCTCCGCATTCTTCTCCCCATCTTCGGCCCGCAGATGCAGGTTGTTCTCACACCTCTGCTCTGGCTCGCCGTCGCGACCATCGTTCTCTCCGCCTACGCCGCCTATGCGCAGAAAGACCTCAAACGCATCTTCGCCTATTCCTCCATCAATCACCTCGGCTATTGCCTGCTGGCGATCTTCGCCGTCGCAAAATTCACCGGCGCGGACCCCGCACTTACCACCGAAAAATACGCCGCAATGAACGGCGTCCTGCTGCAGATGTTCAATCACGGCCTCACCGCCGCCACCATGTTCTGGTTCGTCGCCCTGCTCGAGAAGCGCAGCGGCGGCCTGCGCGGGCTCGACGACTTCGGAGGCCTCCGCAAGGTCGCTCCCGTCTTCACCGGACTCATGGGCATCGCTCTTTTCTCATCGCTCGGCCTGCCCGGCCTCAACGGCTTCATCGGCGAGTTTCTCATCTTCAAAGGCTCCTTCCCGCTCGTCGCGTGGGCCACCTCGATCTCGGTCCTCGGCCTGCTCCTGACCGCTCTGTTCCTCCTCGGCATCCTGCAGCGCGTCTTCTCCGGCCCGCTCAACGTGAAGTGGTCAAGCATGCCCGACCTGACCACAGGCGAGCGCCTCGCCGTTGCCCCCGCGATCGCCCTGATGTTCGCGCTCGGCCTCTATCCCCAACTCGTGCTCGGCGTCATCAACAGCACAGTCGTACAGATGGTGCAGCACGTAAAGTTTTGATTCGCTAGTTTGGAACGTGGTGTTTTTCTTATGCTTGCTTGGACGATCTACATTTCATTTATCGGAGCAGCCGTCGTGCTCCTGCTGCCCAAAGGCAGCATCGCCGCCGCGCGCATCCTCGCGCTGATCACGGCGGTCGCCGGGTTCAAGATTGCTCTCACGGAGTTCCTGCATCACCGCACCGGGGAGATGCTCACCATCGCCCGCATCCCCTGGGTCCCGTCCCTCGGCATCGAATACCATCTCGCAGCCGACGGCATCAGCCTTACCCTGGTTCTGCTCACCAGCATCATCGCCATCACCGGCATCCTCTTCTCCTGGAATATTGAAGAGCGCACCAAAGAATTCTTCGCCTTCTACCTGCTCCTCATCGGCGCAGTTTATGGCGTCTTCCTCAGCTACGATCTCTTCCTCCTCTTCGTCTTCTACGAAATCGTCATCATCCCCAAGTACTTCCTCATCGCCATCTGGGGTTCCACGCGCCGCGAGTACGGCGCCATGAAACTGGCCATCTACTCCTTCGTCGGCTCCGCGATGGTCCTCGTCGGACTCATCGCCGCCTACGTCGTCGCCGGCGCCAAGACCACGTCCCTCGCCGGCCTCGCCCAATTCCCCTTCTCGCATCATTTCCAGATGATCGCCTTCCCGCTGGTCTTCGTCGGCTTCGCGATCCTCGCCGGCCTCTGGCCTTTCCACACTTGGGCGCCCACCGGCCACGTCGCTGCGCCCACCGCCGCCTCCATGCTGCTCGCCGGCGTCGTCATGAAGCTCGGAGCCTACGGCTGCCTGCGCGTCGCCATGACGCTCTTCCCGCTCGGCCTCGGTCCCTGGGGCCACCACGTCCTCGGCCTCGGCTCCTGGCGCGATGTCTTCGCAATCCTCGCCGTCATCGGCATCGTCTACGGCGCACTGGTCGCCCTCGTACAGAAGGACTTCAAATTCGTCATCGGCTACTCCAGCGTCAGTCACATGGGCTTCATCCTGCTCGGCCTCATGACCCTGAACCAGATTGGCCTATCCGGCGCCGTCCTGCAGATGGTCTCCCACGGCCTGCTCGCGGGCCTTCTCTTCGCCGTCGTGGGCCGCATGGTCTACGCGCGCACCCACACCCGCGAGTTCTCGGCGCTCGGCCCCATGAACCTCAACAAAGTCATTCCATTCGCGGCCGTCACCTTCGTCATCGCCGGAATGGCCGCCATGGGCCTTCCCGGATTCAGCGGCTTCGTCGCCGAACTCATGATCGTCATCGGCGTCTGGCGCGCTTATCCCCTGCTCGCGCTCTTTGTCGGAGTCGGAATCATCATCGGCGTCATCTACGTCTGGCGCGCGATGCAAAGAGCTTTCTTCTCGGACGCGCGGACTGAAATACCCCCGCCGCACGAACCGCTGCCGCCCATCTCGTTGCCTGAACGCCTCGGCGCCATCATCCTTATCTCCGCCAGCGTGCTCGTCGGAATCTATCCCCAGATGCTTCTGAACATCATCATCCCAGCCCTGAATTCCCCGCTGTTCGCAGGCTTGCGCCAAGGGAGCTGGCAATGACCCCGATCAACTACACCCAGCTCCTGCAACTCGCAATGCCGGAAGTCATCGTCGTAGCCACGGCGCTGCTCGTCATGGCCATCGATCTGCTGGCCTTGCGTAAATCTGCCACCCGCATCCGATTCGCCGTAGCCGCGACACTCGCCTCCCTGGGCTGCGCAGGCGCGATCCTGAGGATCATCCTCGCCCCGGTGCAGGCCAATCTTCTCGACGGCATGCTCATTGCCGATCCGCTCACGCACTTGGTCCAGATCGCGCTCCTCGCCCTCACCATCTTCACGCTGCTGCTCTCCATCGATTCCACGTTCACCCAGCACATCGGCGAATTCGTCCTGCTCATCCTCATGGCCACCGTCGGCATGATGTTCCTCGTCGCGTCGCAGGACCTGCTCGTCATCTTCATCTCGCTCGAACTCCTCAGCCTCTCGCTCTACATCCTCGCCGCCTTCAGCAAACGCAGCGCGCAGTCCTGGGAAGCCGCCCTCAAGTACTTCCTCTTCGGAGGAATGTCCGCCGCCTTCCTGCTCTTCGGATTCAGCCTGCTCTACGGCCTCTCCAACTCCACCAGCCTCCCTCAGATCGCGGCCGCCATTCACGGCCCGTCGCTCAACCCGTTGCTGGTCATCGCCATCGTCACCACCGCGATCGGCCTTGGCTTCAAGATCGCCGCCGCTCCATTCCACTTCTGGGCGCCCGACGTCTACCAGGGAGCCCCCGCGCCCAGCGCTGCCTTCATCGCGTCCGGCTCCAAGGTCGCCAGCTTCTTCATTTTCTTCCAGGTCATGGCCCTGGGCTTCGTCGGCGCCGAGGGCACCGCCACCATTCCGCACCCGATCCGCGGCTGGATCCCCGTGCTGGCCCTGATGGCCGCCCTCTCCATGTTGTTGGGCAACCTGGTCGCCCTTCGTCAGAGCGGTCTCCGCCGCCTGCTTGCCTACTCCGCCATCGCCCACGCAGGCTACATGCTGCTCGCCATCATCGGCCACACCCAGCAGAGCCTCGCCGCACTTCTCTACTACGTCATCACCTACGCACTCGCGACTCTCGGCGCCTTCGCCGTCATCGCAGTGGTCGAAGAACAAAGAGGCGACGACCAACTCTCCAACTTTGACGGACTCAGCAGGCAATCGCCCGCACTCTCGTTCTCCCTCGCCATCTTCATCCTGTCTCTCGCAGGCATCCCACCACTCGCCGGCTTCTTCGGCAAGTTCTACCTCTTCGTAGCCGTGCTGGCCTCAACGCCGAAGCCCGCGGACCTCGTTTGGCTGGTCATCCTGGCCATCGCCATGAGCGCCGTCTCGCTTTACTACTACCTCAAGGTCCTCAAGCGGGTCTACGTGACGCCTCCCGCTGAAGGCGCCCCGGAGATTCACGCGCCCATTCTCACACAGGTCCTTGTACTCGTACTCGCCGCCGGGGTCATCCTGTTCGGCTGCGCCCCGCAGCTGCTGTTGAAGTGGATTCTGGCCGCAGCAACCTCTTCCGGTCTCTAAACCTCCAGGCTGACTCAGCCGCCCTGACTCGGCGAACCTTCATGGTCGTAGACCTTCCAGAGATTCAGGTACGACACCAGCCGCACCACGTGGAAGAGATCCGACGCAACAAAGTAGAGCAGCGTCACCACGACATACCACCACGTCATAAACTCCGGCGTCGCCACGCTCTCAAACGGGAGCGGGCACGCTGAAAACACCAGCGCCAGCACAATCAACGCGATCTTCACAATTCCCATCACCAGGTTGATCTCGACCAGCTTCGACCGCACCGGCCCCAACCGAAACGCAGCCGCCAGGCTCGCGCCCGCTCCCATATTCCGCAGCATTGCCAGCAGGGGCGCCACCGACAGCGCCCAGCTCGCCACCGCCCACAGCGTAAACAGCCCCAGCGTCGCAACGATCGTCAGCGCGCAATACAGCACAAGATTGGGCTCCTGCCCTGCCGCGATCGGCCCATTCACCGCAACCCCCGCGGCTTCCCTCACGCAGGCAAACCACACCGCAAAGCTGCCTGCCAGCGCCGTCATGCGCACTGCCTGCAGCACCATCAGCGTCCCTGTTCGCGCATGCAATTGCGCATCCACACGCCGCAGCACTATCGTCCGCCCAAGCGACGAAATGACAATCCACACCACCACCAGCAGCGGCCCCAGCCATTCCGCCACCCGCCACACGGGAGGCACCAGAACAGCCGCCGTCTGCGCCAGGGTGGTCGCCACCGTCATCGGATCCAGCACCGACATCTGCTTCAGCGCCGCAACATCGACCGGCGTCTCCTGCCATATACGAAGCGCTTCGCGGGCCACCAGCGCAACCGCCGGCACGCCAAACATCCAGCGCCACGCTACTTCGAGCGCAGTCACCGAGGGCCGCTTCCAGCAAGCCGACAGCGTATACACAAACGACTGCGTCCCGCGCACCGGTACAGCGTGGCTGCTCTGGGTCTCCACTACTTCACCACGATGTTCACAAGCTTGCCCGGCACGACGATCACCTTCACCACCGTCTTGCCCTCCAACCTCGCAACCACCTTCGCATCCGCCAGAGCCGCAGCCTTGATCGTCGCCTCATCGCTTCCAGCAGGTACCTTGATCACGGTCACCAGTTTTCCATTGATCTGCACTGGGATCTCGATCTCGGCCTCGCGCGCCAACTCCGCGTCCGCCACCGGCCACGCAACGCGGAATACCGCGCCCTCACCGCCCATCGTCTCCCACAAGTCCGCCGCCAGAAACGGCGCAAACGGCGCCAGCATCAACGTCAGGTTCTTGAAAACCTGGGTAATCACACCACCCGAGATTTTGCCCGCATCCATCAACGGCTCAGCCGCCGCAATCTCATTTACCAGAATCATGATGGCCGCAATACACGTATTGAAATGCCAGCGCCCACTGAAATCCTCGGTGATCTTCGCAATCGTCTGATGCAGCGTTCGCTGCAACGCCGCCTCAGCCGCGCGGTCCGTCTCCGATCCCTCGCCCGAATTCACACCATACTTCAACGTCAGCCTATACACCCTCCCCAGGAACCGGCTGATCCCGGCAACCCCATCCTCCTGCCACTCCAGGTCGCGATCCGGCGGCGCAGCAAACAACGCATACATCCGCGTCGCATCCGCTCCGTAGCGCTCGATCATCAAGTCGGGAGACACCACATTCCCCTTCGACTTCGACATCTTCGCGCCATCTTTGATCACCATGCCCTGCGTAAACAGCCGCGCCGCAGGCTCATCGTTATCGATCAAGCCAAGATCCCGCATCACCTTCGTCCAGAAGCGCGAGTAAATTAAATGCAGAATCGCGTGCTCCACGCCGCCGATGTACTGGTCGATGGGAAACCAGTAGTTAGCCTTCGCCGAATCGAACGGCGCCGCCGAATTCTTCGCATCCGTATACCGGTAGAAGTACCAGCTCGAATCGACGAACGTGTCCATCGTGTCGGTCTCGCGCCGCGCCGGACCGCCGCACACGGGGCATGTCGTGTTCACAAAGTCCGCAACCCGTCCCAGCGGCGATCCGCCCTGCTGCGTGATCTCCACCTGCGGCGGCAGCACTACCGGCAACGCGCTCTCGGGCAGTGGAACCACGCCACCAGCCTCCACGCCTGGCTTTCCCGGCTCAGGGCTGCCATGCCCACGCTCGCAATACACCATCGGAATCGGCGTGCCCCAATATCGCTGCCGGCTCACGCCCCAATCCTTCAACCGATACGTAACCGTAGCCGACCCAAATCCGTTCTCCTTCGCGAACGCCGCCATCTCCCGTTGCGCCTCTGCACACGATTCGCCCGTCCATTCGCCCGAATCGGCCAGCACCGCATCGTCTTCCGCCGTAAACGGCAGTTGCTCTTCACCGCCGCCTTTCGGCACAATCACGCGCCGCACCGCCAATCCATACTTCGCCGCAAACTCGAAGTCCCGCTCATCATGTGCCGGCACGCTCATAATCGCGCCCGTGCCGTAATCCGCCAGAATGTAATTCGCAACCCATATCGGCACCTTCTCGCCGTGGTACGGATTCACCGCGAACCGCCCTGTATTCACGCCGTGCTTTTCAATCGCTCCCAGATCGCCTGCCTCACGCGCGGCTTTCTGTTGCGCCAGCATCTCTTCAATCTGTCCCGCCAGCACCGCATCCTTCGCCGCAAAGCTCTTAGCCACAGCATGCTCCGGCGCAAGCTGCACGCTGGTTGCCCCGAAGATCGTGTCCACGCGTGTCGTGAACACCGTAATCTTCTCCGCAGCCCCATCGACGGCGAAATCCACCAGCGTTCCATCGCTGCGCCCGATCCAGTTCCGCTGCATCGTCCGGACCTTCTCCGGCCAGCCATCCAGCTTGTCCAGCTCGCTCAGCAGCTCGTCCGCGTATTTCGTAATGCGCAGGAACCACTGCGTCAGGTCGCGCTGCTCCACCAGCGTGTCCTCATGCCGCCAGCACCTGCCATCGATCACCTGCTCATTCGCCAGCACCGTCTGGCACTCCGGACACCAGTTCACCTTGCTCTTCTTGCGGTAGGCCAAGCCCTTCTCGTACATCTTCAGAAAGAACCACTGGTTCCACCGGTAGTAGTCGGGCAGGCAGGTCGTCACTTCCGTCGACCAGTCGTAGCTCAAGCCCATGCGCCGCATCTGTTGCCGCATAGCCGCAATGTTCGCCAGCGTCCACTCGCGCGGCGGCGTGTTGTTCTTCAGCGCCGCATTTTCCGCAGGCAAGCCGAACGCGTCCCAACCCATCGGGTGAAGCACGTTGTAGCCGCGCATCCACATGAAGCGCGCCAGCGCATCGCCGATCGCGTAGTTGCGCACGTGACCCATGTGCAACTGTCCGCTCGGATAGGGCAGCATCTCCAGGCAATAGAACTTGGGCTTGCCCGAATCATGCCCTTCGGCCGCATACAGCCGATCATCCGCGTCCCACCGCGCCTGCCACTTCGGTTCAATCTCCGCAGGACTGTAACGTCGCTGCTCTTCACTCACGCTGCGTGCTGACTCTGACATATCCTTTGATTGTAAAGAATTTGCCCTCTTTGCACGCTCCTGGATAAGACGGTGGCCTCACTCCCTGCCCGGAAGTGAGGCCAGTTTAGCGGTCGTCTACAGCGTTCTACTTCGTGAACATCGTGCTTCCCGGTAGCTTCTCCTCGTCGTTCAGGATCCGGTTCTGCGCGCGTTTTGCGCCCTTCATTGCCACCTGGTCGACCTTTTCCTGCTCCGTTTTGTTGGTCAGTTTGCTGTTGCCGATCTTGTTTTCAACCGCCCCGTGCGAGGGACGAGCAGCACTCTTGCTTGAACGTAAATCCTGTTCCATACAGCACCTCTGCCCCTGTAAGAGACCCGCGCCGTTCCATAGGTTGCTCCCCTTCTCCGCATCTCCTATCTCAAACAGAGCCCGAATCTTATGCTGCAAATCGCCATCGCACCGAGCGACTAAAATAATCCTGCGAGGTAAGAAATCCACGATGAGTGAGGCAACCCTGCCCGACCCAGCCCAGATTCACGCCTCGGCCCTCGTCATCGACTCCCACGCCGACACTCCTCAGCGCTTCGTCGACGAGGGCTGGAACTTCACCGATCCCCTCGGCCCCGGCCACCTGAACCTCGAATCCGCCCGCCGCGGCAACCTCGCGGCAGAGTTCTTCGCCATCTGGCCTGAGCCCACCGCGTGGCGCGGACGCTTCGCGCACCGGACTCTGGCCCTCATTGACGGCGTCCTCGAACAAGTCCGTCGCCACCCCAGCGAGCTCGCCCTCTGCACTTCGCCGGCTGACATTCTCGCCGCCCGCGCCGCCGGGAAGTTCGCGGTCCTGATGGGCATCGAAGGCGGCCACGCGATCGAAAACTCGCTCGCCCTGCTGCGCACCTATCACGCGCTCGGCGTGCGCTACATGACGCTCACCTGGGCCAACTCCAACGACTGGGCCGACTCTTCCGGCGATCTCGACGACCCGGCCGTCCCGCATCACAACGGCCTCACCGGCTTTGGCCGCGAAGTCATTGCCGAGATGAACCGCCTCGGCATGATGATTGACGTGTCGCACGCCTCCGACAAGACCTTCGCCGATGTTCTCGCCGTCACTCGCGCGCCGATCATCGCGTCCCACTCCTGCGCCCGCGCGCTCAGCAACTCGCCGCGCAACCTCACCGACGACCAACTCCGCGCGCTTGCGGCCAACGGCGGCCTCTGCATGGTCAACTTCTACGCCGCGTTCATCGACGAGAATTACCGCCAGGCCTGGGTCGCGCAGAAGCCGGCCCTTATCGCCGCCCACAACGCCCTCGCCGCCGAATATGCCGCCAAGGGCGAATCGATTCCCTACCACGTCTCCAACCAGCTTGACCGCGATTTCGCCGCCCGCGTTGCCCGGCCGCCGTTCGAATCGCTGATCGACCACTTCGACCACATCCTCCGCGTCGCCGGCGTCGACCACGTCGGCATCGGTTCGGACTTCGACGGCATCTCGGCCTTGCCGGAAGGCATCGACTCCGCCGCCGATCTGCCCAAAATCACCGCCGCGCTGCTCGACCGTGGCCACTCCGCCACTGACCTGCACAAGATCCTCGGCGGCAACCTGCTGCGCGTCTTCGCTGAGGTCCAACGCGCTGCACCCCCCTCCCCCCCTTTTAGTGCATAATCTTCTAAACAAATGACTTAGCTCTAGCCTACAATTGCAAAATCTTGATTCCATGAGAGTTATTTTCTAAGTATACCTGGAATCAATTGTTTGGCGCTCTGTTAGGAGGTAGTACAGGGCCAGGCACACAGCCGCGCTCCTGCGATCTCCGCTTCCTTCTTGATGCTATCGAGTGCGCGAAGATTGCGATGTGTCCGCGGTCACTTGTCTGCGAGAATCTCCATCTTCTCGATTTGCAGCTCACTCGATAAAAGTGTGGAAGCGTTGGACAGCATTTCACTCGAATGGTGGCCATCAGGCGGTGGTAACGGCCGCGACTTCGTAGTCTCCGACGCTCGGTATGGTGAACTGCAACATCTGATTGTCGAAGGAGAAAGGGAGTTTCTTACCTGCCTGCAGGAGCTCGATCGATTTGACCCTTACATTCTGCGGCAGCTTGAGCCTCACAGCTTGCGGGCCCAACCGGTAGACCGACTGCATCCATCCATGGTGGGCATTGGGATTGGTGTAGTTCAGCAGGTGCACGGCATATCCGGCGACGGTTTCCCAACAGAACATCTCGAGGAAGCCCTCCCCTTCAACGTGAACGACGCGCTCCTCATTTGTGATCCAGCGTATGGTGTTGTCGAGAAGGCGCAGGAGATCGCCGTGGCCTGTGAGCCAGTAGGTACGCTCGATATCTCCGGGGAAGAAGGCCATGCGGCTGGTGCCGGATTCGCGCAAGACGACGGCCGGCTCCTCTGTCTTCGAGTGAGGCGGGTAGGCAAGCTCCGGGGGATAGCGTACGAATCCGGGGACGACAGTCAGTAGGGAATTCTCCAAGGGCCGGAGAGGGACGCGATTCTGGGCGCCGGGCAGCCAGTTGGTGTTCGTGAAGCCCTGGAGGATGGGATGCGGTAAAGCTGCATTTGGCGCTTCGATGCGAGCGTAGTACGGATTGCCATTTGTGCCGATGACCTCTCCAGCTTTGTGAATGCCGAGCAGATCGGCGAGGCCGAAGTTCGCCCGCTGGGTCAGATTCTCATCGTAGAGGCTGGTCTCGAAGCTGGCCATGATGGATCCGCCCGAACGCACATACGCTTCGATCTGGCTACACTGGCGGTCGCTCAGCATAGCGATGTTGGGCAGGAGGAGCGCGCGATACTTGCTCAGGCGTTCCGGCTCGAGCCTGTCTTCGTGGACGAAGTCGAATGCGTGACGGCCGCGCAGGAGCGCATCGTACAGGCCCTGTGTCGTCTCGTGCATATAGTCACGGGAGCGCACTTTAGCTGGGCCGGGATACAACAACTGCGTGCTTTGTCCGATCACGACCCCGATGTTGGCAATGGAGCAACGGGTCGTGAAGTGCGCATCGTGCCGGGCCGTCCAGCGAAAGTAGTCGAGGCCAACCTTCTGCCAGCGACGATCTTCGCCAGATCCTTTCTCAGCGCCGACGAAGTGATAGTAGGGCGCCATGCCGCTGGCGATAGTTTCGTTCAGCCACATCCTTGCTTCCGCTGGATTTTTGGAGAGATTGCGCCACCCGGGCGAGCCGGTCGAGTACGCCGCTGTCACATTGGCTGCGAACTTGCCATCGAGCACGGCATTGCAGACTCTGCCTTGCAAGCTGCATCCCCACACAGCGCTGTCTTCGTAGGTGCGCCCCTGGTTATCCGCCTGGAACCACGCAGCGACTTTGCCAAGCCGATCCAGATTTGGGCCGCCGCGCACATTGCCGCCGGAGTTGGCGAAGAAGAAGCTGTCCGGCTTCTTCTGCTTGGCGATGGCGTCATAGTCCTGCCAGAGTTGAAGCACGCGATCGGTGAAGACGCGCCAGTAGGCCGGAGTGCCCGTCGGCGGCAGCTTGCTACAGATGGCGCAGTGGCAGTCCGGCAGAGTGCCAAGCGGCGGCCAGCCATTGGCGTAGAAGCAATCGACCTCGTAGAGCGAGTTGATCTCGCGCATGATTGCGGGGACGTAATCGTCCATGTAAGTGGAGAACAGATCGGAAGAGCGTCG
>OBLU010001399.1_pt1 | contig 22536 bp, 19 predicted proteins | sample 1518681 | NCBI WGS metagenome assembly OBLU01 (sample SAMEA3539304, study PRJEB22396) | soil metagenome | biome: tundra; feature: field; material: soil | place: USA | collected 2010-05 | depth 0.15 m
CGGCGTACTTGTTGCGAATGACGGTTATCTCATCGGCAATCACCTTGCGCAACTTGGCGTCGTTGGCCAAGATCGCCTGCAGTTCCGCGACGGTCTCACGCAACTTGCTCATCTCTTCATCGAGTTCGCTGCGACCAAGTCTGGTAAGGCGACCCAGGGTCATGTCCAAGATGTGATTGGCCTGCTCTTCGGAAAATTCAAAGGGTGCCGTCATCAAGGCACCACGTGCCGCCGGGCGGTCATCAGATCCACGAATGGCCGCGATGACCAAGTCGAGCATGTCGATGGCCTTCAGCAGACCTTCCACGATGTGGGCCCGGGCTTGGGCCTTTCGCAAACGGAATTCGGTGCGACGCGTAACGACCTCTACTTGGTGGGCAATGTAGTGAGTGAGCGCCTGCGCCAGGTTCAGCGTGCGCGGTACCCCGTCAACCAGCGCCAGCATGTTGACGGCGAACGTCGTCTGCAGGGACGTGTTTTTGTAGAGCTTGTTCAGCACCACGTTGGCGTTGGCGTCGCGCTTTAGCCGGATCACCAGGCGAGCTTTGCGCCCGGCCGAGTCGTTCTGCACCGCGGAGATTCCGTCGAGGTCGCCGTTCTTCACCAGGTCGTAGATCTTTTCTTCGATCGACTCCACCGACACCTCATAGGGGAACTCGGTGACCACGATGCGCACGTCGTTGCGATTCTCCTCGATCTCGGCGACGGCGCGCATCTTTATTGAGCCACGCCCCGTGCGGTACGCGTCGAGGATTCCCTGTCGTCCGAGAATCTGGGCCCCGGTCGGAAAGTCCGGTCCCCGAACAAAGTTCATGAGATCATCGGAGGTAGCGTCGGGGTTGGCCAGCAGGTGCAGCGTGGCGTCAATCACTTCACCCAAATTGTGCGGCGGAATCTTCGTCGCCATGCCCACGGCAATCCCCTGGGATCCGTTGACCAACAGATTGGGATAGCGCGACGGCAGCACGATGGGCTGCTGGGTGGTGTTGTCGTAGTTGGGCTCGAAGTCCACAGTCTCTTCGTCGATCGAGTCGAGCATCTCGAGCGCCAGTGGAGCGAGTCGACATTCGGTGTAACGCATGGCGGCCGCACCTTCGTCCGGACCGGTGCCGCCGAAGTTACCGTGACCACTAATGAGCGGATGACGCATCGCGAAGTCCTGCACCATGCGCACCAAGGCGTCGTAGATGGCGCTGTCGCCGTGGGGGTGATAGGTACCCATCACCGAGCCGACCACGCTGGCACACTTGGAGTAAGGACGATCCGGTCGCAGACCTTGGTCGAACATGGAATACAGGATTCGACGGTGCACGGGTTTGAGACCATCGCGGGCGTCGGGCAGGGCCCGAGAGACGATGACCGACATGGAGTACTCGAGGAACGATCGTTCCATCTCCAAGTTGATCTCGATGGGTTCGATGTAACCAACCACCTCGTCGCCCGGTGGCGGTGGGTCGGCGCCGGTGCTACCTTTGCGTGCCATGGTGCTTTGCTCCTAGATGTCTAGGAAGCGAACGTCTTTCGCGTTGGTTTGAATAAAGTGGCGCCGCTGGGGCACGTCGTCACCCATGAGAATCGAGCAGACTTCGTCGGCCAGGGCCGCCTGTTCCACCGTGATCTGAAGAAGGGCCCGCTTGGTCGGATCCATGGTGGTATCACGCAGCTCGTCGTAGTCCATCTCGCCCAGGCCTTTGAGGCGCTGGAAGTCGTTCTTGTGATTGGGGTTGTCCAGAAGAAATTTGGTCTTCTGCGTTTCGTCGCCGAGGTAGACCTTCTCTTTGCCGACCAGGGTCGAGTAGAGCGGTGGCTGGGCCACGTAGATGTGGCCGTTGTTCACTAGTTCGGTCATCTGGCGGAAGAAGAACGTCAGCAACAGCGTGCGGATGTGACTGCCGTCAACATCGGCGTCGGCCATCAAGATGATCTTGTCGTAGCGAACCTTGGTAACGTCAAAATCCGCTTCGACCCCGGCACCGATGGCCGAGATCAGCGCTTGGATTTCCGTGTTCTTCAAGATTTTGTCCGAACGGGCCTTTTCAACGTTGAGAATCTTTCCTCGAATGGGCAAGATCGCCTGGTTGCGGGGATTGCGGGCGTCCTTCGCGGAACCACCAGCCGAGTTGCCTTCGACAATGAACAGTTCGCATTCACGCGGATCGTTCGACGAGCAGTCCACGAGCTTTCCGGGAAGGCCGGCCCCGTCCAGAGCGCTCTTGCGTCGGGTGAGGTCGCGGGCTTGACGGGCGGCCATACGTGCGCGTGAAGCCTGGACGGCCTTGGCGACGACCTGGCCCCCCTCTTTTGGATTCTCCTCCAGCCAATCGGCCAACTTCTCATTGGTGGCGCGCTCGACCAGCGACCGGATGGAAACATTGCCGAGTTTGCCCTTGGTCTGGCCCTCGAATTGGGGCTCGGCGAGACGGACCGAGATGATCGCGGTAAGGCCTTCGCGGATATCCTCACCCAGCAGGTTGTCGTCCTTTTCCTTCAGCAGATTGCGCTTGCGGGCGTAGCGGTTTACCACGTTGGTGATGGCCTTGCGGAAGCCCTCTTCGTGCATACCACCCTCAATCGTCGAGATGCCGTTCGCGAACGAGTGGATGCTCTCGTAGTACCCGGAGTTCCACTGGAAGGCGACTTCGACTTCCTGGCCCTCTTCGGCCTGCTCATAGAAGCCGACCTTTCGAAAGAGGGACTCCTTGGCGTTGTTGAGGTGCCGAACGTAGTCAACGATGCCGCCGTTGTATTTGAAGGTCTCCTTGGCTTCGCGACCTTTGCGCTCATCGACGAATCGAATCTCTAGTCCCCGGTTTAGGAAGGCCATTATCTGCAATCGTTCGGTGACGGTCTGCGCGCGAAAGTCAACCTCTTCGAAGATCGAAGGGTCGGGAGTAAACGTCACCGTGGTGCCGGTGCGTCCCTTTGGCGCGGGCCCCACCACTTTGAGCTTGCCTTGCGGCTTGCCCCCGTTTTTGAAAATCAGTTGGTAGTGCTGATCATTTCGATAAATTTCCAAGTTCAGTTCGGTCGACAGTGCGTTCACCACCGAGACGCCAACGCCGTGCAGCCCGCCCGAAACTTTGTACCCTTCACCACCGAATTTTCCTCCCGCGTGCAGCAGCGTCAACACGACCTCCGCGGCACTTTTTCCAGGATATTGAGGGTGTTCGTCGACGGGAATACCGCGGCCGTCGTCAATTACTCGAACACTCCCATTGGCCATGAGGGTGACGTCAATGCGGGTGCAGAAGCCGGCCATCGCTTCATCGATGGCGTTGTCCACGACTTCCACCAATAGGTGGTGAAGACCGGATGGCCCGGTTGAACCGATGTACATTCCGGGGCGAACCCGCACGGGTTCTAATCCTTCGAGAACGGTGATATCACTGGCGTCGTAGCTCGGTGATCCCTTGGACATCTGGGCCACGAAGGATTCCTTTCAGTAAAAGATTTCGGCGTTTTCACGCAGTCGGGGTACAACTTTTCGGCGTATATATCCTACCCGATTTGGCGCAACAATCGCACCCCCAACGGTCGCATTGACGAGGTACTTTGACCTCTCTTAGGGGTCTGCTAACACCGTTCGTAAAGAGGTCGGCGCGCGGTCACCCAGTACCGCAAACCCTGCCAAGATCGACGGGGCTGCGGAGGTGACGCGCTGAGCGAAAGCACCCGATGGAACACTCACCAATAGCACCCCGTTCTTCACGAATTCCGGTCGACAATGTTGGGCGATCACGGGCTCAACGATGCGTGGCCACATTTCACGAATCTCATCGATGAGCCGCAGGTCGACCTTGCGCAGGCGACCGGCGACCGCATTGAGTAGTTCATCCAAGCCCTTGGGTTGGTCGTCCGGACGATTCATAACAGTGTCAAGGAGAGGTCGATGACCGCGGCGGGGCTCATGGCCGACGGAAGGGGCGACGCGGTGGTTACCAGTGTTTGGCCCGCGGGAAGCAGTCGCAGCAGACGGTCGCTTCGTTTTGGGTCCAGCTCGCTGAACACGTCGTCCAGCAACAAAAGCGGGTCGACGCCGCGGGTCCGTTGTACCAATTGGTGGCCCCCCAGTCGCAAGGCGAGGGCCAGCGATCGCTGCTCGCCCTGGGACGCTTGGTGCCGCGCGTCGCGCTCATTCAAGGTGAGCGCGATGTCGTCACGTTGTGGGCCAATTGTCGTGTGACCACGGAATCGATCGTCGTCCAATGACCCTTGCAGCGCCACGAACAGATCTCCGTCCCACGACTGTTCGTATTCAATTCCTACCCGCAAACTGTCGTGCGCAAGTTCTTGGTAATACCGCGTCACGAGCGGCACCAGATCGCCGAGGACCTTTCGGCGAATGGCCACCAACTCCTCACTCACGTAAGAGAAATCTCTCGACCACGCGTCGAGTTCGTCACGTTGCGAAGTCGTTGGTTGCTCGCCGTGTAGTGCGCGGAGCAGAGCGTTGCGCTGGCTCAATATGCGCGCGAAACGCTCGATGACGTCACCCGTACTGAGGTCCACGTCGCTCAGGAGGTGCGTGAGAAAAGCTCGCCGGTTCTCCGGACCTTGACGGACGATGTCGACGCCCTCGGGAGTAAAGATCGTCAGCGGCAATGCGCCGGCCACGTCGGCACGAGACTGCGGGCGTTGTCCGTTCACCAACATTCGTTTGGTGGTGTTTCGCACGCCGCGGGTCAGCGTGAGGTCGACCTGCACGCGCCGTTCGCGCTGAAAGAGCACGCCGTGTACTTCGGCCATCTGATCACCGCTACGGATCATGTCGCTGGCGGCGCTGGTGCGAAAGGACGAAGCCGTGGCGAGGGCGTAGACGGCTTCCAAGACCGCGGTCTTTCCCGTGCCGTTGGGCGACAATAACACGGTGACCGCGTCGCGGTCCGGCGCGAAACTGAGCTCACGAAAGAGTCGAAAATTTCGAAGTTCGAGTTCGTGGAGACCCACGACAGCCAACCCGAACTACTGAACGCGAACGGGCATAAGGAGATAGCGAAATCGAGTGTCGTCAACGCCGTGCACCATGGCGGGGCGCACCGAATCGGACATCTCGAGAATTACTTCGTCCCCGGGAACCGCTTCAATTCCGTCAATAAGGAAACTGGGGTTGAACGCGATAGTGATTTCCTCGCCGGTGTAGTCGGCGTCCACGTTGTCCTCCACGTCGCCGGCGTCATGACTTTGGGTTCTGATTTCAATGCTCTTGTCCTTAGTGGTCAGACGGACCGACGAGGTTGAATCCTTGGCCAGAAGTTTTGCTCGTTTGAGTGACGTCAGAAGCGTGTCCTTCGCCACACGAAGTTGGTTGGGATAGCTTGCGGGAATTAATTGCAAAACGGACGGGTAATTCCCATCGATTAGTCGCGATGCAATGCTGGTGGTTCCCACTACGAAGCAAATTTCAGCTTCAGTGAGCGTCACACCAATCTGCGCGTCCAGGGCCAACGAAGCAGCGGCCCGCTGAAGCTCTTGAAGGGCTCGGGCGGGAACCAATAAATCTTGTGCCCCACCAATTCCCTCGACTCCGGGAACATCGCGAACGGCCAGTCGATAGGAGTCGGTAGCAATAAGACGTAGTGATCCGTCGTCAGTGGTGAAGAGCACGCCCGTCAAAAGTGGGCGGGCGTCGTCGTTCGCCGCGGCTCGGACCACTTGATTAAGGCCCTGAATCAGATCAAGGGCCGCAACGGAAGTCAGTGAACCTGATACTGGTGGAAGCTTGGGGTAGTCCATCACCGAAAAAGTACGAAGTGAGAACTTGGCTCGTCCAAGGGAAACCTCAACATTTTCGTCGTGACCAGCGATCGTCACGGCACCGGCTTCCAACGAGCGAACAGCGTCGACAATCAATCGCGCCGGCACCACCGTCGAACCGTCCTCGAGACCGATCACGTCAACGGTGGTGCGGACGGTTATGTCAAGATCGGTTCCGGTTACCGTGAGTTGGTTGCCGACCAACGTGAGGAGGATGCCCGACGACGCTCCGATGATGCGTGTTGCAACGACACGACTTGCGGCACTTAACGCCTCGACAAGAATATCGCGCTCTGATTTGAACTTCACTGAACTACCTTTCCTCAACTACTGAGATTATGGTGTGTTTTTCTATATGGAGAAGTCTTAGTAGTAGTAGGTCTGTGGGTTTGTGTATTACCTAATAAAATACCTGATAGGAACCTACTTAACAAAGCAACTATTTACACATCTCTGTGACTAACTCTTTCAACCTTCAAAGCTCAACCATAAAGTGATGTGCAGTACGGGCCAGTTGTCAACCCACCATCAACAGCTCACCCCGAAAGTTGCGCACAAACTATTCCCTGTTTTCCCCCTGTAAACGACGTTTCAATTGATTGATTTGCGAAAGGGTTTCCGCATTGAGTGCAATTTGCTCTCTGATCTTTTCGACTCCACTGATTACCGTGGTGTGGTTACGGCCGTCAAAAATTCGCGCGATCATCGGATATGAATAGTTCGTTAGAAGATCGCGAATGAGGTACATAGCGACGTGACGGGCGTGTACCAAGGGGCGCAGGCGCTTAGCACCCCGTACGTCTTCCACCGTGAGACCATAAAACTCCGAGACCACCGCCAAAATCGTCTCAGGTTTCAAAATTACTTGCTCCTGGCCCAAATTGGTGAGATGAGCCTTCGCGAGCTCGAGGGAGATCGGTTCCTGGCGGAGATTGGCGAAGGCCCGCAACATCGTGATGGAGCCCTCGAGCTCGCGAATGTTGTCACGCACACGATGGGCAATCCATTCCGCCACGTCGCTCGGAAGAGCGATGCCCTCGCGTTCGGCCTTAGAACGCAGAATCGCAATTCGCGTCTCTAGGTCGGGCTGATCTATCTCGGTAACGAGACCTTGCAATAGGCGGCTTCGGAAACGATCCTGCAATCCGGCGAGATCGCGGGGTGATCGGTCCGAAGTGAGCACGATCTGTTTACCTTCGCCGTGCAGTGCGTTATAGGTGTGAAAGATCTCTTCATGAAACGTTTCGCCGCGAGTCTCCATGAACTGAATGTCGTCGATGAGCAATACGTCATTTTCGCGGTAGCGCTCGTGGAGCGCCAATTGCGTGCGGGTCTGGATCGCGCGAATGAAGTCGTTCAGGAACGTTTCTGTGGAGACGTAAAGCACTTTGCGTCCCGGATAGTTTTCCTGGACGTAGTTGCCAATGGCGTGAAGGAGGTGGGTCTTGCCTAAACCGGAGTTTCCATAAATCATCAGGGGATTGTACGCTCGACCAGGGGTTTCGGCGACCGACTGAGCGGCCGCGAAGGCGAGGCGGTTTGAGGAACCGGGTACAAACGAGTCAAAGGTCATTCGAGGATCAAGCCGTGCGGGACGGTCGACGCTCGAGACGAATGAAACGGCGTCAGGTTCGTTGGCGGGCTCGCCGACCACCCCGCTGGCATTTGTCACCGTTTCGTCACTCAACGTTAACGAAACTCGGACTTGTTTTCCCATTAACTGCTGCGCCTGCTCGGTGATGAAGGGAAGATAACGCTGTTGAACTCGCTGGAGTTGAATTTGGTTTGGTGCGCCAATAACGAGTTGATCGTCGTGGTAATCCACAAGACGTAGTGTGCTAAGTCCCGCCGACCAAACCGACTCAGAAGCGTTGCCACGTAAGGAGTCTTGCAGTGCTGACCAGATTTCTTCACTGCTCTGCATTAGTTCCTCCACAGGTCGACACTGATGTTATCCACAAGCAGAGTCTCTTTTCAATCGAATCCGGTGCCCTTGGGGAGTGTTACCCTACTCCGATTTTTGACTCCGTGCCAAGGGGGCGGCTAGGTCGGATAAGATTGTTCCCAGTTGTGCGTCAGCGACCCCCAGGGGGTACCGCGAAGCGCACCCAAAATAGTTTGAGAAGAGGTTTTGTGAAGCGAACGTATCAACCCAATAAGAGGAAAAGAGCCAAAACGCACGGTTTTCGTGCTCGTATGCGAACCCGTGCCGGCCGCGCCATTCTAAAGGCCCGTCGTGACAAGGGTCGCCACGAGCTGACGGTCTGAGTCGAAGGTGCCCGGTCGGGTTCGAACCCGGCGACAGTTCTCACTTTTAGCCGCACCGACGGGGCGTGGCCAAAGCGGGCCACTGCGGATAAATTTCGTGGCCGATGCCGACGAGAGCTCCCCGGTCAATGTGGCTTATGCGATCGGTCGAAAGGTTGGAAATGCCGTGGTTCGAAACCAAATCCGACGGCGTTTACGGGCACTCGTAGACAACTTTATTCCTCAACCGCTCCCAGGGAATTACCTGATCAGGTGTGGCTTAGAGACAGGAAATCTCTCCCATGACGAACTTCAACACCATCTCCACCAAGCCTTGGATCGTGCCGGCGCGTTCAGCTAAGCCGTCCTTGGCCGCGAAGACACTGCGGGGTGTCGTTGGTCTTTATCAGCGCCTAACGGCCGGACGAATTGCCCCCTGTCGTTTCTACCCTTCATGCTCTCATTACGCGGTGGAAGCCATTGAAGTTCACGGCGCTTGGCGGGGCAGCGGATTGGCGCTACGGCGACTTAGCCGCTGTCGTCCCCTCGGCCCACACGGCGTGGATCTGGTTCCTGAAGCAAAGAAAGTCAGGAGTATTTAGCCATGAAGTCCTTCGAACACGCCATTGGCAGTGTTTTCCAACCAATTTTCCATATTGTTGGCTGGCTTCTCGCTCTCTGTTATGACCTGATCCCCAACTACGCGGTCGCCATTGTTTTGCTGACCATCATCATCATGGCCGTGCTCACCCCGTTCACCATCAAGAGCACCAAGTCAATGATGGCGATGCAGAAACTGCAGCCCGAGATTAAGAAGCTGCAGCAGAAGTACAAGGGGCCCGAAAATCGTCAGATGCTGAACGAAGAGATGATGAAGCTCTATCGCGAAGAGGGCGCCAATCCCGTGGGCGGCTGCCTTCCGATGTTGTTGCAGATGCCCTTTCTTTTCATTTTGTACAGTGTTATTAAAGGTTTGGCCAACAAAGTGATCCTGCACGGCAAGTTGGTATCGGCTCCGCGCTACATTCCGACAGCCTCAAAGATGTACAAGAGCCTTATCGCTTCGCACGGTCAAATCAAAGCCTTCGGAATGGACCTGAACCTTAAAGCGTTTAGCGTCCACAGTTCGTTCCTTGCTCAGATTCCCTTCTTCGTATTTGTGGCGGTGGCGGTAGCGCTGCAATATTTCCAAATGGCCCAGATGACCAATCGAAGCAAGAAGTCCGGCACGACGCTGCCAAGCCAGCAATTGATGATGCAGCGGTTCTTTCCGATTATTTTCGCATACTTTTACTTAGTCATCCCGGCCGCCGTTGTTCTGTACATGATTATTTCAACACTCATTCGCATAATAACTCAGGACTTGATGTTCCGAACGGGGGTCTCAAATCCCAACAAGGGTAAAGATACGGCGCTGCCGGCCGGCGAACCAAAAGAGATTCCCGCCGTTGAAGCGAAACCTTCAACCTCTAAACCTCCGGCGTCCAAACCCCCGGCGTCCAAACCCCCGACCTCTAAACCTCCGACCTCTAAACCTCCGGCGTCCAAATCCCCGACGCACAAATCTTCTTCCAACCGGCCACCGGTCGCAAAGTCTCAACCAAACTCACGCTCCAAAGCGAAGCGGAAGCGAAAGGAGCGATAACCCATGGATTGGGTAGAAACTACTGGAAAATCAATTGACGAGGCGACCGATCGGGCTCTGGCCCACCTCGGAGTTCATCGAGACGACGCAGAGGTTGAAGTAATTGAAGAACCGAAGGCCGGACTCTTTGGGCGGGTACGCGGCGAAGCTCGAGTGCGAGCTCGGGTCCGTCCCTCCGGCCCGCGACCAAAGCGTTCGCGGCGCTCGGGCGGTCGTGAGGACCGTCCGCGCAGTACCAGTGCGCGGGTCGAGAAGTCGCGCGTGGCCGTGGCATCGAATGGCGAGCCTCCCCGCAAAGTAAAGGAATCATCCAATGGCGCTCGCCGCCCTAACCAGGGATCCAAAGTTGGCGCATCACAATCTGAGAAGAGTCCGTCGAAGGAGGACACTATGGCCGAAGGAATTTCGTTAGCTGAACAGGGATCGATCGCCAAGGACTTCCTGGTGGGGCTCCTGTTGTCAATGAATATCGTTGCCGAAGTCTCGGTGCGGGAACTCGACGAAGAGACGGTGGAACTCTCGGTAAATGCCGACCCGCCCACCGAACTCGGAGTGCTGGTTGGTCCACGCGGCACCACTCTGCAGGCACTTCAAGAGGTTACGCGGACGGTAGTGCAGTCAAAGAGCCCAAGTCGCACCGACCGTATTTTGGTGGACGTGGCCCAATATCGCGAGCGGCGGGTAGCTGCCTTGGGGCGCTTCGCACAGCAAGTCGCGCAAGCGGTCAGCGACACTGGTGAAGAGCGAGCCCTCGAACCAATGTCCGCAGCAGACCGCAAGGCGGTCCACGACGCGTTGACGGAGAATCCCTCGGTAACTACTCGGTCCGAAGGCGAAGAGCCGCGCCGTTTCGTGGTGGTAGTTCCGGCATAATTGTCAGCATGAATAATGATTGGCTTAACCGCGCCCTTGAGGAATCAAGGGCGCGGGGCTATTTAGGGTCTGCCGCGATCGAACTTCAGGTAGCCCACGCGGAGGGATTTGCTCGGTGTTGGGAAGGGCTTTATCCCGCTCCCCCAAAGGAATTCCTTGATTTAGGCAGCGGCGGCGGACTTCCCGGTCTCGTCCTACTTCAACGTTGGGGCTGTAGAGGGGTGCTCTTGGATTCCATGGAAAAACGGATGAGGCTATTGCGGGAAGTCTTGGAAGAGCCCGGCGCTCCTACTCAAGGCGAACTTATTACTGGCAGAGCCGAGCAACTTGCTCGAGATTCCAAACTTTCGGGAGCTTTTGAGTTGGTTACCGCAAGATCTTTTGGGCCGCCGGCGGTGACGGCGGAATGCGCGGCAAGATTTTTAAAGGTTGGGGGAGTCCTGATAGTTTCTGAACCGCCTAATGATGAAGAAGTCAGCCGTTGGAACGTTGAAATTCTGGCAAAATTGGGCTTTGAGCCACAGGGCAGGGTTCGTCACGGCGCAGCCTTTCAAATACTCCTGAAAACGAAGTCCACGCCGAAGCAGTATCCCAGGGCCGTGGGCATTCCTGGCAAAACGCCACTTTTTTAATGTTTCACGTGAAACAATCCAGCCGCGGGTTTTGAAACTTGGCACGGGTCGTCACGATACGTTGAGGAGTTGTTCCACGATTCATCATCGTTTCACGTGAAACAATCCGGCCGCGGGTTCTGAAACTTGGCACGGGTCGTCGCGATTTATCAACGAATTGGGCCACAATTCCGTAGAGTTTCACGTGAAACAATGAGGAAGATTACAGATTGCGGTTCCGTGGTTTTCGGCGAAACCATGCGGAAGATTACCGAATGCGGCCCCGTGGTTTTGAGCGAAGTAATGCGGAGAAAAACGCCGTGGTGCATAATCGTTTCACGTGAAACATTGGCTCTCAAAACGTATTCCCAAAGCATTCAAACGAACGAAACCCAGAGCAGGAGGGCCTTTGGGATAGAGTAGAGTTTCACGTGAAACATTAGGTCCCCCAATTTTTGATGTTTCACGTGAAACATCGGTACTTGACGACTCGTTCAAAACCGAGTTGAATGGCATGGTATTCGACGCAGTGTCGGGATGCTTCTAAGCCAGAAAGAGGCTCATGGCGGACGCCAGCAAGATGACAATATTTGCTGTAGCCAACCAAAAAGGTGGCGTGGGCAAGACCACAACCACAATTTCTTTGGGGGCGGCCCTGGCCAGCAAAGGAAAACGCGTTTTGGTGGTTGACCTTGACCCTCAAGGGAATGCCACCACCGGCCTGGGCGTTGATGGTCGGCAATTCGAACGCTCGGTCTACGACGTCTTATTAAACGATATTCCCATGGTTGACGTTGTGGAGCCCACTGGTTTCAATAATCTCTTTGTTGCTCCGGCGACCCTAGATCTCGCTGGTATAGAGCAAGAATTGGCTTCGGTGATATCGCGCGAACTGCGGCTCAAAAGGGCCCTAATTTCGGTTGAGGGCGATTTTGACTATATATTCATTGACTGTCCCCCGTCGTTGGGCCTAATCACCATCAATGCCTTCGCTGCCGCTACTGACATTCTGGTCCCCGTACAAACGGAATTTTATGCTCTTGAAGGTTTGACCCAACTTCAGCGGATTGTTGACCTGGTTCAAAAGAACCTTAACCCCATGCTGCGAATTACCAAGGTCGTATTAACTATGTACGATTCCAGGAACACTCTTTCGGTCGATGTGGCAGCGGAAGTTCGTCGACACTTCCCCGATGAGTTATGTAAAGCCATTATACCGCGGACGGTTCGCCTCGCTGAGGCGCCGTCCTTTGGCCAACCCATAACCGTATTCGACCCTTCGTCAAAGGGCGCAAAGGCATATTTCGCACTAGCAGAGGAGATCATAAATGGCTAGGAAACCAGGTTTGGGCAAGGGACTCGGAGCATTGATTCCCGAAAGAACTACTACTGAGCAGACGCCGGCCGCCCCCGAGTCCACGAGACCGTTGCGCATGGTATCCGTTACCTCTATAAGACCTAATCCCTTTCAACCGCGAAAGTCATTTACTGATGAAAGCCTGCAAACGTTGGCCTCCTCAGTGCGTGAGTTGGGTGTCCTGCAACCGATCATCGTTCGACCGGTAGAAGGTGAGACCAATCTTTTTGAGTTGATCGCTGGCGAACGACGGTGGAGAGCCGCTGGCCTGGCCGGTCTTGAGGTTGTGCCGGTACTGGTTCAAGACGATGTTAACGACCGTCTCTCCTTGGAACAAGCGGTCGTTGAGAACTTGCACCGCGTTGACTTGCACCCGCTGGAGGAGGCGGCGGCCTACCAACAGTTGATTGATGAATTCAATTTGACTCACGAGCAGGTCGCTCAGCGAGTCGGCAAGAGTCGAGCAAATGTTACGAACACGTTACGACTTCTCCAATTGGGCGAGGTAGCGCAAGCGGCGCTGGGTAGTTCCCAGATCACGGCCGGTCACGCCCGGTCCTTACTGGCCATTGCCGACGCGAACGCCCAGGCGACCATGGTGGCTCGCGTTATCAAGAACGAACTTTCGGTGCGCGCGACCGAGGAGGCTGTCAAAGGCTTCCTTGAACCTAAGCCCATCAGCGCCGTTGATGCCTCGACGAAGATAGATTCCGCCAAACCTCGCCTGCGTCCGGTGCCCGACGCCAGCGTAGCCGAGCTAGAGCAGTTGCTTGAGGACTATCTCGATACGAGGGTTCACGTAGACCTGAAGGGCCGCAATGGCCGTATCATTATTGACTTTGCCGACCTAGATGACCTGGAAAGGCTCTACATTTCCATTTCGCAGACCAAATAACCTTCAACCTTCAACTTAAACCACTCGTTGAAGTTATCCCCAAGTTGTGGATGAAGTTGTGGGTTTCTCAAGGAATTCGTGAAATTAAAGGGCTTTGCGAGGGTGACGGTGGCCCGTTTGGGACGGTTTTTTGGCTTACCTGTGGAAAACTTCGCCAAAAATCTGCGAGACAATGACCGAAAACTCTTCCAGGGCCGCTTTAGGGAGTTGTCCGTGCTCCAACCGCAATGTGGTCATTGTTGTTTCGCGCATAATGGGCAGCGCCATGCCAGTGACCTCTACGGGGGGCAGTTGCTGGGACATGGACAATCCGGTCGCCAAGGAACTGGCTAACTGTTCGCCGTGGCGTGAGTGCGAGCGATAGCTGGCCCAGTAATGCAGGTGAATGCCATTGAGCTTCGCGATCGCCTGAATCGAGAGCACCGTGGCTGCGGCGTGAGCGTTCGCGTAACGCGCGACCTCGTCGTCGGCGGTGGCGGTGGTGGTCAAATCGTGAACGTCGAATGACGGGGCCAGGGCGCGAGCGAGCAGCCCAGCGAGCGGGCTTTCACCGCACAAGATCAGGGGACCGGTGGCAATGACGTCGAAACCGGCGACGTCGCGCGCGTCGCTGACCAGGTGTCGATCCGACGTCGTTAACGTCATGCGCGTGAGTTCACGAAGGGTTGCTTGAGTCAAGGTCCCGTCGGCGGTGAGCCCGCAGTTGCGTTGAAAGTCGACCAGCGCGTGCTCGAGTGTCGGGCCGAAGATTCCATCGATTCGTCCCGGATTAAATCCCAACTGGGCGAGATGCACCTCTAAATCGGCCACGTCGTCGCCGCGCAAATTAGGACGGGTCAAATACAAGAGACGCTGGCCCAGATGCCAACTGGCCTCCACCAAACGAGACCACGTGGTGGCGTCTACCACACCGGTTATCGGCAGACCGCGGGAGCGTTGGAAGGCTTCCACGGCGACCACCGTGCCATCGGCGTACGTGCCGAGCGGGTCAATGAGGGGAGCGTGACCGGCGTTCAGCAGTTGTTCATGCAGTTCGCGTACACGGCTGCCCGTGGCGCCACGTCGCAGGTTGTCGAAGTTCAGGGTCTGAACTACAGGTTGGAGGTGATTTCTTGGAGCAGCGCACCCTTGGGCTTGGCACCCACCAGGCGGGCCACTACCTCACCGTTCTTGAACAGCAACAGCGTGGGAATACTCATCACCGAGAACTTGGTGGCGGTCGCGACGTTGACGTCAACATCAAGTTTACCGATGACGAATTTGTCGGCCTGTTCTGTCGCGAACTCTTCGAGAATCGGAGCAATCATCTTGCAGGGGCCACACCATTCGGCCCAGAAGTCGACGAGAATCGGCTTCTCGGACGCGCCAATCATTTCGTCAAACGTGGCGTCAGTCAGGGTCGTAATTTGCTCACTCATAGCAGCCTCCAAGATCGACACCACTTGACAGCGTCGCGGGTTACACCTTAGCGGTGACGGGTTAGTGACCTATCGCTTCGAGCCAGCGTTCGGCGTCAATAGCGGCAATACAGCCGGATCCGGCTGCCGTGACGGCCTGGCGGTAGACGTGGTCTTGCACGTCGCCGGCCGCGAAGAGGCCGTCAATATTGGTAAAAGAACCCACGCCGGTTCGCACGTAACCGTTCTCTTCGAGATCGACCTGATCGGTAACGAGCGAGGTGTTGGGGATATGACCAATGGCCACGAACACGCCGGTCACGTCGAGTACTCGCTCTTGTCCGGTGACGGTGTCGCGTAGGTCAAGGCCGGCCACTTTGTCCCGGCCCAGAACTTCGATGACTTGCGTGTTCCACTCGAAGCGGATCTTTTCGTTGGCGAAGGCGCGCTCCTGCATGATCTTGGAAGCGCGAAGCGAGTCGCGTCGATGCACGATGGTGACGCTGGAGGCGAAGCGGGTGAGGAAAAGGGCCTCTTCCATGGCCGAATCGCCGCCACCAATCACCGCGATGTCCTGGCCGCGAAAGAAGAAGCCGTCGCAGGTGGCGCAGGTGGAAAGTCCGTGACTCAGGAGTCGTTCTTCCCCGGGCACGTTCATCATCATGGAACGGGCCCCCGTGGCCAGTATCACCGTGTCGGCGGTGATACTGGGCTCGTTGTCGCCGGTCAGCCACGCCCGAAACGGGCGACAGGTCACGTCGAGCTTTTGGACCTTGGTGATTCGCAGATCAGCCCCGAAACGCAGGGCTTGGTCACGCATGTTGATCATCAGTTCGGGTCCGGTAATTGCTTCGGGGAAACCGGGATAGTTCTCGACGTCGGTGGTGAGCATCAGCTGGCCGCCGGGTTGATCGGTGGTTGAGGAGGGTTCGCCTTCGATCACGATGGGGCTCAGCTGAGCTCGAGCAGCGTAGATCGACGCCGTCAATCCGGACGGCCCCGAGCCAATGATGAGGACACTCGTATGTTCGGCCATTACTTCCTTGAATCGATGGGGCGTCGGCGTCGCCAGATAATGAGTCCGGCTAGCACGAAAAGGGCGCCGATGCTCGCGTAACTGATCCATTGGTGACTGGCAAAGAGGTACACGTCGAACAGTCGAAAGAGGCCAATGACCAGCGCCACGAGCAGCACCAGTACCGCTAACAGGATTATTAATCCAAAGGCCAGGATCCGACCGACCAGCAGTATGGGCCGCAGCACCCGGTCGTGCACGACGTCAAGGACGTGGTCAAAGGAGTGCAGGGCCTTGTCGACAAGGTCCGGTTCGTGCGTTCCGTTTGCTTCGCTCACACCTAGAACATAGCGGCGCAAGGTGCGATTACGCCTCTAGCCAACTGATGCCGATAATTCCCGGTCCGCCGTGCGTGCCCACGGTGGGACCCATGTCGGCGATAATCAGAGGAAACTCAATGGGAATGTCGGCCACCAGTGCCTCGAGGGCTTTGAGTTCGCTGGAGTCACCGTGCACCACGGCGAGGCGGCGCAGGGGAGTGTGGGTTCGCGCGACGGCGGAAATCGCCGCGAGGGCCTTGGCGCGCGTACGCTGTCGACCGGCTTCGGCGACCACGCCATTGTTGAGTTCCAGCAACGGTTTGATGGCGAGCACCTGACCGATCAAGGCGCGGGCTCCGCCGACGCGGCCGCCCTTTGCCAGGTGCTCGAGGGTGTCGAGCATGGCAATGATGCCGACTTTAGGAAGTTGTTTTTCGGCGTGCTCGACCAGTTGCTCGAGCGTGGCGCCGCTCTGGGCCAATTCGGCGACGTCAAGTACGAGTAGACCTAGCGCCATGGAGACCGCTTTGGAGTCAATGATACGCACCGGAATCTTTTCGGTGACCGCCTCACTGGCCAACACGGCAGCCTGGTGCGTGGCCGACAGCGCGGCCGAAAGAGTGAGCACGATCACACCGTCGCAACCATTGTTGTGGGCTCGTTCGTAGGCCGCCTGAAACGAGCCCGGCGAGGGCGCGGCGGTCGCGGGAAGGGTCTTGGAGGCTTTGCACTTGGCCCAAAACTCGCCCGGCGTCAAATCAACCCGGTCGGTGAACTCTTCATCGCCGAAGCGAATACTTAACGAGACGATCTCGATATCGAGACGGCGCACGATCTCTTCGGGAAGATCGCAACTGCTGTCACTGATAACACGAACGTGCGCCACGTTCCCCCCTCGAACTACTCAAGCCTTACACTTCTCGCGGCCCTTCGGTCAATGTTGCGCTGGGCGAGCACTACCACCGTAATGTAGGCGACCACGCCGGCCGCGACGGCGCCGAGAAAGCGGGTAATCAGGCCGACCCCCTGCGTGGCGCTCGAGGAAGCGTAAATCAGCGCCATGACCAGCGTCGCGAGCAACGAGGCCCAGAGGCTGCGCCGCACGTGACGGGCCCAGATCACCGAAGCGACGCGTACGTGGTGTCGCGCGAGGGCGTACAGCGCCACGACGGCCGCGGCGCTGTAGGCAATCGAGACGCTCGCGGTCAGTCCGGCCAGGGAGCGGCGACCGATGACGATGGCGAGGCCAATCGTGAGCAGGTTCTCCAACACGTAGAGGTAGAAGACCTCGCGGGCCCGCTGCATGGACTGCAACCCCCGTACGCAAAGTTGGAAGACGGTGAAGCCCGGCAGTCCGGCCGCCAAGACCGCCAGCACGATGCCCACCGAGAGTTGCTTCGAATCGTTCACGTGGTTCAGCAAAATTCCGACGATGGGCTGGGCGAACACCACCAGGACCAGCGTGCAGGGGATGATGATGACCAGCGACTGACGCAGTCCGAAGCGAAGTCGTTCGCCGAGCCCCGCGTAATCCTGGCCGGTGGCCAGACCGGCCAACTGCGGCGTGAGTGCGCCGAGCACGGAGACGACGACGACGGCGTAGGGCATCTGCATGAAGGACCAGCCGTAGGTGTAGGCGCTGACGTTTCCCTTGCCTTTAATCGCGAAGGCGAAGGCCAAAATGACGAAGAGCGAGAGCTGATTGGCCACCACCACCAAAAGCGTCCAAGTGCCGAGGCGGCCGATGGCCCGTAGGGCCGGATCTTTACGGTCGAAGCGAAACGAGAGGCGCCACAGGTCGCTGCGGGCCAAGGAAGGTAGCAGACAGAGGAACTGTACGGCGACGCCCAACGTGGTACCCAGGCCCAGCCACAACAGATGGTTTGATCCCTCCAGCGAGTGCAGCGTGGGCGTGGGGTCGACCAGGTGGAACCACACCAGTACGCCTATGCAAATCGCGTTGTTGGCAATCGGCACCCACGAACCGGGGGCGAAGCGATTGCGGATATTGAGCAGCGCCGTCGCGATGCCGATAATCCCGTAAAAGAAGATCTGGGGCACGAACCAACGCAGCAGCGCCGTGGCCAGGGTCCGCTGCTGGCTGAGGGTGTGCAGTGATTCATTCGAGGTGGTGTGGTTGAGGGCGGTAAAGCCCTGGATGATCCACGGCGCCGCGAACCAGGCCAGCACCGACGCCGTCACCAGCACGATGAGCGCGCCGGTGACGGCGCTGGAAATAGACTTCCAGGCCCGTCGTTCGCCGTCCAGGGCCAGCCGTTCGACGAAGACCGGAATGAAGGTCGCGCCCAATACTCCGCCGAGCACCAGGTCAAACAGCATGTTGGGTACGGTGTTGGCCAGGTTGAAGGCGTCAGCGATGGGCGTAAAGCCGAGCACCCACGCCAGGACCAGCACCCGCAGCAGTCCGGTGAGTCGCGAAACCAGCGTTCCGCTGGCCATCGAGAAGACTCGTGATCCGTGCGACGTGCTCGGACTCATCGGGCGTGGCGGCCTTTGGGACGGCGGCGATTGGTTCGAAACCACCAATAGGCCAAGACCAGCAATGAACCAATGGTCAAGAGATAGCCCACCACCGACGTTCCCGCAATGCGCACCTGAATGGCGGAGCGAGCGAGCACCACCTGGTCGTTGGGCGTGGTCACCACGACTTGCAGGGTGAGGCTGCTACCGCGGTGGTTGGAGGTGGGCACCCGCAGCGCCGTGGTGGGTGACTTGAGCGTGGTGACGATGTTGTCGCCCTTGGGAAAAGAGAGCGCACTAGTGATGAGATGCACGACCACGGTCACGGGATAGTTCGCCCGACTGATCACCGTAATGGGCAAGGCCGTGCCCGGTCCGGCCAAGGTGATGGCCCCGGAGTTGACGGAGAAAAGACTCAATTGATGGTTCAACGTGTTGAGCGCTCTCGTGATTGCTGCCTGGCGACCGTTGGGACTACCGACGACCTCGCTCTGGGCGACGTCGGCGCTGAGGGTGCTACTAATGCCGGTCGAGGCCATGGCCCGGTTGTACGAATTCACCGCGCCGATGAGCGTGGCCAGCGAACGTACGTTGGTGGCCGTCCACGTAGGGGGGGTGGACTTGGCCAGCGTCCTCGCCGCCGGCGCGCCGTTGGTGCCAATGAGCGACGAGTTAAATGACGGGCTGAGGCTGCTCGCCACCACGAAAGGGTTGTGGATCAAGGACCCCAAAAGGTCATTGACGTAGCTCGCGGGCGTCTCGGCCGCGGAAGCCACCACGACGACGCTGCGGCTCGCGGGAGCGTTCGGCGCTTCAAAGTGGAGAAAGGCCAGCGTGGCCACCGTCAACGCCGCCCGCCGACCCGGCTCAATTGATTCATCGGTCGCCAGTTGGGAAAGCGGTTCGTCGATGCTCAGGGCGCTGAGCGATTGCGCGCCCCGAGGATGGAAGGGCGCCCCCCAGTTGAGCGTTGTCGACGGAGCGACCGTGAGCGCCGATTCGGGAACGATGACGTCGCGCACGCCGGCCCCAGCCAAGGCATCCAGGCTGCTGAGTGAGGGTCCGCCCGAAAGCAGGACCTGACTGTCGGCGTAGCGGCCCGTAATCGATTGTAAAAACGTAGCGGTGAGCGAGAGTTGCTGCGCCACTTGGGTGGTCAGTCCATTGGCGACCAGGCCACCAAAATCAATGTTGCCCGGCGGGGCGACGACGACGCGGTGCAGCGGACTGGCCAGGGCCTTGATCAGCGCCACGCCCCATTGTGTGCTCAAGGGAGTCTTGGTGTAGGGCATCAATCGGGCGAGCGTGCGGTAGTCCGCACTGAGCGTCACCGGCAACGTGCGGTCGTGGGCAATGGCGTCCAGTACGGCAATCGCCCGGTTGCTGTGCTGCAGCGTCGAGGGGTCGAAGGTCTCAATCCAGTTCAACTGAAGAGGCCGAGCGACTCGGGTGGCCTGGACCGCGATCAGTGACCATTTGGTGGTCGTGGTGCCATTGATAGTGAGCTGGTAACTCAGGGGATAGACCCCATCGCAACGCGCCCCGGTGCAGGGCAGGCGAAGTCGGGCCGCCCGCGATCCGCAGGGTGCGCTTTCAGGGCCGGGCGATCGGGTGAAGAGCCCCACCGTGAACGAGATGGAGCGGTGGGTGGCGCAGTTGAGGTCGATGAGGGCGGTGGTAGCGACCGACGGCACGCTAGAGCCAGATCCGCTGATAATGGGGATGATCTGCGAACGGGTAAGGATTCGAGGGAAGAGCGATAGTTGCGCGACCGCCTTATCGTGGGGCGCGGGCAGCTCCAGGGTGACCCGAAGGCGGGCCCGACCGACGTGCGACAGGGCGACCCAGGCCCCTTGGTGCGAGACCTTGAACGACGTCGTCGTTCCAGCCTGCGCGGCCGATGGCCACGTCACCGTTGCGAGGCCGAGGAGTACGACGCTGATCGCCCGCCACCAGGTCGAAAATCGGTGGAACATGCTGCTACAGGCTACCTGCGGTCACGTCCCAACCCGGGCGCCCACTACCCTTCATTCGCAGTGACAACATATGAGCAAGTTCACGATCGTCTGAGCGAACTGGCCCGTCTTTCGACGCCGCTCGCGATCGCTTTTGGCGACGCCGGATTCAGTCTGTTCGCCGTGGGAGGCTCGATTCGCGACGCCGTGCTGGACCAGGCGCCCGGTGACGATTTCGAAATTGACTACACCACCAACGCTCGCCCCGACGACATTGCTCGACTTTTGGAGCCACTCTGCACCGCGCTGTGGGAACAGGGTCGCGCCTTCGGCACTATTGGGGGAGTCTTGCGCGACTCGGGCATCAAGGTGGAAGTCACGACCTTTCGTTCCGAAGCGTACGTCGACCACTCACGCAAGCCGTCGGTGGAGTGGGGCGATTCATTGGAGGTGGACCTAAGTCGCCGCGACTTCACCATGAACGCGCTCGCGCTCGACGTCATCGCGCTGGGGGCCAACGCGCCGGACATACAGACCCTCTTTGACTTCTATAACGGCTTCGCCGATCTTCACGAAAAGGTGCTGCGCACGCCCACCGATCCGGAGATCCTGTTCAGTGATGATCCCCTTCGTATGTTGCGGGCGGCCCGCTTCGCCGCCCGCTTCGGACTGAGCATCGACCGGTCCATCGAGGCGGCCGCGACAAAAATGGCCGAAAAGCTCACCAAAGTCTCGGCCGAGCGCATTCGCAACGAGTTGGACCTCCTGCTGATGACCGAGCAGCCGTCGGTCGGACTGGATTTCATCGTTCGCTCGGGCTTGGCCGACTATTTCCTGCCCGAGCTGCCTAAGTTGCAGCTCGAGCAGGACCCCATCCAACGGCACAAGGATGTCTTAAAGCACACCTGGGCCGTGGTGGACAAGACCTCGCCGCGGCTACTGCTTCGGTTGGCGGCGCTCCTTCACGACATTGGCAAACCCGCGACCCGTGAAATCACCGACGAAGGCGTGACGTTTCGCTTTCACGAAGTGGTGGGCGCGAAGATGACGAGAAAACGGATGGTCGCGCTCAAGTACTCCCAGGAGATGGTCGACGACGTCAGCGTGCTGGTGGAGCTGCATTTACGTTTTCACACCTACAAAATGGGCTGGAGCGACAGGGCCGTGCGCCGTTACGTCCGTGACGCCGGTCATCTGCTCGAGGAGCTCAACGAACTGACGCGTTGTGACTGCACCACGCGTAACGCCCGTAAGGCCGCTACCTTGGCCGAGCGAATGGACGAACTCGAGGCGCGCATCGACGAGCTGCGGGCCCAAGAGGACCTCAGCCGACTGCGCCCCGCACTCGACGGCGTGGCGGTAATGGAGTTGCTCGAGATTTGCCCCGGTCCTCCAGTGGGCGAGGCGCTGGACTTCCTAATGGAGATTCGCCTAGACGAAGGTGAAATCAGCGTGCCCGAGGCGCAGTTGCGGCTACGCGAATGGTGGAGCGAACGGTCTTCGTAAGCACCACTCCCCCGTCAAAAGTCGGGGGAGTGGTCAGACGATGTTGCTTAGTTAATCATTCAGGCCAGACGGCGTTGTCGGCACCCTGGTTGGCGAAGGCCTCGACCATTTCGTGCGCCACGTCGTCGTGGAACTGTATCGGCGGGGATTTCATGAAGTAGGCCGAGGGACCGATGATGGGTCCGCCAATGCCGCGGTCGAGCGCCACCTTGGCGCAGCGAACGGCATCGATGATGACGCCGGCCGAGTTGGGCGAGTCCCAGACTTCGAGTTTGAGCTCCAGATTGAGGGGCACGTCACCGAAGTTGCGGCCCTCCATGCGGATGTAGGCCCATTTGCGGTCCAGTAGCCACGGCACGTGATCGCTCGGCCCGATGTGCACGTTGTCCGGCTCCATGTGGCTGGTCTCTAACTGTGAGGTCACGGATTGGGTCTTGGAGATCTTCTTGGACTCGAGGCGCTCGCGTTCGAGCATGTTCT
>OBLU010001400.1_pt1 | contig 22532 bp, 15 predicted proteins | sample 1518681 | NCBI WGS metagenome assembly OBLU01 (sample SAMEA3539304, study PRJEB22396) | soil metagenome | biome: tundra; feature: field; material: soil | place: USA | collected 2010-05 | depth 0.15 m
GCTTCATTTTCCGATCGGTCTGCCTTGGTGACGAAGTGCTGCGTCTGGCTGTTGTTGCCCTAGCCGCCAAAGCGAGGCGCGGGTTGATCCCTACACAAGACCCGCCGGTGCTATCGCTGGCACGGATCGCAAGAATCTTTTCTGCGCGCCGATAAGCGCCGTTTTCCCGAGGCTCAGCCGACCTTCGATCCCGCTGGAATATCGCTCATACAGAGGCGTCCTCCCAAGATGGCTGGCATAATGGCAGAGACATGGAGAGATTGAGTTTCGACTCGGCTATACAAGAGCTCACTGGGCTTGATGATTGGCTCACGTTACTGGGGCCGACGTTAAGAAGGACCGTTGGCACGACGCCGAGCTAATGCTGCGTCGGGCTAAGGATCAGCGTCGGGAACTCGACCGTGGCGCTCCCTTTCAGCCTATTCCTAACTATGTCGCAGGATTGTTCGAGCTTTTGGAGGTACTTAAGGTTTTTCGCGCATTTTCTGACGACATCTCTCCGATTCTGGGGGGGAAAGTCTCACGCGCATTGTGCGGTCCAATTTCTCCCATGGAGGAGAGCCCAAGAAACAACGAGGCTCGAAACGCCATGTTCGAGCTGGTGCTGGCGGCAAATTGGAAGAATGGTGGAGCCATCGTGGAGTTGGGTGAACCCGATATCCGTATTGTGCTCGGAGGGACAACCTTTCTTGTCGAGTGCAAGCGACCTTTCTCCTCAAAGGGCGTGCGCAGAAACATCGAAGATGCAGCCAGACAGTTGCGCAAGGCGCTCAGTGAGCCACCACAGGCAAGCTCCTATGGATTGGTAGCCGTCTCGCTAAGTCGCATTTTTAATCACGGCAATGTGATGTGCCGCGCTCCGGAAAACATGGGGGGAGTAGCTGCACAGGACGCATTGATAAAGATAATCCAAGAACACAAATATGAATGGAAGTGGGACACGGCGAAGTTTCACGAACGAATAGCAGCGGTCATGTTTCACCTGGCAGTGCCCTGGGAGATAGATGGCGAGCGGCTCATTTACCTCGAAACTGCCAAAGTTTTCGATCAGGCGAAGTGCCCTTCTGGATTTCAGGTTTTCAAGGAGAATGATCCCCTGTTTGGCCTTAACCTAGCGAAGGTAAATTTCGGCAAAGATGGGGTCACCTCAAGTCCCCCCGCCGTGTTTCTCTCGACAAAATGACACGGCCACCAACCCGACCAGGTTCGAAAATTCCCTGCCACAGCCGCCTCCTTTAGGGTCGCCCGCCGCGCATGAAGCCTGGCAGTTCGCCGCGATCCTTGCGGGCTTTCGCGGTGGCCTTGCTGGCGATGCTGCGACGGCGCGACGTGAGACTGTCGCGCTGCGAAGCGATGGCGTTCGCCACCTTCGGCGGCAGGCAGAGACGCACTACCCCGTTCTCATCGACACACTCGACGAAGATGTAGTCGCCCAGCTCCTCGTGGCGCGATGTTTCCACGACGAACGTTTCTGCGCGTCCGGTGATGGTCTGGATGTTGCGGATCGTGCTGGGCTTCGTGAACAGGGCGACGCCCTGCATCCCGCCCCGAATCCTGTCGTACTTTTGTATCGTGTTGTCGGTTCCGTCCATGGGTGCGATCCTCCTCGATCACACTTCCATTATAGAAATCGAGTTTCGCGAAAAGTGGATTCGACCGCATGGATGCAGGTTAAAACGCAGATTGGCGTGGGTCATCGGGCCTAGATCGCGGGACTTGACACCGACCAGTCGCGGCGTTGCGAGCGCCTAGCGAGAAGGGCTGGCCGCGTAAACATTGGCGATGGCGCCAGAGAAAATAAAGTTCCCAGCGAATCGGGAACATTCAGCCGACAAACGACTTCTTGCCGCTGGCGATGCTCTGGAACTCGTCGGGCGGGAGCTGCACACAGTCCTGCGGCTTCGCCTTCGCAGGTGTCGGCGAACCCGACACTTTGCCGGCGATCGCCGGGGGCAGCGGAGCGTACTCTCGCTGCTGGTCGCCTAGGGTCGTGTTGTATTTTTTCAGCTGCACATAGGGCGTGCTCTCCTCGCTCAACCAAACCTTTACACCGCCCTCAACAATCTCGGCCCGGAGACGATTTAAGGAACGATACCTGTCGCCCCCATCGTAGTACTTGTCCCTTGGAATCGACCAGGCTGCATGGGATAACGCTTCCAGCGTGCGCGCTATGTCTACATCAACTCTGAGCGGCTGACGACTAAACCCGCGTTCGACGAGGTCGTTTCGCGACCTGGCATTCGTTGCAACCGGAATCAAGCTATCTTGGCCCATGATTGCTCCTGGACAAATGCTTGACGATTGCATGACCACGCAGATTCCTCTCTCGCTGGCAGCGAATCGACAAACACCAAGCGTCCATTAACCGAAATCTCCTTTTTCACTTCAAGAACGCCGGCGATCATACACCCATCTCGCCGCTTGCGATAATGTGGAAAGATTTTCATCTGAGGTGCTACGAATCGATATGCGATCCGCACAAGCGCAGCCGAGATTTACTGCATTTAGGAGAGAATTCTTGCCCAAGGATCTACAGTGGTTGAATTTGCGCTCGCGAGTAGAATCGAACGATGTCTCTGCACCGCAAACTCAGTGTGTCAGGCGTCCTGCTGGGGACGCTGCTGTTTACTCGGATTCTCCCCGCCCAAAACCCCGCCGCCGACCTTGTCCTAATTCACGGCCACATCCTCACCGTGGATGCCAATGATTCGGTAGCCCAGGCCATCGCCGTCCGCCACGGCGTTATCGTGAAAGTCGGCACCGACGCCGAAGTTCTGGAATTCGCGGGCAATGCTCCCGGCGCCCGCATCATCGACCTCCACGGTCATACCGCCACCCCCGGCCTGATCGACACCCACGCCCACATCGCTGACGGGGGCGTCGAAGAACTCTACGGCATCAAGCTCTCGAATGCCGCTTCGGTAGCTGAAATCGTCGCCCGTGTAAAGACCAAGATCGCTCTCGTCAAGCCTGGCGAATGGGTCACCGGCTCCGGCTGGGACGAGGGCAAACTCGCCGAACACCGCTACGTCACCGCCGCCGATCTCGACGCCGTCGCCCCCAACAATCCCGTCTGGCTCGTCCACACCACCGGCCATTACGGAGTCGCCAACTCGCTCGCGCTCAAGCTGGCCCACATCACCGCCGGCACGGCGGACCCCACCGCTGGCACCATCGACCGCGACTCCCACGGCAACCCCACGGGCGTCCTCAAAGAAGATTCCGCCATGGAGCCCGTCACCAGCCTCATCCCGCCCATCACCCCAGAGCAGATGCGTCAGGGCATCCTCTACATTCAACAGGTGCTGCACAGCGAAGGCATGACCGCCGTCAAAGATCCCGACATTTACCAGCTCCACTGGGATGCCTACAAATCCCTCCTCGATCAGGGGCAGCTCAAGGAGCGCATCTGCGTCCTGTGGCACGCCGGTTCGACACTGGAGTCGGCCCGCAAAGCGCTGGCCAAGATCAACGCCGTTCCTCGCCTGCCCTCCACGCTTGGCGATGACCGCCTGCTCTCCTGCGGCGCCAAAATCTACATGGATGGCTCCGGTGGCGCCCGAACGGGCTGGGTCTATGACGATTGGCTGCGTAACGCCACGACTCCAGATGTCACAAGGTCAGGCGCGGGCAATCGCGGCTACCCGCAAGTCGACCCCGCCGCTTACCAGGAAATGGTTCGCCTCTTTCACAACAACGGCGTCCCCGTCGGCACCCATGCCGTCGGCGATCGTGCCATGGATTGGGTCGTCGATACTTACAGCCTAGTCGAGCAGGAGCAACCCCATCCCGGCCTACGCCACAGCATCATCCACGCCAACCTGCCTACTTCGCACGCCCTCGACGTGATGGCTAACTTGCAAAAGAAATACGACTCTGGATATCCGGAAATGCAGCCCGGATTCCTCTGGTGGATCGGCGACATCTATGCCGCCAGTTACGGTCCCAAGCGCGGCCAGCGGCTGGAGCCCTTCAGGACCCTGCAATCCCGAGGTGTTCTGTGGTCCGGCGGGTCGGACTACTTCGTCACCCCGGTGGCGGCCCGCTTCGGACTCTGGGCCTCCATAGTGCGCCAAACCGCCAAAGGCACCTATGGCCTGCAGCCCTTCGGGATGGCCGAAGGCGTGGACATCCACACCGCCCTCCGCAGCTATACCGCCTGGGGTTCGCGCCAGATGTTTCTCGAAGATAAGATCGGTACCCTCGAGGTAGGCAAAAGAGCCGACATTGCTGTGTGGGACCGCGACCTCTACTCCGTCTCCAATGAGCAGATCAAAGACCTGAAATGCCTGATGACCCTGCTCGATGGCGAAGTAATCTACACTTCGCACGACTCATCGGTAACAACAGAAGTCCGCTAACCAAATCGCAAGCCTGGTCACACGGGAAGTTTGCCGGGATCGGTACTGACAAACGCGCTACGGTAGAGCGGAAGCGGGTCAGTTCCTCGATCGTCAGCAACTCGAAAGTTATGGCGGTGAGAGACCACAGGTGTGAAATCACAGGTGTGAAATTTCGGGCTGGTCTGCTAAACCATTGAAAGATATGGTGGCCAGGGACGGAGTTGAACCGCCGACGCCAGCCTTTTCAGTGCTACGTTAAGCTGTAGTTGTAACAACTTAAGTGACTCCAGGTGGCCGCCTAAGTCCTTGAGAAGACGTGAGAGACATGCGAATCGTGGGTTGAAATCGTGGGTTCAAAAACAAGTTCGGAAAAGAACCGCTTATCTAGCTCGGCTAAAGACGTCCCTACCCGATTTCGGCCAGTGCTTGTCTGACTGTCCTCACCCACAGAGGCGGATTATCTGCCGGGCAATTGTAATCCGCTCCGCTGACATCCTTATCTCGCCAATCAACAGTTTTGATCGGGCAAGACACACCGTATTCAGGCTCGTGGAACCTGTGGTTTATGTAACGCTCGCGGAATAACCGGCTTTGCCGCAACGGAATCGGTGATCACTTCCTCGGCCGGTTTTGGTGTGCTACCGTTCACCATTCGAATTGGAGGCGGGTGCGACGTGCGGAATAGTCCACGTAAGGCTCTATGCGCAAAGTCCTAATCGCAGCCGGGTTCTCGGTGTAAGCGAGTAATACGGTGAGTAAATTTGGCTGATTGTCCATGCGAAGATAGGGCTCCGGAAGGTAGAACTCCGACTGAGGCCCTACGGTGACTGAACGGCCGACGAACCTTCCGTTTAGGTAAATCAACGCATCACGGTCGGCTTCAAGGATGAGTTTCCAGGGGACTGACCAGCCCTCGGCCTTCGTTAGCACGAACTCGGAGCGACACCAAGTGAACGCCGGTACAAGGTCTTGAGTGGGGGATGCTCCTCCGAGTGCGGCCGTCCTCCAGGCACCAAAGAAAAAATTTGGATCAACCTCACGGCCTCGCATCGACGCGGGAAAGGTTTGGATCTGCCAACTCTCGACCTTCGTTGAGATCTCCGGATCACCGCTCAAACGAACGCAGCTGACTCCCTTGAGCTCACTCATTTGAACTTCGTCGCCAAATTCGGTGCTTCCGAAAAGCTCATAAGAAATCTCTACAGTGTTGTCGCCCGGATTTAAATAGGGAAAAGGTGAAAACTCCACAAACTTATTCGGTTTGGAAGCCTCGGGGACATACTTCCCATTCAAGAACACCTTCTTCCCGTCGTCTGTAAAAGTCGAGATATACATCTTAGGTTCGTTGTTGAATTTCAGATGCGCCTTATACTTGACGTACCCATAAGGAATTGGGCCGATATCTTCCAGAACGCGTGCGGGACTCGTGATCCAGTTGCCCAGCTTGGCGTCAAAGTGCTCCACAGAAGCTTGGACATTCTTGATTTCGACAGCCTTGGCAGGAAGCGATGGAGTTACGACCTGGATACTGGCGCTCCGCCACTGCTGGTCGTATCTAACCTCTTTTGTAACTCCATCAATACGGCATTTAACGGGCTGCGAGGGCAGCAGCACCGTGAGGGAGTGGTCGCCCGGAAGAAAATCCAAGTCGGCCCATATCTTCCTCTTTTCGGAGCCGGTTGCGACAAGCAAGTAAGCATCCGTGATGAAAGGGATGGCGATGGTTTCCGAACCTGCGCCCGGGATACTGCTTCCTGGAAACTCTTCCACCCAGGTTCGAAGAGCGATGTCACGTGGCAGGGCGACAATCTGAAGCTGATTGTCGAACAAGAGAAAACTCTCTTTCTCTTCGATGCGCAAGCCCGTTACCATAGACTGAGTGTCTTTGTCCCACGACTGATAAAGCGTCTCCCCAACGACGTGCGGTTCTTCCTTGGCCTTCAAGGCGACTTCCACCAGACTCCCCGGCTCGTCGTAAATCACCAGGAAGCTGCGATCGTGACTGGTCCCTTGGGCGAGAAGTTCAGCTGTGGAATAACGCAGATGGCCGCCAGCGACCGGTATCTGAACCGGAAGGATCTTCATCGTCCTGGGACCCATGATCAGTTCACCCTCGCGAGGGACACTGAAGTTCCCGGAGCCAGTGGGATCGCGGAACTTCAATTTGAAATGGTGTTGGGATTCGGTATTGGTGCGCACAAAAACAAAACCGCTTTCGCCGCTTGTCCGTTCTGAAACGGTCATGTCCGCACTGGTAGAGTGACAGGCATTTTCCAGGACTTGCGATCGAGTCAGCATCTTTCCGAACATTCCCAGAAAAGCGCCGATCCCGCGGAGTTCGTAATACTTATCCCACAAGCCGCCCCACTCGCGGATGGGGGCGGCAAAGTCATAGGTCGTGGTCACGCCCTTGGCTGCCCAATCGAAGTTTGTACCTCCGAAGCCCAGGTAGTAATTGAAGTAAGTTGCCCCCTGCTCGATGACCGTCTTAGTAAACGCGTTGGTTTGCGCCGCCTCGACGCCTTCCTCATCCTCCGACAGCTTACCGCCAAACTTGCTGTAATAACCGGTTCCGAGCTCCGCAATTGCAAGCAGGCAATCGGGCTGCTCCTTCCGCTGCCTTCGAATGCTCGCCAAGACGGCCCGGTCCGACTGGCTTACCTTGTCCTCCAAAGTAGCTCCGGGAGGCAAAATTTGCAGTTCCCGGTCAACCAGGAAGCTCCATCGCGGATAAAAATCGCAGGTGTCCATGAGGCGGGCCATATCCGGGTCGGTGCGATCGCGGACCACACTCGCCACATTCGTGGTGAGGGGCACCTCGATTCCCGCGTCCCACGCGGTCCGCGCCAGGAATCGGATGTACTCACGCTGCTCAATTTCCGAGAAATTCGTGAAATCCAGTTCGTTCTCAATCTGTATCATGACGACCGGGCCGCCCTGAGTGATCTGGTTTTTGCGAATGATCGGCAGTACGTGGTCGTACCAGTACTTGGAGGTCTTTAAGCTTTCGTGGTGCATGCTGCGCACGGGAAATCGTCTGGCAATGATCCAATAAGGAAACCCGCCACGCTCAAACTCCGCGTCAACGTACGGACCGGGCCGGAGCATGACATAGAACCCGCTCTCCTTGGCAAGCTTGAGAAATTCTTCCAGTTCGGTGAAATCGAAATGGCCCTCTTGCCGCTCGTGATAGTTCCAGAACACGTAGGCGTCAACGGCATTAAAGCCTGCCTGTCGCGCTTTGCGGAAGCGGTCGCCCCAAAGTTCGCGCGGACAGCGGGGGTACGGACATTCGAGGCTATAGAGAAATGTATCGACGCCGTTGATCGTGAAGCAGTGCGAATCGTAGCGGATTATGTCCGGTTTCGAGAAATGCTTCAGGTTAGAAGCGTCAGTGGGCATGAACAGGGCCCACGCTTTATTCCGGAAAATGGCAGCCGCCGCCGGCAAACCAAGGGAGGTATACAAGAAACTGCGGCGTGAAGATTTCATTTGGAAGTAGTCCGGTTTCGATGTTTTCTTAAACTCGACTTTTTGCTAGAAAAGAATTGAGGCGGATGCCCCGTGGGACATCCGCCGGGTTAGCATTTGCACTCGCTAAAAAATGATCTTCGCCACGAGTTGCATGTTGAACGGTTCCCCTGGGCCGATGCCAGGACCGCCGAAGAAGTCGCCTATGGTGTCGGTTACATAACCGCTAGACCCCACTGATCCTTCTCCAGTTGCCAGGTTTTTCCGGTTAAAGACGTTAAACATCTCCGCCCGAAGCTGCAGTTTGAACCGCTCAGTGATGGGAATGTTCTTGAACACCGAAAGGTCTACATCCGCAAAACCAGGACCATAAAACTTGTTCCGGGAAAGGTTACCGTTCGGATTGTCGGGCAGGCATGTTGGCGAAGGCACACAAAACGCAGCCGGGTTGACCCACTGTTCGCCAGGCGGGTTAGATAATGGGCTAAAGGTACGCGAAATACCTGCAAATGGATCAGCAATCAAGTTCAATCCTGGGCGCTGGTTGCCGGAGGCGCCAGTACCAGGAAAGTTAAAAGGCTGCCCGGTGTGGAGCGAGATCAAACTACTTAACTGCCAGCCATGAGTAAAGATCTTTGGGCCATGCGACGACCCCGGAACATCGTACGTCCAATAAGCGGTAAAGCTATGGCGGGTGTCGTAATCGCCGTTCCCGTACTCTTGTTTCAAGTTGGAGCTCACCAGAGGAATCACACCACGAAACTCAGACGCTTCGTCCAGTGCATGGGACCAAGTGTAAGCGAACTGAGACGTGATCCCTCTCCAAGCGTGGATCTTAAAAGTACTTTGCAGGGCGTTATAGTTTGAATTTATATCGCCATTCAGTTGGTTGATAGAGCCGACGTTCGGATATTGGCAGCCAGACAGGCAAGGACCGTAGGCCCCGCCTTGATTAATGTTCTGCGTCATGGCCATCTTGCGACCCAGATTGCCGACATAACCGACTTGCAGGATGGCAGCAGAACCGAGGCCCTTCTCCACCTGGAGGTTGTAGTTGTAGAAGTAAGGTGTCCGGAAGTTCTGGCTGACGGAGAAAACATTAAAGACGTTGGCTCCCGTCGTCAGATTCGGGACACCGCAACTCGGATCGACAGTGTAGTTTAAGCTTGCACAGGTCACGACTCCCGGAAAGATGGACTGGCCACCCTGCTGAACCGCCTGCCAATTGTAATCATTCTGGCCATAGCCATCGACCGGATGCGGGCCTGCTGGGTTGTTTTGCAAACCGTTGGCCGCCGCGTTGGGGGGAGAATTATCGAGAAACGGACTTATGCTGGTGGTCTCATAAAATACGCCGATTCCGCCACGCACTACCAGATCACCTTTTTCGTTCGGCTGATATGCAAAGCCAAATCGGGGCGCGATGTTGTGCCGGTCCGAAGGATAGATGGAATCGATGCCGGCGCCCTGGATGGGAAGGCCCTGGTTGGGGACAAAGACCGCGAGGTCCTTATCGCCGCTATGCAGCGGTCCAGCGTATTCGTATCGCAGGCCGAAATTCATGTTCAGCTTGCGCGTTACTTGCCAGGAATCCTGCCCGAAGAAAGCGAACGAGTTGACTGTGACCTTTCGTTCCGCGTCTCCTACATTGATGGTGGAGGTGCTCACATCGCCAGCCATGAAGTCCGCTAACGCGCACGTGACATTGTTGGCGCACGTCGCCGCCCATGGTCCCTGGGTACCATCGAACGTGAAGTGCCCCAGCGAGTTGCGGAAATAGGACTCGTCCACACGGCCCTGCCGTACTTCACCGCCAAAACGGATCTGATGTTTGCCCGTAATGTAGGAAACATTGTCCGTCAAGTGGCCCGTGCTGTCGATGCGGCCACGCGGAGCCGTAACTCCCACCTGATCGAATCCGGAAATGACTATGTTCGGAGCTCCGTGAATAGGCTGTCCGTTAATAAGTGCATCCGGGCTAAGATACAGGCCTAGCGCCTTGCTATCGAAGTTGGTGTTGGCATCGTGGAATGCCTGATTGAAATAGCTGACTCCGAACAATAACTGGTTGCTCAACTTTTGCGTGAACTGCGAGTTCAATACCACCGAGTAATTCTCGACATGGAGCGGAGCTTGTTCGAAATAGTCGCCTAGGTTCGAGCTCGCCGTTAAAAGCACCAAAGCAGCGCCGGGCGGTTGCGTCTGTGTGCCTTGTCCGACAAAGCCATGCGCCGAAAGATGGTGTTTATCGTTGAAGTTATGGTCTAGCTTCAGAACCCCGTTGTAGCTATGCCCGGTCGCCGGGACGGTAGCGAAATAATTGCCGGTCGTAGCTGGCAGATTAGCAATTGAGCTGGGCCAAAACGTGGAGAGAAGGGTCTGCGAAAGCGTACTGGGAGCGACGGGTGCGTAGCTTCCGTACGCGTTACCTGCGTTGTTGAGTAGCGCAGTGGCGTTCGCGACCCACGCATTGGACGGTTCAGTGGACACGCCTGTGAGCCCAAGAATGTATTGTTGCTTCTCAAAACCGAAAAAGAAGAATGTCTTATTCTGGATGATGGGACCGCCCACCGTGAAGCCATAGTTTTGGTTGCGCAGGGGCGGTGCTTTCGGGAAATCGGGCGTCGGGACAAAGAACGGCGAATGCGCTGCATCAAACTCATTGCGGTTGTAGTAGTACGCGCTGCCGTGCAAGACATTGGTGCCGGATTTGAGAGCCACGTTGACCGTGCCCCCGGCATTGCGCCCGGTCTCCGCGTTGGACTGGGTCTGTGACGAGAATTCGTCCATCGCGTCGACGGGCATGACTACCCCGGCAATTCCCGCAACGCCACCCTGGTTGATGGCCGGGAGATTGTACCAGAAATCGTTGTTATCCGTACCGTCCACCTGCCAATTCATTTGATTTTGACGAGTTCCATCGAGACTGCCGCCCCCGTTGATCGAATAACCTCCGTAGCCGGGTGATACCGCAATTAATTGCGAAAAGTCTCGACCGTTCAAGGGGATATCCTGGACCGACTCTTCCGGGATGGTGGCACTTTGAGTCGCAGTCGTGGTATCGACGTTCAGCGCAGCAGCCGAAACCTGCAGCGAAGTGGTCTCCTGGGTGAGGGAAAGTGCAACCCGCAGAGTATAGATGGACCCTGCTGTTACGGGGACTTTATCTGCGGAAAAGGTCGCGAAGCCAGCAGACTCCACGGTGACTTTGTAGGCACCGAGAGGAAGCTCTTGCAGGGAGAACTCACCGCCACTCGTTGTGACCGTATTGTGCTTGACGTTGGTTGCAGTTTCCGTCGCTTCTACTTTGGCGTTCGGAACAACCGCCCCGGACGGATCCGTCACTATACCGTTGATGGCACCACGGAATGTTTGTGCATTCGCGATTACAGCGACGGACAACACGAAAAACAGTGCTAGAACATTGCGCTTCATATTTCACCTCTGTGATTCGGAAAAATGCTACGAACAGCCCTTCCCGTTATGTCTTCTATGGACAAAAGAAAACAAAAGCATAGCAAAGAGGGGCACGAGCCGCTGTGCTCCTTGTCATGCGAGAATGTGATTTGCCCCCTTGCACAAAACTTCGCAGGCGACGGTGGGCGCGGGGGCCTGTGCCAAGAGCGCATCCAGGGGGAGAAGTTCTGCTCGCGAGATTGGAACGAGAGCACGGCCTTATCCTATGACTGTGCAGGTGAGTGGGGAAGGGATATTCAACCGAATAACAGCTCGTCCTTGGTTGTTTTGCTCCCATTCTACCGATATTTCCATTGAAACGACGGCAGAATGCGGGATAGGGCAATCCCCTACAGATCTGCCGCTCCGGCCTTCGACTCGTGCGAAATGGCGGAAAGACAAAGCAATCCCCCAAGGCAGGGGCTGCAAGTCGTCCGAGAATGGCTCCAAACTGGTGCGATTTCGTATCGTCAGACGAGAAACGCGAGATTAGGACATCGAGGGAAACGGCTTTTGCCGTCGCAAGACATCCGAGCCAGCGCAGCCCCATCAAGGCTGTAGCCTCCGGGCAACGGAACTTCAAACCGAAACCCTCGGCATCACCCTAGCCGAATCGTTTCCCGAGGCACTCCGCAGAGCTTAGGTGGCCTCGGTGGCTCTACATTATAGTCCGTACGCACCAGAAGACCCGCGATGACAATACTCGAATGGGGCGAACCATAGGCGAGGAACTTCCGCAAAATACTGTCTAGTTCTTCGATCGAATGCGCCAAGATCTTGATGATCAGGTCGTGACTTCCGGTGATGTGATAACACTCGCGAATCGCATCGACAGTCTTGATGAAGGCGAGGAATTGCTTGTATTTCTCGCCTTCACACACCATAAGAGTGAACACCATGACGTCGTAGCCAAGAGCGCGCGGATCGATATCCACCCGATAGCCGCGGATGATGCCTTCGTCCTCAAGGCGCCGAACGCGCTCGGCCGTGGCCGAAGGAGACAGGCCAACCTGTCTTCCCAGTTCGGCGAATGGCATGCGGGCGTCCTTCTGTAGCTCGCGCAGAATCTTACGGGAGATTTCATCGAGTGTTCCGTTGATTTCACTGTCCATATCGTTCCTTCCAATTGATTCATGGGAATACTGGTCGATAATCCCAGCAAAACCCCTTCAACAGTTCGGTAAAACTCAATATTGTAGGTCGTAGCTAGTGGCTACTGTCAATGGCTCTTCCCCAAGCGGGAAGATACAGGCTTAGCGATTCACGAAGTTAGCGATGTTCGCTGGAGGAGTATTCATGAAGAGAATCTTGATTCTGGGCGCCGCAGGCAGGGACTTCCATAACTTTAATGTTTTATTCCGCAATAATCCCGACTACCAGGTAGTCGCATTCACCGCCACTCAAATTCCCGATATTGCCGGCCGCCGCTATCCTCCCGAACTTGCCGGACGTTTATATCCGCAAGGCATTCCTATTTTCGAAGAGAAAGACATGGAGAGCCTAGTCGCCGAACACAAGATTGACGCGGTAGTGTTCTCCTATAGCGATGTTTCCCACCAAACCCTGATGCATCTTGCTTCCCGAGCGGTGGCGGCCGACGTCGATTTCTGGCTTTTGGGGACTGCGCACACGCAGATCAAGTCGACGGTTCCCGTCGTTTCCGTGTGTGCGGTGCGAACTGGATGCGGCAAGAGTCCGGTCTCGCGTCTGGTCGCCGGAGAGGTGCGCCGGCAGGGTCGCAGGCCAGTGGTCATTCGACACCCCATGCCTTACGGAGATCTTGCGGCGCAGGCTGTCCAGCGCTTCGCCACCCTGGAGGACCTCGACCTGCAGCAATGTACCATCGAGGAACGCGAAGAGTATGAACCGCACATCGTCAAAGGAACCGTGGTATATGCGGGCGTCGACTACGAGAAGATTCTCCGCCAGGCGGAGAAGGAAGCCGATGTCATTCTGTGGGACGGCGGCAACAACGACACTCCTTTCTATGTCTCCGATCTGGAAATCGTGGTCGTAGATCCGCATCGTCCCGGGCACGAACTCTCGTACTTCCCCGGTGAAGTCAATCTGCGGCGCGCGGATGTGATCGTGATCAATAAGGTGGACACCGCCGAGCCGCACAACATTGAGATAGTTCGCCAGAACATTAAGCTCAACAACCCCAAGGCGGTCGTTTTTGAGATGGCCTGCCGCGTCTCCATTCCCGATCCGAGTCTGGTGAAGGGAAAGCGTGTGCTGGTGGTGGAGGACGGTCCCACCCTTACTCACGGAGAGATGCCCTACGGCGCGGGCGTGGTCGCGGCACGGCAATATGGGGCCGCCGAATTGGTGGACCCACGGCCTTATGCCATGGGATCGATCCGCGGCACCTATGAGCGTTATCGGCACCTGACCAACCTCTTGCCCGCCATGGGCTATAGCGCGATCCAAAGGCACGAACTGGAGGAGACCATCCGCCGCACACCGTGCGATCTGGTCTTGGTCGCCACTCCCATCGACCTTGCGCGGGTGATCAAACTCGATAAACCCAATCTGCGCGTAACCTACGAAGTCGAAGAACTCACCAAGCCTGGCTTGTCCGAAACGCTCGCCACGTTTGCGCACGAGCACGCGCCAGTCCCGACAGGAGCCGGAAAATGAATAGCAATAGCAACCACAAAGACTTTCTCTCGATTCGGGATTTCTCTCCCTCGGACATCCAGTATCTGCTCACTCTAGGCCGTCAAATCAAGGCTCATCCGGCCGCCTACAGCGGGACACTCCGGCGGCAGACGCTGGCCATGATCTTCGAGAAACCGTCTTTACGCACACGGGTAACTTTCGACGTCGGCATCCAGCAACTGGGCGGATTCTCTCTCTACCTCTCACCTGCCGAGATCAATCTGGGCAGGCGCGAGTCGGTGTACGACGTCGCCAAGAACCTGGAACGTATGGTGCAGGGCATTATGATTCGCACCTTCTCCCATGAAATCGTCGAGCAGATGGCCCAGTACGCCAGCATTCCTATCATCAATGGGCTCACCGACTACTGTCATCCCTGCCAGGCGATGGCGGATTACCTCACCATGTGGGAGGCGAAGGGTCATCTGGAGGGCTTGAAGGTTGCATTTATAGGCGATGGCAATAACGTCGCGCGCTCCCTGGCGTTTGCCGGAGCCCAGCTCGGCGCGCACGTTTGGCTGGCTACTCCCCCGAAATACGAACTCGACGCGAAGTCATTGGAGTGGGCTCGCCAGCGTGGCAGCGAAACCGGTGGCACTTGCACCGTCACCAATGACCCTAAAGACGCGGCCTCCGGCGCCGATGTGATCTACACCGATATCTGGGCCAGCATGGGGCAAGAGACGGAAGCGGAGAAGCGCAAGCAAGTCTTCGTTCCGTACCGGGTCGATGCGGCTCTGTTCGGCCGGGCCAAGCCAGATGCCATCTTTCTGCACTGCCTGCCCGCTCACCGCGGCGATGAAGTCACCAACGATGTGATCGACTCGCCACGGTCGCTGGTCTTTCAGCAGGCGGAGAACCGGCTGCACGCCCAAAAGGCGATCATGCTGGAACTGATGAAAGGCGAGTTTGTAAAATTGCCCAGCCTAGTCGAGTTGCAAGAACTGGCGCACGTGTAGGCAGCGGAATCCAGCCCCGGAGGGGCGAGCAGCTTTTCCCAGCGCTTCAGCGCTGGGAAAAGGGAGAAATAAAACAAAAGTCTCGGAGTGTGCGTCATGGCTTGAGGTCGAGCGAAGCAGTAGTACTACGACACCTCTAGCCGCGAAGCGGCGGAACAGGAAAGCCCGGCACGTGAGTGCCGGGGAGGCGGAAGTGGGGCAGATCAAGTCCCGCTAGGGACGGCATCCGAGCTACGACTGCCCGCGGCCACTTATGAACACCATGCTCCTAGCCATCGGCGGAAACTCCCTGATTCGCGCGGGAGAGACCGGAACCATCGCCGAGCAGCGGGCAAACGCCCAGCGGACCGCGGCCCAGATCGTCGGCCTGATCCGCGCCGGCTACCGGATCGTGCTCACACACGGCAATGGCCCGCAAGTCGGAGCAGCGCTGCTGCGGTCCGAACGGGGTGCGAGCCAGGTCCCCGGCCACCCGCTGGACGTTTGCGGCGCCTCTACTCAGGGTGAGATCGGATATCTTCTCCAGCAGTCGCTCGAAACCGAGTTGCAACTGGCCGATCTGCGCGTGCCGGTTGCAACCGTCGTTCTCAGAGCGTGGTGTCGGCAGACGACCCCTCGATGACCCACCCCACCAAACCGATCGGCCCTTTTTACTCGCACGCCGACGCCGAGGAACGTAAACGCCTTTTCGGATGGGAGATCGTGGAGGACGCGGCCCGCGGTTATCGCCGCGTGGTTCCGTCGCCCGAGCCGATTGACATTGTTGAACTGGAAGTCATTCGAAGTCTGGTTGAGCAAGGTGTGCTGGTCATCGCCTGCGGAGGCGGAGGAATTCCAGTGGTTCGCAGGAATGGCAGATTGGAAGGCGTCGAGGCGGTCATCGACAAGGATCGCGCCTCGGCGTGGCTGGCTTCACGCCTAGGCGTGGATCTATTTGTGATTTCTACCGACACCAACTGCGTCTATCTGGACTACAAGAGACCCACGCAGCGTCCTTTGCGGAGCCTCGGCGCCGCTAAGTTGGACGGCTACGCCAAGGCTGGCCATTTCCCGCCCGGAAACATGGGCCCCAAAATTGAATCCGTGTTGCGCTTTCTGCGCCAGGGCGGAAAGGAAGCGATCATTACTTCCTGCGAGAATCTGGGTGAGGCGGTCGCCGGATCTACCGGCACGCACATATTCCCCGATAGCGACCGCGCGGAAATCGGGCGCAGCACCGATCTCGAAAACATAGCGATCCAACTCCCCGTGGGGGGACGCTAATGGCAGAGCCGACGATCACTCCTCCCAATCCAGTTCACCCTCCCGTTTCGGGATCGGCGCTTAGAGGGGCGACATTGAAACATGTCGTCGAGTCTCAGCAATTCACCGTTCCCCTGCTCATGGAATTATTCGACCGGTCGCGCGGTATGGAGCACCTGGTGGCGCGCGGAGGTACCCTCGACTACCAGAATCGCATCATGACCACGCTTTTTTATACGCCTTCCACCCGTACTCGGCTCTCGTTCGAGGCCGCCATGCATCGTCTGGGCGGCAGGGTCTTGTCCTCCGAGCACGCGAGCGCGTTTTCTTCGGAGATAGAAGGTGAGCAGGTGGAGGACTCCGTTCGGATTATCGCCGGCCATTCGGATGTGATTGTGATCCGGCATACCGCAGAAGGCGGCGCGCGACGAGCAGCGGAAGTCTCGCCCGTGCCGGTGATCAATGCCGGGGACGGCAATGGCGGGCAGCATCCGACCCAAGCTTTGCTCGACCTGTACACGATTTACCGGCAGCGTCCGCTCGATGGCCTGAGCGTGGCCATCATTGGCGAGTTGGACAAGGGGCGCACGGCGCGGTCGCTGGCTTATCTGCTGGCCAAGTTTGACCGTGTAGATATGTTCTTTGTCAGCCCGCCGCAACTCCAGATGAAGCCGGACATCCTGGAATATCTCGATGAGCATGGCGTCCGCTACGAACTAGAGTCCGATATCGACCGCGTGATTGGCGAAGTGGATGTGGTTTACCAGACCAGAATTCGTCCCGAGCGCGTTCGGGACATGGACGGCCTCCAGCGTTATGCCATCGATTCGACAATCGTGCGGCGCATGAAGGCGGATGCGCTAATCCTTCATCCGTTGCCCCGCACGGTCGAGTTAGATAAGTCAGTCGATGCCGATCCCAGAGCCATGTATTTCCGCCAGGCCAGGAATGGGCTCTATGTACGGATGGCGCTGCTGACCATGCTGTTGGATAAGGAACAGGCAGCGAAGAGCGCTTGGTGAATTTCACACAACGTACCGCTGGAATGGCGTGCTGTATGCAGCTTATTAGGGTGGCTTTTAACTGCCCGGGCAAAAGGAACTTATGACAACCGAACTTACGGAAGAATCTATGTGCACCCAGAACTTCGTCGACCTCGAAAACCAATATGGAGCTCATAACTATCATCCGCTCGACGTGGTGATCGAGCGCGCGGAAGGCGTCTGGGTGTACGACATCGAGGGCAAACGTTACCTCGATTGTCTGGCTGCGTATTCTGCGGTTAATCAAGGACACTGTCATCCCAAAATTCTGGAGACCCTTAACGAGCAGGCCCGGAAAGTCACCCTTACCTCGCGCGCTTTCCGCAACAAGCAACTCCCGCTGCTCTACAAAGAACTTCACGACCTGACCGGCTTCGACCAGGTGCTCCCCATGAACTCAGGCGCCGAGGCCGTAGAAACCGCAATCAAGACGGCGCGCAAGTGGGGCTACAAGATCAAGGGCATTCCCCAGGACAAAGCCGAGATTATTGTCTGCGCCAATAATTTTCATGGCCGCACCGTCACCATCGTCAGCTTCTCGACCGACGAACAATATCGCGATGGCTTCGGCCCGTTCACTCCGGGGTTCAAAGTCATTCCCTTCGGCGACGCGCGCGCCCTCCGCGAAGCTATCACTCCCAGCACCTGCGCCTTTCTGGTCGAGCCCATTCAAGGCGAAGCGGGAATCGTCATTCCGCCCAAGGGATTTCTAAAGGAAGCGGCGGAAATCTGCCGCCAGAATCGCGTGCTGCTGATGGCGGATGAAATTCAATCTGGCCTCGGACGAACCGGCAAGCTTTTCGCCTACATGCACGAAGGCATCACGCCCGATGTCCTGATCGTAGGCAAAGCGCTAGCCGGCGGCTTCTATCCCGTCTCGGCGATACTCGCGTCGGGCGAGATTCTTGGCGTGTACAAACCCGGCGACCATGGCAGCACGTTCGGCGGCAACCCCATGGGCTGCGCCATCGCGCGCACCGCGCTACGCGTCCTGATCGAAGAGAAAATGGTGGAACGTTCCGCCGAGCTAGGCACTTACTTCCTGACCCTGCTGCAAACTCTGCGCAGCCCCGATTTGAAAGATGTGCGCGGCCGAGGCCTGTGGATCGGCATCGAACTCCACAGCCTCGCGCGTCCCTACTGCGAAGCGCTCAAGGAAGAAGGAATCCTGTGCAAGGAAACACATGACCGGGTGATTCGTATCGCGCCCCCGCTCATCATCACCCGTCAGGAGATTGACTGGGCCCTCGAGCGAATTGCAAAAGTCATTCAGAAACATTGAAGGCTTGCAAAATGCGCACTGCGTAACCACGCGGTTACGTGTTGGCTAAGGAGATTATTCGAAGCTTTGCTCGAGTCGCGTATCGCGTGATGAAACGCCAACGCTGATCTTACGCCTGCCGTTGGCGGCTACCCAGCTCCTGCTTGCGGTGGACCAATACTGCAATTGGCGCTGAGCGACATGCAGCAACACCGTTTTAGTCTCGTGGGCATTCAGGTGAATCCGGTCGAAGGCAACCAAGGTGTGCACCGGAAAGGCTACGCCGATGGGGATCTCGCTGGGGGCCTCCAGGTAAACCTGTGGAACCTCATCCCCATCCGCATCGCCCGTATTCTCTATCTGTACGCTGATGGTGAGTCCTCCATCCGCAGCTCTGTCGATGTGGAGAGCAGAGTATTTGAACGTGGTGTAGCTTAGGCCATGGCCAAAGGCAAACAGCGGCTCGACCTTTTCATGATCGAACCAGCGATACCCTACGTTCACGCCTTCGCTAAAGGTGGTCTTATGATTGACGCCCTCGCTGGAACGCTCTGGGTAACGGGGGTCCGTTGCTGGGTAGTCCTCTAGCCGCCTAGCCCAGGTTATCGGCAGACGGCCTGCGGGGTTAGCCTTACCAAGCAACACATTGGCCGTGGACCAGCCGCCCTCATCACCGGGCCACCACATTTCCAAGATCGCCTTTACCTTATTTACCCATGGAAGCGCCACCGGCTGGCTAGTATTGAGCACCACAACTGTGTTCGGATTGACCGCAGCTACCTTCTCAACCAGCTGGTTCTGCGTCCCGGCAAGCTCGAAGAACGGAACGCGGCGACTCCACACAAACACGATGGCAATCTTAGCCCGCTTCGCTGCAGCAATCGCAACCTCATGGTCGGCTTTACGCTGTTCTGGTGTATACCAGTTGAGCCGGATCTGCACCGGCGCGTTGGAAGAGTCCGGATTGGTCTGGACCTTGATCGAGTGGACACCAGCGGTTAGTTCGACAGCATGGCGAACGTTGTCCAGACCGTCCGTTGTGGGAAGGGTATTATCCTGGTTCGCTTGCAGAATATCGCCATGCACATCTCCCAGGAAGGTGCCAGTGATTCCGATGCGCTTGCCGTCGACGAACAAGCTGGCGTCGGTGCCCAAAACCTGGAGATACAGCCAATAGCTGCCAGCATTTGCAACGGTGAGTGAACCAGTCCAGGTAGCTTTGCTATTGGGGAGTAATGGATTGCCTCTTTTGACCGTGAAGTTCAGTTCTCTGTCGATCTGGGTCGCGCCCGCCTCGACGCGCTCGAGCCCTGGCTTGCCGTCGTGACTCAGGGCTTCCGCAGGAATCGGCGTACCTGTCATATCGTCGTCTACGGCGAATTGAATGTGCTGGTTGCCAGAAATCCTCTTTAATGCCTCGAGTGGGCCAACTTGCCGCTCCGGCATTCCCACCGACCGCTCGCCGTTAATGCCGATCGCGTCAACCTGTCCAGCAGTCGGACCAATCAGCACAACGGAATCAAGGTCGCCAGCCTTCAAGGGAAGGGCTCCGCCCTCGTTCTTCAACAGCACTGCCGCCTCTTCGCCGGTCTGTTCAATGATCTTCGCATTCGCTGCGATGGCCTGCTCGGTAACGCTATGCTTGGATTGGCCGTCCAGATAGCCGAAGCGATTCATCTCGAACAAAACATGTCCCGCGGCACGGGTGATGGTGGCCTCGCTTAGTGAGCCGTCCTTGAGCGCCTCGCCGATGGTCTCCGGTGCCACCTTCGCGCCTATATCGGCCGCATCCTGGGGTGCTGGGGCCGACTCTTCGGGAATCTGGCTGCCGTATAGGTCCCCCTTGTCCTGACCGTCCGGATCGGGCGGCGCAAGTGAAGCAGGTTCCGCGCCAAGAAAAGCGGGTTCTTGGAATCCAGAGCTGTCCGGCCCGTCGATCATCTCCATATCGAGCCCGGCATTCATGAATTCCGCCGAGTGGGTCGCACCCCAATCCGAGGTTACAAAGCCCTTGAAGCCAAGCTCGTTGCGCAGGATCCCAGTCAGCGTGGATGCGTTGCCGCAGGAATGCGGTCCGTTCACATGGTTGTAGGAGCACATCACCGACGAGACGCCAGCCTGGATCGCCGTCTCGAATGGCGCCAGGTATACCTCGTGCAGAGTCTGATCATCTACCCATACATCGCTGCCTGCCGTGTCGAGTCCGATGTAGTGCTTGACCTGGGCCATCACGTGCTGCGACTGGATGCCCCGAATCTCTGCCGCGCCAATCTGGCCGGTTAGCAATGGATCTTCGCCAAAGGTGTTGTAGGCGCGCTTAAATGTAAGGTCGCGGTCCAGATTGACAAAGGGTTGCAGAGACACATCGATGCCCAGCGCGCGGGCCTCCCGGCCGATGACGACTCCGTTCTCCTCGGCCACTTTGACATCAAAGGTTGCGGCTACGCCCATCGTCGCCGTTTCCGCTTGCGAAGGGTGCCGCGTCAGCACCCCTGGCGGTCCATCGGCAAAGCGCAATCCGGGAATACCCAACCGCGTAACACCGCCGACGTAGCCCGCCTGCCCTTGATACTCCTGGGCGTTTTCACGTCCATCATGAATGAGTGTCAGCTTCTCCGCGAGCGTCATCTGGCTCAGGAGCTTGTCCACCCGAGCGTCGCCGGTGACGACCGGCACGCTCTGTGCTTGCGCAATATTCAACCCGATCGTAAGAACCGCTAGTCCACACAAGGCCAGTGTCGCCTTGCCAAAGTCGATTTGCCTCTGAAACACAACCACAATGGCCTCTCCCGTTTGCTGCAGAATAAATTGTATCAACCGCGGCACCAACCTGCGGGCCATCGCCATGCGTATGCACGACCCGGTGGCCGGCGCGGGATTCAGGCATGCGATCTGGACTGCCGCCCGCTGAGCGTTCGCCCGTTTGTCCACATGCGAGAGGCTTGCCGTTGATCGCCGCCGCAAACTGAATCGGGATGGATAGTGGTCGTTGATCCTGGGCGCTGAGGTCGGCAGTAATAACGACCGTAATCACGATTTGCGGCGGTTAATGCGGACAGAATTTTCATATGTGAGTCCTGCCTTTTCTCGAAACCACAGGATGGCCCGCCGACTCAACGTGTTTCAGGCATCGGCTTTGCCGACCCGCCGATCCTGACTTCCGTCGCGTGCAGTTCAGTTCCAACGGGTTTGGCATGAATCACAACCCGGTCTCCAACTCTGGCGTCTTGCTGCGTGATCGTCGATGCGCCCTTCGCGAATTTCGTGTCCGCAACGATCATGACCGTCTTTACCTCGCCGGTCGGCGTCTTCACGGTGATGGATGTGGCGTCGATTTGGGTACCACTACACCTTCAGCGTGAAAGCCAAGGGCCGTCGGTTTGGTGAGGATGAATGGCAGTTGTCTGTTGAACGATCCGCGTGCGCAGACTTGCGTGCGGAGGCGAAGGACATTGCTACAGATCTCGCGCGGACTTGGCTTCATGACACTGTTCGACTATGTGTGAATGGCCGGGTATCTGGAGCAGGATTTTCACCGAGACCTCTTCATCCGCCAAGTCGGCGTGAATCAGACCGCCGGGACACACCCACTCTCGCGTGGTTCTGACCACATCTGACTTTTCTTGCATTTCTCAGCCAAGCATCACGGGTTGGGATCGTGGGTTCGGCGCGTTTGTTTCGACGCTGCAACCTATTTAGAATGATATTCTTACGAGACAAATATGAACCGCCGACCCCGCCCAGCCAGGGCTGTATTCTTCAGGCCTAACCGATTTTTTGATCAATAACTTAACTCGTCGAGATGGCCATTTTATTGTGACCATTCTGTGACCAGCGCCGATGTTCGCCTAAAGCGTCGGCCGAGAAAATTTATAAAGAAAGAGGACGGCCAGGACCCCGGACATACTCGGGTCCAAGCCGAAGCACGTCGAAGACAAGCTCTTGATAACTGTTCTCAGGTTGAGTACAATTGTTCTCGGAATGAGTACGCACAATACCGGCCTTGCAGACCTTCTATTCGGCCGCACACGGGGTGCCGTGTTGGCGCTGCTGTATGGCCGTGCGGATCAGTCCTTCTATACCCGCCAAATCGCGC
>OBLU010001401.1_pt1 | contig 22530 bp, 28 predicted proteins | sample 1518681 | NCBI WGS metagenome assembly OBLU01 (sample SAMEA3539304, study PRJEB22396) | soil metagenome | biome: tundra; feature: field; material: soil | place: USA | collected 2010-05 | depth 0.15 m
AGCCCCCCGACGACGTGAGAAAGGCTGATGACGCGCACCAATGAACCGTTGGAGAGTCACCAGGCGCACTCTTCGCCCTGCCCGTCGACATAGCCGTAAGCGGATCCTACGCGTGGGTAGCGAACAATTTTATGAGCTCGAAATCGCCGCTCGCGCCGAACTGCTTGTTATCGGAGGAAACAAAAAAGCTCCAACGACGAAGGCACAAGCAGCGATGATTGGGAGAGGTAGTGATCGGCCCGTCGAGAGCATTTGGTCTACCTTCCTCACAATTGTAGAAATTGGAGCCATGGTGACGCCGTGCAGTAAGTAACAGAGATTTCTAATGTCGATGACCCGACGCAACAGAAGTGCCACCTTGCACTGGCGGCTTATACCAGCGAAGTGATAACCGCTCGGGGACCCGACGCGACAGGTCTGCAACCTTGCATTGGCGGCTGACTTGACGATCCCGCAGCAGACGCCGCGGCTAACGCCTCACTCGATCTTGCTCCTTTCGTCGAATGGCCAGTGCCAGTCGCGACTAGAGTGACCGTGATAGAGCGACGTGGCGACTCACGTTGTTTGACGCTCAAGTTCGCCTCGAACCATCAAGCGCGGGAACAGAAGCATCAACAATCGGAGGAGTCTGATGATCCGAAAGAGGTTCGCCTCCCGAAACGGTCCTTGCTCGCCGTCACGAAGTCGTAACGGTCCCCGGAGGGCCCTCGCGTGCGCAGTCATCGTGTTGGCTGCGGGCGTCATCTCGTCGGCGCGGGGCGTCGCGGAAAGCGCAAACGCAGCTAGCAAGAGAGTGCCGAATTGTTCGACTTCTGACGTGAAGGAACGAGTTTCAACGAGCAAGCGGACCTACGGAACCGGAATCATGGTGGTGATGACGTCGTCCGTACGAAACGCTTCAGCCAAGACTTGCAACGTGGAAATCGGTCCGACTTCCCCCTCACTCACGGTTACTAACTCTAAGGGCGACGTGGTTTGGAACAACTGCTACGTCAACGACCGACCTGGGGTGTGTTCCCTATCCCTCGGATCACATTCGCTGAAGCCCGGAGTCACGTGGGCAAGGACTTTCGAATGGGATCAGCGATCAAGCCCACCGCCGGCTCGGGTCCCAACGGGCACTTATAGGTTGACCGCAAGATTCAGCGGTGTCAGTGGAAACCACAAGAAGAAGTTTCAATTGACGTAGGTTGCCGATGTCAGTAGTGCCGTCTACACCGTCCCGCGCTACTCGGTTCGCGGTTCGGCGCGAAGAGCCCGTTGGTGAAGAAGACCCGACGCAATAGTTCCGCAACTTTGCACTGGCGTTTGCGCACCCGAGTAGACAGAACCTCAATCAAGAATCCCGGGCCCAACGACGTATACGTGGTTCCGGTATCGATCTCTCCAAATCAGAGCATTGGCGACTTGACTCGGTCTAGGTCTGACTGGTGTCGGAGACCCGACGCGAACCCTCACGCGAACCGCAGTAATCCGAACTTGAAAATGGCCATGCAGGCCATGAGCAACTAGATCCGAACAGGCCTCATTGTAGGCCTCATATTTCTGCAACACCACGAGACGAGAACGACAACAAACAACGTCATTTCGTTCGAAACAAGGACTTCATCGACCAGACCGACATGGGGCAACCATCGAATACTTTCTCTTAATCAACAGGTTCCGGGTTCAAGTCCCGGCCGGCGCACCAAAGTAGTCAAACTCTACGGACTCATACATCCCAACGGTCGCACGACGCATTGATTGTGATGAAGTTTTCAGTGATCAATTTCTCGGGTCACGAGACACGGCGATTACCGAGCCGGGCCTCATCGTGGACCTCATCTGCAACCCACGAGACCAAGGCACGCCATCTTCTAACCGCCCAAACCGAAAGGCTCCTTCAGGTCATCATGAGGAGGTGGAGCAGTGAGCATGCCGGGGAACAACAAGTGACCGTTTATCCAAAACGCGGTTTCACGGCAATGGCCGCAAGTCGAGAGATGCGATTCGGGCTTCTCAAAGCCGGGCTTGAGTCAGGGCGATCAAAATCCGGTCAAAAAGTGATTCGCCTTGCGCAAGTCGGCATACTGATAAGACGAGGTCATTGTCAGGGATTTGCTACATTGCGACTTCAAATTTCTACGCTTCTCCAAGACTTTAAGACTCTCACGCTTAGCGCTCGAAGCCGCATCGGATGCGACGTCACTCCCCTCGCGCCTCGCCCACATCAACTTACGGAGCCGGATCACCTACTGAGAAGCGTCGGCCGGTGATCACCTCTCCTCGAACAAAAATGACCAGATCACCCGCATGACGGACGAGGGGAACGGGAAATTGCTGGGACCCCAGACCCGAGAGTTCGTCGGCTGAGAGTTCCCGGGCGAGTCCCCGCAGCAGCACGCTCCAGACGGAGCGCCTCTCGTCGTCCACTCGATCCACTTCGAAGGCAACGAGCGAACCTGTCGCCTTGTCCGCGAGCGTGCCGGGCCCGATCCGGCATACAACTCCCGCATTGTGCTACGCAAAGTTCACTGGGACAATGATCGGCGAAGTGGAAGTAGAGACGCCGAGCCGACCAATGTCGTGGCTCTGAGCAGCAACGGCGAGGAGACGTAGGCACTCATTTTGGGGCAGTATCTCCGAGCCCCTCTGGTCGATCCACACGCAGTTATTCTAGGCTCAACCTTGGCCACACCAATGGGGACGAACTCCTTCTGGCAGCCTTATCGTGCACGGAACTTAGACCAAGTCAGCGGCGCGGTACATCATCCAACCTAGTTGTGGCGTCCCGGCGAGGAGAGCGCCTGATAGACGCCGCTGTTGAACGTCGGGTGTTCCATGAACAGCGTTTGATCTACGGTGGGACCAATACAGTCAAACGCCGTTGTCATGCATCGGGAGTTATCCGACCAAGGGGAGCACCCGGTGCTCGCGTCGCCAAGATCGACGCATGCGTGATCCATCGGCCCGGTGTGACTCGTGGACTATCGTACCCAATGGTGAGCGGGTCGTATTCGAGCCACATCTTCATCCAATTGGACGACACGTCAGGCGTCACATGACGAGCGGCCATTAGCGGCATGACTAGCGACGCTCTGACGTCTTATGACGCGCCTAACGTTGGCCGTCTTCCCGGGGAGCCGGTAACCCTCGTCGAGGGGGTTTCGTTCGTGGTCTCATCAGTATCCGGTGACATTGAGCAAAACGGTGCTCAAGGACTGTTTTTCGACGATACTCGATTCATCTCTTGCTGGAAGCTACGACTCGATGACGCGGCTTTGGAGAGTCTCGGAGTAATCTCACCAAATTCCTTCGCCGCGACGTTTCTCTCGCGTGATCGTCCACTCGATGGTCGCGCCGACAGCACGATTGTGGTGGTGAGAAATCGTTTTGTCGGGAATGGCATGCGCGAGGAAATCGTAATCCGGAACCTAGCTCGCGAATCGTCGGCGTGTACGTTGAGTCTCGAGGTCGACGCAGACTTCGCACACATCTTCGACGCCAAAGAGGGTCGAGTCCGGCTTAACGCTGAGCGTTCGGTTGACGTGCGCAAGTCGACGATGGTCTTCTTCTATGCGAAGCGAGAAATTACTCGCCGTGTCTGGGTGGAATTTCCATCCGACGCGCTCCTAACACCTGGCCTCGCCAGAATCGATATCGTTGTGCCGCCCCACGGGGAATGGCGTACCTGTGTTGAATTTCGACTCGACGTTGACGATGAACCGATCGAACTGCGTTACCGATGTGGCGAACCCGTCGAAGACTCCAAACCCCTCGCGCGACATCGCTTCTGGAAGCAGACCACTCCGCTTGTGCGTAGCGGACACGACGGTCTGAACATAACCTTCGATCAGAGCGCACGAGATCTTGGCGCGCTGCGCATATTCGACCCGGAACAGCCCGACTTGGTGATGGTCGCCGCGGGAGCGCCCTGGTTCATGACGCTCTTCGGTCGAGACTCACTTATTACATCATTGATGACGCTTCTGGTCGACCCAACTATTGCGCTGGGGACAGTTCATACATTGGCGCGTCTGCAAGGAACAAAAGTTGATGCACGTTCCGAAGAAGAGCCGGGCAAGATTCTTCACGAGTTCCGTCACACGCGTACGCTCTCGACGAGCGCAAAAGGGGGTTCCGCCTACTACGGATCGGCCGACGCGACGCCGCTCTTCGTCGTTCTCCTCGGAGAACTGTACAAATGGGGTTTCACGGATGTTGTTCGCGATCTCTTGCCCCACGCCGATTTGGCGCTTCAGTGGATTGAAGAGTTTGGGGACCGCGACGGCGATGGCTTCGTCGAGTACCGTCGCGCCACCGAGCGTGGACTCTACAACCAGGGCTGGAAGGATTCATCCGACGGCATTAACTTCGCGAACGGAAAACTCGCAGAGCCCCCGACTGCGCTCTGCGAAGTTCAAGGTTACGTCTACGCGGCGTATCTCGCGCGCGCGCGAATCGCGCGCGGGTTCGGTGACGAGGCAACCGCGCGCTCTTACACCATGCGCGCCGCGAAGCTCAAAGTTGCATTCAACGAACGTTACTGGCTCGAAGATCGTGGCTACTACGCGCTTGGCCTAGACGGAGAAAAAAAGGCAATAGATTCGCTGACGTCAAATATTGGGCACTGTCTCTGGAGTGGGATCGTTGAGCCAGACAAAGCGCGCATGGTTGCGGATCATCTGATGAGCCCCGAGATGTTCAGCGGGTGGGGTATTAGAACCCTCGCCTCCTCGATGGGAGCGTACAACCCCGTTAGCTACCACAACGGTTCGGTTTGGCCCCACGACACCGCACTCTGCGCCGCAGGTCTCATGCGGTATGGCTTTGTTTCAGAGGCTCAGACCGTGACCCTTGGCCTCTTGCAAGCAGCGCAATCCTTCGGCGGCCGACTCCCGGAACTCATCTGCGGTTTTGACCGCGACGATATTCCATCTCCCGTCCGCTATCCCACGTCGTGCGCGCCACAAGCGTGGTCGTCGGCCGCCGTGTTCGAATTGCTGCGAGTGACGCTGCTTCGCTTCGATCCATCGGTTCCAGACGGTGAGCTACGGATTGCGCCAAGCCTCCCACCACAAATCGGAAACCTCAAGATTGAGAACCTTCCGTTCGCCGGAACGCGGCTAACCATAACGACCGACGGCACCTCTACCGAGGTTGCGGGTGCTCCGCCAGGGATGCTGATTGTCAAGTCGCTATGACCGCCTTCGCAACTTTGAATCGCAGAGCACCGCAAGATCGCCGACCAGTAACCCTAGCCAGTGTTAGACGCCAATTTGCTCATCGGATGTGCGCCAGCACGTATTCGAGGGTCCTCATCTTCGAATATCGTCGTGTGGCCCAACATCAATCCACGAGAACGTTAGGCAAGACTTGCGGGCACGGTCACGTCAAGAGTCCTGCAAGTCTTGCTTCCAAGGGCGTTCGTTCGGGAAGAACCCTACGATGCGATGTCGCCAATAGTCTCTCTTTCTAGAGCGTGGAGATACACACGCTCGTAGCCAGCGACCATTGCTTCAGACGAGAACCGGCGTACAACACGGTCTCGGCAATCCTGCGCTTTAAGATCCTTTGTTCGACCCACCGCGTTAACCATCTGCCCAACGGTGGAACAGAGGAATCCGGTCGTACCGTCAGCGATCACCTCGGGTGCAGCACCGAGTGACGAGGCAATGACGGGGGTGCCGCAGGCCATCGACTCGGTCATGACGAGGCCGAAGGGCTCGGGCCAGTCGATCGGAAACAACATGGCCCGGGCCCGGCCGAGCAGGTCGACCTTCACCGTGTGCGACGGCTCGTCGAGGACGGTGACGTCACTGCCGAGTCGCGGAGCAACTACGTCGCGCCAATAAGCCTGTTCGGCAGGCTCGGTTCGTTTGATCATCATGACCAGAGGTAACTTTGCCTTGCGCGCAATATCGATGGCGATCTCGGGACGCTTTTCGGAGCTGATCCGACCGACGAAGACTAGGAAGTCCTCTTTAGCCGGGTTGAACGGATGAGACGAAAGGTTAATTCCGTTGTAAACCATGTCCGCGTAATGCAACTGAGAGTTCGCGGCGCGCTGCGCACGACTGATGGCGACGAGACCAACTCGCCTATCGATGAGCGCAGCCATGCGCCTATTCTGTGGAGTCCACGCGCCGTGCAACGTATGGATCACGCGCGTATCCCACCTTGACACCGCACCGAACAGCGGGCCTGCCCTGGTGTGATCGTGAATAACGTCGAACTCTCGGGCGTGAAGGTACGCGGTGGCCGCGTGGTAAATCTCTTCCGCGAGCGCGTCAGGGTGTCCGAGTGGCGACGGGTTGGCTAGCGGCGAGATTAGACGTGCACTCGTCACAGATCCTTCGCTCGCGAACAGGGTAACGTCATGACCGTTTGCAACCAACCCTTCGACGAGCTCCGACACCACACGCTCGATTCCGCCGTAGCCAATGGGCGGTACGGTTAAGACGGCCGGGGCCACCACTCCGATCCGTAATCGAGCTTCTCGGGTCAAACGACGCATAATTGGCTCAACCACGATGATTGTTGCAAACGTAGATGGCGTGTCGTCGAGACATTGGTACAGACAGTGGCAACCTCTCGACGGGTAGAAATTGATGAGCCGTACTCCTGCGTAGCATCTCACCCCCCTCTCTCAAACCATTAGGGGACTGTTGGGGCAATTTTGTGACATCCACACCGAATCCGGTAGAGCCAATGGTCCCTTTTTGCAAGCCGAGGTTTAGGCGGCAGCCCCTGATTCAAGCGGTCCGACACCACACGATCTAGTGACCGTCCTCGAAGAAATGGAAGCTACGGCCGCCTTCAATCATGCCGTGCACCTTATACCAAATGGCCTGGGACTCGCTCCGAGCGTAAAGACGGTAGAAGGAATCCCAGTCTTGGTCATCGAACTGAGCCCCGGAAGGCGGTCTCGTCAAAGAACAACCCCAATCGTTCCAACTCTGCAATCAGCTATTTGACACCATTGGAGAAGCTCGCCGAGCTTGTTTCGCTGACGAGCTGAATTCGACTAACACCAACGTGATGGCTTGCTACATCTAGTCGCCCGTCGGAATACGGAACTTCTGTTCTGGATCAATTACCGCCGCTACCCTCACCGGACTCCCGTCAGCCTCGTGGAGTCGAGTCGGGAAGACCATGAAGGTGCAGCGCTTACCGGTTACCGCATCCAGATCACCACCCACGTTCTCGACCCCAGGAATGCCGGCCAGCAGCATGGTCTTGTGCGCCGGTTCCCAGTTAGGAAAGTCGTCGTGCGGGTCATGTCCCATTGCTTCTCGATACTCGTCGATGAGGTGCGGAAGAATTGGACCAGGACCGTGAGTGATCATGCGAGTTCCGAGAGGGTGATCCAGCGCCTGCACGTCGACACCCACCAATTTCACCTTCTTCGCTACCAGCCAATCGGCAGCTTCTTGGTAGAGACCAGGCGAATAGTGGTAGTACATGTCATTGTCACCGAAGTAGTGGTGGTATCCAGTGTTGATCATCACGATGTCACCAGGTTCGATCTTCGGAGTGGCCTTCTCCAAGTCTTCGGCTGTAATGACCCCCCACTTCTCCTTTGGAATCGAGACGGCGACACCCGTGCCAAAGAACTTCCACAGTTGAAAGCCGTCCATATACGGCTGATCGGCCGTCACGTGCATGGGCGTGTCCATGTGCGTGCCGCGATGCATGATGCCGTCGTACTCAACGGCGTAGAAGTCGTGCATTGCGTGGTAGTAGAGCTTGTGGACCACGAGCGGCGGCGCCATCGGCGACGGCCACTGGGGCATGTTGTGGTCCAACTCGTGGCTCAGGTTGTAGAACTTCAAACCGTTGGACTGGGCAGTTGATGTCATGACTTCCCACTCTCTACGCGGTAGGTACCCGAAGGATCAAGGATGGCGACGAGACGAACAAGGCAGGCGTCGGCCTTGGCCCAGTTCCAAGGGATTGCGTGGAACGCGCAACGCTTGCCCGTCACGGCGTCGACGTCAGCACCGACGTTCTCGATGGTGGGGACGCCAGCCTTGGCGAGCAGGCGGTGCGCCGGCTGCCAATCGGGATAGTCCTCGACGACCTCACGGCCAGTTCTCTTCTTGTAGCGACGCGGGAGTTCGACGATGAGCGGACCGATGAGACGGTGCGACTGGGCGAGCGTCGTGGCGAGCGCGTGGTCGATGTTGGGCGTGTCAATGCCGACGAAACGCGCGTCACGCTCGACGAGCCACGCGGCGGCCGCCTCGGAGAGTCCCGGCGCGTGGCCGAAGTACTCCATGTTGTCCGTGTAGTTGCGGTGCCAACCCGTGTTGATGATCACGACGTCACCCGGCTCAATCTTCGGGGTGGCCGCCTCAAGATCCTCCACCTCGACGTACTCCCACTCGCCCTTGGGGATCGAGACGACGACGCCGTTGCCAAACAGACGCTGAAGGGGGATCTCGCCGATACCCAACCCACCCTGGGCCAGGTGCAGCGGAGCGTTCACGTGCGTGCCATTGTGACCGACCGTTACGACGTGCTGGGTCAGCACCCCGTGCATGGCGTGAGTCGCAACTCGATGGACGCGTATGTCCTTGTAGCCCGGATACGTCGGCGTGTAGTGACCCCAGACGTGACTCAACTCGACAAACGCCAGGCCCGTCGACTCCTCCACCACCGCCTTCGACACCAAGGCTTCGTTGTTCACTGCTGACACGGCAACCCCCTTCTCTCGCACCATCCGAATAGTGGACACTGTAATTCGCATTGTGAAACAATAATCACTCGTTCTCAGAACGGGCACCGCGATGCCACGCGTTCGACGCGCTCACGACGGCGTCCGCAAATTGACGAGTTCACGACCAGGAACGACGCGATTACGCAGCGATCCAAGACGTTCCACTGTGGCCACAACTTCATCGCCGGGGACCAGCCAGGGGTACTGCTCGGGCGAGTGGGTCTGGCACAACTCGAGTATGCAGCCGGTGCCGCAGGTACCCGAACCCAGGACGTCCCCGGGGCGTACCTCCGTACCGCGCGCGGCGTACGAGACCATCTCGCCGAAGGACCAATAGACGTCTGACCACAGGGCCCGCGAGTAGGGCCGGCCATTCACGCGACAGGACATCTCCAGGTGAAATCCGTTACCCTCTCGCACATCGTCGAGTTCGTCCTTGGTCACGAGCCAGGGCCCCAGGCCGGTCGCGGTGTCCTTGCCCTTCACCGGGCCCATGGAGAGTTTCATCTCGTGCTGTTGAACATCACGGGCGCTCCAGTCGTTCATGACGCAGTACGCGATCACTAACTCCTCACCCTCGCGGGCCGAAACATTGGCTCCGCCAACCCCGATGATCGCCGCCACCTCGAGTTCGAAATCGAACTGCGAGCAACCGGGGGGCAGCGGCACGTCCCCCTCGCCTGTCGCAGCGTAGGGGTTGGAGAAGTAGAAGGCTGGCTGTTCGTACCACAGAGGATCCATTTCGAGACCGCGCCACGTTCGGCCGGCTCTCACGTGGGCTTCGAAGGCGTAGAAGTCACGGACCGTTCGCGGCTCCAAGGGTGCGAGGAAGTCGAGTCCCTCGAGCGGTGTTACTCCCGTAGCGCGCTTGAGCGCCGCGGCGCCAGCCTGGCGGAGCGTCTCAGCGTTCGCGTCAAAGAGTGCCACGATGTCACTCACGCCGTCAATGGCGTGCACGACATCGTCGCCCACGACTCCCACTCGTACGGTGGCGCTCTGGTCGAGGTAACGGGCGAAGCGCATCCTCAGCGCGCCTCAGTCTTGCCAACGCCGACCATGACGAACGCGGCGATGGTCGGTTCATTGGGGTAGTTGCGCCACGCGTGGCGTGCACCGCACTGGACCACAACATCACCGGCCACGAAGTTGGCGACTGCGGCCGTAAGGATGGCTAATCGAACACGAAGGCGCATGAATTGCCTAGGTGCTCGGCGAGCTCGACGTGATCCGGCGTCGTCGCGGTAGCGGGAAAGATGACTCCAAATTTCCATGGCTCGTTCCTCCGTCTCTCTGCCTCGGGCTTTTCTATTACCGCGTCGTGGCAAAGTTGCGTACGGCCTCGGCGATATTCATGAAGGGGTTCACGCCGGGGTCGATACTTCCTTGAACTTCGTCGGGTTGCATCCAGTTGTGACAGATCGAGACCGCGAGGTGTGCGTCGGGGTCAGCCCAACTGATGGACCCCCCGATACCGGGGTGGGCCAGCACGTGGGGATTGGATCCGAGGATCGGATACGCCGGCGGGCACTCCCCCCCTAACCAATAACCGCCAACCCCGACCCAGACGACCCAACCCATCACCTTGTCGACCTCGCCGGCGTCGGGACGCGGTTGGGCGAAACTGCGGACCCTCTCTTCGGACAGTAGACGCACACCACCGAACTGGCCGCCGCCCGCGAGTAACGCGAAGTAGCGACTACCCGAACTGGCGTTCATGATCACACCGGCGCCGGGTACGACACCCCTGCGCACGATGTCCTGATTGTGCACGGCGGGACCGGGAAAGACGTTCATCGGCATTGAATCATTGAAGTAGGGGTTGTCGCTGGGCACGGGCGGGCCCTGGGATATGACCGGCACGACTCGGGCGAGCTTGTCGGTCGGTACGCCGAGGTAGAGGTCCTCGACCCCCAGCGGCCCGCAGATCTCCTCCGCGATGAATTTGTCGACTGGGCGATGGGCGCGGTCCGTGCGTCGGATCAACTCACCCACCAGCCACCCCCACACAAGTTCGTGATAGGCGTTCGTCGTGCCCGGCGTGAAGACGGGTTCGAACTCTTCGATCTGAGCGATCATCCAATCCCAGTCAAGCATCAGCTCAGGCGTGACGCCGCGCGGCATCTGAGGAATGCCGGCGCGGTGCGCGAGCACGTCAGCCACGGTCGTCGACTCCTTGCCGTGCCTAGCGAATTCCGGCCAGTAATCCGCCACCTTCTTGGAGTACTCAATGAGACCCCTCTCGGCCTGAACGTGCAGAGCCGTGGCCACGATTGCCTTAGTGACGGAGAACACCGCGAAGAGCGAGTTTTGATCGACCGGCGCGCCACCTCGCGTCTGGGTCCCCACCGACTCGTTGAGTATCTGCTCGCCGTTCAGATAGGCGGCGACCTGGATGCCCACCTCGCCCATTCCAAGGGCGCGCTCCATCGCGCCTCGTACGTCGTTGGCACTCATTATCCTGACCTCCCTGGACCTTCGGTCTCCTCTTCGAGACGACGTTGCTTGGCCGCGCTCACCAAGTACTCATTGACACTCTTTTGCAACGCGTCGGCCTCTTCGGGCGTCCACCTACGAAAACCCTCGCCCTGCTTCGCGCCGGTCTTGCCCTCGGCGACCAACTGGACGAGGAGCGGGTGCGCCACCGGCGTCACGTCGAGCGCTGGCATCAGGGTCTCGTGAATCGCCAGCGTCAGTTCGAGTCCGACGAGGTCGGACTGCTCGAGCGGACCGAGTATCGGCAGGCGAAGGCCAAAGCCGTATTTCACGACCGTGTCAACAGTCTCGGCGTCACAGACGCCCGAAGCGACGATGGCAATCGCCTCACGCTTTAGGGCATGCTGCATGCGATTACCAATGAAACCGGGGATATCTGCTCGAAGACGCACGGGCCGCAGGCCGACGCTGCGCAGCAAGTCGATGGTCTGGGACACGAGTTCGGGGGACGTCGCTTCGGCCTCGACGACTTCAACAAGTGGCACCAGATACGGTGGATTCCAGAAGTGGGTCCCGAGCACGCGGAACTTCTGATCGAGAGGCGCGACGATCTCGCGAATCGGGATGGCGGAGGTGTTGGTAGCTAGCACGACAGACGCATCGGTCAAGCGTTCGAGTTCGAGGAAGATCTCTCGCTTCACGGCAAGACGCTCGGGACCGGCCTCGATCACTAGACCAGCGCCGGCGACGGCCTTTGCGAGATCACTTTCGGTCTTCAGGTGCGCGAGTCCCGCGTCCTTGTCCTGTTCTAGTAGATCGAAGATCGTGCCCGCGCGCTCGAGAGCGCTGGCTAGCATCTCATTGCTGAGGTCGTAGAGCGTGACGTCGTGGCCGCGCGCGGCGAAGACTTGACCGATCGCCAAGCCCATTAATCCCGCCCCGACGATCGCCACCGGGGTGTCGTGTGAGAGGGTCATCCCGCGGTATACCCCCCATCAACGTAGTGAACCTGACCGGTGCAAAAGTCCGAGGCCGGTGACAGGAGATAGACCGACACGCCCACGAGGTCCTCCGGTTCACCGAGTCGCCCGAGGGGAATGCGCGACAAGTTCCGAGCGCGAGCGGCCTTGCCCCGGTCATCGTCGGCGAAGATCCAACTCGTCAGGCTTGAACGAAAGACCGTGGGGGCTATGGCGTTTACCATGATGCCGCGTGACCCCCACTCGATGGCGAGTGCTCGGGTCAAGGCGTCCACTCCGCCCTTGGAGGAGCAGTATGCCGTGTAGCCCACCGCATTGCCCAGTCGACCGCGAACCGACGACACGAACAGGACCTTCTTGCCACGACCCTGGTCACCGACGGCGGCGCCGAAGGCCTTGGCCATCAGCCACGGGCCTCGGACGTTGGCGTCCATGACCGCCTCCCAATTCTCCACCACCATGTCGTCGATCATGGCCGGCAGATTGAGCCCCGAGGCCACGATGAGCATGTCGGGTATCCCAAACGATGCAACGGCCGCGCCAATGATGGCAGAGGCGTCGTCGATGGTGTCGGGACGGGCTTGGATGACCGCCACGTTACCCCCAGCGTCAGAAGCCTCCTTGGCGACTCTGGCCAACTCGTCGGACGATCCGGAGGCGAGCAGCAGGTTGCATCCGAGCGAAGCCAGCGCAATGGCGATAGTTCGACCGTAAGCACCCGAGGCGCCCGTGATGACGGCCGTCTTCCCGGAGACGCGAAACAACGCCAACGGGTTGTAGAGCGCGTCGTGCTGTAGTTCATCAGTTCCTTCAATTGTCATGCTCGATGACCTTCCATTCCCTCGTTGCATCGCAGAGCGTTGCGTATCTCGGATCGTCCGACGTGTTGGTCATGTCTTACCGGCCCACGACGTCGCGATGTCGGCGCCGTGGGAAGCAGCGGTGACGCCCTCAACGCTGAGGGTAGCGCCGGTGAGTTCTTGGTAGGCACGACCGTGTCCGAAGTCGATGATGCGGTTGCAATTGTTCGCGAGGTCCTCGTTGCCGCTCACCGCTTCGCAACCCAGTCCGCGATGCGCCCCAGTTGGTCCGTCGCCCTAGGGGCCATCAAGAAGCCAGCCTCTTGGCCAGATCGAGTAACTCGGCAATTCGCTCGCCCTTGATCTGTTCAACATCCTTCTGGCTGAACCCCGCCTCATCGAGGTAGGTCAAGCGGCGTTCGTACTCGCCCACGCTCTCGTAGGGAAAGTCGGTGCCGTATAGCAGTCGACTAACGCCCCAGAATTCGGCCGCGCACTTCAGCGCATCAACCGAGCCATTGACCGTGTCGTAGTACATCTTGCGCAAGCCCTGCTCGCCACGTCCACCAGTCATTCGAAGGATGCGCGCGAGAAGAAACGGTAGAGCCCCGCCCAAGTGAGGGACGATGAAGCGGATGTTCGGGAAGCGTTCGGTAGTGCCCGACAACGCCAGGCGCAGCGCCGCGATCGTGTCCTCGAAGGGCGCCCCAACCAACCACTTGAAGTTATAGTCGTCGCCGTCGACGACACAGTCGGCGCCAGTGGGGTGTAACAGCACGACGGCGTTACGGCGATTTAGCTCGTCGTAGACGGGTGCGAACTCCGGGTCGTCAAGGTGGCGCCCCGCGATGCTGCATCCCATCGTTGCTCCCACGTTGTACTTGTCGTCCCACACTCGCTCGATTTCGAGGATTGCCTCGTTCACGTGCGGCAGGGGCATCTGCGCGAGGGAGAAGAACCGGTTGCCGTGCTCGCGGCAGAGTTCGAGGTAGAGGTCATTGCCGACCTTAGACGCGTAAGCGGCATCCGACGCCTTCTCGAGGTACGGCTGCGCCTGCGAGACCGAGAGAACTTGGATCTCGACTCCTTGACGGTCCATCATCTCAAGACGCCCCTCGATAGTCACGTCCCTCAGGGGCGCGGACTCCTTGGGCGGCAACTCGGGGCGACCGATGAGTCGCAGATACTCTTCTGGGTAGTAATGGGCGTGGGCGTCAATAATCATTTCGACTTGCCCTCGATCGTTGTGATAAGCAACGAAATGCCAGCACGAATCACATTCACCATCTCATCCCCCTCCATGTCAGCACGAATTACATTCACCATCTCATCCCCCTCCCGTCATGTGATGGCGAGCCTCCGCTCGCATATCAGGAACGTACCATAGCCCTGATGGTGGATACCCTTATCCCATAGCGTGGGACGTCTCTCCTGATTGTATTGATTGTCCCGTATCTTGTTAGAGCCAATTTCACGTCCCCTCGGCACATGGCTCGAAGTCGCCGACCTCAGAACAGCGGTGGTGCACTGAGCTGGCGCCAAAGAATTGATCATCGTACCTACCTCATTACTCGCTTCTTGCGTCTCCTCTGTAGTTTCGGCCATTGACGTCATCACCGTGTTGAGCGAACGCTAATGATGCTCGCCAATACCTTCATTCCAACATCGCCAATTAGTAATTCGCGACGCCGACAACTTGACGATAGGAGCATCATGCAAATCACTCGAATCAAAGAGGCAATTGCGAACTTGGCGCCACTCCCCCGTGAGGTCTGCGGCCTTCCACTCGAGGGCCACGACGCGGTCAGCACCGAGAACTTCTGAGTCGGCCTCTCGCACTTCCTCCCCGGAGACGGCGCCGGACGAAGCTACACCGTTCAAGAGAGCGCACGACGCCACCGAGTACGAGATGACCATCTCGACCGACGATGACGAGCAGGTCCTTGTCAGATGAACTCGGGTGTGATACCGGCCGATGAGTTCCGCGCAGTGGTGAACAACACCCATCGAGTTGCGACGATGCCGGTGAATGGCCCTGCCCGCCGTGAAGAGTTAAAGCAATCCCCTAGGAACGACTCAACTCTTCTTCAATCTGACGCTTTCCATCGAGGATCATCTCAGCCAGGAAGTTCTCTCGATCGTAGAAGCGCTGCGCAGGCGCCGCAATAGTGATCGCCGCGACACCCCCGTCACGCACGTCGTGAACGACGAGCCCCACCGCGCAAATCATCTCGGTGTGCTCCTCGCGATCGAAAGCGACGCCAGTCTCGCGGATCTCATTCAACTCCTTGATTAGTTTGGCGCGAGACACCGTCGTGTGGGGTGTCAGCTTGACCAGTTTGTTGGTCGCCAAGTACGTCGCGAGCGCGCTCGGGTGGAGCTCGGCGAGAAAGGCCTTGCCATTGGCCGTGCAGTACGCGGGGAAGGTCATACCGACGATCACCTCTGCACGCAGACGTTGGTCACCGATGACTTGGTCGACGAAGCGAACCGAATCGCCCTGCCAGATCGCCAAGTCAACCGTCTCGTTTGCTGCGCGCGCCATCTCCTCCATCTGGGTACGGGCAATGTTGAGGAGGCTCCGTCGCGCGGCCCCGGCGAGTTGGGCGAGCTCGGGTCCGAGTCGCACGCCATTCTGGTTTGGGCCCACCGTCAACAACCCGTCCTCGGCAAGGGTCTTGACGATGCGATGAACGGTCGAGCGTGGCAGGCCAACCACCCGGCCGAGTTCGGCGAGACTCAGCCCCGATGGTGCGTCCTTCACCGCTCGAAGTATGGTGGCGACGCGCCTGATGACTTGGACGCCCGTCGACGATGTCGACACTCCCTCGCTACGCTCAGCCACAGGCCACCCACGTCACTTCGTCGTGGGGAGTCTCGCTCGCAGTCATCTCATCCACCGCGACTGACATCAAGCGAGAGCAAGTTCACCGCGTTTTCTCGTCCGATCTTCGTCCGGTCGCGCGTCGCGATCGGGACTCCATCGAACCACTGCGCCGCTTCGGCCATCTCTTCGAAGGGGTAATCGACTGCGAACATCACTCGATCGACGCCGATCTCCATCAGCGCACCAAGCAGCGTGGGGGTGTGGAAGTTGCCGCTGGTGGCGATATAGAAGTTCTCGTGCAGGTACTCGGTCACCGGCCTCTTCAAATCTGAACCGCGCAGCGCCTTCATACGCCCTTGCATTCGATAGAGGGCGAAAGGAAGGGTTTCACCCAGATGACCGAGGATCACTTGGGCCCCAGGCACTTGGTCGAAGAGTCCGCTCGTGATAAGCCGTAGCGCGTGCGTAGCAGTCTCGACACCAAATCCCCACGTCGAACCGAGCAACTCCGGGCGACCGGCGTAGATTGCGCGCTGGGATGGGAGCGGATAGCGCGGGTGCAGATAGAGCGGAACGTCGAGCTCCTCTAGGCACTGCCAGAAAGGAAGGAACTTCTCGTGGTCGTAGTAGTCACCGCCTTCGTCCGACGTTGTGAAGCCGTTCACACAAACGCCCTTGAGCCCGAGCTCTCGGACTGAGCGCTGCAGTTCCTTGATTGCCTCGTCGGGATCTTGCAGCGCCACCGTCGCCAACCCCGCGAAACTGCCCGGATGCTGTTCGATGACTTCGGCCAACATATCGTTGGCCCTCGACGCCTTGAGGACCGCTCGAGCGGTCTCCGGCTCCGCCTGGACCCCCTCAGTCACGAGTGAGAGCACCGCCAATTCGATGCCGCTCGCCTCCATCTGTTCGAGTCGATTTCCACCGATATCAGAGAGACGACTGACCATCCCCTTGTGCATCTCGGGACTCATCCACGCCTTCGAGACATACTCCTCGTATTCGGGGAAGACAAAATGCTCCTCAACTGCAATCTTGTCCCTCATTCGTCCTCCAGTTTTGAACTTCGACCACCCATTACGAAATGGCCAGAAGCGTCACTCACTCCTCGCCGAAATAATGCTTCAGCGCCACGAGGAAACCCGAGTAGGCCTCGGTCAAGGGTCCCACCATATCGTCGGGTGTCACTTCAAAGTCCCAAGTCACTTTGCTTCCAGTCTCTGTCGGTAGCACGTTGATCTCGCCGCGGTGCGACTCGATGGGAAGCCCGGCGATCACCGAATAGACGAGACGGCGGTGCACGTCGTCGCGCATCAGCAACCTCTCTCGAAGTTCCATTCCCGGCAACGTGAGCACCCGGACATCGCCCTGCATCTCGATGGCCTGCAAGTCAGTAATGAACGTTCCCGGATGCGCAAAGTCGCCTATAACCGCCCAGACGCTGTCAGCATCTAATGAAAACTCATTCGCAACCGATGCTGATCCCACGTTTCCTCCTTGCACTACCGCCGCGCCGTCTCGGCGATGCCACGTACCTTATGACATTATTCAGTTAGTCCAGTTCAATGACGAACTCGGAACCCATCGCGGCGCTCGCCGGGCTCTTGCGCTGTCTACTTGAAGGCGCCTTTTGAATCGCGCCGGGAAAGTTTGAGAGTAAATCATGTGAGAGACGCATTATCAGGCGAATCACCGTGCCCGTCCCTGGGCGACGGCTCCGGATTAGACAGGTCTCAATCAGGCACCATATCTCTGCAACACTGCGAAACCAGACCGACAAGCGGCATCTCCGTGCCGACAACGGCAGCCACTGGCGAGGACTCGACGACCTCGGGGCCGCCAGGTGCGCGTGGGTGTCGTGGTTCAACGAGGAGCGACTGCACGGTGAACTCGGTGCCGCACGCCGCTCAAAGTCGGGGCCGACTATCGTGACGAGTCTCAGCTTAGAGTGGCCTAAGAATTTTAGGTTTCAAAGTGACCTGCACTAAGCCCTGGCCGATTTAATTTTCTTAAACGCCAACGTGAGCGCCCGCTTCGTCACACCGTTGCCTAACCGTGTCGCGCCGTCGAGGACCACCCTGACGTCGAAGCCGGTGTAACCTCGCTCGCGGGCGAAGACCTCGTGTTCGTCCAACATCACTACTGTCCGGATCCGCACCAGGCGAACGAGGATTTTCGCGTTATTGTGCGGATCGACCCACAGCACCCTCATGACGAAGCCGCGAGCGAAGCGGCCGTTGCGGTGCAGCGAGTGTGGCAGGGTTGGCCGTGGGACTACCTCGCGACTCATCGCTTCACCTAGACGGTCGAAGTTGGTGGCCGTTAGATTTCAATAACAAGGTTGGAGTGAAGTTGCGAAGTAGCAGTACAGATTGCGAGGGGTGCTCATCACCGTAGTACGGTGATTTTCTTGGAATCGATGTAAACGATTACACCCGATGGGTGGCTATGTAGATATAGAGGGAGCAAACAATGAATGGCAAAATTGCGCTAGAAGAACACTTCGCTATCCCGCGTTACAACATGCGGCCTCACTTTTTGAGCTTGGAAGTTTGGCAGAACGTGGAACGCCGGCTCGCGGACTTCAGAGAACTACGTCTCGAGCGAATGGACGCAACCGGTATAGGTCTAGCCATCATCTCGCTCACGAGTCCCGGTGTTCAGGGTCAAAGTGACGTAAAAGAAGCGGTCGACGGCGCACGCACCGCTAACAATGTCCTCGCCCAAGAAATTGCCGAGCACCCCGATCGCTTCGCTGGTTTTGCCGCCGTGCCGCTCCAAGACGTTGACCAAGCGGTCGCCGAACTACACCGAGCCGTCACCGAGTTGGGTTTTAAAGGTGTACTAATCAATAGCTACACCGCAATGCCCGACGGGAGCTCCGCGCATCTCGACGAGGAGCGCTTCGACCCGTTTTGGAGCGCCCTTGAAGAGCTAGACGTGCCGCTCTACCTACACCCACAGATTTTGCCCGCTGATCAGCGTGGGGCCATTGCCAAGTGGCCCGAGATGGCGGGCCCGGTGTGGGAGTTCACTACTGAAACTTCAGTGGCGGCGCTACGGCTCATCACGAGTGGTCTCTTCGATCGTCACCCCAAGGCCCAAGTGGTACTCGGTCACCTTGGTGAGTCACTGCCATTCAACATGTGGCGAACCGAGAATCGTATGCGTAAGGCGTTTAATCGCGTCGAGCTCAATCGTTCGCTCACGTCCTATCTGACCGACAATTTCTACATCACCACCGCTGGTCACTTCTTCACGCCGAGTTTCCTCGCGACGGTTGCGGTAATGGGCAGCGACCGGGTGCTGTACTCGGTGGACTACCCGTTCGAAGAGATGGAGCAGGGCTCGGAGTGGTTTGACAATGCAGAGATTGACGAGAGTTTGCGCCAGAAAGTCGGTCGCGACAACTCGGTTCGCCTTTTCTCGCTGTAAGTCGAACGAGTCGGTCGCGTCGGCGACCAACCAGGAACGGAAAGATCTAGATGGGTGGCCGCACACTGACACCCACGCATCCCGCTCAGGCGGTGACGGGGCGCAATGACTTTTAGTAGCGAGCGTCCGGGACGGTCCGCAACCGATGCTGATGCAACGTGACGTGCCCGTCTTCGCACGTGATGGCGAGGTGCCCTGCGTGAACGTCTTTCGTCCCCACGGTGAGCGACGCTTCCCAGTGGTGATCTCCGCAGCTATCGATGACAAGGACTCGATCAATCTGGACTGACGGGTGGGCATGCACACCCGTGGTGAGTACGACACCTCGCCGTACACGGCGTGGGAGTCACGCGACCCAGGTATTTGGGTACCGAACGGCTACGGGGTGGTTAGGGCCGGTCTGGGTGGTACGCCAGGTTCGACCGGGAGCCTCTCACCGGTGTCCAAAGATGAAGCCCGGGACTCTTACGCCCTCGTTCGAGTGGGCGGCGCCGAAATTGCGCCGCTCGGCCAGGGGTGACGCTCGTAGGGTCACCCGAACTCGTCAAGAAGGGCGTGCACACTATCCACACGGGTGGGCCCTACGACACACACCTACCTATAGCGGTGATTTCGCCCGTTACCCGGTGGGTTCGAGCGACGCCCCACCACTGGGGAGCCAACGGATTGGTCTCGTTACTGCTGGTTGATGAACGTGGTCGGGTTATCTAATGGGCAGGTGACGTTCGCCGCTCTGCGCGTTAATCCAGACGTAGTCGCTGAAGTCCTGGAGGCCGTAGGTGCCGGTCCGTCCCCAGCCACTGTCGCGTACGCCGCCAATTGGGGCCTGCACCTCGTCGTCGACGGTCGGGATGTTGACGTGCACCGCACCGGACTTGACGTACGCGGCGAGTTCCATCCCGTGAAACGTATCGGCGCAAAGGATTGCGGTGGAGAGACCGTACATGCTCGAGTTCACGACGTCGAGGGCTTCGAGAGCGTCATCGACGGGCTGAACGATGACCACGGGACCAAAGGTCTCATCGAAGGCGATGGTCGCGGCGGCGGGCACGTCAACAAGAATCGTTGGCTCGTGGACTTGTCCCTTCCAACCGCCGCCCGCAACGATACGAGCACCCATGTCGACGGCTTCGCGCACGCGCTCGGTCACTATCGCGAGAGCCTGAGGGTTGATCAGCGGCCCCACGATGGTCGCGGCGTCTTCTGGGTCACCCGTTGGCAGGGAGTTTGTCTTGTCGATAAAACGGGTGAGGAACTCATCGTAGACATCACGCGCGACGAGAATTTTTCGTGCGCTCATACAAATCTGACCCTGGTGGAAGAACGCGCTGAAGGCGGCGACGCGAACCGCGTAGTCGAGATCGACATCCGCGAGGACGATAAGAGCGTTGTATCCGCCGAGCTCCATTACCGAGCGCTTGAGTTCTCGGCCGGCACGTTCGGCAAGCAGGCGACCCGTCTTCACGCTGCCGGTGAAGTTGATGCAGCGTACGTCGGGACTAAGAAAGAACTCGTCCGCAATGGTCGCGGCTTGACCCGGAGCGTGGGTGACGACATTGATGACGCCGGGGGGAAAGCCGGCTTCGGCGGTGACCTCGGCCACCAAGAGCCCGGCCGATATCGGGGCTTCTTCGGAGGGCTTGACGACGACGGTGTTGCCCGCCGCCAAGGGTATGACGACTGAGCGCCACACCAGGACACTCGCACCGTTCCACGGGGTCAGGCACGCCACCACCCCGATGGGTCGCCGTACGACGCTTGAGTAGGTGCCGGGAACATCAGATTGGATGATCTCGCCCTTGGGGAGGTACACCCACCCGGCGGCCTGCTCGAGATACTTCTTTACGAGGTCTTGCTGGAACTGCGCGAAGAAGATGGTGCAGCCGGTCTCGCGAGCCAGAATCTGGGAAAACTCGTCTCGTCGCGATTCGACGATGCTTGCGGCCTTTAGGAACAGTGCACTCTTGACATCGGGTGTGAGTTCGGCCCACTTGAGAAATGCCGAAGTTGCCGCTTTGATGGCATCCTTGGTTTCTACACGGCCACAATTGGCGACGTTGGCGAAGACCGCGCGGCTGAAGGGCTCGTAGACCTCAAACGTGCTGGCGTCATTGGCATGACGCCACTCACCGTTCGTGAAGTATTGGTACGTCTTGATTTCCTGATGGGTCGCGTCCGTGTCATCGCGTTCAGTCTTGGTCATTGAGGCTCTCCCATTCCTAATTTCTAATTTGGCTCTCTCGTTGTTTCAGTCAATGAGACGACGTAGACCTTCTCGAGGTTGGTGGCGCCGTGCTCGGCACCTCCTCCCGCCAAGAAGTGGGAAATTCCGACCCAGAACGTCTCGATCGGGGAGACATCCGAGCCCAGTAGGCGCAGCACCGAAATGCCGTGATGTCCTGTCGCTGCAGACGGTAGCGCTTCTTCCAACCAAAAAACGTGCACGTTGGGCCCACTGCACCTAGTTGAACCACGACGCCGTGCGAGGCTGGCGCCCCGGCCCGCCGGGACCGCGTCATCGGGCGACCGTGTTCAGCCGTCATAACGCTCCGGCTCGTCACGGCTCGCTGCGCTTTCAGCATTGAGGAACAACGCAACTAGGTCCTCGGTGTTACCGAGCTGTTCGCTGCTCGCGCTCATGCGCACTCGACCCTCGGTCAACACGTAGCCCCAAGTCGCGACTTCGAGGCCGAGCGTAACCCGTTGCTCGATCACAAGGACGGCGCAGCTGTCCTCCGCGAGACGCGCGACGACGGCCTCGAGCACGCTCGCAGCGACGAGCGGCGCCAGATTGGACGTTGGTTCGTCGAGGATAAGCATGGCGGGTTTCGGGACGAGCGCGCGGGCGATGCCGAGCGTCTTCCGCTCGCCGCCGCTCAGGGTACTCGCACGCCGTCGACGAAGGGGTGCCAGCATCGGGAAGAGCTCGAAAATCTCTTCTAGGCGTGGCTTCACTTCCTTTGCAGGCAGCCGGTAGCCACCCATCTCGAGGTTGTCGTTCACGGTAAGCGTCGGGAAGACGTCGCCACTCTGCGGCACGTAGCCAATGCCACGCGCCGCACGCGTGTCGTCCTTCAGGGCCGAGATGTCCTCCTGATCGAGAACGATACTGCCAGCCATCAACGGCAGCTGCCCGACGAGGGCCTTCACGAGCGTGCTCTTGCCCGCTCCGTTCGGCCCCATCACGAGCACCACCTCGCCGCGGCCGACTTGCAGGGAGACGTCGTGAATGACCGGAAGCCGTTGATACCCGGCGGTGATACCCGTGGCGACGAGGTAACCGGCAACCCGCTGCGGCAACCCGCCGGTCGATTGGCTGGCGGGCGACCCAGGTGGAGCGTCCGCCCCGTCGTC
>OBLU010001402.1_pt1 | contig 22521 bp, 21 predicted proteins | sample 1518681 | NCBI WGS metagenome assembly OBLU01 (sample SAMEA3539304, study PRJEB22396) | soil metagenome | biome: tundra; feature: field; material: soil | place: USA | collected 2010-05 | depth 0.15 m
TGATTCTCTATGTTTTGTCTCGCTTCCAACGTTAGAGCTGCGAAGCGGCTCTAACGAGCGACTTAGAAGTGTGGGCACGGCTCTCTTACGCAGAATCTTGATCTTCAACGAAGGATTTGAGACGCGACAGCGCCTTGTCCCATTCCTTTGAGACGGAGTCGAGGTAATCTCTGAGCCCTTCCATCGGCTCCGGGTCGAACTCAAACAGGCGCTCGCGGCCGGCATGGGCACTGCGCACGATTCCGGCCCGCTCGAGCACGCGCAGATGCTTGGTGATCGCCTGTCGAGTCAACTTGAAGTCTTCCGCCAGCCGGGCGATGGAGCACGGCTTTCCGGAGCAGAGCTGCGCGACCAGCGCAAGGCGCGTCTTGTCGCCGAGTGCGGCAAAGACACGCGCACGCGCCTTCGGTTTGGCGAGTATGCGATTACGGTGTTTGTGTGACATGGTTCTCGATGTTCTTCATCTGTTCGGTCCAGCCGCCATCGTTTCTGCGGAATGCTTCTGCACGGCGGTCATCAGGGAGCCTATCGAAGCCGGACTCAGTGAGCAAGAGCAGCGTACCCGTCGCGGTCTTCTCCAGCTTGAATTCGACGAGCGTGGTCGGTTCTTCCACATCGTCAAGCGGGTAGTCCGATTTCTCAATGGACTTGAGATGTCCCCATGTGAAGGAAAAGAGACGCTCGTGCTCCATTTTTTTGACACGTGCTTCCCATTTGACGTGTTCATAGCCGGGATAAGTGATCTGGCCGCGAGAGGCTTGGCCCGGAACAAAAGGTCCATCCAGTTTCACGCGAAACCATTCGCCAAATTCGCGGTAGTCGGTGAGAGCACGCCACACGCGCGATACAGGCGCGTTGAGTTCGATACGTTTTTCAATCCGGTCGCTCATAGAAGCAACCTCTAGGTTGCATATTAGCAAAGCTCAGAACGTATACAACCGATAAGTTGCATGATTTTGGATCGCCAACCTTTTACCGCGATCGGGGGAAACCGCAGCTTTGTGGCGACGGGACAGTGGTTCGCCTTACTTGCGCTTGTTTCCCCCTGGTGGACCGGAGCGCTTTCCACCTGTGGGTCTTGCTTTGTGGCCGGAGCCTCCTGGCTTTGGCTTCCAGCCCGACTTTGCCCCCGAACGAGGACCTGAACCTCCGGCACGTGCAGGACGAGAGCCAGATACGGCACTGTAGGAACGGCCGCCGGGCCTACTCGGTTTGGTGCTGGGGCGCGCGCCACCGGCTCGCGGCTTGCCGGAGCTTGTGGTGAAAGCCCGTGCGAGGCCTCCTTCGCCGCGGAACGGGCGGTCTGAACCGGAACGGTCTGTACCGGTGCGGCCTCCGCCGGGACTGTCTGGCCGGGGACGATCGAATCTAGGCTTATCAGTCCCGGTTTTGTCGAACCTGGGCTTATCAAACCTGGGCTTATCAAATCGGGGGCGGTCTGTTTTGGGGCCGCCACCGTAGGCGGGCCGTGCGGACCCGGCTCGATTGAATGGGGGCCGGTTGGAGACTGGGCGGCCGGGGCTCCGGGTGCCGGGCTGATCCGGTTCAATCGCATCGATGCGCAGGCGGGACGGTCTTTTTGGGGCAAAATCCGCGGCTTGAATGGGCGGCGCGGGACGGGGTGCCGGTCGGTTATAGGGTGGGCGCGAGCCGGTGGCGGGTTTGTTCCAGACGGGCTTGTTTGCCGCTGGTCTGGGTGCGCCCGGCCTGGACGCAAAGGTACGGCCAGGGGCGGCATTTCTGTTCCACTCGGGGCGCGAAGTAGGACGACTGGGGGCGCGATCGTCGCGATCGTCTTTCTTCCATGCGGGACGAGTGGTTGGTCGGTCAGTGGGTCTGCTGGAGCCGAACCTGGCTGGACTGGTGCTGGTGCGACTTGGACGGCTGTCGGGGCTAGAAGGGCCGCGATCTGGACCGCGGCGGTTGCTGAGGCCGGCGGGAGGTCGGAAGCTTTCGCCTGGGGGCCGGGTGGGCCGAAACGGCTTGCCGGGGGCCGGGCGTGGACTGAAAGACGGCCTGGAGCGGTAGTCGCCGGTGCGCTCGGGAGAGGGCCGGTCTGGAATGTTGCCGGCCGTGGCCGCTGATCGCGGAGCGGTTGGCCGGTCGGAGAATGGCATCGCGGGCCGCGGACGAGTGGGGCGAGGGGGCAGGGTCGGCAACTGCGCGTCCATGGCATTACGTCGGCGAAGTTCCTTGGCTTTTGGCGTGCGCAGTTTGCCCTCTGCGGAGAGGCGCAGCGATGCCAGTTCCTCGGGCTCCAGTTCGCGCAGATTGCCCGGTTCCTGGTCCAATACGAGTGGGCCGTAGCCCACGCGGCGAATCTTCTCAACGAAGTGGCCGATCTCTTCGAACATCTTGCGCAACTCGCGGTTGCGGCCCTCGATGAGCACCACTTCGTACCATGGATTGTCACCCTGGCGGACCTGGCGGATGCGTGCTGGAGCGGTACGGACGCGGCCCTCGCCGGTCTTACCGCGCTCGATGGAGACCCCGCCGCGCAGGATGTCGAGCTGGTCCTCGGTGGGCTGGCCGCTGACTTTGACCAGGTACGTTTTCTCCACGCCGGAGGCGGCTTTTGTGAGCTTGTTGGCCAGTTCGCCGTCGTTGGTCACCAGGAGCAGGCCTTCAGTCTGGTAGTCGAGGCGGCCCACGGGGTAGAGGCGCTCGGCCATCTTCTCAAAGAACTGCATGACGGTGGGCCGGCCCTCGGGATCCTTGACGGTGGTGACAAAACCCTTGGGCTTGTTGAGCATGTAGTAGCGCAGGCGCTCGGCTCCGTGGAGCAGCTTGCCGTCGACGCGGATGTGGTCCTGTGCCGCGTCGGCCTTGGATCCCAACTGGGTGACGACCTTGCCGTTTACCTGCACGCGGCCCTCGGTAATCATGGCCTCGGCGCTGCGGCGGCTGGCGATGCCGGCCTGGGCGAGGATCTTCTGCAGACGCTCCAATTTGCGCGGGGGGCGGGGCGCGGCTTCTTCTGATTCGGAGACGCTCTCTTCTTCGCCCTCTTTCTCTTTTGGCTCCGCTTGCGCGGGGTGTTCGATTTGATCCTCATCGGCGGAGAGAGCGGGTTCGGATTGATCAGCGGCGTCTGCGACGATGGCTTTTTGCGCTGGCTCTTCTGTAACTGCGGGCTCCATTGAAGGAGCAACCTCGGATGCTCCCACAGCAGCAGGCTCGGCGGAGGCGGCCTCGCCGTCACCCAAGTCGCCAATCGGGTCTGCGGGCTTGACCGGTTTGGCCTTCGATTTTCTGGTCTTGGGTTCGGGCTTGGATTCGGACTTGGGTTCGGTTTTGGCTTTCCGCTTTTTGGGCTTGGGGGCTTCGTCCGGGTTCGGCACAGCCTGCTCGGTGTCGAGGTTGTCAGTCATGGGGAGTAGTCTCGGTTTCTGCCTGCTCTGTTGCGGGAGACTCGCCAGGCGCGGCCTCCGCGGACGTTGATTCCAGCTGATTCGAAGGTGGTGATGCCGGTCCTTCTACTTCGGTGGCTGCTTCGGTTGCCGGCAGGGATTCTGCGGCAGCCTCCGCCTCCGGCTCCTCGGAAGCATTTTCGTCCAGCTCAGGACCAGCATCGGGGCTGGATTCGGCGCCCTGTTCGGTGTCATCTGCCGTCTCGTCCAGCTCGATGGCGGCCATCTTTTCGAATTCTTCCATAGAAGGCAGTTCGGCGACGTCTTTGAGGCCGAAACGCAGCAGGAATTCCTTTGTGGTCTTGTAGAGGATGGGTCTGCCGATGACGGGTTTGCGACCAGCGGTGGTGATGAGCTTGCGGGCCAGCAGCGAACCGAAAACGCCGGATGAATCAACGCCGCGAATCTCGTTGACCTCGGGCGCGGTGACCGGCTGTTTGTAGGCGATGACGGCCAGGGTTTCGAGGGCCGGGAGGGAGAGCTTCATGGCAGGTTTGAGGCTCTTGATGAACATACGCACCGCGTCGTGGCACTCGGGCTTGGTAGCTACACGATAGCCGCCGGCGATTTCGCGAATCTCCACGCCGCGGTCGTCGGCGGCATAGGCGGCGATGAGTTCGTCGATGAGCTGGCGCAGGATGGCTTTGACTTCACGGTCGCGCTGACGGGCGGCGCGCTTCGCCTCACCCTCGGCGTCTAAGGGCGACTCGGCGGGCGAGGCCTCTGAAGCGGGGCTCGATGATTCCCCCTCTGCTGAGGGCGCAGCGGGTTCCGCTGCAGAGTTGGCTGCGGGCTCTGAGCCCGCGTCATCATGTTCAAGGTCGTTAGTGGGGGCTTCGGGTGGAATGACTGCGTAGAAGGCACGGGTCTGCTCCAGGCCCAGGTATTCCAAGCCCTCGGCCAGCAGGGGCGCGGGATTCGGGGTTCCTCCGGCGGTTTCGGCGGCTGCCGCGGCGGCGGTTTGCTGCTCCGACTTCCATTCCAGTGCGTCGGCGGCAAACAGCGCGGCGAGCTGGGCCAGTGTGACCGGCTCCTCCGCGGCGTAGATAACAGCTTCTAGTTTTGCTTTCAGGCTCATTCTCGAATCGGTACCTCAGTTATGGTACCGGAAGCGCTCGGGGCCTGCGTGGAGGCTGGTGCTCTGTCGAGTGTGCTAACAAAGGAAAATGGCGTCCGAAGCTGCGGACGCCCTGATGTGACGGAAGATAAGTAGCTGAGTCAATAGAGCAGCAAAAGGGTGCAGGGCAGAGCAGCCGTGGCCGGCAGTCAGAAGTCGAAGAACTCCTCTCGCAACGCGGACTCATATTCTTTCTTTGCAGCCTTGGCCTTGTTTCTCGCGTCTTCTTCACGAAAAGCGGCGCCTTCCCATTGATCGACCTGGGCTACATCATGATTTGCTGAAGCTAGAGCCTCCTCCTCCCGGATGGTGGCGACCCATTTCTCCACAGCAGCCTTGTAAGCGCCCTGCATTCTGTCAAGTTCAGCGGTGTCGATCGTCATATGCAGACCTCCATCGGGTCAAGCAAAGATGGACAATGTGTGAGAATGACGCTCCGAGCGCCGTACGCGAGCCTAGTGGCTGAATTGGCGAAAAATCCAGAAAAGTGTTCCAGATAGAAGGGCGGCGACGGGCAAGGTAAAGACCCACGCGGCCGCGATGTTGCGAAGAGTGGAGATCTGGAGTCCGCTCCTATTTGCCGCCATGGTGCCGGCAACTCCGGAACTGAGAACGTGGGTGGTACTGACGGGCAAGCCAAAGTTGTCGGCGGCGGAGATGGTGGCCATTGCGACCAGTTCCGCGCAGGCTCCCTGGGCATAGGTCAGATGCTCCTTGCCGATTTTTTCTCCGACGGTCACAACGATGCGCTTCCAACCGACCATCGTTCCCATACCCAGCGCCAAGGCCACAGCCACCTTGACCCAGATGGGGATAAATTTGGTGGCCTGATCGATCTTGCTCTTGTAATTGGTGAGGACAGAATTCTCTTCGGGGGTAAAGGCGGGGTTGTGATTCTTCTGCATCAGGCGGATGGCTTCGCTGGCCACATACATGTCGTTGCGCACGTTCGTTTGCTGGTTCGCGGGAACCGACTTGAATTCCTTATAGAGTGCCACTTCGTGATTCAGGTCCTCAACCAGCTCACGGAGGGCCAGGACCGTATCCGGCTGCAACTGTTTGCTGGCAATGTAACTGGTGACTTCGGAGCGGGCGTCGGCGCCCAATATTCCGGTCTTATCCACGTGTTTGTCCAGAATCTTGCCTGCCTGCTCGGAAGCTGCAATAAAGGCCTGAGATTCCTTGGCAGTGACGGCATGATTGAGCGCGTAAGCGGTGGGTACGGTGCCGATGAGGATGAGCATGATGAGGCCCATTCCCTTCTGGCCATCGTTAGAGCCGTGGGAGAAGCTGACGCCGGTGCAGGTAAGAACCAGGAGGGCGCGAATGGGCCACGGCGGAGGCGCGGCGTTCTTCGGCGCCGCAAAAAGGGCCGGGTACTTGATGAGCCATTTGGATAGAAGGAACAACAGGGCGGCTGCGCCGAAGCCGACGATCGGCGAGATCAGGAGTACTTTGAAGACCTTGGTAGCTTGCTCCCAGTCCACGCCGGAGGTGCCGTTGTGGACGTTCATGAGCTGGTTGGCGACGCCGACCCCGATGATTGAACCGACCATCGTGTGTGAGCTGGAGGCGGGTAGGCCGAACCACCAAGTGCTGAGGTTCCAAACGATGGCAGCGATGAGTAGAGCGAAGACCATGGCAAAGCCGGCACCGGCGCTTACCTGAAGGATGAGTTCAACTGGAAGTAGGGTGATGACACTGAATGCTACGGCACCGGAGGAAACCAGGACGCCTGCAAGATTGCAAAGACCAGACCAGACAACAGCGATGTTTGGGTCAAGGGAATGGGTGTAGATCACTGTCGCGACCGCATTCGCCGTGTCGTGGAAGCCGTTGACGAACTCGAAACCCAGAGCGATCACCAGCGCTACGGCGAGCAGCACGAAGGGCCAGATGCTGACAAAGGGCACGCCATTGAGGTCCTGGGCCATGTGCACTGCGATGAAGATAAGGCCGAAGACCATCGCCGCCAGAACTATGCCTCCGCTGATCAGGGCATGGGATTTCTTCATTTTCTTGTCGAGTAGTACTGCGGCGGGAGGACGGGGTACGGTTGTCGCCAAATCGGCCATGGTGTTTCTCCAGATTTGAAGGTGGATTTTTTCCGGCTACGCATGGGGAAGCAGAATTCGGATGCAGTTATGGATATACCAGCCAGATGAAAAGGGGATGAATTCCAGGAGAAAAGGCCGTCCGCTGGCTTCGGGTCTCAGGCGAACTGGCGGAAGATCCAGTAGAGCACCCCAGAGAGCAAGGCTGCGGCGGGAAGCGTAAGGACCCAGCCAGCGGCGATGTTGCGAATCGTGGAGAAGCGCAGGCCGCTGCCGTTCGCAGACATGGTGCCGGCAACGCCCGAACTGAGAATGTGCGTGGTACTCACCGGCAGACCAAACTTGTCCGCGGCGAAGATAGTGCCCATGGCAACGAGGCCAGCACTCGCGCCCTGCGCGTAGGTCAGGTGCTCCTTGCCGATTCGTTCGCCTACGGTGATCACGATGCGCTTCCAGCCGACCATGGTGCCGAGTCCGAGCGCCAGGGCGACGGCTACTTTGACCCAGGTGGGAATGAACTTGGTGGATTTGTCTACCTTGCTTTTGTAGTTATTGAGGGCCGCGGTTTCATCTGGCGTGAAGGCAGGGTTGTGAGCCTGGATCATGAAGCGGAGCGCCTCGCTGGCCACGTACATATCGTTGCGCACGTTCCCCTGATCCTGCGGCGGAAGAGCCGTGAACTCGCGATAGAGAACGACCTGGCGGTCTACGTTGTCGACCAGTGCGCGAAGGGCGAGAACGGTGTCGGGCCGCATCTGGCGGGTGCGGATGTAGTCGGTGACTTCCGCTCGGGGGTTGGAGCCAAGGACGCCGTGTGAGTCAACGTGGCGATCGAGAATGCGTCCCGTCTGTTCTGACGCGGCGATGAAGTCCTGCACCTGTGCGGGACTGATGGTGTGGTTAAGCGCGTAGGCCGTGGGCACAGTGCCAATAAGGATGAGCATGATGAGGCCCATGCCTTTTTGTCCGTCATTGGAGCCGTGAAAAAAGCTGACGCCGGTGCAGGTGAGCACCATCAGCACCCGAATCGGAAACGGCGGCGGCCGATTGTCTTTTGGAGCTTCGTAGAGTTCGGGGAACTTGATGAGCTGCTTGGAAATCAGGATCAGCAGACCGGCAATGGCAAACCCGATGAGCGGGGAGATCAGCAGCGCTTTGAGAACTTTGATGGCCTGATCCCAATCGACGCCCGAGGTGCCGGTGTGCGGGTTCAATAGCTGGTTGGCGAGGCCCACGCCGATGATGGAGCCAACCATCGTGTGCGAACTGGACGCCGGCAAACCAAACCACCATGTGCCCAGGTTCCACAGAATGGCCGCGATGAGCAGCGCAAACACCATGGAGAAGCCCGAGCCTGAACTCACCTGCAGAATCAATTCGACCGGCAGCAGCGCGATGACTGCAAAGGCCACGGTGCCGGTGGAGAAGAGCACACCGGCCAGGTTGCAGATACCGGACCACACGACGGCGATGCCTGGCTCAAGCGAGTGGGTGTAAATGACGGTGGCTACGGCATTGGCGGTGTCATGAAAGCCATTTACAAATTCGAAGCCGAGCGCGATGAGGAGAGCCAGCGCGAGCATCAGGTAGGGCGCGTAGCTGGTGACGGCGGCTGCGTCAAGATCCCGTGCGACGTGGAAGACGATGTAGAAGAGGCTGCATGACAAGGCCGCGCAGAACACGGCAATGCCGGTGCGGCTGGATGACCGCTGCATCTTGCGGTCGAGCAGGCTTGCGCGTTTGGGCAGGATTGCCTGTTTGGGAAGAGCTTCAGTTACCGTCGCAAGGCCGGCCATCAGATCGCTCCCGGCCGTGTTGAGTGCTGGATTAAATTCAATCGGCTTGGATCTACTGGGCGGCGCATGGGAGAGCAGCTTGCAGGCTTGGTCATGGAAGGAAATTGCAAATGGAAATGAGATGAATTGTGGCAGGAGAGTGTACGGCCGGATAAGTAGGCGTCCATAAAATCCCAACAACCACATTACGCCGCGGTTGTTTGTGCAGCGAACCTTGGGAACGGCGTCGCTATATTGATTCTACACGGGATAGGCGAAATGCGGGGAATCCAGGTGCACAAACGGTGAAAACGGTGCCGGAGCCGGGTCCGCGAGGCGCGATATTTTGTTCAAACCATTGGGCGAGTTGGTCCTCCGACAGGGTCCCTTCCGCAAGGCTTCTTCTAGCGCCAATCGTCGCGAGCGTTGGTCAGGCCCTGGTTCATCACTTCGTCGAAGCCGTTGCTCTTCTTGATGAAAATCTCGCTGAAGGCTCGATCCTGGCGGAGCAGGACCGCTTGCAGCCGCACTAACTCAAGCAGGGCGAGGAACATGGAGACCAAAGCGCGCTCTGAGCGGGTGTGGCTCAGCAGGCGGCGGAGGGCGATGGGTTTGTCTTCCATGGCCATGCGCCGGGCCAGGAACTGAATCATCTGGCCGACGGTGACCGAGTCTTCCTGCACATCAAAGGTGGGGCGTTTGCGGGCCCGCTCCAGGATGTCGCGAAAGATGCGGACGAGGTCCACTGTGTCGGCGGCTATTTCAGGCTCGGCCGAGGCATCGTCCTTGAACTCGCGCGCACCGGGATTGGTCCAGGAAGCAGCCTCAAGCATCTGCTTCTGCTGTAGCATCTGGGCGGCGTTCTTGAAGCGCTCATGCTCAAGCAGCCGTTCCACCAGCTCGCGGCGGGGGTCTTCCGCGGTGTCGTCGGGGCCGGTCGAGGCGCGGGGCAGCAGCATCTTGCTCTTGATGTGAATGAGCAACGAGGCAGTGTAGATAAACTCTCCAGCAACATCAACATCGCCGGCTTTGAGCTGGCTGACGTACGCCAGAAACTGGGCGGTGATCTTGGAGATAGGGATGTCGTATATGTCGATGTCCTGCTTGCGGATAAGGTCCAGCAGCAAATCGAGCGGGCCGTCGTAAACCTGGCCAACAGTGACGGAAAAGGGGGACTGTTCGGGCTCTTCTTCCTGCTTTTTTGGCTTGGCGGCAGTTTTTGCTGGCTTGTCTTCTGGAACCGGCCTGGAAGTGAGTACGAGCTGCGGCGGAGCTGCGGCCGCAGGGTCACGCGGCGGATCGATGTTGGGGTTGGACGGGTTGCGGTCCGGTTCGGGGTCTGGGTTAGGTTCTGGATCGGGGTCCGGATTTGGCTCCCACTGAGGATGCGGAGCAGGATTGGGATCCTTCAGAGGGGCCTGCTCCGGATCGGGCTCATGAATCGGGGCGGGTCCAGGCATGGGCTCTTTCACCGGCGCGGAGGGGGTGGGTTCCGGGTTGGGGGATGTTTTGGTCAACTGCATCTCTGTTTCAAATTGCTTTGGTGCTCACTGGCGGCTCTACGGATGCCAGGTTGATCTGCATGGCGGCGCGGACCTGTTGCATGGTCTGCTCTGCGCGGGTACGGGCGCGGACTGCGCCCTCGTCAAGTATCTCCATGACCTGAGGCTCGGAAAAGCCGGCGCGTCGTTCCTGGATGGGCTTGAGGATTTGCACCAGGGCGTCCGCGGCCCAGCTCTTGCACTCGATGCAGCCGATGCCCGCGGTACGGCAGCCCTCGTAGACTTTGGCGAGGGTTTCCGTGGTTGAGAACACTTTGTGCAGGTCGCCAACGGGGCACTTATCCGGATCGCCTGGATCGCTGCGCCGGACGCGTGCGGGGTCAGTGACCATCGTCTTGAGTTTCTGGCGCACCACCGGCTCGGGATCGGTAATTTGGATTGTGTTGCCGTAGCTCTTCGACATCTTGCGGCCGTCGGTTCCGGGCAGTTTAGGGGAAGGGGTCAGGAGTACCTGCGGTTCCGGAAGCACATCGTCCCCGTAGAGCACATCAGCCAATTCCTCGGTAGGAACGAATCTCTTGAGAGGATCCCTGCCCCCCGTGCTCTGGACATGTACGATCTTTTCCTTCTTCTTCATTAACTTCTTGTTGTCGAATGGTTCAATTCCGCGCGCGCGTGGATTTCTGGGATAAAAGAAATTAAAGCGCCGGGCGATTTCGCGTGTGAGCTCGACGTGCGCCTGCTGATCCTGGCCAACGGGCACATACTGAGGCTGGTAGAGCAGAATGTCGGACGCCATGAGGACCGGGTAGCCGAGGAATCCGAAGGTGGTGAGGTCCTTGCTAGCGAGGTTTTCCTGCATCTCCTTGTAGCTGGGTACGCGCTCAAGCCAGCCCAGGGGTGTGATCATGCCCAGCAGCAGCGGCAACTCGTAGTGCTGTTTCACTTGGCTCTGCACAAAGATGGTGCAGCGATTTGGGTCGAGGCCTGCGCCGAGAAAGTCCAGCGCGACTTCAAGAGAATTGGCAGCGAGCTGCGAGGTATCAGCGTAGTCGGTGGTCAGAGCGTGCAGGTCGGCGATGAAGAAGTAGCACTCGAACTGGTCCTGCAGCCTGACCCAGTTGGCCAGGGCGCCCATATAGTTGCCCAGGTGGAGCTTGCCTGTGGGGCGCATGCCGCTTAGAACACGCGGGCGGGAGGATGAAGTTGCTGGTTCGGGCATTGTGCTTTTCGATTCCGGGTTTGTGCCAGGAGAATGCAGCCGTCTTGAACTGAATGGCTGGTTCCATTGTACCGGGAGGCAGCCCGACGCGAGCGAAGCCTGCTAGACGTGGGTAAGGGTGTAGAAGACTAGCCTCAAGGCCGGGTTCAGCAGCAACCTGAGGATGTAGCCGCCAACGAAAATCATCAGCAGGTAGCTCATCCAACCGCCGATGCGGTCATAAACCTGCACGGCATTGTAGGGCAGCATATTGCGCAACAGGTGGCTGCCATCGAGCGGGGGAATCGGCAACAGGTTGAAGAAAAAGAGCGACAGGTTGATCAAAATTGCCAGGGTGCAGAGCAACACCAGAGGATGCGGGGCGGTGGGTGAGCCTGGGCTGAGAGAGGCAATGAAAGACGTGATGACGATCAGCCGCCCATTGGGGATGGCGACGGACATGACGATGAGAACGGCAAGCGCCGCAATCACAAGGAGCAGATTGGAGGCAGGGCCGGCCAGCGTAACCAGGTTTTCGTCGCGGACGATCTTGCGCAGGTTGCGGGTGATGACCGGAGTGGGCTTTGCCCAGCCCACCAGCATTCCGCCGAACATGCTGAGCCCGAAGAGCGGCCCGAAGATCATGATGGCTGGAAACAGCAGCGTTCCGATGGGGTCCACGTGGTACATCGGGTTGAGGGTGACACGGCCTTCGAGGCGGGCAGTCTGATCGCCGAACAACGAAGCTGTCCAGGCGTGCGCGCACTCATGAAAGCTCAGGGAAAAGATGAGCAGAACGAATTCGAAAACGGCAATAAGGAAGGCGGCAGATTGCAAACGAACGCTCCATGTACCGGAAAACTCAGGTTAGCATGGGCGCACGGGCCAGCCAGCTCATGCCTTGTCGGCCGGGAATTTGCCCACCACTTGACCGGGTGGAACATTGGTTCCGGCCATCACGATCTCGTGTGTGCCGATGCGGGCGCTGTCCCCGATGGTGGTCGGCAATAGTTTCACGGTGTCGAGATCTTCAGGCGAGTAGATGTGCGAGAAGATTCGAGAAAACGACCCGATCACTGCATTTTTTCCGATCTTGATGCCGCCGCGGTCGTTCAGCAGCGCGCGCTGGCGGATGGTGACTCCGTCTCCGATCGAGAGGTTATAGCCATAGGTGAGATCCACGCCGGAGTAAATTTTGACTCCCGAACCCATGTGAGCGAAGATGTGGCGGCCAAGCATGCAGCGGAATCGAAGGCCGAGCCAGAGATTTAATCCGATAGGAGACCGGTCAAACATCTGCCAAAACCAGAGCAGCGGCTTGCGCGGGGCGAAGAGCGCCGGATCGACGTCGGAAAAGTGTTCGGCCTCCAGCGTTACATTGTTGGGGTCCAGCGACATGCTCAACACGTTGCCCGGCAGCTCGCTGGTCAGCGTCACGTTCTGCTTTCCTGCATGCGGGCGGCCCAGGTAGAGCTGGTAAAGCTGATCGCGCACAATTTCGGCGCGGCGCTCCGGCGAGCAGTGACGCACGAATTCCTCATCGAGAAACTTAATCCATCGCCGGTAGACCTCTTCTGCCTCGGGAGTGGGGTGCGGGGCGTTCTGCGGATTATTTGCCATACGCATTGGACGATAAATCAAGTGGGCAGGATGCTGCACGGGTAAGTGGTTGCTTATGGGGTGCGCAGTAGTGGGTCAGTTTGAAAGAGCTGGACCTCAGGGGCTATAAAGCCCCGGTGAGTTGGCAGAATTTGATGTACGGGCTAAAGCCCGTACCCTTCAACCTGACCCACTACCGGGTGCTCGTCGTGCGGGGCAATGCCCGGCCTCGCGTTATCCTAGAAGGTTCGGCACGTCCGCTTCTTTCCAGCGTGCCTCAGAGAGCCAGCAGCCCATGCCCGAAGAAACCGCTCCCGTTGCCGCTGAAATTAAAACTGCCGCACCCATCGCCACCATTGACACCCTCGGCCAGCATGAAGGTCGGTCGGTCACCTTGCGCGGGTGGCTTTACAATTCGCGCGAGAGCGGAAAGCTGCTGTTTCCTATCTTTCGCGACGGCACAGGCACGGTGCAGGGCGTGGCGCACGTGAAGAGCGTTTCGCCCACGGTGTTTGAGGCGTTGAAGGGCCTCACCCAGGAATCGAGCGTGATCGTCACCGGAAAGGTTCGTGCCGACAAGCGCGCGCCCGGCGGTTTCGAACTGGACATTGAAGACGTGCAGGTGGTGCAGCGCGTCCCTGAATCCGATCCGTACCCGATCACCCTCAAGGAACATGGCGTCGACTTCCTGATGGAGCACCGCCATCTGTGGGTTCGTTCGCCGCGCCAATCCGCCATTCTGCGCATCCGGGCGGAGATCATGCGCGCGGCAGCAGAGTATTTCGACAACAACGGATTTATTCGCACCGACCCGCCGATCCTGACCCCGGCGGCGTGCGAAGGAACGTCAACGCTGTTTCCGGTCGACTACTTCGGCGATCCCGCTTACCTGACCCAGTCCGGGCAACTCTATATCGAATCGACCGCGCTGGCGCTGGGCAAGGTGTATAGCTTCGGTCCGACGTTCCGTGCGGAGAAGTCGAAGACGCGGCGCCATCTGATTGAGTTTTGGATGGTGGAGCCAGAGGTGGCGTACTGCGATCTGGACGGCTTGCTCGAGCTGGCTGAGAATTACCTCTCGCACATCGTGCAGAGTGTGCTGAAGAACCGCGCCCCTGAACTGGCCGTGATTGGCCGCGATCCGGCCAAGCTGGAGAACATCCTGCCGCCGTTCCCGCGTCTGCGCTACGACGAGGCGGTCGTGATGCTGAACGACGCGCACAAGAAAGGCGAGCTGGAACAGCCATTCGAGTACGGGAACGACTTCGGCTCGCCTGACGAAACCTGGCTCAGCTCGCAGTTTGATCGCCCGGTGATGGTCCATCGCTATCCGGCTGACGTAAAAGCCTTCTACATGGAGCCAGACCCGCTCGATCCGCGTTTTGCGCTTTGCGTGGACGTGCTTGCGCCCGAAGGCTATGGCGAAGTGATCGGCGGGTCGCAGCGTGTTTCGAGCTACGAGCTTCTGAACGCTCGCATCGAGCAACACAATCTGCCCAAGGAAGCGTTCCAGTGGTATCTCGACTTGCGCCGTTACGGATCGGTGCCGCACGCGGGCTTCGGGATGGGAATCGAACGCGTCGTCGCTTGGGTCTGCGCGCTGGACCACGTGCGCGAAACGATACCGTTTGCGCGGACATTGCATCGGATCTACCCGTAGCTGGCGGCTGGCGGCTGATTATTTCCGTTTTCGGTTGCCCGTGGTCTTTCCGTCTTCCTCCTCGCGTCATGGAGGAGATCAGTTTGATTCACGCCGCGGCAAACACTTGTGAAAACGAATTTCGCTTGAGTAGGGAATCCTGGAGCTAGGGGCCAACATCAAAGGGTTGCAGCCACTTAACCTTGGAGACCGATGCAATGACCCTGTCCGCAAGTGAAGTCAACAAATTGAAACGCGCCGAGACGCTTGAGGGCATTTTGCCCGTGATCGAGCATCGCTGGAGCCCCCGGGCGTTTGCTGATCGCGAAGTGAGCCCCGCCGACCTGGCGAAGGTGTTTGAGGCCGCCCGGTGGGCTCCTTCCTCAAGTAATGAGCAGCCCTGGAGCTACCTTCTGGGTCTCCGCAACTCCGATACGTTCAACAAGATCGCTTCGGCACTTGTAGGCTTTAACCAGTCGTGGGCGCCTAAGGCACCGGCGCTGATCCTGGGAGTGACGAGAACGCGATTCGCGCGCAACGGCAATCCCAATAACTATGCGCTCTATGATTTAGGCGCCGCTACCGCCTTTTTGATTCTGCAGGCTACGGCGATGGGGCTGGTCACGCACCAGATGGCGGGGTTCGATCAGGACGCTGCGCGTAAAGGGCTGGGGATTCCGGAAGAGTACGCGCTTGGCTCCGTGATGGCACTTGGTTACCAGGATGAGCCGGCAACGCTGCCGAACGACAAGCTGATCGAAACGGAAACCACGCCGCGCACGCGCAAGGCCCTGAGCGAATTTGTGCTGACGGCCTGGGGTGAGCCGGCCAAACTGGCGTAATTACCTCGGAGGCACTCCGCTTTCCGGAAAGGCTCTCCGGCCTGAAGTCTCAACGATAAAGTGGAGGTTGGAGGGCACATTTCCTGGTCAACGCACGCCCAACAAGGCAAGTTCGGCGGCAGACGCCCGCGCACAGGCCGCATCACCGCTATGCCCGTCCGCGACGGCGACTGGGCTGGCCGGCGCGCACCTTAATTCTGGCCGCGGTGCTCGTGGTGGTGCTATTTGCGTGGGCTATTCTTGCACGGGTGTTTGCTCCGGCTTCGAACACCAACCTCACCCGCTTTGACGCGATCATTGTGTTGGGCACTCCGGCCGATTCAGACGGGAATCCGACGCCGGAACAGTTGGCCCGAACCATGGAGGGCGTACGCGAATACGAGCGCGATGTTGCGCCGCGGCTCATTTTCACGGGAGGGGCGGCCCACAACCAATCTGTGGAGGCAAAGGTGATGGCGCGGACAGCCGAAGCTCAGGGCATTCCGGCGTCGGCCATCTTCATTGAGCCGAAGGCGATGGATACGATTCATAACGCCTGCTACGCGGTGCGCATCATGAAAGCTCATGGATGGCACTCGGCAGAGGTGGTTACGAGCGCCAGTCACCTGCCCCGCGCGGGCCTCATCTTTAACCGGCTGCCGGTCGAGTGGCGCGGACATGCGGCGCCGCCTCTTGAACCGGAATCCACGGCGGATTTGAGCGCGGCTTCATTGATGGAGACGCTGAAGACATTCCGCTACCTGACCTACGCAGACTGGGCGGAGCGTTGCGCGCCGTAGGGAGAGGAAGAAATCCCGCAGCGGCTAAAGCCGCACTCATTTTGCGGGTTTGCGGCACGACTGAAGTCGTGCCCTGTCACAAAGCACAAGGTTTTTCCGCAGGCTGTGAGGCCCTGCCTTTTGCAGAGCATGAGTTTTCTCCGCCAGATGGGTAAGCGGGCCGGGGGTTCCGTTGTCCGCCCTTGGCGTGGTCCTGTAAGCTTGTGATGATGCGTCTCCATGTAAGTTTTACCCCCGCCCTTGCCGCCATTGCAGCGCTGGCTCTGTGTACCCTGAGTTTCGCCCAGGATCAAAGCACCACCCCGTCGAAGCAAAGCACAAACCCGCCGGCCAGCCCCAGCTATATTTCGGTCAATCCGCTAGCCGGGGTGCGCTATGACAATCGTTACGACCTGACGGTAGGGATGGCCTACGACCATATGAAGGCGGGCCCAAGCGTGCTGCAGGGGTCAAACCTCGGCGGATTGGATTTATCGGGCTCCTACTGGTTCAGCAAGCACTGGGCCGTTGAAGGCAGCGGCCGCGGCTATCTGGGAACCAGCGGCGCCGCGCCCAATGCATACAGCATCAACGGGCCGTTCGTGAGCCAGTATTTCTTTGTCGGCGGTCCGGAGTGGCTGGGACCGCACAACGAGCACGGTGCTCTGATTGCGCATGCGCTATTCGGCGGTGCGTACGGCGACTTCGAAACGGATCTGCGCGGGCATTCGCCTCAAGTGGTGGACTTTTATAACAACCAGATTTCTCCGGCGGCGATCATCGGCGGACACATGGATTTGAACCGCTCGCCGCGCTGGGTTTTCCGTATTACTCCCGATGCGATTGTCACTCATTACGGCATCAATTATCCTCCCAACACCAAGCAGTGGGACGTCAATTTCGCCATATCGGTCGGGGTGGAATACAGGTTCAAAAAGAAGCGGTAGAAGGCTGGTCGGGGCGAGCGAGCGCACTGCTGAGGCATCGCCCATAGTTGGGTTTATCAACCGGGGCTCACGGTGGCGCAGATTTTTTGCCCGAAGCCCCGGTTTTGCTGTTTATTCAAGCGAAACGGTATGGAATAAACCGGATAGGCAGCGAGTGTTCATCTGTGTGTGGTATTCTCCACCGTTCGGTGCCGTCCGAAGAAAATGTCTCCGGGAAAATGATCCTTCGGATAACGGCATGGGTTAATCGCCGGTAGAACGAGCCAAGCAGCGTCTAAAGGCAGGGTCACGCCAATATGGGGCATTCGGACATGAGAGACACATTGGGAGTGCTACTCGCGGGTGGCGCGGGTGAACGGCTCTTTCCGCTTACCCGCGACCGCGCCAAGCCGGCTGTGCCATTCGGCGGCCACTATCGAATCATCGACATCACGCTTTCCAACTGCATCAATTCGGGCCTGCGCAGGGTTTTCATCCTTACGCAGTACAAGGCGCTGTCGCTGAACCGGCACATCCGCGAGGGGTGGACGGGGATCGTGGCGCAGGAATTGGGCGAGTTCTTTGAGCTGCTGCCGCCCATGCAGCGCACCGGCGTGAACTGGTACATGGGGACGGCCGATGCGGTGTATCAGAACATCTACTCGATCGGCAGCGAACAGCCGACGCACATGATCATTCTCAGCGGCGACCACATCTACAAGATGGATTACAGCCGCATGCTGGAGCATCATAGAGAAACCAAGGCAGAGGTAACGCTAGCCACGCTGCCCATTCCTCCGAACGAAGTGTCTCGGTTTGGGGTGGTCGAGGTAGGACAGACCGGCGAGGTTCTCGGTTTCCAGGAGAAGCCGGCAACGACGACATTCCGGTCTCCTTTCAATCCCAATTCGGTTGATGCTTCGATGGGCATCTATATCTTCAATACAGAGTGCCTGCTGAAGGCGCTGATTGCGGACGCAGAGGATCCCGACTCGAAGCACGACTTTGGCCACAACATTTTGCCCAACCTGCTGGGCAAGAAAAAGATGATGGCCTACAGCTTTGTGGACGAGAACAAACAGCAGGCGCTCTACTGGCGCGATGTGGGTACGCTGGACTCCTATTACGACGCCAACATGGACCTGTGCTCGGTGTCGCCGACGTTCAACTTATATGACAAGAGCTGGCCGATGCGGACGCGGGTGCGGCAGTATCCGCCGGCGAAGTTTGTGTTCGGGGAGCCGGGCCGCACGGGCATGGCAATGAACTCGATCATCACGGCCGGCGTGATCATTTCGGGCGCCTCGGTATCGAACTCCGTGTTGTCTCAGGATGTGCGCGTCAACTCCTACTCGGACGTGGATGCGAGCATCATTTTTTCGCACGTGAATATCGGGCGGCATTGCCGCATCCGGCGCGCAATTATCGATCGCGACGTGCATATTCCCGAGGGTACGGTGATCGGGTACGACCCGGTGGAAGACAAGCGGCGGTACTTCGTTACGCCATCGGGGCTGACGATTGTGACGAGGGACGCTTCGCTGTTTGAGAATCCGGTGGATCCGGAGTTTCTGGAGCGGTATTAGGCGCACTTTCGGAATGCACGTAGACTTTTTGAGCGCTGTGAAGGGTGGCTTTTTCTTGAGTAAAGGCCACTTGAGTGCGTGGTTCCGCACTACACCGAATTCCGAAAGTCTATAGACGGGTGCAGGCGATACCCCTCCCCCCTGTTTTTGGGTAAAACCCTCTGATTAAATGGGTTATGGCGATTGGTAGCTGCAAAATACTCATAGCATTGAGGTTATATGCACAATCCTCATGAGGAAAGGGTTACGGGCATTCTTCCGAACGTTCATCTCTTTTCCCAAGGTCAATGTTCTTTATCGTGCGCTTTTCGGAGAAATGATCTGCAAAATGCTGGGAAGATTTTGTCGTTGTCTGACATGGTCGTCGGCCGTATTGGCGGACCATCCCATGAGTAACTCCGAAAAGCAACCGCAGATCTTTCGACTCCGGTCGCCACGGCGACCTCCGCTCGAGGTGACAGCTTATTTCTGCTTCTAATTGGACTTTCGCCCATCCGGACGTAACTCGAAAATGCATGTGACCTTCGAGCGCGAATCGACTAAGGTTTTCGGGTCTGTGATTTCCCAGGTCTGAAAATCCAGACCTGGGGCACCCGGCGGTACCAGGCGGCTCGAATGTCGCGTGGCCGACCGGTTCTTCATTTTGTGTGGACTCGCCGACTGAAGATGGATGGGTACAGATTCGTACAGCTTTACAGTCGTACAGCTTTACAGCGGCTTTTTGCGGAGTCTCAAGATAAACCATTTAAAGTCAATGATCTAACGTAAAAACTAGCGACATTTGCTTGCAAATACCGGCATTTTTGCGCACATTTGCTATGTATTTGCGCGCCCGGGCTGCGCGAAGGACCCGATGTTCCTCCGTTGTGGCCAAGGCACAGTTCTCATGACGGCTGTTTGGGATCAGGTCTCCGCGCCGCGCGAGTTTTCTCCTGTTGCTTATGAGTATGAGCCGCCGGGAGAATTAATCTGCAAGCGGGAATAAAAGAGTCTGGGTCGTCGGTCGTATCGGCGGAGTAGTAACTGCCGGATGGGCGGTTCAACCGCCCAGAGCACGACCGATGCCGCGCCAAGATACTGGAATGGAGGTCCTGCTCGCGGCGAAGTTGCGCGGAATCGCGATTTTCTCTGTCCGGAAGACACAAGAATTGGCGGGACAACAGGACGACATACGGTTCAAGTTGTTGAGAGCTAAGAACGAGGTAGCGGTGCCCGAGGAATCGACGAAGGAAGATCGCATTTGTAGCCCTGAGTCCGGGACAGAATCGCCTGCTTTGGGGACGCAAATGCAGCTCTGGTTTGTTCAATCCCACTCATGCGCAGTACAATTCAGCCGAATCGGTTCCAAAAAAGGAGATTCAGGATGAACCGCTCACTTCAAAACGTTCCTTTCATCCTGAGCCAAGCCACACTTCTTGCGGTAATCGCAGCAATGGCCCACGCTCAAAGCGCAACTCCCGTGCTGGTGGCGAAATTCGTGGGGACACTCAATACAAAGTCCGCCAAGCCCGGCGATGCTGTCGTGGCTATGACCGAGCGACCGGCGAAAACGGCCGATGGCAAGGAGATTCTCAAGGGGTCGCTGATCACCGGCGAGGTGGTTGCGATGCAATCCAAAATTGCTGGAAACGGCAATTCCACGCTTGCTATCAAGTTCGACAAGATCGAGGTGAAAGGCACCAGGCTCCCGATCGAGGGACAGATCGTGGCCATCGGGCGTCGCTCCGGACCGGACATCCCCGACAATTCGTACCTTGGGTTCGGAAATTCTACGCCATCAGTTCTTGTGGCCCCGGTATCCAGTACGACGGACGGAAGCGGCGGCGGCCACGACGGCCTGGGTATTGTGGCCGGCAGCACGCTGCCCGGCGTCACGGTAGCCCCTCAACTGAACGATGCCGGCGCCACCGAACTGAATGGTCACAAGCGGGACATCAAGCTCGATTCGTCCGTGCTCGTCAAGGTAAAGTTGAACTGAAGAAGCCACCGGTTGAACCGCAATTCCGACGATCCAAGATAAGAAGTCGCGCCTAGTTTTTGAGTACAATCGCCGCCTTGTTGGCTCTTCACGCACCTTTGATCTTGTATTTGCCCTGGCGAACAGGTGGATTCCGGGTCAGTGCTCTCAGCGAGCCAATCTTGTCTCCTTCTCGGGTTCCGGTTGGTTTGTAGTCTAATCTTCCGTTATTGCTGAGTAACGTCAGGGTAGGCGGTCTTTGTGTGCCATGAGCGCGAAAGGCCGAGAGGCCGAGTAGCAGCGTTCATTGAATACTTCTCGCGATCGAATGGCTTCACAACAAGAACTTGCTCCCCGTTGTATTCCGCCCTCGTGGATCCATTTTCGAGCGCTGCTTTGAAGATTCCTAAGCGATCGAAGTGCCCCGCGACGAGCAGAAGATGATCACTCAGATCGCCAGTGTTAGAGGATGCGGCGGCCTCAATGACCTCGTTGATCGCCCTCTCGCCATCGACTCCGAGCAACGCGAGACAGTCGTCGTAGTCTCGATTATTGTTCTCCGTCACCACAAGAAGTCGGCCGGTTGAAGAGGATGTCCCAGGGTCCGAAATGCCGGAGACAATTTGTGCGCCGCCGGGAACCAGCTTCAGCAGATCGCCGTCCACGGGAGCGGCCGATGCGCTTGCTATGGCCGCGCTTACAAGGAGCGCGAGACCACAAAGAAACACTTGAGACAGATTCAACATGTCGACCTCTCTTCGCTCTGCGGCATGCCGCGGTTGAACGCGCCGGGCCAGGCGGCGATCGGGCTGGACCGCTGGGTTCGGTTCGTCGTTGGGAACAAATACGAGTCACACTTCCCCTGAGACGCTCGGTCAGGAGCGCCCTTAAGCCGAACAGGCCAGAAGTTCTACTACTCACGTTGATGTACGAGTGGCGTGACCTATGGAGAATCGCCGACATTCGCAGCCTGTGCTGCATTGCGATCCTTCGTCAGTGCTACAGCGACCGAAAGCATCCAGATGAAGCCCACGAATCTGGTAATTGGAATGGAAAAGTTGGCCGGGTACGCGATCAGGCTGATCGAGGAGAGTTCTCCCGCTAATGCAACGAGCATTCCAAGAGCGACCAGCCACCGCGGAAGTAGCCGCATAAAGTAGATTGTGACGGACACTCCAGCAGCCAGCAGACCGAACCCGACGGCGTAAACAACTCCGCCGAGAAGGAAGTTGAGAAAATCGATCGCCTTCACGACTGGTGCTGAGGCCGAAACTTCGGGCACAGACAGGACCCAGCCCACTATGCCAGAAAGAAGCAACGCGATTGTGGCGATCAAGCCGCCGAGCAGAGCGATGTTTGTGCCGGCGGCACGGACACCATGTAGCGCAGGCGGCTGACAGCTGTGACAGCGAAAATCCCAAAGGGCACAGCAGACCCGAAGAGGAAGAAGCTGCTCACGCGTACGGCCGTTGGGCTTTGCGTAAAGAACGAGCGCAATGCCTCGGCCGGCGCAAAGGGGGTTACATAAGACGCGCCATGTCGGAGCGCCACTGCTGCTGCGAGACCGGCCGCGAAAAGCAGTATGTGAACCGTCGCGAGCAGAATCAAAGATGGGCCACGGAATCGGGAAGTAGATTTCATAACAAAATCATTTATACAATAAACGAATAAAATGTGCAATAATTCTTTTCAAGATGAGTCGCAGCGAGATGGAAAAAGGACAACCGGCGTTCCTGCTTGCCCAGCTTGGAGCGCATGCCGCATCGCAATTTGCTGAAAGATTGGGGGTTCTCGATCTCACACCTCCAGATGCAGGAATCCTGCGGCTGCTGCGCATTGCGGCCGGACTGAGCCAGCAGGAGCTCGCAGCCAAGTTGAAGATTCATCCCAGCCGTCTGGTGGCCATCCTGGACAACCTGGAGAAGCGGGGGTTCGTGGAGCGGAGAGCCAATCCGGATGACCGGCGCTTGTATTCCCTTCATCTGGCACAATCCGGTGGAGAAGCCCTGGAAAGGATTGGCAGAGTCGCTCGGGAACACCAGGACGCTTTACTCTCTAGTCTCAGTAAAGAGGAGCGCGATACTCTAGCCAGCCTTTTAGTGAGGATCGCCGACCAGCAGGGGCTCGTCCGAGGTGTTCATCCGGGATATCAGCG
>OBLU010001403.1_pt1 | contig 22515 bp, 18 predicted proteins | sample 1518681 | NCBI WGS metagenome assembly OBLU01 (sample SAMEA3539304, study PRJEB22396) | soil metagenome | biome: tundra; feature: field; material: soil | place: USA | collected 2010-05 | depth 0.15 m
GGCATGGCCTGATAGGCGTTGGTGATGAGGTTTGGTGGCATCCAGCCCCTCGACAACGGTGTTTCGCTATAGCAGGGAAACGATGCCCTCGGCAAGGAGAACGGGAACAGACCGCTGACCTTGCGATTCACGAAAAAAAAAGTTCAGTCCACTCGGGTAGCGCCACGCCGGGTCCGACTGGTTGTAGCGACCGCTCCATCCAACTTGTGGGGTGTATGTACCCGAACGTAGGCTTGACCAGGCCCAATGTCTGCGGCAAGCCTCTCCAGTCGTGGCCCTCTCGTGGCCCTCTCGTTCATCTTCCGTCTCCTCCGGCGACCTCTGCCCGCATCTCAGGGCGGAACCGGTTCCCGTTCTGTGAGCAGTCAAGCATTTCGTCCCGCGCGTTCTGGAGGGAAAAAACGCGCAGTTGCGGCGGTGTCACCTGAATTTCAGCAGATCATCTGGCCGCGGCAACGCCGGTGGGAGCCGCTTCGCTCAACCCGTGCTCTCCTCCCGGCCACCGTGAACCGCCAGCGTAGGATGAACGCCAGATGCGACCCTCTCTTGGGACTCGTGGCATGAATGTGGGTGAATTCGGGGATCTGCTGCCTGTTGGCGCTCGTGCGGAAGGGCATGTTCAATCGGCCCGAGTGTCAGCACGACGAGAGCGAGTACAGCGCCGGCGGAGTGGAAGCCGAATGGCGGAATCACCGGCTGGTGGCTACTGGATGGTGGCATCCGATGGAGGGATGTCCACCTTCGGAGATGCCCGGTTCTACGGTTCCACCGGCGGCCGGGCCCTCACTGCGCCCATCGTCGGCATTGCCGGCCTGCCCACAGGGAACAGCACCACGGCGATGGGGGACGTGGTGCTGCATGGCACCGGGTCCGCCGAGCCACCTGGTACCTCGACGTGAATCGGGCTGAGCGAACCCGACCCTGAACCCGAGCAGCCGTCACCCGAGCCGCACGTGGATACGTCTACGATCCGGCGGGTGGCGCCACCACGTGAGGCATACAAAGTTCATCGTATTCGGCGATCACTATCTCGCCGGCATCGGGACCACAGGTCGGGCAGATGGGATCGCGATGAACCTTGAAAGTCCGAAAGCTCTGCTCGAGGGCGTCATAGGCCATCAGCCTTCCCTGAAGGGTTTCGCCCAGGTCGAGAAGGATCTTGACGGCTTCGATGGCTTGAAGCGAACCGATGATCCCGCACAGCACACCCAGCACACCAGCTTCTGAGCAACTGGGGGCCAGTTCGGCCGGAGGCGGCTCGGGGATCATGCAGCGGTAACACGGGCCCACGTAAGGGTTGAACACGGTGACCTGACCCTCGAACCGGAAGATCGACCCGTGGACCACCGGGATTCGCTTCACCAGGGACGCATCGTTGACCAGGTAACGGGTCGGGAAGTTGTCGGTCCCGTCCACGATGACGTCGTACCCGTCGATGATGTCGAGGACATTGTCAGCCCCGAGCCGGACGTCATAGGTGACCACATTCACGTCGGGGTTCATCAACGTCAGAGTCTTCTTGGCCGAGTCGACCTTCCGATCACCGATCCGGTCGGTGTTGTGGAGGATCTGGCGTTGAAGGTTCGAGGCATCGACCTCGTCCATGTCGATGATGCCGACGGTCCCCACGCCGGCCGCTGCCAGGTACAGAGCAGCCGGTGACCCAAGGCCCCCGGCGCCGAGCAACAACACCTTCGAATCGAGCAGTTTCAGCTGGCCGGCCTCACCGATCTCGGGCAAGAGCAGATGGCGTTGGTAGCGGTTCCGCTGTTCGGAACTGAGCGATCGGGGTGCCGACCACTCCCGTCCCTCATCCTTCCAACGATTGAATCCCCCGACCACCGAAGCCACATCGGTATAGCCCAGGTCCTGGAGCGTCTTCGCCGCGAATGCCGACCGGGTCCCGCCGGCGCAGTACACCACCAGGTGGGAAGCCTTGTCGGGGATACGCCCCTCCACCGAGGTCTCGAGCGTTCCACGCGGGATGTGGACCGCCCCGGGGAGTGCACCCTGCTCGTACTCGTCGGGCTCACGAACATCGAGCACCACCGCCTTTTCGGCGGATATCTCCTGTTCGGCCTGGGCTGGGTCGATCTCGCGCACCGCCGCCTTGGCGTCGGCCAGCATCTCTCTGAAGGTAGGCACAGCAATCACTATCCTTATTCGGCGGAGGTGGACCGGTCGTGACCGGCTCTGCACTCCTCAACTGCCATTCGACACAGGTATAAACCCTACCAGCGGGGTCGACATTCCCGACTTTGGGAGCTCGAACACCGGGACCGACTCCGATCACCAGGCCAGCGGTCCCGATCCGACGGCGTCGGGTGACGGTAGCGTCGAACAATGGTGTCGAGGTGCAACTGAGCGAGGCGCTCCGGCGGCGGCGGATGACCCGGAACTTTTCCGGTCGCCCTCTTTCGCGGGATTTGGTGGATTCGATGCTGGCCGACGCCCTACGAGCACCGTCGGCCGGCAATACCCAGAGCCGAGAGTTCGTCATCCTCGAAGGACCAGCTGAGACGGCGCAGTACTGGCAGGCCACCACCGATGAAGCGTGGCGTTCCACCTCCCGGCGAATTGAGGGACTATCTCGGGCCCCGGTCGTCGTATTGCCTTTCGCTGATCCCGAGGCCTACCTGTCCCGGTATCGCGAGCCAGACAAGACCCGAAGCGATGACGTAGAGGTCGAATGGGTGGTGCCCTTCTGGTTTGTGGATGCTGCCTACGCCGTCATGACCCTTTTGCTCCGAGCCACCGAAGAAGGGATCGGCGCTGCCTTCCTCGGCAATTTCCGGGGTGAGTCCGCCCTGCGTGCCGCTCTCGGAGTTCCCGACAGGTACCGGTGGCTCGGCGCAGTGCTGCTGGGTGAGGCGGCCCAACCCGATCCGCCGTCTTCGTCCCTTTCTCGCCGAAGCCGGCCGATCGTCGACGTCGTCCACCGTGGGCACTGGTAAGTCAGCCCGGTCGAAGTGGAAGACCTACGGCGTCCATGTCCCAGCGTCCACTGCGCTCGAATCAGGCGAGAACATGATCAAACGGGGGTTCCTTGATGCCCTACCAGCCCATTCTTGATCCGGCCGCCCAGGCCTTCGCCGGCGCCACGGCGCTCAATGGAGAAGCCGACGTCCCCGTGACGAGGGCGAGGCATTCGCCAACAAACCGCGTCATGCCGGCGTTCCGGTAACAGCTGTTCGCTTTCAGGGGACGATCGACGCCTTCGTGATGCTCAACGCATTGGCCGACACCCACGTGGTCCCCGCCGCCGTTTTACCGGCCACGACCACCGTTCGTCGGGCAACGGGCCCTCCACGAAGGTTCACACGCACTGACGCTTCGAGTGATCGGCCAACCGGAGGTGGTACCTGACGGGCGATTGCCGCGGGAGGAGCACCTGCCTCGGTACCGAGCAGGTAACTGGCCAGGTGCTCGGCAAGGTCGGATCGGCACCCTGTGCAGGTCAACTCGGTGCAGGGCGGTTCGCCATTTCAGAACTGATCAATGCACCTCCATACCTGCAATCGGGAGGTACCCATGCCCACATCCACCGTCACATTCTCACCAGTCGACGACCAGTCACCGATCGACGACGAATCGAATCTTCCATCTCGACCACCTGGCTGCGCCTCCGATACCCTCCGGGTCGTTCCGTGGAAAGATCCGATCGCCGACCCGCATGGCGTCCATCCCTGTTCGCGTTACGTCGAGCTCTACTGGCTTGGAATCCTCGGCCCATCGACGACGTGGCTTCTTCGCCGGATGTCCTACGGACTCGACGTCAACGCGGATGGATTCGATCTCCATCTCTCCGAAACGGCCCGATCCCTGGGCCTCGGTGACCGCATGGGAAAGAACTCTCCGTTCCGACGCGCTCTTCATCGCCTCTCCACCTTTGAGTTGGCCCGGTCCCATGGAGCCGATGGCCTGGCTGTCCGTACCCGCATCCCGCGGCTACCCCTGCGTCACCTCAACCGATTGCCCGAACCTCTCCAACAGAGCCACCGGGGCTTGCTGGCCGAACAACGTCTCCCCGAACCCGAACAGATGCGCCGCCGCGCCGGACGCCTGGCGGCCGGGCTCGCCACCTCGGGATATGACAGGGAAGAGATCGAACGGCGCCTGGGTGAGAAGCAGTTCCACCCGGCGGTGGCATTTCAAGCCGCCGAAAACGCGCTGAGGGTCACGGAGGCATCCGCGGGCTGATCGGTGTCATTCGGCGCGAAGGTTGTGCGTTGGGGGCCACCCCCGGCCCTCCGGACAGGGAAGTGTCGTGACGGAAGTGGAAATTCGGGTCTGGACTCCCATCGGCGTCGTGATCGCCGGCGGCGGCATCGCTACAGTCCTGATTCTTCACTCAATGGCATCGCTCGGTGAGAGGGTCGGCAAGGCCAACACCCACGGACGGGTGGCATGGGCGATCCGTCAGCTCGATCCCCCGGGTGCGGGAGGCCGCCCCCCATCCATGCCCATGTAGTGGCGGCGGTCGGTGTGGCCGGATTAACAGTGCCGGGCGGCTCGATCCGGCATCGAATGGTCCGAGCGCCGGCCGGTGTGTGAAACTCACCGGCGAACGTAGCGATGGGACACCAGGTGTCGATCGTTCGGTGTGGGGGAGGAACATGCGAGCTGCAGTGACCCGAGACGGTCGGCTGGATGTTGTCGATGTGGAAGATCCGGCACCGGGTCCGGGTCATGTACTCGTCCGTCCGTTGTCGACAGGCATCTGCGGATCTGATCTCCACGCATTGGCCCACTTCACCAACTTCGCAGGGCTCCTCGACCGGGTGGGAGCACCTTCGCTCGATGCTTCCGCCGATACCGTCTTCGGACACGAATTCTGTGCCGAGATCCTCGAGCACGGTCCGGATACCGCCGGCACCTTACCGGTGGGCACCCGGGTCTGCTCGGTACCGATCATCATTGGGGAGGGAGGAGTCGAACAGATCGGATATTCAAACCGGTACCCGGGCGCGTTGGCTGAACGTATGGTCCTTCAAGAAGCTCTCCTGTTGCCGGTCCCCGACTCGCTCGAGACAAACATCGCCGCCCTCACCGAGCCGTTGGCGGTCGGAGAGCACGCTGTCGGCCTGGCCGACCTCCAGCCCGGTCAGCCGTGCCTTGTCATCGGGTGCGGTCCGGTGGGTCTGGCGGTTATCGCCGCGCTCAAGGGGCGCAACCACGGTCCCGTGCTAGCCGCGGACTTCTCGCCGACCCGACGGCGATTGGCCGAAGCATTTGGTGCCGATGAAGTCATCAACCCGGCGGTGTCGTCGCCGCACGATCGTTGGGCGTCATTCGGAGTGCCGGTGTCCATGATGGAATATGCCGGCGCAGTCATGATGGGCGCCGATCTGAAGAATCCGGTGATCTTCGAAGCGGTAGGTGTGCCCGGCATGTTGCAGGGCATCATCGAAGAGGCCCCTCCGCGCAGCCGCATCGTGGTGGTCGGCGTGTGTATGCACGCCGATTCGATCGAGCCGTTCTTCGCCGTAGCCAAGGAGTTGGAATTCCGCTTCTCCTTCGGCTATTCCCCCGCTGAGTACGCGGCCACTCTGGAGCGCCTGGCCAGTGGTGTGCCCGGTGCCGAGCTGCTGGTGACAGACGTGTTCGGTCTCGATGAAACCCCCGGAGCGTTCGAAACCCTGCGCACGCCCGGTGAGCACGGAAAAATTCTCATCACTCCACAGACGCACCAGAACGAGAGAGGAACACGGGATCCATGGCCACTCTGAATGCCGGAGAACACCTGAAATTCGGGATCTTCCTGGCCCCATTCCATCCGGTCGGGCAAAATCCGACGCTTGCGCTCGAGCGGGATATGCAGCTGATCGAGCATCTCGACCAACTCGGCTTTGACGAAGCCTGGATCGGCGAACATCACTCCGCCGGCTACGAGATCATCGCTTCACCCGAAGTATTCATCGCTGCCGTCGCTCAGAGAACCCGTCACATCCGATTGGGAACAGGGGTCTCCTCCCTGCCGTACCACCATCCCTTCATGCTGGCCGACCGACTGGTGTTGCTCGATCACCTCACCCGAGGGCGTCTGATGATCGGTGTCGGCCCTGGTGCCCTCCCTTCTGACGCCTTCATGATGGGCATCGAGGTGGCGAAGCAGCGGGACATGATGGAGGAGTCACTCGAGGCAATTCTCATGCTCCTGACGGGCGACGCGCCCGTCGATTATGAAACCGATTGGTTCAAACTGGTGGGGGCACGTCTGCAGATGCGACCGTACCAGCGTCCTTTCCCTGAAGTGGCCGTGGCCGCCCAGGTGTCACCGTCCGGTCCCCGAGCGGCAGGGCGCTTCGGCTGCAGCCTCCTCTCCATCGGGGCCACCTCGGCCGGTGGCTTCGATGCCCTCGGCCTGCACTGGAAGGTGATGGAAGAGCGGTCTGAAGAGTTCGGGACCACGGTGGACCGGAGCAAGTGGCGCCTGGTAGGACCGATGCACCTTGCCGACACCAAAGAACAGGCCATTGCCGACGTGGAGTTCGGTCTGGCCCAGTGGGTCGACTACTTCCAGAGAGTGGCCGCTCTACCGCTCGCCCCCGATACCACCGACCACTCATCTCTGGTCGATGCCCTCAACGCCTCGGGCTTCGCAGTCATCGGGACCCCCGAAGACGCAATCGACCAAATCAGCCGCTTGCGTGAACAGTCGGGTGGATTCGGCACCTTCCTCACCATGGGGCACGAGTGGGCCGACACCGACGCCACCCGGCACTCCTACGAACTGATGTCGCGTTACGTGGTGCCTCAGTTCCAGGGATCAGCAAGTTCACTTACGGCCAGCCGAGACTGGGCCGCCGAAAACCGTCCGGCATTCATCGGTGCCGCCGGATCGGCCATTATGTCAGCCATCCAGAAGCATGCCGAAGAAAAAGAAGCCAAGGCATCCAAGGTCTGAGGAGCTATGAGCGAAATCACCCATCACCGGATCCCCACCAACGGGATCGAACTTCACGTTGCCGAAAGCGGGTCGGCCGATGGTCCGCCCGTGGTGCTATGCCACGGTTTTCCCGAACTCTGGTATTCGTGGCGGCACCAATTCGATGCCCTGGCCGATGCCGGTTACCGGGTTCTCGTTCCTGACCTGCGCGGGTACGGCGGAAGCACCCATCCCAAAGGTGATGTCTCCGCCTACGGCGCCGATCGGATCACCGCCGACCTGTGCGGCTTGCTGGACCATTACGGCTACGAGCAGGCGGCATTCTCCGGGCACGACTGGGGGGCGATGGTCCTCTGGGAAATGGCGCGCACCCGTCCACAACGGATGTCTGCGCTATGCAATATGAGTGTTCCCTTCCTGCAGTCCCCCATGCCGCCGACAGAGATCTTCAAAGCCATCTTCGTCGGCAAATTCTTCTATATTCTCTACTTCCAGCCGGTAGGCCCAGCGGAAAAGGAGTTGGAAGCCGACCCCCGGCACTTTCTGCGCAACATGCTGTGGTCAGCTTCGGGTGACGCATTGGACTTGGGCAGTTTGACACTCGACTTGCCGGCAGAGGGGACCGGTTTCCTCGACTCGCTAACCGAGGCTCCGGACACACTCCCACGCTGGATCACCGAGAGCGACGTGGACGTGTACGCCGAGGCATTCGCAGCCGGCGGATTCTTCGGCCCCCTGAGCTTCTACCGCAACATCGATGCCAACTGGCAGAGGACTCACGAGATTCCCGCCTCGGTGCTCTCCATGCCCACCGCCTTCATCTCGGGCTCGGCTGACCCGGTGATCGCCATGACCCCGGGAGCACTCGACGCGATGGCCGAAGCCCTGCCCGACTTCCGAGGGACAACCCTCATCGAGGGGGCAGGCCACTGGGTCCAACAGGAACGACCCGAAGAGACCAACGCCGCCCTGTTGGAATTTCTGTCATCGGTGAACTGACGTCGAGAGCGTCGGCCGGCACTTACGACGGCCGCTGGGCCGGGCCCCGGAGTACGGACCTACTGATCGGTGCGGCGCTTTCGAACCAGTGAGGCGGCAAACTCCTCCGAGGTCACCAGTTCCACCAGCATCCTGACTCCGAAACCGGTGCCGCCCTTGGTGAGGTACCGGAGGTTCTCGTCCGAGCGCGCCGGCCCGGCAATGTCGAGATGGGCCCACGGCACATCGCCGACGAACTCGCGTAGCAGCAAGGCCGCAGAAATGCTCCCGGCCTGACCAGGTCGACCGACGTTCCGCATGTCCGCCACCTCGGAGTCGATGTGATTGCGGTAGTCGTCGGGAAGAGGAAGTGGCCACACCGGCTCGCCGGACCGCTCGCTCGCCGCCTTCACCTGCTCCATCAGCCCTTGGTCGTTTCCGAGAAGTCCGGCGATCTCCTTGCCCAGTGCGACCACCGCGGCACCGGTGAGCGTGGCCAGGTCGATGATGGCGTCAGCGCCGGCCTCCACCGCCAGTGACAGGGCATCAGCCAGTACCAGGCGACCTTCGGCATCGGTATTGAGGACTTCGATGGTCTTACCGTTACGAGCGGTCAACACGTCACTTGGCTTGATGGCGGAACCGCTCGGCATGTTCTCGGTAAGGGGTGTCATCACGGTCACCCGGATGCGAGCTTTCAAGGCCGCAATGGCGTCCAGTGCGCACATCACCGCGGCTGCGCCACCCATATCTGTCTTCATGGTCTCCATGCCTCCGGGAGTCTTCAGTGAGAGTCCGCCCGAGTCGAAGGTGATGCCCTTACCCACCAGTACGACATGAGGGGTTCGACCGTCAACGTCGATCGGATCTGCCGGGTGGTACTCGGCCTTCAGAAACCGTGGTGGCTGGGTCGATCCACGTGCGACACCAAGTAGACCGCCCAGCTTCTCTGACGCAATCCGATCCTCGTCCCACACCTCGATGGACACCTCTGGGACATCGCTCAATCGTTGGACAAACAGCTCGGCGAACTTCTGCGGGGTCAAGGAGCTCGGCGGTTCGTTCACCAGGTCGCGCGCCAGGCTCACCGCTTCAGCAATCCGGGTCCCTCGGGCACTTCCTTCCGCCGCCGCGAGATCCTCCGCGGGTGATCCAGTGATGATTACCAAGCGACCCAATCCAGCCGGCGGTTCAGCCGTCCGAAAGGCGTCATATCGATACGACCCCAGGAGCGCTCCCTCGGCCACGGCCGCGCTCACCCGATGTGGCGAAAGGACCAGCCCTCGAGGCAACACGAACGCGGCTGCATCCCCGGAGCCCGCTGCCCGAATGAACGCTGCTGTCCCCCGGCGCAATGTCTCCAAGCCGGAATCGCCGACGAGCTCGGTTTCTCCTCCGAGCCCCACCAGCACCATTGCGGTCGGGGGATCCGTCTCGGGAATCAGTGCATCACCTGCTGAGGGCGAAGACCGGATCGGGGCAGCACCGGCCGCATGGAACACGAGGGTCTGACCCACCTTCCCGGTGAAGTCCTGACGCTTGCACCAGGCGACATCGAGAGCTGCAGTACCGGCCATGCCGGTGATGGCCGATGCCACGCCCGGCCCCAGGTGCGGACCGTCAGCACCAGTGAACACCGGCACCCCTACCGCCACAAACTCCTCCACCCGCACGGTGGCGGCTGTGCTCTCGACCTTCAAGACTGCTCCCCTTCGTCCTCACCGGGCAGCAACGTGCCGGCGCTCTCTTCGTCTTCGTCGTTCGACGCTCTGGGTGTCCCAGGCGCCCTTCGGGACTTTCGGGCCGAGCCCCGGGCCAGAAGATGCTCGTCGCCTTCGGTCCATCGGGCCACCGCCCACAGGAGATCGGACAGCCGATTGAGAAACTGCCCGACCAAGGACCCGTCAACCGGGCGCGCCACCGCGAGGCGCTCCGCACGGCGCACGACGGTGCGGGCCACATCGAGCGCGGCTGACACCCGGGTCGCTCCAGGAATCACGAATTCTGCCGGCATGTCGAACCTGGCGATCAACTCGTCAATGCGGGCCTCGAGAACCACCACCATGTCTGCCGTGACCAGTGTCGTACCCGCCACCAGCTTCGCCCGCTTGGAGGGGTCGGTCGCCACCTCGGCCATCAGCACGTAGAGATCCCGCTCGAGTCCTATGAGCAGTTGGTCGAGCTCGGACCCGGATTCGGCTTCGGCTCGGGCCATGCCCATCGACGCCTGGGCTTCGTCCACCGCACCGTTGATCTGCATTACCAAGGAGTCCTTGGGCACGCGTCCCCCATAGAGGAGGCCGGTCGTGCCGTCGTCGCCTGTCTTCGTATAGATCCTCACCATGCCCACATCACCCGAGGAATGCTAAGCGATCCCGGGTGTCGGGCAGGCTGAAGGCCAGTATCCTGGGTGGACCATGACCAAGATCGACTCATCTGATTGCAGCTACCTGCGCGCCGTTTCAGACCGCGTGGTCATTTTTGACGGCGCCATGGGCACCAACCTTCAACTTGCCGAACTGACGGCTGATGACTTCGGCGGACCGGACTTGGAAGGCTGCAACGAGTTGCTGGTTGTTACCCGACCCGATGCCGTCGACCGGGTTCACCGGTCATTCTTCGAGGTCGGTTGCGATGTGGTCGAGACCGACACCTTTGGTGCCTTCGGGCCGGTACTCGCCGAGTACGGCCAGGCCCATCGGGTCCACGAGCTGAATGTGGCCGCCGCCCTCCTGGCCCGGCAGGCCGCCGATGATTTCTCCACCCCCGATCGACCCCGCTGGGTGGCCGGAAGCATCGGTCCCGGGACCAAATTCCCCACCCTGGGCCAAATCCCCTACGCCGACCTGCGGGACGCCTACGAAGAGCAGGCGGTCGGGCTTCTTGAGGGAAGGGTCGACCTGATCGTCATCGAGACCGTCTTCGACCTGCTCCAGGCGAAAGCAGCCATCAACGGGGCACGGAGGGCGATGCGAGCAGCGGGCCGGCATATCCCCATTCAGGTGCAGGTCACGATCGAGCTGACCGGCACCATGCTCCCCGGCACCGAGATCGGCGCCGCCCTCTGCGCCCTCGAAGCCATGGATATCGACCTCATCGGACTGAACTGTGCCACCGGTCCATCCGAAATGTTCGAGCCGTTGCGTCATCTCACCGCGCATGCCTCCATTCCGGTGACCTGCCTTCCCAACGCCGGCCTTCCGTCCGTTGTCGATGGGGCGATGCACTACGACCTGACACCGGAGCAGTTGGCAGAGTTCCACCGCCAGTTCGTGAGCGAACTGGGTGTGTCGGTCATCGGAGGGTGCTGTGGCACCCTGCCCACCCATCTGTCGGCGGTGGTGAAGGCATGCGCCGATCTCACTCCCGCCACCCGAAACCCCGAACCCGAACCCGGGGCCGCCTCGATCTATACGGCAGTTCCCTTCACCCAGGATGCATCGGTCCTGGTGATCGGGGAGCGGACCAACGCCAACGGCTCAAAGAGATTCCGCGACGCCATGCTCGAAAAGGACTGGGACACATGCGTCGCCATGGCACGCGACCAGGTCAAGGAGGGATCACATCTCATCGATGTGTGCGTGGACTACGTAGGTGCCGACGGTGTGGCGGATATGGAAGCGGTGGCATCTCGCTTTGCCACCCAGTCGACCGCTCCCCTCATGGTCGACTCCACCGAGGCCCCGGTGGTCGAAACAGCTCTGGCGTGGATCGGCGGGCGGGCGGTCATAAACTCGATCAACCTCGAAGATGGTGATGCACCTGGTACCCGCTTCGACAAGGTCCTCACCTTGGCCAAGGAGTTCGGGGCCGCTGTGGTGTGCACGTGCATCGACACCGAGGGTCAGGCTCGGACCGCAGATTGGAAGGTCCGTGCCGCCAAGGCCATCCATGACATTGCCACGGAACGATACGGACTTCGCCCATCTGACCTCCTGTTCGACCCCTTGGCGCTTCCCCTGTCCACCGGCATGGAAGAGGGCCGCCGTGACGGCATCGAGACCATCGAAGGCATCCGTCGCATCAAAGCCGAGCTTCCCGGCGTCTATACCGTGTTCGGCCTTTCCAATGTTTCGTTCGGGCTCAACCCCGCGGCTCGCCAGGTCCTCAATTCAGTCTTCCTCCACGAGTGCGTGGAAGCAGGCCTCGATGCGGCAATCGTGCATGCGTCCAAGATCCTTCCGCTTTCGAAAGTCGACGAGCGGGCCAGGGAGGTATGCCTCGACCTGATCTATGACCGTCGCCGTGATGGGTACGACCCGTTGACCGAACTGCTCGATCTGTTCGAAGGCGCCTCCACGTTCTCGGTCTCCACCGTGGAGGACCGATCAGGGTGGCCGGTTGAACAACGGCTCGAACACCGAATCATCGATGGTGACCGCAATGGTCTCGAATCTGACCTCGATGAAGCAATGGCAGCAGGTCTGGCGCCACTGACCATCGTGAACGACATGCTGCTGGCCGGCATGAAGACAGTGGGCGAGTTATTTGGTGCCGGTGAGATGCAATTGCCGTTCGTCCTTGGCTCGGCCGAAACAATGAAGACTGCCGTCGCCTATCTCGAGCCTCACATGGAGAAGTCCGACCAGGGCGGCAAGGGCACCATGGTGCTGGCGACCGTCAAGGGCGACGTCCATGACATTGGGAAGAACCTGGTCGACATCATTCTGACCAACAACGGCTACACCGTGAAGAACCTGGGCATCAAAGTCGGCATCGTGGACATGGTCAATGCCCTCGAAGAGTCCGGTGCCGACGCAATCGGCATGAGCGGTCTTCTGGTGAAGTCAACTCTCATCATGCGGGACAACCTCGACGAATTGAACCGGCGTGGTCTCTCGAACATCCCGGTCATTTTGGGCGGCGCGGCATTGACGCGCACTTACGTCGAACGTGACCTTCGGTCGGTATACGAGGGAAGACTGTTCTACGGCAAGGATGCCTTCGAGGGTCTCCGCACCATGGACAGGTTGATCGAGTTGAACCGGACCGGCGAGGACGACCCGGAATTCGGTCGTACCCTGGGCGGACGGGACCTCGGGCCCCGCAAGAGCGAGCAGCGCAAACAGAAGGCGAAGGAAGCCCTCGATCGGGGGGACGTGCTCCCCACCAGATCTCCTCATGTTGCCATGGACAACCCGTTGTTTGTACCTCCGTTTGTCGGTAGCCGCATTGCCAAGGGCATCGCCATCGACGACATCGCCACCTACATCAATGAGACGGCGTTGTTTCGCAATCAGTGGGGATATCGACCCGAGAACGGGGAGGACGACGGTGCCTTCAAGGATCGGGTCAGGGCGCTGCTCCGATCACGGCTGGCTGACGCCAAGGCGGACCAGCTTCTCGTTCCACAGGTCGCCTGGGGTCACTTCGCTGCCAATGCAGACGGAAACGACCTGGTCATCTTCAAGGACGAGAGCCGCTCGTCGGAGTGGATGCGATTCACTTTCCCCCGCCAGGTCGATGATCCGTATTTCTGCATCAGTGATTTCTTTCGACCCATCGACTCTGGAGCAGAGGACTTTGCCAGCTTCCAGGTGGTGACCATGGGTCGCAGGGTGTCCGAGGAGACGGCTCGTCTCTTCGCCGCCGACGAATACCAGAACTATCTCTATCTGCACGGGCTCGGCGTGGAGATGGCCGAGTCATTGGCCGAATACTGGCATCATCGGATCAGGGAGGAACTGGGATACGCCGACGAAGACGGACCCTCCCTGGCCGGCCTGTTCCGCCAGAAATACCGCGGCGGCCGATATTCGTGGGGCTACCCGGCATGTCCCGACCTGGAGGACAACGCCAAGGTGGTTGATCTGCTCGGTGCCGATCGCATCGGGGTCGAGGTCAGCGAGGGGTTCCAGCTCCACCCTGAGCAGACAACGACAGCCATCATCTGCCATCACCCCCAAGCCAAGTACTTCGTCGCTTAAGAGCCCAGCAATTGAGATCTCGTCGATCGAGGCTGCCCGCCCTCGGGTCCGTAAGCGTCGTGGCGTGTCTGGTGTCGATTGGGATTGGCCTTGCTCCACAGGCGGCATCAGCTACGGGATTTGCCGGAGGAACGGGTGGGAATCCATCGGCGATATTGATGGCCACGTCATACCCGGCCATCGAATCGGTTGTGGTCCAACACCCGCTGCCCAACTTCACAGCTGCGGTTCCCGGCCCCTCCAATGGACCGCTCACGGCGTCCGAGCTGGGTGCGCTGTCGTCGGACCCACAGCAGGCGGAGGACCGATTCAACGCATTGGCCAATCAACAAGGGTTCGGCGCGTACCTTCGGCTTTGGACTGACATCCTCGGACCCGGGAAGGGGGCCAACGACATCGTGGTCACCCTCTATCGCATTCCCAACTCGAGCGATGCTGCGTTATTTGCCTCCGGATCACAGCAGCCGTATCAGCCATCCGGATCCGCCTCCAGTTTTTCCGTTCCCGGTATCCCGGGAGCACACGGATACACCATTTCGATTGCGTCACCCACCCGGGTGACCGAGCAGGTTGTGCTCTTTAGATCCGGTCCGTACGTCGCTATCGTGCAATTGGCATCATCGAGAGCCGCGAACAACTCAGCCGCCCTCAGCCCATCGGATGCCATTGCTGTGAGCTTTCAGCAATACGTCGCCGCCCAGCATTCTTTGGGTGTGGATTCCACCGGATCTCCGCCCACGGCCTCCACTTCCGGCTCTGACCACGGGAGCCGACTTCCCGAGGTGTTGGCGATCATCGGCGGCTTGGTAGCGCTGGCTGCGATTGGTTGGCTGGCAACTGGACGCCGTCGCAATCGGCGACGCCGTCGACGAACTTCACGGGGCGCTGTTCCGAGGGAGACCGACCGGGTCTTCGCCACGATGAGCCGTGTCGGCCCGCATTACACTATTCGTCCGGTACGCGGGACGATGGTCGAAGCCGATACTGACGAGGCCGAGTTGGAGCCGGCATCCGAGACGGGGTTCGTGAAACCCGTGGCGGGACCCGTGGCCGAGACAGAAGAAGAAGAAGAGCCGGCCATGGAACCGGTGGCGGTCTTTGAACGGGTGGTTGCACCCGTCTTGGAGCCGAATCCCCAACCTGTCACCGAGCCGATGTTCGAGCCCGTCATTGAAGTGGCGTTCGAGTCCGTTCTTGAGCCGGTGATCGAAAACACGAATGTCGTTCAAACAACCACCCACTCACCAGCGCGGGCAAGCGCGGGCACGGCAGCGACACCCGTCGGCCGCCTCGACGAACCCGTCCCGAGAACGCTCCCGGCGTGGCTCCCAGACCCGTCTGGGTCCCCTGACCTGATCCGCTACTGGGATGGGGAGTCGTGGACATCCCGCGTTGGCATCCGCTCAGCCAAGCGCTGAACGGGCGTAACACCAGCGGCGCAACGCGGCAGGGTGATGGCTCACTGCATGCTTGCTCCCCCCACTCACTACGATGAGCGTCAATGATCCATGCACTCGCGGCAATCCGCGCAATGACTGTTCCAGGACTTCACAAACAACTCAGCGTCGAAATGGTGGTCCTTGGGGTTGCCGCTGTCCTCCTCGTCATTTTGTTGGTGACGAAGATGATCCAGGGACGAAACTTCAAGAAGCGGAAAGCGGGTTCAGGCAGCCACTACGACGCTGACCTCGCTCACGATGGGACCGAACCAGCTGGATATTCCGGTGCGACATCCGCGAGTTCAGCGGGTCCGCGTCCCTTAGCTCCTCCCTTTGGTGCCTCTGCTTCCGGTGCCGAACCCACGAGTGCTCGTTCACTTGTTACAAATGCCATACCTCCGGCATCGTCCGTTCTCGGCCGCGAGTTCGTTCGCTTACCCCGATTCGGTGGTCCCGAGAATCCTCCGCCTCCCGTCGCACCGCCATCCGTGGCGCCCCAAGCCAGCTGGCTGCCGGACCCTTCGGGTGACCCGGACGAGATCCGCTACTGGGACGGAACTGCATGGACGATCCACACAGCCCAACGCATCCGTTGATGGCCGTTCTTCAGAGCTAGGCGACGCCGCGTGTCGAAAACGATCGACGGGTACTGAACGAACGCTTGAGAAGCCGAACCCTCATTCGGTCGAGGGCCTGGCGTGGCTACCCAAACTGGTCGTGTGCACGGTCGAGGATCCCTACCTCTTGGGTGTTCACGGCAGTGGCCACATCCCCCACACGGTGCAAGCCGGACGTCTTGTGCAACGGACACCCGTGGTTGGCCCTCACCCGACAGGCGACCCCGAGGGTGGTCGACGGGAATCGCGAGAGCCGATGATCTCACATGGCCGGGTCGCCCGCTGATCAAAGCGCCAATGTGGCACCACCATCAACCACGACGGCTGACCCGTTGACGAAGGCAGCGGGTTGCGAGCACAGGAAGGCGACGATTTTGCCGAAATCGGCAGGGTCACCCATCACTCCGGACCCACCCAGCTCTTTCATGCGATCCGTGGCGTGAGGCCCCGGACACGCCAGGTTCAGAGTGATGCCACTCTGGTCGGATGCCAGGTCCTGGGCAGCTGTCTTTGCCCAGGCCCACAGGCCCACCCGAGCAGTATTGGACAAGGCCAGCGAAGGCACCGGTTGCACCACCGAGTAGGACGTGATGCAGCAGATCCGACCCCATCCTCGTTGACGAAGTACCGGCACTGACGACTGAATCAGCCGAATCGATGACCGGAGGTTCAGATTGAGAGCGGCGTCGAGTTGTGTTTCGGTGACTTCGAGAGAACGACCGGGTGGGGGTCCCCCGGCATTCGCCACCACGATATCCAAGCCACCGAACTGTTCGACAGCTGTGCTCACCAAGCGCGCCGGGACATCTGGATCTGCGATATCGGCCACCACCGCGGCCACCTCTACACCCGAGGCACGTAGCGATGACGCCGCCGAGGCCAGCGAATCCTCACCGCGCGCCGACACCACAAGGCGCGCGCCTTCAGCTGCCAACGCCTGGGCCGTGGCGAAGCCAAGTCCGCGGGATCCGGCGACCACCAATGCCACCTTGCCATCAATGCCCAGATCCATGGCCCCTCCCCTATACCTCTACGACAACCAACGCATGGTCGACAGTGTTCAGCGATTCCGGATTGCCATCCTCCGTGATGATCACGATGTCCTCGAGCCGCATACCGAAGCGACCCGATGCGTAGATGCCAGGTTCGACAGAAAAGGCGTGCCCCGGGCGCAACAACTCGCCGTTTCCCGCCACCAGATACGGATCCTCGTGTTCTTCGATCCCGATGCCGTGCCCAGTCCGGTGAATGAATAGATCCCCATAGCCCGCATCGTCGATGATGCCTCTGGCCACGGCGTCGACGGCCTCGGCCGATACTCCTGCTCGTGCCGATGCCACCGCCGTTTGCTGAGATGCCAAGAGGACCTCGTAACAATCAAGGATGTCGTCAGATGGTTCGCCGGTGACAACGGTCCGGGTGATGTCGGAGCAGTAACCCACTTCACCATCAAGGGACAACGTGCCACCGAAGTCACACACCACCGTCTCGTTCGGTCCGATGATCCGCGACCCCGGTTCGTGATGGGGACTGGCAGCATTGGGCCCACTACCCACAATGGCGAAATTCACCCGCTCGTGCCCCTCGGCCACCAACAACGTACTGATGTCGTTCGAGACATCGGCTTCTCGGCGTCCGATCAGTCGAATGTCACCCCGCTGGAGCATGGCAGCCACCCGGTCTGCGGCGCCGGACGCGGCTCGCAATGCTTCGAGTTCGAAGGCATCCTTGATCGCCCGTATCGACGACGTCACGGTTGAGCCGGTGATCCACTCGGCCCGAGGGATCTCCGACTGCAAGGCAAGCACCGACCCCGCCCATGTCCGGTCCGAGATGGCGATCCGCAATCGGTTCACCTCGCCATTCCTCTCGGTACGAGCCGCGACGATCGAGGCAACAATGGCAACCGGATCCTCGGTATCGGACCACGGATGGACGGCGAACACGTCCTCGGCGATCGCCACTCGGGCGGCCTCGAGCGCCGGCACCACCAGCACTGGATCACCTCTCACCGGCAAGACCAGCATGGTGAGCCTCTCGAGCGGCATGGCCAGGTACCCGGTAAGCCAGGGTAGATCCGCACCCAAGGACAGCAGAAGTACGTCGACACCGAGTACTTCCATTCTCTCTCGGACCCGAGCGATCCGTTCGATACGGGAGGCTTGGGCCCGTTCGGAGAGTTCGGTCACAGAACCTTCACGCGGGTCGATGCGAATGCAGCCATCTCCTCGCGGGCACCTGTCGCACCAGGCGAAGAGGACTCGGCTGCTTCTCGCGCGTGGTAGCTCGACCGGGTCAGGGGTGACGCCTGCACATGGTTGAAGCCCATAGCCATGCCCGCGTCCCTCAAGAAGGCGAACTCCTCGGGTCGCCACCACCGGGCCACCGGCAAATGGTGGGTGCTCGGCCGCAGATACTGGCCAATTGTCACGATGTCCACACCGACGGCCCGCAAATCAGCCAGGGTGGCCAATACCTCGTCCTCATGCTCTCCCATGCCAAGAATCATCCCCGACTTGGTGGTGAGGCCCGCATCCTTGGCCCGTGCCAGCACGGCCAGGCTTCGTGCATAGCCCGCAGACGGTCGGACCGCCCTCTGCAGACGAGCCACAGTCTCGATGTTGTGGTTCATGACATCCGGGCGCACATCGAAGATGGTCCGCAATGAGCTTTCGCTACCCTTGCAGTCAGAGATCAATACCTCAACGGTCGTCCTCGGACTGCGCCTACGTACCGCCTCGATGGCTTCGGCAAACCCTCCGGCTCCACCATCGTCCAGATCATCCCGCGCTACACAGGTGATCACCGCATGAGCCAGGCCCATCCGAGCCACGGCTTCACCTACCCGCTCGGGCTCATCGGGATCGAGGGGCAGGGGGTGACGGGTATCTACCTCACAGAACCCACACGCTCGGGTGCACCGTGATCCGTTGATCATGAACGTGGCAGTACCGTCCGACCAGCACTCATAGATATTTGGACAGCCTGCCTCTTCGCATACCGTGACAAGATTGAGATCGCGCAGCTGTTGGCGCAATCCGAGATAGTCATTCCCCATGTGAGCCTGGACCCGTAACCACTCGGGCTTTCGCTCGTTCACCGCCAGCCCGGCGTCCGGATCGACGCCTGAACGCCGTAGCCTGCGATTGAGCGAGCGTTCACCGGTTGAGGGCCGGCTCAAAGCGACCGGTACCCGGATGTCGGCGGATCGGGCATCCCGCCCATTCCCACCGACGATCCCACCGACACCGACACCGTCGGTGACCCGCTGGATATCCTGCAATGGACCCCACATGGCGAGTGATGCATCGATCACCGCGTCGACGACCTCACTCATGGGTACATCGATGCCTTCCGCCAATAGGGATGTCACCGGCTTGTCGGTGATGCCACAGGGCACGATGTGGTCAAACATCGACAGATCAGGACGAGCATTGAGGGCAAAACCATGCATGGTCCGCCCATGGGTCGTACGAACCCCTATGGCGCAGATCTTGCGCGGGCCATGCACGCCGTGCTCGGCGCCCGGCTCAGCGTCTGAGTCATGTTCGTCGAGCCCGACCCATACCCCCGGGAAACCAGCCAGCCGACCGACGGCACTCGGTCGAATCCCCAACGCCACCAGCGCATCGATGACCACTTGCTCCACCCGGTGCACGTGTTCAGGCCCGCGATGTGGTCCTGCGCCCACCGTTACGATCGGGTAGCCCACCAGTTGTCCCGGACCGTGATAGGTGACATCTCCGCCACGATCGGTCTTGACAGTGTCAGCTCCGACTGAGGCCGGATCAACCAGGATGTGGTCGATATCGGCATGGGAGCCCAGCGTGTAGACGTGGTTGTGCTCGAGCAACAACAGATAGTCGTCCTGCGAACGCTGACATAGTGAGTGCTGGAGCGCCCATGCCTCCCGATACGGGACGCGCCCCAGCCACCGGATCCTCACCGGAAATTCCCCGAATCATCCATGGGCAGGCTCAGAGCTCTCCGGCCCAGTCGCGTTCGTTCAGAATCTCTGACAGCCGTGCCAAAAAGCGTGCCACGTAGGCTCCGTCGACGGCACGATGGTCGAAGGTCATCGCGGCCAATCCCACCGAATGGATGGCTATCGACTCGCTGCCGTCAGGAAGCACCACCACAACGGGTTTTCTCGACACACCATCGGTGGAGAGGATTGCCACCTGTGGCTGATTGATGATCGCCCCGGTGAGCATGGTGCCGAACGGACCAGAGTTGGTGATGGAGAATGTCCCCCCGCTTATGTCGTCCGCGTTCAACTTCTTCGTGCGGGCACGATCGGCCACCTCGTGGATGCGCCGAGCCATTCCCCGCAACGTCAACTCTTCTGCGTGGTGAACCACCGGAACGATGAGGCCCTCGTTGTCGAGGTCAACCGCAATCCCGAGGTTGATATCGTGATGAACAATCAGTGCGTCTTCACCCACTGACGCGTTGAGGTGAGGGAAATCGCCCAGCGCCTCCACCGTGGCCCTTGCCGCGAAAGACAGGTAGGTGAGGCTGAATCCCTCCTCCGCCTTGAATCGCTCGCCGTGAGACCGACGGACCCGCTCGACTCGTTCGTAGTCGACCTCTTTCACCATCAGGGTGTGGGCCGAGGTGGCCTTGGAACGAACCATGTGTTCGGCGGTGCGGCGGCGAATATTGGTGAACGGCAACACCTCGTCCTGGCCATCACCACGGGGAACTGCCGCGTCAGAAGCCGGCGGCCGGGCAACCGGAGCTGGAGCCGTGCCGGCGTCACGCACTGCAACTGGCTTCTCCGTGCCCCCGATTGGAGCGGCGGAACCTCCCGATGCGATGACAGCCTCCACGTCGTCCCTGGTGATTCGGCCACCGAGACCGGTTCCGGTCACCGAACCGGCGTCGATGCCGTGTTCGCTGAGCAGTTTGCGAACCACCGGTGAGAGGACCAAACCATCGCTTGACCGGACAGAGGCCACCGCGGCGGCCGGTGGAGTCGCAGGCGCAGCCGTCGGGGGGGGTGAAACCGGAGCAGCAGCCTCAGACGCAGGTGCCTGGCTGGCCACGGTTGCCTCGGTTTCCGAAGTTGCCTCGGTTTCCGAAGTTGCCTCGGTTTCCGAAGTTGCCCCGGTTTCCGAAGTTGCCTCGGTTTCCGAAGTTGCCCCGGTTTCCGAAGTTGCCGCTTCGGGCGCGTCCGAACCGTTGGTCGATCCGCTGTCGCCGATAACAGCCAAGCGAACCCCGACATCCACTGTGTCCCCTTCTTCCACCAGTATCTCGGTGAGGACGCCACCGGCCGGAGAAGGGACCTCTGAATCGACTTTGTCGGTTGACACCTCAAACAGAGGCTCGTCCCGCTGGACCTCCTCACCCACGGACTTCAACCATTTGGTGATCGTTCCTTCGGTCACCGTCTCACCCAACTGCGGCATGGTCACATCAGGCAACGTGAAGCCCCCTTCCGGTCAAGGCCAGCACTGTCTCACCAAAGGTCTCCGACAACGAGGGGTGCGGCTGGATGAACTGTGCCACCTCGTCAGGAGTGGCCTCCCAGTTGACTGCCAGATACCCGGCACCCAACTGCTCAGTGACCCATGGCCCAGCCATGTGGACTCCGAGGATCTTTCCCGCGGTCCCGTCAGGACGACGCTGGGCAATGACCTTGACGACACCCTCGGTGTCCCCGATGATGCGAGCTCGACTGTTGCCGCCGAAAGGATCCTTCTTCACCACGATGTCGTACCCCGCCTCCTTGGCGGCTTCCTCGGTCAGACCCGCGAACGCCACCTCGGGATGGCAGTAGATCGCCCAGGGCACCCGGTCATAGTCCACCGGGAGTACGGGCTCTCCCAGAATCGACTTGATGACCACAATCGCTTCTGCAAATCCCACGTGGGCGAGCTGCGGTGTGTTTGCCACTACGTCACCTACCGCCCAAACCCCCGGCGCCGCCGTGAGCATCGTTTCGTCCGCCACCACAAATCCCCGCTCATCGATGATCACTCCGGTCCCTTCGGCCAGGAGCCCGTCAGTGCGGGGGCGCCGGCCCACAGAGACGACAACCGCATCGACCGCCAACTTATCGCCGTCACCATAGAGAACAACTGTCCCTTGGCCGGAAGGGTCAGGCGTGTGGCCCTGCAGCTGCATGCCGGCTTTGACATCGATTCCTCGTTTTCGGAAGGACCTGGCCACCACGTTGGCCACGTCGGAGTCACACCCGGTCAGGATGGTCGGCAGCGCCTCGAACACGGTCACCTTGGAGCCCAGATCGGCGAAGAGGGAGGCGAACTCGCACCCGATGGCGCCGCCACCGACGACAGCCACTGAGGCCGGGAGCGTGTCGAGGGCCAGGACTTCGTCCGACGTCATCACGACGGTGCCATCGACATCGAAGCCGGGGATCGTCCGGGGCAGGGAGCCGGCGGCGAGCACGATATCGGTACCGGTGATCTCCGTCGTCGACCCATCGTTCCCGGCGATTCGGACCTGGTGATCGGGCAGCAGCGTGCCGGTCCCGTTGAACACGGCGATACCCCGCCCCTTCAAGAGCCCGGACAGCCCCTTGAACAACTGGTCGACGACCTGTTGTTTGCGGGCCTGGCTCACCGCGAATTCCACTATCGGCTTCGCATCATCGGCCGTACCGCTGCCGATCCCGAATTGAGATGCACCCGCCACTG
>OBLU010001404.1_pt1 | contig 22503 bp, 21 predicted proteins | sample 1518681 | NCBI WGS metagenome assembly OBLU01 (sample SAMEA3539304, study PRJEB22396) | soil metagenome | biome: tundra; feature: field; material: soil | place: USA | collected 2010-05 | depth 0.15 m
CAGCCGAGCTGCGTGATCTGCAAGCGGATCGTTGTGGAGGCGGTATCCAGGTCGGTGTCGGGGCGGCGCAGCCCGCAGCCTTCGCCGCGCCGCCGTGGAAGGCGATCAGGTGGTACAGCGCGTACAGGCGGTGCTAGCCGCGGCGCTCGGCCTCGCTGGCGATGGCTTGCAGGATCCGGCTGGCCCGGCCGAGCGAGGCTTCCGATACCTCGTGCCGGTCGGCGTCGGCCCGGTAGGCCGCCACCGCCGGATGGTAGGCAGCTACTGTACTCGCTGCGGGACCGGGACTGGCCGCGGGTGTTGTCGGCCTATTTATCTGGGCACGGATCGGTGATCAACGGCAACGCTCTTTCGTGACGGGCTACCCCTGGCCGACTGCCCGGCTTTGAGGATCACGAAGACATCCGAGGCCGTATGCGGGAACTATCCCTTTGAGTGACCACGGCGCCAGACGTTCACCAGCAGACACACCAATCCTGCCGATCCCGACCTAACCGCACCGCTCGCCACCTCACCTTGCCTGCCTGAAACCGCGCCAGTGCGGGTTGGTGACACGCAGGCGTGGCGCACCTCGGGAGAACAGGGCATCAAATGGCTCAGCCAGCGCAAGCGTTTCACTGAAACCAGCGCCGCTCTTGCTCCACTCCATCGCACATAGTAGACAGGAACGATGGGAAGACAGGCAGCCGTCGTGCTTTACGTGCTCGCGCTGGTAGCCGTCGTGGTCGGCGTGGACGTCCTGTTCTTCAGGAACCAGTTCTGGGAGCGGCTGATAGTAAACGTCGGAATTGTCCTGGTGTTCGCGGCGTTCTATTTGAGGTTCCTGAAGCGTCCATGAGCGCAGCCGCCGCAATGCGGCTCACCCAGCTCCACGGCGAACCTAAATCAACGCTCGTCGGGCCCAGCGCACGCCCGCGACGGCACGGAGGTGCCGGTACTCCCATGGCCTGATCAGACGCCTCATAACGGTGACAGATCGCGAGGGAGTGGTGCTGTCATCTGGTGCGTGCATCGGGATGCCTCCTGCCGTCGGCTGCCCGGTCACATATCTAAATGATATGGGTGGATCGTCAAGAGCGGCACTCGCCGTCAGGCTCGGCGCAGAGGGGATCGAGGCACTATCCCGCCCCGTCACAACGCGTAACCGTGATAGCCGCCACCGGGCAGTCGTTGATGCCGTGACCGCGCACGTTACGGTGACCGCCGACTTGGACTCAGTCAGGGCGGCGAGCGTAATAGCAGCGCTCATCAAGCGCTGCCGAACCGTGCTCACGGAGCGCTGCCGCTACATCACCAAATAACGAGGTCGCTAACAGCGGGGCAATCCTGACCGAGAAGTCTTCGTCGAGGTAAATCTCGCTCTAGTCAGACAAGTACGGGCCGACCGTCCGGATGCGCAGTTGCTTGCCGAACGGCAGGTTCGGCGCCCGCTTGGAGGCGGTGATCAGCCGCTTGTAGTCGGTCTCGTCGTCCTCGGTATCGAGCTCGAGAACGCCACCTGTCCTGATCACCCGCGCGACCAGGCGCTGCGCCAGAATATCGATCCCTGACTTGCGGTGCACGCTGGCCGGACCATAGCCCGCTGCGCCACGGGCACTATCCGGAACGCTCGATGACGCGGGCAGTGCGATGACCGGGCCCCAGATCACCCCGGTTGCGGCCGTCATTACCCGCGCCATTGCGTCCGTCGCTGCCGCCCCATGACCGCCGCAAATCGCCGCCTGCGTGGCGACGCACCAGGTGACGAGGCGAGCCGCCAGGAAGCCACCGCCCGGCTCCGGCGCGAGCATCCCGGCTGGGTCATCATCTGGTCCGCGCGAAAAGGCGAGGACCAGGCGCGCCCGCTGTTCCGGGCACCACCAGAAACGGTCGCAGCAGCACCTGCGCCCGAGGCACTCACCATCCAGATGGACGCAACCCGGCAACGCACCGCCAGGCCCCGGCCGCAGCATACCTAGCCACGACCAGATTGGATTCCCCCGATGCCCGCCCGCACCCCCGCCGCGCTGGATGAGCTAGCCGAGATCGCGGCCGAAAACCCCGGCCACCGCATCTGGCGCGAGACGACCTACGACGGCATCCGCTACATCGCTCAGCGCCTGCACTTAGGCAGTCACCCGCACACGCTCGTGACCAAGAGCCTCCCGAGCTGCGCGCCGCGCTCAACGCGCGCCAGCCGTAGCGCCCTGACCACGCAGCGTTCAGGTAAATCCGCGCTACTACGGCGAGATCTCATGCGCACCCACGGCCATCCCTGCCCCCTGGGCTCAGCAGCCGACGCCGGCGGATCCCCCGTGGTTACCCTCCCGACGGTCAGGAACGTGCCAGAACGGCCGGGGGGTCAGCACCAACTCAGCACGCTATCGGGAACTGACGGGAGCAACCCGGCATAACGGGCAAACAGCCAGCGCTTCAGATCCAAGGATCATCGCGCCATACAGGCCCGGCGTCAGCGCCCTGACCTGCGGGTATTACCGCACGTCAAGCCCGGTGACGGCTCTTCCGATGATCATCCGCTGGATCTCGGAGGTCCCCTCGAAGATCGTGAAGATCTTCGCGTCGCGGTGCCAGCGCTCCACCGGATAGTCCCGCGTATAGCCATTGCCGCCCAGGATCTGGATCGCCTGCTCGGTCACCCGGACCGCTGTCTCGCCTGCCACCAGCTTGCTCATCGAGCCCTCGGCATGGGTGAACGGCCGTCCGTGCCTGGCCATCCAGGCGGCCCGCCAGGTCAGCAGCCGGGCCGCGTCCACGGCGGCGTGCATGTCCGCGAGCATGAAGGCGACGGCCTGGTTCTGGCCGATCGGGCGGCCGAACTGGACCCGCTGTCCCGCGTACTCGGTGGCGAACTCCGCGGCGGCCCGCGCGACGCCGACCGCCATAGCCCCGACGCCGGGCCTGGATGCCTCGAACGTCTTCATCGCCGCCTGCTCGCCGCTGCTGCGGCCCTCCGCGATCCTGGCGAGGCGCTCGTCCAGCCGGTCCTTGCCGCCGACCAAGCAGCTGCCCGGCACCCGGACCGAATCGAGCACCACCTCGGCGGTGTGCGAAGCCCGGACCCCGTGCTTGCGGAACTTCTGGCCCTGGGCCAGGCCCCTTGTTCCCGGCGGCACGATGAAACTGGCCTGCCCGCGGCTGCCGAGTGCCGGATCGACGGAGGCGACGACCACGTGCACGTCCGCGATGCCGCCATTGGTCGCCCAGGTCTTGGTCCCGTCCAGCACCCACTCGTCGGTGGCCTGCTCGTAGGAGGCCCGCGTCCTGATCGCGCCGACATCGCTGCCGGCATCGGCCTCCGACGAGCAGAACGCGCCCAGCTTGATGTCGCCAGGGCTGCCGAATATCTGCGGCAGCCATTCGCCGATCTGCTCGCTGGTGCCGTTGCTCGACACCGCGATGGCGGCAAGCCCGCTGCCGACCAGCGAGAGCGCGATGCCCGCGTCCCCCCAGAACAGCTCCTCAAAGGCGACCACGGTGCCCAGGCCGCTCGGCTCCAGCCACTGCTGGGCGAAGAAGTCCAGCGAGTAAAGGCCGATCTTGGCTGCCTCCTCCAGAATCGGCCATGGCGTCTCCTCGCGCTCGTCCCACTCCGCTGCAGCCGGCCTGATCACCTTCTCGGCGAACTCATGCAGCCAGTCCCGCATTTCGCGGACGTCCGCTGTCAGGTCCAGGCTGAAGGCGCCTTCGGTCTCGCTGCTCATGCTGCTCCTTACGGTCCGGCGCATTCGACAGTATGTTACTCAAGGGTAATGTGCGGGTTTCACCACCGCCAGACGCCGGCCTCCCACCCGACGACGACCTGCATCCGATATCGGCCTAATCTCTACTGGCATGGACTACAGCAGCTACGATCGCCTGCTCTTCGAGCGCCGTCCGGACGGCGTCCTGCTGATCACCATGAACCGGCCCGAGGTGTACAACGCCGCCGACGAGGCGATGCACAGCCAGCTGGCCAGGATCTGGACCGACATCTCGCGGGACGAGCAGGTCAGGGCCGTCGTGATCACTGGCGCGGGCAGGGCGTTCTCGGCCGGCGGCGACCTGGCGATGGTGGCCCGCCAGGCCGGTGACTACCAGCGCGTGGCGAGCATGCTCGGCGAGATGAGCGACCTCGTCTACAACGTGATCAACTGCGAGAAGCCGGTCGTTTCGGCAATCAACGGGGTGGCGGTCGGGGCCGGCCTGGTGGTGGCGCTGCTTGCCGACATCAGCGTGTGCGCCGAGGATGCGCGCCTTGGCGACGGTCACGTCAGGCTCGGTGTCGCGGCCGGGGACCATGCTGCGATCGTCTGGCCGCTGCTGTGCGGCATGGCCAAGGCCCGCTACTACCTGATGACCGGCGAGATGATCACCGGGTCCGAGGCCGAGCGCATCGGGCTGGTCAGCAAGTCACTGCCGCGCGATGAGGTGCTCGACGAGGCGCTGCGCATCGCGGGCACCCTGGCCGCCGGCTCGCAGCTGGCGATCAGGTGGACCAAGAAGGCGCTGAACAGCTGGCTCAGAACGGCCGGGCCTGCCTTCGACGCCTCGGCCGCCTACGAGATGCTCACGTTCATGGGCGAGGACGTCCGCGAAGGCGTCGCAGCGCTCAGGGAAAAGCGCGCGCCGCGCTTCCCGTCAGCCGCCGGCCCGCCCGGATAGCTACTCCTTCTCGTGCCGGTCGAGGAAGGCGAAGACCTCCGCCTCATCCACGCCGGGGAAGCTGCCGGTGGGCAGCGCCGACAGGATGTGCGAGTGGGCTCGCGCAGACGGCCAGGCCATGCCCTCCCAGCGGGCGGCGAGGTCGGCCGGCGGCCGCTGACAGCAGTCGCCGTCCGGGCAGGCGGACAAGACCCTTTCCACCGTCTCCCGGCCGCGGAACCAGCGCGAGTGCTCATACGGCACGCCCAGGGTGATCGCCGACCCGCGCTCCCGGCCCGGGTCGACGAACGCCACGCACCAGTAGGTCCCCGACGGCGTATCGGAGTACTGGTAGTACGGGCTGTACCGGTCGCTCGCGTAGAACACCTGCCGTCCCGACCACTGCCGGCACATCCGCTGCCCCTCGATCGCGCCAGCCGCGTCCGCCGGAAACAGCACTCCGTCGTTCTCGTAGGCCTTGTAGATGGTGCCGCCTTCGTCGTTCTTGACGAAGTGACACGGCAGGCCCAGGTGGTGGGTCGCCAGGTTGGTGAACCGGTGCGCCGCCATCTCATACGACACGGCGAAAACGTCCCGCAGGTCCTCCACCGACAGGTTCCGCGCGTCCATGGCCTCGTGCAGGAACGCCGTGGCGGGGCCCTCGGGCACCAGCACGGCAGCCGCGAAGTAGTTCGCCTCCACGCGCTGGTGCAGGAAGTCCGCGAAGTCGGCCGGCGCCGAGTGCCCGAGCACGAAGTGCCCCAGCGTCTGCAGCAGGATGGTCCGGGGCGTGTGCATGCCCATGGATTCCTGTTTGAGGTAAATGCGACGATTACGCAAGTCAGTCACCGAACGGGCAGATCTGGGAAGATCACGCGCATACTTAACGGAAAATCCGTGCTGACTCACCACCGAGAGCAGCATCCCCTGCGACAGGGCACCCCCGGTATACCCGGCCTGCGCGAGCGCCGCGCTCGCCGCCTGCTCGATTGACGCGAAGTAGTTACCGCGGTCGCGCATCATCGCCCGCAAGTCCGCGTTGGCGGCCCGGGCCTCCTCGGGCGTCGCCGTTGGCTTGGCCCGCTGCCTATTCAGCTCGGTGTAGAGCGCCATGACGTGCTCAATGACATCATTGGGCACCCGCGCGCCCACCCGCAGATGCGGCAGGCCAAGGTCACGGTAGACCGGATCGCGCTGTGCCTCCTCAAGGGCGATCTCCAGCTGCGCCCGGCGGCTTGGCGGCTGCCTGCGCAGCAGCTCGTCGGTAGGCACCGAGAGCGCGCCGGCGAGCGCCTCGATCATGGACAGCTTCGGCTCCCTCCGGCCGTTCTCGATCAGGGAGAGCACCGAAGAGGCGCGGCCGACTTGCGCGCCGAGCTCGGCCAGCGTCATGCCCCGCGCCCGGCGCACATGACGCAGGCGCTGGCCGAAGAGATTGAGGTCCAGGCCGACTGTTTCGGCCAAGGATTGTGAATCTTTGCTAGTGAAGACTGGCACTTCTTCATCATAGACGAAAATCTGAAGAAGTTAAGGACCTTCGCCCCTGGCGCAAAAGCCTCTTGTGCCGCAGACTCACTGTAACGACCCGGGAGGTTCCAGTGAACGATCGTCGCCCTGAGACAGCGCCGAGCAGCCAGCCGTCAGCAGCCGCAGGTGCCAACGGCGCAGTTGCCAACGGCCACCGCGGCACGAGCAAGTTTGACGACCAGGCAGCCCAGTTGCAGCTGCGATGGACGGCCGATCCGCGCTGGGCGGGCATCGAGCGGACCTATTCGGCTGCCGACGTGGTACGCCTGCGCGGCTCCGTTCAGGAAGAGCACACGCTCGCGCGCATCGGCGCGGAGCGGCTGTGGTCGATGCTGCACGAGGACGGCTACGTCAATACCCTTGGCGCGCTCACCGGCAACCAGGCGGTGCAGCAGGTCAGGGCCGGCCTGCGGGCCATCTACCTGTCCGGCTGGCAAGTCGCCGCCGACGCCAACCTGGCCGGCCAGACCTACCCGGACCAGAGCCTCTACCCGGCCAACTCGGTGCCGCAGGTGGTCCGGCGGATCAACAACGCCCTGCTGCGCGCGGACCAGATCACCTGGTCGGAGTCCAGCGGCCTGCCAGGTCACGGCCAGCCGCACTGGCTGGCCCCGATCGTGGCCGACGCTGAGGCCGGATTCGGCGGCGTGCTGAACGCATTCGAGCTGATGAAGTCGATGATCGCGGCCGGTGCATCAGGCGTGCACTGGGAGGACCAGCTCGCCTCCGAGAAGAAGTGCGGGCACCTGGGCGGCAAGGTCCTCATCCCGACCGGCCAGCACATCCGCACCCTGAACGCGGCGCGCCTCGCGGCCGACGTCTGCGGCACGCCCAGCCTGATCGTGGCCCGCACCGATGCCCAGGCAGCGACCCTCATCACCAGTGACGTCGACGAGCGGGACCAGCAGTTCGTGACCGGCGACCGGACCCCGGAAGGCTTCTACAAGGTGCGCAACGGCATCAAGCCCTGCATCGCCCGCGGCCTGGCCTACGCCCCATATTCCGATCTGCTGTGGATGGAGACCTCCAAGCCCGACCTGCAGGTCGCCCGCGACTTCGCCGAGGCGATCAAGAAGGAATACCCGGACCAGATGCTGGCCTACAACTGCTCGCCGTCGTTCAACTGGCGTGCGCACCTCGACGAGGGCACCATCGAGAAGTTCCAGCGCGAGCTTGGCGAGATGGGGTACAAGTTCCAGTTCATTACCCTGGCCGGCTTCCACGTGCTCAACCACTCGATGTTCGACCTGGCCCGCGGCTACGCGGCCGAGGGCATGCCGGCCTACGTCCGGCTGCAGGACGCCGAGATCGCTTCCGAGGCCGACGGGTACACGGCCACCAGGCACCAGCGCGAGGTCGGCACCGGTTACTTCGACATGGTGACCTCTGCGATCAGCCCGGACTCCTCGACCACGGCGCTGGCCGGGTCCACCGAGAGCGAGCAGTTCGTAGCGGCCCACTGACGCGACCCGGCCCGCGGGCACATCCTGCGCATGCCCGCGGGCCGGCCGCTTACTGCGAATCAGCACCGCCGAGCGCGCCCGCCCAGACGCCGAAAGACGGCATCGAGGCAGCTGCGCTCGGCTATCTAGCAGCCCGCTCTCCGCGAGCTGGGCTGTCCTGAGTGCTCGGGCCGCCTGACTACGGCTGGCTCGCGGCCAGTTAAATCTGAGCGGATTCAGATATTTCGCCCACCTGACGGGCAGCTTCGACTGGCATGGTCGGTCATCATGAGCGGATTGCTGGAGCCGCAGGGCCTGCTGTTCTTCCTGCTGCTGGTCACGGCTTTCGGCGCCCTGATGTGGTGGCTCGCCGTCGCGAAGCGCCTCGTGTCGCGCATCCTCGCCGCGTGCCTGGCGTTCGTTCCGGCGATGATCTTCGGCGTGGCAGCGGTCAACAAGTACTACGACTACTACCAGACGTGGAGTTCCGCGTACGCGGACCTGACCAACCAGAACCTGTCGGCTCCGGTGCTCCCTTACCTCGCCCGCCACCCGCGTACCCGGTTCAACGCGTTCCTCGGCACTACCAGTCACGGCGCGGCGGCCGCCCAGCAGGGCTTCATGCTGCGGCTTATCGTCCGAGGGCCGATCAGCCACATCACCCGCAGCGTCTACGTGTACCTGCCGCCCCAGTACTTCCAGGCGGCCTACCGTGGCTACCGCTTCCCCGTCATCGAGCTCATCCACGGCTTCCCCGGCGTGCCGCAGGCCTGGATTACCGTGCTGGGCGTCAACGGCACGCTCAGGAACCTGATCGGCGCGGGACTGGCGAAGCCTGCCGTGCTCGTCATGCCGGACGCCAGCGGCGGGCGCGGCATCTCGCTCCAGTGCCTTAACCAGGTCCGCGGTCCGCAGGACGCGACCTACCTTGCCAGGGATCTGCCCGGGTACATCTCGCGCACCCTCCGCGTGGCGCCACCGGGCGGGGGCTGGGGCATCGCGGGTTACTCGGAAGGCGGATTCTGCGCGGCGAACCTTGGCCTGCAGTACCGCCACAGCTTCGGCTTTTCCGGAGTGCTGAGCGGTTACTTCAAGCCATCGCCCAATCAGCTAGGGCACGGAAAGGTCAGCCCCTTTGGCGCCAACCTCCGGCTGCAGCTCGCCAACACGCCAGACTACGAGGTGACGTCGCTGGCGGCCGGGACCGTGCTCCCCCGGTTCTGGCTTGGCGTCGGAACCGCCGATCGTAGCGGCCTCCAGGACACCCAGATCTTCTACCAGCTGCTACGGCATCTACAACCGGGGGCGCCACTCAACCTCGTTTCCGGCGCTCACACGGCGTCCACCTGGCGGGAGCTGCTGCCGCCGATGCTGGAATGGATGACCCGCGGCCTCGCCAGCCAGTCGGCCCGCATCAGCAATCCGGCAGTGCCGGTGGTCCAGCACGCCACCATTGCCAGCAAAACCCGCCGGAACCCGGCGACAACGGTGCAGCCTCCCGGCCTTACTACACCTAGCTCTCCCGGTGGTAAATAAGAGCGCCTTGTGCACCGGGCGCCCCGGCCCTGGCGCGGGTTGTGTGCTCCGAGGCAGCCTTCCCCCAGATAACCCTAAGGTTGATCCTTCAAGCTCATATTTAGCAAGAGGTAAACCAGCCGCGCGCTGCGCGCTCCCGGAGCGGGAGCAAGTGCAGGCAGCGGCCAGGAGGAAACCGATGCGCCGACGTCTGCCACCGGCCCGGCCTGGCAACGCCGGGCGGCCTGCCTGGTGGCCTGCCGTGCGGCGCCCCGGGCCGGAGGGCGCCCAGTCTGACGGCAGCCGCGGGCTGGACAAGCGCCGCCGACGCATGGTCCGCCCGGTGCTGGCCGCGGCCGCCGGAGCCGGTGTCCTGGTCATGATCGTCGCCCCGCCGGCTGCGGCGGGCGCGGCCCGGCTGGCAATCCGGCTGGCAGCCGCTGTCCACACGCTGGACCGCGAAACGCACCCTGGCGCATCAGGCCTCCCCCGCGACGGGACGGCCCCCGTAGGGGCACTGTTCACCACTACCTCCGCCGGCCAGGCGCTGGGCACTCACTTCTGCACCGCAAGCGTGGTGGACAGCCCGGCAGGTGACCTGGTCATGACCGCAGCCCATTGCGTGAGCGGGCAGGTTCCGGGCCAGTTTGTTTTCGTGCCGGGGTACCGGAACGGCCGGGCCCCGTTCGGGGTGTGGACCGTCACCCGTGTGATCGTGGACAAGGACTGGTCGTCGTCGGCCAGCCCGGACGATGATGTCGCGTTCCTTATCGTCAGCAAGCCAGGAACCACCAGTGTGCAGGCCCGCACCGGCGGCGAGCGCCTCAGTAGCGGCCAGCCGCCGGGTCAGCTGGTCCAGGTCATTGGCTACCCGGATGGCGCGAGCGCCCCGATCTCCTGCGTCAACCGGGCCGAGCTGTTCAGCACGACCCAGTTCGACTTCGACTGCGAAGGTTATACCGACGGCACCAGCGGCAGCGCACTGCTCGCCGACGTCAGTCCGGCGAGCGGGCTTGGCACGGTGATCGGCGTGATCGGCGGCTATGAGCAGGGCGGGGATGTTGCCTCGGTTTCCTACGCCGCCCGGCTAGGGGAGAACGTCAGGGCCCTTTACGCTGTGGCCACCGCCCAGCAGTAGCCAGGCGTCCTACGGCTGCCGGCGCGCTGACTCAGCCCTGCCAGTTGCGCAACCGGTCCGGCAAGTGCTGCGCCAGCTGTTTCTGAGGGGATTCAGAGATTCCGTCCATCCGGCGGCCAGCTGAGACTGGCATGGTCTGGCATCATGAGCGCTAGCCTGGTGGGTCTCGACGGCTCGCCGCCTGTCTCTGGCCGATCCGGAAGGCCTCGCGCTGCGGCCAGGAAGGGAACGTCACCGCCCAGGCCTGCCCTGGTCAGGGCGGCTCTGGTGGTGGTCGGTGCAGGGCTGGGCGCGACAGCGGCGCTGGCGATAACCGCGGAGACCGCGAGCCAGCTCGCTGCCCCGGGCGGCCGGGCGATCTTCGCCGGGAGCCTGACCGGCCTGGTCGGTACCTATCTCGCCCTCGTCATGGTGCTGCTGGTGAGCCGCATCCCTTTTGTCGAGCGGGTGCTCGGTCAGGATGGCCTGCTGCGCTGGCACCGCCGGCTCGCGCCGTGGCCAATCAGCCTGCTGATCGCGCACGCGCTGTTAATTACCGTGGGCTACGCGCAGGCCGCCAAGAGCGGTGTCTGGCGTCAGGTCGGCGTGCTGATCACTCAGTATCCTGATGTCCTCGCGGCTACGGTGGCTCTGGGCCTGATGTGCCTGGCAGGCGCCATCTCGGTCCGTGCGGTGCGGCGGCGGGTGCGACGCGAGACCTGGTGGCTGGTCCACCTCTACTTGTACCTGGCGCTTGCCATCTCCTTCGCGCACGTCATCGTCCTCGGGCCGTCTTTCGTCGGGCACCCGCTGACCCAGGTCGTCTGGTCGGCAGCCTGGCTTGCAACCGCGGGGCTGGTTCTCTGCTACCGGTTCGGGCTGCCCATCGTGCGCAGCTTCCGCCATCGGCTGCATGTCGTGGAGGTCCACACAGCGGGCCCGGGGGTGACCTCGGTGATCGTCGGCGGCCGTCACCTCGACCGGCTGGCCGTGTCCGGCGGCCAGTTCTTCTTCTGGCGGTTCCTCACCAGGGACATGTGGTGGCAGGCCCACCCGTACTCGCTGTCCGCACTGCCCAGGCCGCCTTACCTCAGGCTCACCGTCAAAAGTGCTGGTGATCACTCCGCTGCGCTGGCGCGGCTGCGGCCGGGTACAGCGATTGCCGTCGAGGGACCATACGGGACATTCACGCGGCACGCGCAGCAGCGGCCGAAAGCTCTGCTGGTGGCAGCCGGGATCGGCGTCACGGCACTGCGATCGCTGCTGGAAGACCTGCCGCGGGCCAGCGCTCCGGTCGTCATACTGCGGGCCACCCGAGAAGAAGATCTTGTGCTCCGCCATGAGGTGCGGGAACTGGTCAGGAACCGCCGCGGCCAGCTGCATGAGCTGGTCGGCAGCCGCGAGCGGGTACCTCTCGACGAGCGCTCGCTGCCTGGGCTCGTTCCCGACCTGGACCGGCGCGACGTATTCGTCTGCGGTCCTGAGGGATTCGTCGCGGAATTGGTCGCCGTCGCCGAGAACCTCGGGGTTCCCGGCGAGTGCATTCACCACGAGGCATTCGCGCTGTGACCCGGCAGTCGTCAGGAACAACGACCACGACGAGGCACCTGGCATCGTCGATCAGGAGAATGAGCAAATGAAACGGGCACCCCTGTTCGTCCTGGCTGGTACCGTCGCCGGCTTCGCCGGGATTCTTGGCTTCCATACCCGGCCGCCCGCATCTATCGCGCTCGCCACCCCTGCCACCCACGCGGCAGGCGCTGCGCGCCAGAGCAAGCGGGCCGTGCCAGCGCAGGCCAGTGTTCCTGCGGCCGCGGCCGCGGCCAACGCCCCTGCCGCGCCAGCCGGCCCGCGGAGCGCCGTCGGCGCTACCGAGCAGTACGGCTACGGTCTGCTAGCCGTCAAGGTCACCGTGAGCGGGAGCCGCATCACCGATGTCAGCGTTCCTGTCATTCAGACCGCCGAGCAGTACTCCCAGCAGCTCGCCAGCCAAGCCATCCCGATGCTCCGGTCGGAAGTACTGTCCGGGCAGACCGCCAGCATCAGCGGCGTGAGCGGGGCCACCTACACCAGCCAGGCGTACGCCACGTCCCTCCAGGCGGCCCTTGACAAGCTCCACATCAGGTAATGGGCGCCATGGTCACCGAAACGGCGGTCGTCAGCCACGCCGAGAACGTCATGGGCACTGTTGTGTCAATCACGGTCGCGCCGGGTAACCAGTCAGGCAAGACAGCGGCGCGGGCGATCGAATCGGCGTGCGCTGTCCTGCACCGGGCCGATACGACCTTCAGCACTTGGGATTCGCAGAGCCCGGTCAGCCGCCTGCGGCGAGGCACTGCCACGCTCAGTGAGCTGCCCGCTGAGGTAGCGGACGTTCTCGAGTTGTGCGAGGGCGCCTGGAAGGCATCAGGCGGCTGGTTCGACCCATGGGCCATCGAGGGCGGGGTCGATCCGACCGGGCTGGTCAAGGGCTGGGCGGTGGATCAAGCCCTAGCCGTCCTACGAGAAGCGGGTATGGACGCCGCGATGGTCAACGGCGGCGGCGACATAGGCGTCTTCGGGGAACCCGCGCCAGGCCAGGCCTGGCGCATCGGCATCCGCCATCCCTGGCGGGCCGACGCACTCGCCGCCATCGTCGAGGTCACGGCCGCGGTGGCGACGTCGGGCAGCTACGAGCGGGGCTCACATCTGCTCAACCCGTTCACTGGGCAGCTGGCCACCAAAGCCGCTTCCGCCACCATCACAGGTCCCAGCCTGGCGCTCGCCGACGCGCTTGCCACTGCCCTGGCGGTCGGCGGCGACGAGGTACTCGGGATGGTCGCCCAGCTCGATTGCTATGCCGGCTACCTGATCCGGCCCGACGGCAGCGAGGCAGATACCGGCGATATCGTCTTCGCCAGCTCACCACTTGGGCCCGTCTGACCAGGTCATGAAGTTCCCGCTGTCAACCAGTGCGTCACTTCCGCCGGTGGCACTGATCGCGCGGCGGATCGTGCCGGGAAATTCTCAGTACCGCTCCACGAGATGAGCCCGGCTGGCTGGCAGCTCGTAGCGCTCGGGCCAGAAATCGGTGATCCTGGTGATGCGGCCCTCGTCGATCTCGAAGAAACACAGGCCGGGATAGGTCCCGTCCGGATCTGACATCTGAATCCAGCTTGCCGCGGACCGATCTTCGGCGAAGTCGTTGCGGTGCACGAGGCCAGGCCCTTAAACGGATCTCCGGACAGGACCCGGCTGGCGGCGCTCGATGGGAAGGCGGTCACCCCGAGCGCCGAGATCGCCCGGCCATGGCGGCTGACTCGCCTATCAGCGCGGGCTACGACCGGTGTCGCTACGACCGGTGTCGCTACGTCGTTGCGTCGCTGTGTCGCTGCGTCACAGGGGCCGCGGTCGTGGTCGGCAGGTCTCGATCAGCTTGTCCATTGCCGCGTCGATGCGCGGATCGGTCTGCTGCCGGGACGGATCTTCGTCGTACCAGGCGACAATCTCGCGTGCTCCTTGCTCGAAGGGGATCGCCGGCCGGTAATCGGGCACCACGCTGCGGAGTTTGGAGTTGTCGAAGACCATCGAGTGGGCCTTGTCGCCGAGCAGTCCAGCTCCCCAGTCAGGGTCAACGGCCGCGATCATGTCCGAGGACACGTGGACGAGGTCGGGGGTGACTCCGGCCGCCGCTGCGAGAGTCCTGGCGATCTGGTCCCAGGTAAGCACGTCTCCCGAGGTGATGTGGAAGGCCTCACCGATCGTGCGCTGGTAGCCGAGCAGGGGCACGAAGCCCTGCGCGAAGTCCCGATGGTGAGTCAGCGTCCATAGTGATGTGCCATCGCCGTGCACCACGACCGGCTTGCCCTGCCGCATCCGGCCAAGGACTGTCCAGCCACCCTCGAAGGGCACGAGCGTCTTGTCGTAGGTGTGGGACGGCCGCACGATCGTGGCCGGGAACCCGTCATCCCGGTAGGCTGCCACCAGCACGTCCTCGCAGGCGATCTTGTCTCGGGAGTACCTCCAGAACGGGTTGCGCAACGGCGTCGACTCGACGACCGGTAGCCGGGCCGGCGGCGTCTGGTATGCCGAGGCAGAACTGATGAACACATACTGCCCGGTGCGCCCGCGGAAGAGCCCGATGTCGGCCAGCACGTGCTCAGGCGTGAAGGCGACCCAGTCGACCACGACGTCGAAATCATGGTCGCCGATGGCCTCCCTGACGGATGCAGGGTCGCGCACATCCCCGCGCAGCACTGTGACCTGCGCGGGCAGTGAACGGTGCGCACTGGCCCCGCGGTTCAGTACAAACAGCTCGATGCCCCGATCAGCGGCCAGCCTGGAGCAGGCCGAGCTGATTACACCGCTGCCGCCAATAAACAGGACTTTGAGGCTCGCCACGCACCCACACTAGTTCCACCGCCTCCGGCTCCGGCTCCGGCGGCGGGTCCCGCTCCGGCGGATGAGCTGATCCCGGCCCACCCTGGCTGCGCCGGAGTTAGCGCCAAAGATCCGGGGAGTATCCGACCCGGATCCTTCGCGATAACCGCGGCAGCCGGGGGCGGCGGCTCGAGCCCGGCTGGTCATGCCCGGGCCGGGCGCGGCGGGGCCAGTGCATCAGGAATCCGCGCTGGAAGCGTCTGAGCCCGCGCGCGAATCGACCGGATCGGGATCTCGGGGGCTACCGGTTGCTGGCTACCGGCCGCCGGGCAGGTGCCTGCCGAGCCAGACGCGGAGCTTGTTGAATGGCTCAAGGGCCGAATACGTCCAGTAGGCGTTGCGCTCAACCAGCCGGTACTTGACGCCGCGGGCGCCGGGCGGCCGGTGATAGCTGCCCGGCCGGTATCGCACGAAGTGCTCGTGCATGAGGGCGAAGAAGGAGCGCCGGGCGCGCCGCGGCACCAGGCCGCCCCCGAGCCTGATCGCGCCGATACCGAAGCCGCCAGTGTCGAGGATCGCTGTGTAATGCCAGATCGCCCGCTCGAACACCGCCGCGGTCACCGAGTCGGTTACCGTGGCATCACCGCCAGCAACCCGTTTGGCAACAGAATCGAACACCTGCTGGTATGCGGCAAAGATCCCGGCGTGCAGGCTGCTCGTCGTGGCCATGAAGGAGCCACGCCGATCCCGCCGGTAGCCGTAGCAGACCCGCGCCAGGGCGCTGATCCGGGCGGCGCTCAGCAGCAGTTCGCAGCTGAGCGGCACGTCCTCGTGAATACCGGCGGGAAAGGGCAGTCGCAGCCCGGCGAGGAACTCACGCCGGATCACCTTGCTCCACGACGTCATGGTCAGCCAGATCACCTGCGGATGCTCGGCGAACGTAAATGGTGCGGCAGGCGCGTCCCGCAGCAGGGCGGCACCGTAGCTGGGAGCGGTGCGGCCGTCGGGGAACAGATCCTGGTAGTCGATCAGCAGGAGATCGGGCCGGTCCTGCGCGATCCGGTCAGCGACCGCCGCGATAGCGTCGTCAGTGAGCAAGTCATCAGCGTCGACGAACCAGACATACTCGCCGGCCGCGTGCGCGAACCCGACGTTGCGCGCCCTTCCCGGGCCGCCGTTCTCCGCCAGGTGGATGACTCGCAGCCGCGGATCCCGGGCCGCCCAGGCCTCCAGGATCTTGCCGCAGTCATCCGGCGATGCATCGTCGACGGCTATGACCTCGATCACGGCTTGCGACGGCACCAGTATGGACGCCAGGCACTCGTCCAGGTGCGAATCTACGCCGTAGACCGGGACGATGACGCTGATCAGGGGCTGGCCTGGCCAGCAGTCCTGCGCAGCCATGGTCGGGTGCCGTCTCAGCCCAGCGCTGGCGCTGGCGGTTCTTCACTAAGCGTCTCGCGGCCGACCGTCTCGCGGCTCGCCGACTTGTGACCGACCGTCTCGCGGCCGACCGTCTCGCGGCTCGCCGGCTTGTGACCGATCGGCCCGCTGGCCGGTCCGGAGTGGCTGGGCAGGCTGGCATCGCCGCGGCTCATCCGGGACGGCCACCAGTTCCACCGGCCGAGCAGGACGACGGTGGAAGGGACCAGGAGGGTGCGCACCAAGAAGGTGTCCATCAGGATGCCGACCGCAAGGCCGATGGCGATGTCGCGGAACTGGCTGCCGCCAGAACCGCTGCCCGCGACGATCCCGAACACGACAAAGGTTCCGGCAAGCACCAGTCCGGCGGACGTCACTGTTGTCCCGGTCAGGCTCAGCGCGCGGGCTACCGCGTCGCGGAGCGGAAGATTGCGCGCCTCCTCCCTGATCCGCGTCATCACCAGGATGTTGTAGTCCTCGCCGAGGGCCAGCAGGAAGATGAACATCAGGAACGGCATGAAAAAGACCAGCCCGCCGCTGCCGCCGATCTTGATGAACAGCAGCACTGACAGGCCGAGCGCCGCGAGGTAGGAGAGGCCGACCGAGGCGATCAGGTATAGCGGCGCGATCAGGCTGCGCAGCACGAGGGCCAGCAGCAGCCCGATTGCCAGGATCGCGATCGGGATCACGTGCTTCAGGTCGCTGTTGGAGATGCTGCTGATGTCGTACAGCGCTGGCGCTTGGCCGCCGACAGCGGAGTCCGTCGCGCCGATCGACTTCGCCACCGCCGTGGTCGTGGAGCGGATCGAGGGCACCGCGTTCAGCGCGGGCGTGCCGCCTGGGTCGCCGGCCTTCAGGCCGGTGGAGAACTGCACGGTCCGCCCATCAGGGCTTACGTAGTTGCCGGTGGCACGGTAGGCCTCGTACACCGGCAGCGGCACTGTGCCGCCTGGCGGCGGCACAGGCGGGAGCGCTTTGGCGGGGCCGAGACTGGCGTGCAGCGCAGTGTACTGGGCGGGCGCCAGTGGCGCGCCCACCGGATTCAGCGGCCCGGTTACCTGCGTGAACAGCCCGCTTCCCTTCAGCTTGCTTGTCGCTGCGGTGAGCGGGCCGGGGTCCTGCCAGACCGGCACATTAAAGCGGAAGATCACGCTCGTCGGGTTTGCCGACGCCTGCGGGAAATGCCGGGTGAGCAGCGCCTGGCCCGCGGCGGAGTCGCTGCCGCTAGGCGGCGCCGTGTTTCCGCCGAAGCCAGCCGGCGAATAACCGAAGACGGCGACCGCCAGGCCGCCAAACAGGATGACACCGGTCAGCAGCGTCGCCGCCGGGTGCCGCACGATGCGCCTGGCCACCTCGCCCCAGATGCCCGACTTGCCGCTCCCCTGAATGTTCCATGGCAGCAGCTTCGGCTTGCGGAAGAATCTCTTGAAGATCGCGCGCTTCATGGCCAGCACCGACAGCCGGATGGAGAGCAGGGCTGGCAGCAGGGTCAGCCCGGCGAGCAGGATAACGCCGATGGCGATCGCGAATGGGATGCCCAGGTTGGAGTAGAACGGGAAGCTGGCCAGCAGCAGCGTGAGCACCGCCGCGATCACCGTGGCCGCGGAGAACGTGATCGACTCGCCGACCCTGGTGATCGACTTGACGATCGCGTCCCTGGCTGGCGGCCTGGCGTGGCCGAGATCGCCGAGCAGGCTGCTGCCCAGCCCGCGGGCCCCCGGATAATAGGCGCCCTGCTCGCCATGGTTGGCTGCCCGGAGTTCCTCCCGCACGCGGAACACGAGGAAGAGCCCGTAGTCGGTGCCAGCGCCCAGCACCAGCACGATCAGCAGGAACTGGGCCAGCGGGGATACCTGGAGCCCGTGCTTGGCGGCCTCGGCCACCAGCGGGCCCGCGATGATCCCCGAGACGAACGCCGGAGCGAGCGTGGTCAGCGCCAGGCTCAATGAGCGGAAGATAAGCACCAGCAGCACGATGATGAGCAACGCGGCATAGTCCTGCACCTTGTTGCCAGTGTTGCCGGATGCTTTCTGCTGGTCGACGGAGACGGCGATGTCCCCGGCAAGGTGCACCTGCAATCCGGCCGACAGCCCCGCCTGCCCGATCTTGGCACGCAGTGAATTCACCAGATTGGTCTGCTCGCTCTGGTTGCCGCCGCTGGCCTGCGCGAGTACCAGCAGCTGCTCCGCCTGCCCGTCAGCCGACCTGCCGAGGTCCTGGACGCGCCGGACGCCGGACACCCTGGCCAGGTCACCCTGGAGCGCGGACAGCTCGCTCGCGTCAGTGGCCGTCAGCGCGGCTCCTGGCCGGGCCGCGATGACCGGGATCCCGAACAAGTTGGCGGTGCCGAACGGCGCGGCGAGCGTCGCCGCGTGCGAACTGGGCGCACTGGCCGGGAGGAACTTGGAGTTGTTGTTCTGCGTGACGCTCGACAGCGCCGGCAATTGCGAGACCGCGGCGAAAGCGGCGGCGATCCACAGCAGGACCACCAGCCACCGGAACCGCACGGCATAGCGCCCGATCGCCCCGAAAATCGCGTCAATGTGCATGCCGAACCAGACTCCGTGGGTTCCTTGGTGATGTCATCGCTCAGGACAGTGCCCAGCCAAGCGTATCGGCCCCGGTGAGCCAGGCGACCAGATTAAGCCGGGTGGCCGTTGGCCAGCGCGTCTACCGTGGCCGTGAGCTTGACGAGCGCGGGCAGGGCCGCGTCCAGGGCGGCTGCGCTCTCTGGCGCCAGCGCGGCGGTCGCTGCCTGCAGGATCCGCTCGTTAATCTCCTGCCAGGTCTTGACGGCTTCCTGGCCGTTCGGCGTCAGGAGCAGCGATGCGGTGCGGCGGTCATCGCCTCCGCCTGTGCGGGTGATGAGCCCGGCCCGGCGCAGGCCATTCACGAGAGTGGCGACCGAGCTCGGCGCCAGCCGGAGCAGCCTGGCGAGCTGGCCCGGCCGCGCGCCCGGGTTGATCGGTGAGGGCCGACAGCATTTCCAGCTGCGCGACCGACAGGCCGCCGGGCAGCTCGCCATCGCGGCCGGCCGCCCCGCAACGCGGCGATGACATCAGCAAGTTCGGGCTGGTCCGGACCCGCAGCAGCCTGGTCGGGACCAGATAGCGGAAGCGGGCACGAGTATCAGCATGCCGAGCGCGAGCGAGCAGAGCAAGGCACCCGCGGCGCCGCGCTGCCGATTGGTCAGCCCAGGCGGAAGTACGGTCTCGGCGGCGACGGCGGCGCCGCCGAACCCGGCCGGCAGAGCGGTGAGCTGGAGTCCGATCCTGACTGCGCTGCCAGGCAGTACCTGCGGCATCAGCACCAGGGGCCCGAACAGCGTCAGGTACCCGAAGAACGCGCCGGACAGGGCCAGCCCGACCCGGCCAGAGCGCAGCAGCGCGGCCGGGATAAGCGGGAACCTCGCTCGAAGCTCGCGCATCGTGAATAGGCAGCCGGCCAGCACGGCAGTGCCCGCTAGTGCCGGTGCCGCCCAGGCCGGCACCACGAGTCCGCCCGCAGCCGCCCGAGGCCGAGGCCGGTCGCCTGGGCTGCCGCTTGCATGCTCAGAGCGAGTCGCATCCTGGCTGGCGGGACGCTCGTGGTCACCAGCGCCACGCTGTTGGCCTGCAGCATCGCGGCGCGCCGGCCTGAACCAGCCGGGGGGCCACTAGAACCGCTAGCGATGGCGCCAGCCCGCAAGCCGCGGATCCGATGGTGAAGACGATGAACCCTTCTGCCCTTCCGGAGGGAGTCCGGGTGGATCAGGACGGGCCGGGACTGAACACGATCTCGTGCTGTGCGATGAGCCACCGATCGTCGGCCGCAACGAAGTCGTCGATATACCGGCCCGTCTGCAGCGAACCGTCCCGGCCGATGAAAGCGAAGTCGCTGGCGGCGCTGGCGTGCTGACCGTCAACAAGGCGGGCGATCACATTGCCGACCAGGTGCTTGCCGCGAGCCTCCGGGGTCATCACCTTGGCCAGTAGGGCCGTGACGTCCGCCCTGCCTTCCCGGGTCCTGCCGAACGCGATCAGCCGCGCGTCCGGCGCGAAGCAGCCTGCGAGAGCGGTGAAGTCACCGTCATCGATCGTCTGGCAGTACTCCGCCAGCGTCCGCCTGATCCCCGCCTCGGCGATCAGCCGGGCCAGTGCCTCCTGGGCCATATCTCTCTCCTCGCGGCCGAAGATGGAGCGGCCGAAGATGGAAGCGGGCCAGTGCCCGCGCCTGGTACGGCGATTATCCGCGTTCCAGGCGCCGAGCCGGGCGCGGGTGAATACTGTGCGGACCAGTGCTGCCAACAGGGCAGTTACCGGGCGGCAGATCCCGGTGGGCACCAGGTCGATGCGGGACATGCCGGGCGCGGTGCTGGCCAGGAGGGGGTCCCAGCCGTCAGACTCGTGACGGGGGTGGTCCGGGTTCCGCCCCCTGCGCGGCCCGGGCAGCGCGGAAGGGACGCCGATGCAGGAGCTGCGCCTCGTCGCGGTCAGCGAGGACGGGAGCTACGCCATTCTCGCGGTGCCAGGGCGGGGCGGCCGTTTTTCGTTGCCCATAGACGACCGGCTGAGGACAGTTGCCCGCGGCCAGTTCTCCCGGCTCGCCCAGTACGAGATCGAAGTGGAGAATCCCTTGCGACCAAAGGAGATCCAGGACCGGATCCGCGCCGGCGAGACCGCCGATGAGATCGCAGACCTGGCGGGCATCCCGATTGATCGGGTGCGTCGCTTCGAAGGCCCGGTGCTTGCCGAGCGCGAGTACCGGGCACAGGATGCGCAGCGCGCGACGGTCCGCAGCCCTGGTGACTCGGGACCGGGGCCGCGGCTAGGCGAGATTGTCGCCGAGCGGCTCGCCCAGGCCGGAGCAAGCGCCGAGGATGCGCGCTGGGACTCAAGGAAGCGATCGGACGGCAACTGGCAGGTCCAGCTCATGTTCACGGCTGGCGGCCGCCCTCAGCTCGCCGAGTGGATCTTCGATCCGCAGCGCAGGCACGTCACGCCCGACGATGACCAGGCGGCGCGGCTCTGCCTGGCCGAGGCCGAGCTTGCGGCGCTCCGGCTCGGGCCGCGCTCCCCGGCGACTGCCACGGTGACGCCCATAGCGCGCCGGCTTGGCGGGCCGGGCACAAATTATCAAGAGCCACGTGCCGAGCCGGAGCGCCGGTCCGCACGGCCTGCCGCCCCAGCGGGTGCCGACGCATCGGCCGATGCGGCACCTGGTGCACCTGATGGCCCGGGTGCACCGGGTGTCCCTGCGGCGCAGCACGGGGACGGCAAGCGCGAGGCATCCCGCCGGGATGGCGCGGCTGAGGCGCAGGACCAGGCAGCCCAGGCGCGCGAGCGCCCGGCCAAGAAGGCCGCCAGCGGAAGATCCAGGCGGGCATCGGTCCCGTCCTGGGACGAGATCATGTTCGGCAACTCAAGGAACCCTGACTGAGCGGTGTGGGATCGCGGGCCGAAACGGTTAAGTCGATGGGCAAGGGGACCGGGCTTGGGCCGGTGTGAACGGACGACCGGCCGGGCCGCCCGGCGTACGGCCGTCGTCGTCGCTACCGCCTCGCTGCTGAGTGGCTGCGGCCTGGTGGGCGAGTCGAAACCGCTGCGAGACGCGCCCTCGGTGATGACCGTCACCAGCCCGCTGCTCAGCGAAGGCGTGATCCCCGGCCAGTTCACCTGCCACGGCGTCGGCGAGAGCCCGCCCGTCTACTGGTCGGGCGCGCCCTCGGGCACCCGGTCCTTCGCGCTGGTCGTCGATGACTCCGCCACGCCCATCACGCCGTATGTCTACTGGATCGTATTCAACATCAGCCCGGGTACCGACATCCAGCTCGGAATGATCCCGCCGGGGGCGCGGGAGGCGCAAAACAGCGCGGGCACCGCGAGGTACAAGCCGCCGTGCCCGGCGCACAGCCACGTGTACCGGTTCACGGTCTACGCGCTCGGCTCGTCCCTCCCGCTCCCCAACGGGGCCGGCCTGCAAGCCGCCTGGACCGCGATCGCCAATGATGCAATCGCACGGGGTCAGCTGACCGCAACGGTCCGGCGGAAGTAACCACAGGCAGGCCGCATTTATGGGACGGCAGCCCGCGACACAGCCGGGTAAACTTCTCGAATCGCGTGACAAGGGAGATAGCGGTCCGCCAGAATCGCTGTTCAGGCGATCTGCCTCGTATTGATCAGGGTGCCTGCGCTACTGAGTAAGGTCCGCGTCGATGGCCGCGTGTGCCTCGCTTGCACCGCACTGTGAGGCCATGCCGTGTTGGATGGTGCGATGACTAAGCTCTTGATTGCCTTCGCTGTTGTCGTGGTTGTCCTGGTCCTGGCCTTTTTTGTCGTCCGGAACAGGCGAACGCGGGACGCGGGGGACTTCGAGGACGAACGGGAAGACCGGGGGGGCAGGGGCGGGCGCAACTGGGGCGATTCCGACCGGGCGGAGCGGCCTGGCCGTCATCCGGGCCACGGCGGCCGTGCTGGCCTGAGCCAGGCGGGCGAACCCCGTCGGCCGGCCCGCAGCGGCGGC
>OBLU010001406.1_pt1 | contig 22488 bp, 16 predicted proteins | sample 1518681 | NCBI WGS metagenome assembly OBLU01 (sample SAMEA3539304, study PRJEB22396) | soil metagenome | biome: tundra; feature: field; material: soil | place: USA | collected 2010-05 | depth 0.15 m
TGGGCGGGGTCCCCAACGACAGGTCTTCGTCGTTGGGGTGGTTGGGCGGCAAGGTGGCTGACAACGTCGAGACGCTCGACATTGTGCTGTATGACGGCACGCGGATGACGGTCGGCCGCACCAGTCCAGAAAAGCTCCGGACCTTGATGAGCAGCGCCGGCCGGGTGGGCGAAATCTATACGGGTCTCGCACGGATTCGCGACCGCTATGCCGGACTTGTCCGGGAGAAATTCCCGCGCATCCCCCGCCGCGTCTCCGGCTACAACCTCGATGAGCTGCTCGATGAGAACGGCTTCCACGTAGCCCGCGCACTGGTCGGCTCGGAAGGCACTTGCGCCAACGTCGTTTCTGCCACGCTCAACCTAACGGCCAGTCCGCCCTTCCGCGTACTGACGGTCCTGGGATTTGAAGACGGCTTTCTTGCCGCCGACGCCGTTCCCGCCACCCTTGAACACAAACCCATTGGACTGGAGGGCTTTGACCAACTGCTCGTGGATTTCATGCGGCGCAAAGGCCTTGCCCATAAGAATCTCGACCAACTCCCTCCCGGCGCGGGTTTCCTGCTGGTCGAAATGGGAGCCTGGTCGGCCGAAGAGGCGCAGGCCAAGGCCGCGACAGTTGCGCGCGCTTCGCAAGCCTGGCTCAATCCGCCCAGCGCCCACATTTGCACCCCCGCCGAAGCGGCATCCGTCTGGTATGTTCGCGAGTCCGCGCTAGGCGCCACGGTCTTCGTCCCGGGCGAGGCCGACCGCTGGGAAGGATGGGAAGATGCGGCCGTGCCTCCCGCACAGCTCGGAGCCTATTTGCGCCGGATATCCTCTCTCATGGCCGAGTACGGCTATCGCAGCCCGCTTTATGGGCACTACGGCCAAGGCTGCGTCCACATGCGCATCAACTTCGACTTTCGCTCCGAACCGGGGCTGCGCAAATTCCGCGAGTTCATCGACCGCGCCGCGGACGTGGTCCTGAGCTTCGGTGGGTCGCTATCGGGCGAACATGGCGATGGACAGGCCCGCGCCGCGCTGCTGCCCAAGATGTTTGGACCCGAGCTGATGCAAGCCTTCCGCGAGTTCAAGGCGCTGTGGGATCCCGACAATCGCATGAATCCCGGCAAGCTGGTCGATGCGGTTCGAGTGTACGATCCCGTGGAGAATCTTCGCCACGTACCCATTTCGACGACCTCCGCTCACCAGACCAACCCGGAGCGCGCAGCGCGGGTTCTCGAAACGCACTTTGCGTTCGCAGCCGATGACGGATCGATGGAGCGCGCAACGGAGCGCTGTGTTGGCGTGGGTGCATGCCGCAAAGCGGACAGCGGTGTCATGTGTCCGAGCTACCGTGCGACGGGCCAGGAGCAGCACTCCACGCGGGGCCGCGCACGCCTGCTTTGGGAGATGCTTGCCGGCGACCTGCGCAAGGAGGGCTTCCAAAGCGAGTCGGTCCACGAAGCACTTGAGCTCTGCCTGAGCTGCAAGGCCTGCAAGACAGAGTGCCCGGTTCAGGTGGACATGGCAGCCTACAAGTCGGAGTTTCTGGCACAGCGCTACAAGGGCCGTGTGCACCCGCTCCACCACTACATTTTTGGATTCGCCGACAAACTCGCTCGCTGGGGTTCGGTGGCCCCCGCGCTGACCAACGCCCTGCTTACCGGCCCGGTCACCAGCCCCCTGGTCAAGCGCATCGCTGGTGTCGCGCAACAACGCGAGCTCCCCCGCCTGGCAACTAATAGCTATCAAACGACGCGAGCCGCTGGTGTGCCAGATGGTCAAAGGCGCGCAGCGCCGCCAGCCGCACCGCAGGTGGCGCAGGTGGTGTTGTGGCCGGATACGTGGAACAACTACTACCACCCACAGACGCTTGCCGCTGCGGAGACCGTTCTGAATTTGGCGGGCTTTCGGGTTGAGACGCCCAAGGGTCACATATGCTGTGGCCGGCCGCTCTACGACTTCGGCTTACTCGGCCCGGCCCGCGCATATCTCGCCACGATTCTCGATCGCATGGCCCCACAGATTGAAGCCGGCTTGCCTTTCATCTTTCTGGAACCGAGTTGCGCCAGCGTCTTCAAGGACGAGTTGCTGGAGCTTTTCCCGAGAGACAAAAGGGCAAAGCTTCTAAGCCAACAAGTTTGGCTGCTGGCTGATTGGCTCGCCGTTAAGGCCACTGAATGGGTCCCCGACCTCACAGGCGCGCATATCCTGATCCACGGGCATTGTCACCATAAGGCCGTTTTTGGCGGGCCAGCCAGTGAAATCGCCCTGCTGCGCCGCGCCGGCGCCACTGTGGAAGCGATTCATGCCGGCTGCTGTGGCATGGCGGGCCCGTTTGGATTTGAAGCCGGGAAGTTCGAAGTCTCAAAGATTATCGCCAACGACCGGCTACTCCCGGCCGTCGAGGCTGCAGGTCCCATGACCATTCTCGTCGCGGACGGATTCAGCTGCCGCGAGCAGATCAGCCAGTTGGGTCACAAGGAAGCGCTTCATTTTGCCGAAGTGCTGGCACATAGCTGTGGCTGCGGCGGGTGACTGGCGACTATGCGATCCGCACGGCGTCGAACTCGGTGAAGTTGTCGAGATGGTTCTTGATGACCTCGTAGCACTCGCACGATGTATTCCGAAGTCCGGGCACATCGATAATGCGAATTTCACCACGGCTATATTCGATGAGTCCCTTCTGCTTCAGGACCTCGGCCGCAGTTGAAACTGTAGGGCGAGTGCCGCCGAGCATGTCGGCGAGGAACTCGTGCGACATTTTGAATCGGGTGCTGTGGGCCCGATCGGCGCAGATGAGCAGCCAGCGCGCGAGGCGCTGTTCGAAATTGTGTTTCGCATTGCATCCAGCCGACTGAATCGCCTGAACGAGCTGGGCCTGCACATAGCGCAGGCCCAGAGTTTGAAACTCGCCGCCAAGAGAGTATTCCTTTCGTGCACTCTCAACAGTGCAGGAATAGCCATGGCCGGCAATCTGGGTGTAGACACGATTCAGACTTTTTTTAGTCCCCATCAGGGCAGAGACGCCGATTACGGATTCATAACCGAACATCCCGACCTCGACCTGCGATCCGTCCTTGAAGGTCGTCGTCATCGAAGCCATGCCCTCTTCGACGAAATAGAGCCGCTCAATGGGACTCCCGGGGTATTCGATCTCGTGCATGAGTTCGAACTTCACTGGCTGCAGGCCAAGGCGGTCGATGATATCGCTGTCTAAACTCCTCAAAACGCTATTTTTGAATACGTTCCTTAACACGGCTCCCCCTCGCCGGCGACGTCCTTGCCAGTGTGTTGCTGCGATCTCGATTGATACAAAACGCCAGTTGTGTTCGGCATCGTACACACCGCCCTGTGAAGGACCGTTTATGCTCGTCGCGTGGCCATCCCTCACTACCCGGGGGCCGATTGCACATTTCGCTCGAAAATGCCTGATCGGCGGCATCCCTCCGGAAAAGAGGAAACATACATGTTGAAACGGCGTAGACAGCCCCTCGTCTTTGTAGTCGACGACGAGCATGTGGTCGCTTCGAGCCTTGCCACTATCTTGCGCCATCTTGGCTTCGACGCAACGTCTTTTACTGACCCGCTTGCGGCATTGAAGGCCGCGCGTTCGCAGCATCCCGACCTGCTCATCACCGACGTCGTAATGCCGCAGCTTTCCGGGATCGAATTAGCCCTTCAAGTGGAAGCATCCTGTCCTGATTGCAAAGTCCTTCTATTTTCCGGACAAGCCTCTACGGCGGATTTGCTTGAGGCCGCTCGTGCCAACGGACATGATTTTGAGCTGGTCCTCAAGCCGGTCCATCCCAAAGACCTTTTGAGCAAGATTCAGCTGCTCACAGGGACGGTACCTCCATTGCCTTCCATCGAGGAACTCCTCGCCGGCCTCTAAACGGGATCCCACTTGTCCCTCAAAGTCTCTTCCCTGAGGATCGTGGAAGGCAAGGATTAATTCCTGGCGAGCTCCGACATCATGGCAGAGAGCCTTTGGGGAACTGTACCGGGGGACTGCAAGCCACAATCAGGTTCGGAAGCGAACCGGCTTACCTATTCAACTCCAATTCCGTTCTTCTCCGCAGCGCCATCCCGACAGCCTCGGTTCTGATATGCGCTACCATAAAAAGAAAAGACCGAGGCCGCGTATGTTCGTTGTCGTCTGGCAATTTGAAATTGCCGAGGAGAAGATTGTTGACTTTGAGGGCGCGTATGGGCCGGACGGCGCCTGGGCGCAGCTCTTTCGCTCCTCACCCGAATATCTGGGCACCGAGCTTTTGCGCGATGCCTACGTTTCCGGAGTCTATCTGACCATCGACCGCTGGGCGAGTGATGAGGCCTTCCGGTCGTTCCGCAAAAATCACGATTCCGAGTACGAGAAACTCGACCGGGCCTGCGATGCGCTCACCAGCCGCGAGACACGCATTGGCGCCTACCTGGTTTGACGGGTCTGCCCGTGCGGCGCTCCGCATTTCTGTCCGGGTTCCGAAGCGCAGCACTTCTTAAACCGACGGCTTCAGCCTGATAACTTACGAAACGCTAATTCTTCGCGGTTTTCTTAGCGCTAGATTGCGTCGATAGCCGCACATTGGCGTAGTAGCCCGCCGTGGTGCGAACCTTCACGTCCGGCTTGTCCACCTGCACCTGCAGCGCGTGGTACTCGTTGGGCCGGTCGCCCGGCGCACCTTCAAAGGTGAGTTCATAGCTCGTACTGGCATCACGAATTGCCGTGTTTAATTCGCCTTTAATATCTCTGCCGGCCACCAGCACCTGGCCTCCGGAATGCGCGGCAAATACCTGCAATGCCAAGTTGGGATATTCGGCATTCTTCGCGAGCGCTACGGGCTTCAAATAACCCTCGTAGTAAAACGGATCTGTCCTGCCCAGTTCAAACGGATTGAGAGCGTAGAGCGTGATGTTCGCTTCACGCAGTCCGTTCGTCATCTCCACAATGGTGTTGAAAACCCAGTTCCGCTGTACCAGGTCCTCCTGGTCCCCAGCTGCCGGAAGCATCGGCCATCCTGGACTGATCACCAGGATCAGCTTGTGCCCGGGCTCTGTGGCCTCAAAGGCAGCCAGTTGACCAAGCTGGCTTAGCGACATCTCCAGCATGTCCGCAAGCCCGTAGATGCCTGCGTTTCTGTTAATCAGGCGCAGGTCGGTTTGATACTTGTTGAAATCGGCCAGCAGGGCGTTGCCGTCCGTCGTCGAGCCCTTCTGCAGCTTCAGGCCGCTTTCGCTCAGCATCCCCAGCGTCGTGGGGTACCTCAATACGCCACTGTCTTCTTTGAGAAACTCATTTAGCTGTTCGCGCTGCCATGCCACTGCGCCGAATCCGGTGTTGATGTTGTCGACCACAATCACCACATGCACCGGGCCTGCACTCGAAGAGTTCCCTTCGACAGCCTGAAACCCGAGCAGCTTTTGCGGCTCCTTGTTGTCGAGCAAGGTAAAGTCGCTTGCCTGCAGTCCGCGTACCGGATGTCCCAGCTTGTCGACGACCACCACGTTGATCGATTTGCGGCCGTGCACGTCTGGCTGTCCCGCGGTTGCATCGGGGTTCGTTGGACCTTCTCCCGCAGGCGCTGCGCTCTGTGCGCGCGCACCAGGGATATTCACAACATCGGCCAGCAGCCACAGAATCGCCGCAAAGACGACAAGAGACATCTGGTTTCTGCGGTAAGAGCGGTCCATCCGGGTTCCTCTCATATACCGATCCCTCCCATCATTGAGACTGTTCGCGGCGCGGCAACGGTGCAAAATTCCTGAAGGTGACCTTCGCGACCATCCCAATTAAATTCTCTTTTTCTTCGCTTTTTTCGCTGTCATTGTCTCTCCCATCCTGCTACAATCCCCTCGAATCCAATTCAAGCCGCCGCGTGATTTCTGTCTCTCAAATTTAGGGCCGCGCGAGGCGAACCATTAGAGGAGCCTCATTTATGGCCATCATTGATGACCGCGCAAAAGCTGTAGAACTTGCCCTTTCTCAGATCGAAAAGCAATTTGGCAAGGGATCGATCGTTCGCCTCGGGTCCAAAGAGGCATTGCTGCCCATCGCGGTCATTTCGACGGGGTCCATCAGCTTTGACGCGGCCTTGGGCGTGGGTGGTATTCCCCGCGGCCGGGTGACGGAGGTCTATGGGCCGGAGTCGTCCGGTAAGACGACAATTACCCTGCAGATTATTGCTGAAGCGCAGCGGATGGGCGGCTTGGCAGCCTTTGTGGACGCTGAACATGCGCTGGACCCCAGCTACGCCAAGAAGCTCGGCGTCGATGTCGACAACCTACTGGTTTCTCAGCCAGATAGCGGCGAACAGGCTCTCGAAATCACCGAGGCGCTGGTCCGGTCCGGTGCCATCGACGTGCTGGTGGTGGATTCGGTCGCAGCTTTGGTTCCCAAGGCCGAACTGGACGGCGAAATGGGCGAGTCCCACATGGGCTTGCAGGCACGGCTCATGTCGCAAGCCTTGCGCAAGCTCACCGGAACCGTCTCCAAATCGCGCACAGCCCTCATCTTCATCAACCAGATCCGCGAAAAGATCGGCGTCATGTTCGGCAACCCTGAAACGACCACGGGCGGCCGGGCGCTGAAGTTCTATTCCTCGGTGCGCGTGGACATTCGCCGCATCGCCGCCATCAAGGAAGGCGACGCGGTGACCGGCAATCGGACCAAGGTCAAGATTGTGAAGAACAAGGTGGCCGCGCCCTTCCGCGAGGCGGAGTTCGACATTCTCTACGGCGAGGGCATCAGCCGCGAAGGCGACGTGCTCGACCTGGCGGTGGCCAACAACATCGTGGAGAAGTCGGGCGCATGGTACAGCTACTCCGGCGAACGCATCGGCCAGGGCCGCGAGAACACCCGCACTTTCCTCAAAGACAACAAGGACATCTTCGCCAAAATGGATGCCGAGGTGCGCAAGAAGCTGAACATCGGCGGCGTCGCAAAAGCCGAGGTTCCCGAAGTCCCGATCACAGGCCCCGCGGAGGCCAAGGAAGCCGTGCGGGGACGCAGAGGGTAAAGCCCACGGGGCAGCATTTTTGCGGATCCGGGCAAGAGAGACTTAATCGGACAAACTGCCCACATATGCTGCCCGAAGAACCCTCGATGAGTGACCATCTGCTCTAGAATTAGAAATCGAATGGAGACCATCGGGCGAGCGGCGTTACCGAATCCCTCGCGGTTGATCCACAACTGGTTCGCGCTCCTGTGTGTATGCGTATTGCCGGTTTCCGCCCAAAGCCCCTCCACTTCCGTCACGCCTTCAGCTTCCACCTCCAACAGCCTACCGGCCGGCGCTCACGCGGTTATCACGCTCGACGGCGCATGGCGTTTCCACACTGGAGACGATCCGCAATGGGCGAATCCCGAATTCAACGACTCTGACTGGCCAACCGTAACAGTTGGGGAGTCGCTCACCACGCAGGGAATTGACACGTATTCCGGCTTTGCCTGGTATCGCATGCGGCTGCAGCCGCAAGTCGTTTCCCAGTTGGGCGGGATGCCTGGAAGCCAGCCACCGGCTCTGCTTGTGACCGGCGATTCGGTCGGACAAATTGCGGTCTACCTGGATGGCGTCGAGTCCGGCCACACGCGAGGTATGGCAGATCAATTGGCTGAGTATCAATCGCCGCCGCTCGTCGTTCCGGTTTCCGGATCGGGACCCATCGAGATTGCCATCCGCACCTGGGCAGGACCCACCGTGACCATCAATCGTGGCCTGATCGGAAAGGTAGAACTCGGCCCGCGCGACGAAATTGCCGACAGGCTCACAATGGCGGTCGGTCGTCAATGGAATGAGCACGCGATCGCCGCAATGATCGTGACATTCCTCTTTCTCTGCGTCGCGATACTGGGAGCGGCTCTCTATGTTAACCAGCGAAACCATTCTGAATATCTCTGGCTGACGTTGCTTTGCCTCACAGTGGCGGCGGGCGGTGCGGCTGACGCTGCTTTCGGATTAGCGGCGATGCCGCTGTCGATCTACCGCGTATTCACGCTGTTTATTGGCCGCATCTTCATGGCAGTCACGCTGGAGTTCATACTACGTTTCACGGCGAGTCCATCACGCCGGTTCGTCCGTATCGTTCAAGCATCGGTGCTGCTGCTGCCGTTCGTGTATTTCGTTCATCTCGAATTTGTCTACGAAGTTCTCTCGGTTGCCGCTGAAGTCACTTTCTGCCTCCTGGTTTGCGTCTTCCTCTTCCATGCCTGGCGGCGCGGCCGCCGCGAGGCTGGCGTGATGCTCCTGCCCTTTTTCCTTGCAGCAACGGCCGATTCCGCCGACACCATTCTCGATTTCGCCGCTAACAGGCATTGGATTCCGGAACAATTCGCCTCTCACCGCTTCCATCTCGGCCCGATTGAGTACGGCACAGGCACGGTTTCCTACCTGATCTTTCTCGGGAGTCTCATTGCTGTCATTCTTTACCGGTTTGTTCGCGTCAGCGAGGAAGAACAGCGTTCCGCGGCTGAGATTGCAGCGGCGCGCAGCGTCCAGGCCCTTCTGATTCCCACGCACCTTCCGTCGAACCGGAACTTCATGTTGGAAAGTGCCTATCTACCCGTCAATGGCGTCGGGGGGGATTTCTTTCAGGTCCTTCCTCTGAAGGACGATTCATTGCTGATCGTCGTCGGGGACGTGAGCGGCAAGGGTCTGCAGGCCGCGATGAACTCAAGCACCTTGGTGGGCGCGCTGCGCAACGAGCTTTCGCACGACCCTGACACCGTCCTTGAGCATCTCAATCGCGTCCTCATTGGAGCAGTCCCAAACACGAGCGCGGTGCCCGACCTGGATTGTGCCCCGTGCTTCGCGACATGCCTTTGTGCACGGATCTATCCAGACGGCACCGCAATCATTGCGAACGCCGGCCACCTTGGTCCGTATCGAGACGGCCGCGAAGTGGAGCTCACTCCAAGCCTGCCTTTGGGAGTGATTGCGGACGCCCACTACGAGCAGACGACTTTCCAACTTAACCGCGGTGACAGGCTTGTTTTCATCTCCGACGGGGTGGTTGAGGCGACGAATGCGCACGGGGAGCTGTTCGGCTTCGAGCGCACCCAACAGGTGAGCCACGAATCGGCACGCTACATCGCGCAGACAGCGCAGCATTTCGGCCAGACCGACGATATCACCGTGGTGTCGCTGTACGTTGCTTCCCGCGCGGCTCAGCGCAACAGCGAGGAATTCGTCCACTCGGGCTGAGCCCTTCCGCCATTGAAATGGGACGTTCCCGGCCGCCGCATCGACGAGATACCGTAGAATCCTTTTTGAGTCCTCACAATGAGCGTGAAAGCCCTCTATCCCGGCACGTTTGACCCGCCGACCAACGGCCATATCGACCTGATTCAGCGCGGCGCCCGGCTTTTTGAGCACCTCACGGTCGCCATACTCATCAATCCAGTTAAAAATCCGCTTTTTACCGTCGAGGAGCGGGTGGAGATGCTGCGGGAATCGACCGGCGCGCTGGGAAATGTCTCCGTAGCCACTTTTGACGGCATGATGGTGGAGTTTGCCCGACGTCTGGGCGCCACGGCAGTTTTGCGCGGGATCCGCGCCATCTCCGACTACGAACACGAGTTTCAGATGGCGTTGATGAACCGGCGCCTGGCTCCGGAGATCGAGACGGTTTTCCTGCAGCCGGCAGGGCGCTATTCGTTTATCAGCTCGCGCATGTTGAAGGAGGTCTTCAGCTTTGGAGGCGATGTGAGCGGCCTGGTGCCGCCCAATGTTTTGAAGCGCCTGCGTGGGCGGATCAGCGGGAACTGATTTCCTCAGCCCGTGCTGGTTCCGCTGCGGCCCAAAATCTGTAAAGATAGAAGCACCATGACAGTTTCCGCTCCTGCAAAAATTTTTGCCGACCGAATCGGCCGCATCGAAGTCTCCGCCACCATGGCCGTAGCCGCTGAGGCTGCGAAACTGCGCGCCCAGGGCGCCAACCTGGTGGATTTCGGGGCCGGGGAGCCCCACTTCCCCACCCCGCGCCACATCAAGGACGCGGCCATCGCCGCCATTGAGGCCAACTTCACCCGCTACACAGTCGTGCCCGGCATTCCTGACGTGCGCAAGGCCATCGTCGAGCGCCATGCCTGCGACTTCGGCTCGGACTACGCGCTGGACGAAGCCATTTTCACCACGGGCGGCAAGCTTGCGCTCTTCAATACCATCCAGGTCTTGGTGGACCATGGCGACGAGGTCATCCTGCCTGTTCCTTACTGGGTCAGCTTCAAAGACATCATCCAGTACGCCGGGGGCAAGGTTGTCTTTCTTGAGACCAGCGAGGCGGAAAGCTTCCGCATCACCGCCGACGCGATTGAGAAGGCGATCACGCCGCGCACCAAGGCCATCATTCTCAACTCGCCGTCGAATCCGGCCGGGTCGGTGGTCACAGCCGAGGATCTCGAACGCATCGTTCATTTGGCCCATGAGCGCGGAATCTACCTGCTGCTCGATGAGTGCTATGTGTACTTGAACTACGCCGGTAAGCCAGTTTCCGGTGGGTCGTTCACCTGGGCCAAGGAACACCTGGTCATTCTCGGATCGCTCTCCAAGACCTACTCCATGACAGGCTGGCGCGCCGGTTATGCGCTGGCAGCCAAGCCGTTGGTGGCCAACCTCAGCAAGCTTCAGTCGCAATCAACGTCGAACGCGACGAGTTTTGTGCAAAAGGCTGCCATTGCCGCGCTTGCAGGACCGCAGGACTGCGTAGCGGAGTTCCGCGCCGAGTTTATTGACCTGCGCGACTATATGCTGGCCAAACTCGCCCAGATTCCGGGCGTCACCTGCACGAAACCTGAGGGCGCTTTCTACGTCTACCCCAATATTGGGGCGTATTTGGGCAAAGGGGGAATCCGTACAGCCACCGAGATGGCCACGCGGCTGCTCCACGAGGCCCACGTGGTCACTGTGCCCGGAGAAGCATTTGGCACCGCGGAGCACGTTCGCATTTCGTACCCGGTGACGAAGCAGAACATCGACGAGGGGACGCGCCGTATGGGCGAGTTCCTGGCAAAGCTGGTCTAAGCAGACTGACATTCGAATGAACTTCAAGCCGCTCGAATCCAAGTGGCGCGACAGCTTGGAGGGGAGTGGCTTTGACGGCCGCCCGTTCGCGAGAATTCTCGCGGGACTGGGCAAACCCGCCTTCATTCGAGTAGGATGGGTTTTCCATGCCGAGCACGATTGATTTTCGACCCGTGATCCTTGCCGGTGGCAGCGGCACCCGTTTCTGGCCCCGATCTCGCCGCGCCCACGCCAAGCAGGTGCTGGCGCTGGACGGCGAACGCTCCATGATCCAGCAGACAGTAGAGCGCCTGAAGCCCTTGGCTACCGCTGCAAAGACCTGGGTGATCACCAACGAATACCTTTCCGAGGAGATAGCCGAGCAGTTGGCGGGCGTCCCTTCAGATCAGATCATCGAAGAGCCAGTGGCGCGCAACACCGCCCCCGCCTGCGGTCTTGCCGCTTTCCTGATCGAACGGCAGAACCCGGATGCGGTGCTTGGAGTTTTCCCCTCAGATCACATCATTGCGGACGAACCGCGCTTTTTGAAGGCGCTGCATAAAGCCATCAAAGTGGCGGCGGCCGGCGAAAACATCGTGGTACTGGGGATTGAGCCGACTCGGCCCGAAACAGGATACGGCTACATTGAAACCGGAGATTATACCGAGGACGATACCGCCCTTCACGTGAGACGCTTTATCGAGAAACCCAATCTGAATCGGGCCGAGGAGTTTGTGGCCGAGGGTAATTATTTCTGGAACTCAGGCATGTTCTTGTGGTCGGCGCGCACGCTTGCGAATGCTGTGCGCGAACATCTACCGGAGACGGCTCCGCTGCTGGAAGGAATCGCAGCCGCCTACGGGACCCCCCGGTTCGAAGAGCAATTTCGAGCTCTCTATCCCCAGTGTGAAAACATTTCCGTCGATTATGCCGTTCTGGAGCCGCGCTCTGCCAAAGGAGAACACCTCTCCCAGCTCTATTGCCTGCCGGCGGAGTTCAGTTGGAACGACCTCGGCTCCTGGTCCTCGCTTTACGAGTACCAGCTTGAGTCGCGCTTGCGTGGCGATGGGGACGGCAATGTGGCTGAGTCCGAAGGACACATCACGATTGAAGCGGGCAACAACTATATTTACAGCCCGAAGAAGTTTGTCGCTCTGGTCGGCGTCGAGAACCTGGTGATTGTCGACACCGAGGACGCGCTGCTGATTGCCCACCGTGACCACTCCCAGGATGTCGGCAAGATCGTCAAGGAACTGGGCCTTTCCGGCCGCGACGAATTGATCTGAACGTTTTGCGGCTGTGTGCCGGAAATGGCTCAAACGACCGTGCCCGTCCTTTTGCCTCCCATCTCCGAGGAAAGAATGCGCGGGGAACCAAGAACTGCTGGAGAGGCTGTGGTCAGCCGAAGACACCTGATTGAGAACGGAATGCTGATGGCTGCGGGACTTGCGGCGAGGTCTGTGCTCTTCGCCGCGGCGCCGGGTATGAGTGACCTTTCCGGCGCAGATGACCCCCTAAAGACATGGACAATTGGCAATGACAGGATCAAACGAACAGTTGCTTTCCATCCTGAAACCGGGCTGTTGACTGAGCAATTGACCGACCTGTCGACCCACGCGGACTTCATTCTGCCCGGAAAGATCAACATGGGCATGGCCCAGGAATTCTCCTTTCTGTGCAACGGCCACCAGTGCGAAGGCACCAATTCGGAATTCGAATTCGTCAATTCGAACGAGTCGGCTCTTCCGCACGGAAAATCGCTGACCGTTCGTCTGCGCCATAAGAACCTCGCGCTGGACGTGTCCGTGATCTACATCGTGTATGACGGACATTCGGCGGTCCGCAAGCACCTGGTACTGCGGAATACGGGTACGGAGATTCTTCGTTTTTCGCATCTCCGCATCGAGGCGCTGGGAGTTTCGCTGGGGCCAGAGAATGAGACCACACTGCTGACGCAGTACGGCACGATTCCCCGCGAAATCTTCTACACCGGACGCTCTGAAGATGCGGGACTGCTGGTGGCCAATGGTCGAACCGGTATCGGTGTGGCTATCCTCAGCGAAGTTCCCGGATACATGAAACGCACAGAGATCAGTGGTTGGGATGATCCGGAGCGCGTGCGCATCGGGGTCCTCTACGATACGGACCTGATGCCCTTTGAACGCGCAATTGCGGGCGGCGAAGAATTCAAAACAGCCGCTGTGTCGCTCGTGACTTTTCGCAATGGAGATGGTTTCCAGGATCCGCACTGGCTGCTACCGTCCTATACAGCGCAGGTCCTGACGCGGCGGATCGACACCCAAGGGCCGCCGTGGATCTACAACACGTGGGAGCCGTTCCAGCGAGGAATCAACCGCGATATAACGCTTGCCTTGATCGATGCGGCAGGCGCCATGGGAATGGACATCTTCACCATTGACGATGGGTGGCAACAGGAATACGGCGAAAACAATGTCAACCTCGAATCGTTTCCGGGTGGATTGAAACCTATTCAGGATGCCGTCGAATCAAGGGCCATGCGACTTGGCCTGTGGATTCCAATTGCGGCGATTGGAACATCGACGGCAGACTATCGCAATCATCCTGAATGGGCAGCGATGGACCAGCAAGGGAAGCCGAAAACCACAAACACTGCCGCGGGATCAAAGGTGGTGATGTGCCTGGCGTCTGGGTATCGCGATGCTGCGGCCGCTCGCATCATCGATGCCATCGAACGATTTCACCTGGCCTATGTCAAGCTCGACTTGACGACCATCTTTAACGCGTACGGTGAGGCGCCCGGCTGCTGGGCAAAAGGCCACGATCACGAGAACTGGTCTCAATCGCTGAACATGATCTATGAAGGCATTGCGTATGTGACGGGCAAGGTTTACCAGAAACATCCAGATGTGCTTCTCGATCTGACTTTCGAGCTGTGGGGCCAGAAACACGTCATTGACGCAGGCCTGCTTGCCGCCGGCGATCTCGATTGGATGAGCAATGTGGACGACACGCAGCCGGATTCCGCAGGCCCTCTGCAGGCTCGGCAATTGCTCTATCAACGCGCGGCATCCATCCCTGTCGAGTGCATGCTGATTGGTAATATCCACGCGGAGCTGCCGACGATTCAGGAGAGTTTCGCCACCGCGATTGGCTCAGCGCCACTATTGCTGGGCGACCTGCGCAAACTCAGTGGCGCCGATCGTCAGTGGTATCGCGACAAAATCGGCTGGTTCAAGAAGCTGAGAGGGAATACAAGAATCAGCGAAAGCTTTTTCCCGCTTGGCAGTTGGCTGCAACCCACCCCGTCTGCGTGGGACGGCTTTGCGCGACTGGCGCACAACGGCGATGGCGTGATTGCGGTATTCCGCAACAAGTCGCATGCCGCAGCCGCTACCGTGCAGTTGCCGTTGATTCCTGCAGGACGATACCGGTTGCACTCGGTCATCACAGGTAAGGAAGTCGGTGTCTTTGATAGCTCCGCCTGGGCACGCGGTGTATCAATACAGTTTTCGGATGCGGACACGGTAGAAGTACTCGAAGTGACGGCGATCAAAGATTGAATTCCAATCTCTTATCAGGGAAACTGTGCGGAAGGGCATTCCGGAATGGTCCGGTAGGGCTGTATCAGAACCGCCGCTGCGGATAAGTCAACCAACCCTCTCAAATCCATTACCCTAATTCTGAAGGAGATTATTGAACCCAGCCATGCCTCATCCTGTAATCAAGTTTGGCACTGACGGATGGCGCGGCATAATTGCCGATGACTTTACGTTCGCCAATGTGCGGGTAGCCGCCGAAGCGATTGCCGCTTACGTCCATACCAAGGAAGACCCCGCCAAGGGGCTGTGCATCGGCTACGACACGCGCTTCGAGTCGGAAGCTTTTGCGCGCGCCTGTGCCGAGGTCGTCGCCGCAACAGGCATTCCGGTTCTGCTGGCCAACGACATTACGCCAACGCCGGCGCTGAGCTTCGGCGTGCGTGAGCGCGGCGCCGCTGGCGGCATTATGATTACCTCCTCGCACAATCCGGCGCAGTGGAACGGCGTGAAGTACAAGGCGTGGTACGGCGGCTCGGGCAAGCCCTCCATCATGGCTGAAATCGAATCCCATCTTGGCGAGTCCGTCGCCCGATCCGCACAACCCGGGTCCATCACCGAAGTCGATTTTCTGCCTACGTATCTCAGGGCGATCGAAAGCTTCGCCGATCTGGACCTGATCGCCAAATCGGGCATGAAGTTTTGCGTCGACTCGATGTATGGCGCCGGCCGCACCATTCTCTCCGACATCTTCACGCGCATCGGCGTTGATCATGTGCAAATTCGCGGCGATGTGAACCCGCTCTTTCCCGGCATCAACCCCGAGCCCATCGAGCCGCATATTCGCGCGCTGGGTGAAGCGGTCGTCGCCAATCACTGCGACGCCGGTCTTTGCACGGATGGCGACGCGGACCGCATCGGCGCCACGGATGAAAATGGCGTGTTCGTCGATCCGCACAAGATTTTTTCCGTGCTGCTCAGTTGGGTGCTGCGGCGCAAGGGCTGGCCCGGTGCCGTGACCCGCGCCTTCAACACCACCAAAATGCTCGACCGCATCTGCGCAAAGCATGGACGCGAGCTGATCGAGCACGGCATCGGCTTCAAGTTCGTGTGCGACTACATGCTGGAGCGCGAGATCGTGATGGGCGGCGAGGAGTCGGGCGGCATCGGTTTTCAGCGCCATCTGCCGGAGCGCGATGGCTTGCTGAACGCGCTGCTGCTGGCCAACGTGATGGCCGAGGAACGCAAGACGCTGGGGCAGCTTGTCGCCGATCTGCAGGCAGAGTATGGCGAACATCAGTACGGCCGCATCGACCTGCATATTCCGGACGAGATCAAGATTCGCGCCATCGCGAAGGCCAAAGCTCTCAAGGTCGGCGACCCGGCGTTTGCCGGAATGCCCATGCTGCGCATGGAGACGATGGACGGCGTCAAGTTCTTCCTCGACAATCCAGAAGCCGCGACAAAACCGAATGCCGCCGAGACCTGGATTCTGCTGCGCGCCAGCGGCACCGAACCGTTGCTGCGTATCTATACCGAATCGTGCTCAAAGGATTCAGTGGCCCGGCTGCTCGAATCCGGCCGAGCCTTCGCCATGGCAAACTAGAACTGGTTGCACATATGCCAACGATTCCTGTTCACTGTTCACTGACCACTGTTCGCTGATGACTGCTCCGGAGGAGCCCCATGTTCATTCACATCTTTGGATTCCGCTGGAAGCCGAATGCCACCGAGGCTGATAAAGCCCGCGCCGCCCACGACATTGTCGCTTTCCGTGACCACGTCCTTGGACTGATCGACGTGCACGTCGGGCCCAACGTATCTCCCCACGGTCAGGGATACACCTTCGCGGGCCTCATGACCTTTACCGACAAGGCCGCGGCCGACGCGTATACAAAGCATCCCATGCATCTTGCTTTGCTACAGTGGCTGCGCCCGCTCATCGATCCGGTCGAGCTGGATTTCGAAGCATAGAGTTTCTCTGAGGACCGCTTAGGGCTGCGTCCGCTGGAACATGCGCGCGTCGAAGACAAAACGCTGCGGCGTTTCGATCTTCACTTCGGCCATGCGAGGATGCAGCGGGTTCACCAGAACATTCCACTCCATGCGCAGTGCAGCCGATGGAACCTCGATGCCTAGAGAACTGCCTTCGCGAATCCATGTGTCTCCGAGGGCGCGCAAGGACGCCACAGCGTCGGTCCACCAGCGCGGCGGCAACTGATCTGGCTCAAAGCGCTGCGCAGGCTCACCGTCGGGCAACACGGCGGCGATGGAGACAAGATCGTCGGGCTGCAGGTTCGGCTCGAGATGAACGAACAATTCGATAGCTGCCAACGCCAGTGATGACGAGGAGTAGACCATCGGTATGCCGGGCGTATTCCACCGCCCGCCGAAACGCCGCGCACCGTGTCCGGAAAAGGCCTCGCCGGCGGAGCGTTCCCGGCAGATGCGCCAGATGCGCATTACAGCGCTTCTCCGGTCACGCCAAGTTGAAACCAGTTCCGCTGAGAGGATTTTTCCTCAAGAAAAAGCCGCCGTGCACGATTTTGAAAACGGCACATAAGCTGGAGAAGCTCAACTATAAACGCCGTAGGCGATACGGCCCAGCACATCTTCAACCTCGCGCACACCGGGATCGGTGTCTAACTGATCCAAAGGCCGGCCCCCGCGCAAGGCTCGATTCGGTGTCTTGAGCCACTCCGCTGCCTTGCCTTCGTCGCCCAGCGTCTCTGCCGCGGTCGAGTAGACTTGCGCCAGCCGCACGGCTCGATCCGACTCGGCGGCGGTAAGCCGGGAGTGCTGAGCCAGCCGCCGGGTGAGCGTGCGCTTGGGAATGCCGATCTTTTCGGAGATTTCCGCCTGGCGCAGTTGCATCCGCTCGGCCAACAGGAAGAGCGCCTTCACCGGAAGGCCCTCGCGCACCAACTCAGCCAAGGCGCCGCCGTTGCCGATCGAACGGCCGAGGACGCCTTCTCCGCCCAGCACTTCCTGTACGGTGTGCGTCGCCATCGATTCTCCTCTGTTTTAGTATACGCCATTTGGCCTAAATGAAAACGCCAATTTATGCGATGAGTGCGACCTTCGCCTTCTTGCCCAGCCGGACCACGATCCGCGCGGGAAGGGAAGCGAACGAAACGAGCGTGCCCGCGGCGACTTCCCCGTCCAGTTTTGCCGCCTTTTCGGCAATCTTGCGGTTGGCTTCCGCACCGCTGGCAGCCAGCCCCAGGTGAACCAGCAGCTTGGGCAGGCGAATCTGGTTGGGTTCCGGTCCAGCCACGTCGGCAACGGCAACGGCAACCTCTTCCAGATCTTCGCTCTCAGCTTTTTGCTGGAACATGCGCGCCCAGTTCTCATCGGCGCTCACAGCTGCGGCCTCCCCCTGAAAACCCGCCGTAATGGTCCGCGCCAACCGCTTCTTCGCCTCCATGGGATGCAGCTTTCCCGCCGCCACTTCGGCCTGCAACCTGTCCACTTCCGACTGCTTCAGGTCCGTCAGAAACAGCCAGTACTTCCACATCAAATCATCCGAGATGCTCATCAGCTTGCCATACATCTCGGCCGGCGGCTCGTTGATGCCAATCGCGTTGTTCAGCGATTTTGACATCTTCTGCGTGCCGTCAAGGCCCTCGAGAATCGGCGTCATCAGCACGATCTGGGGCTTCTGGCCGTAGTGGCGCTGCAACTCGCGCCCGCACAGCAGGTTGAATTTCTGGTCCGTCCCGCCCAATTCCACGTCGCATTCAAGCGCAACCGAATCATAGCCCTGCATCACGGGATAGAGCAGTTCGTGAAGGCTGATGGGCTGCTCCGCCTGAAAGCGCTTGTGAAACTCGTCGCGCTCCAGCATCTGCGAAACGGTAAAGTGCGACGTCAGCCGAATGGTCCCTTCGTAGCCCAGCTTGCCGAGCCACTCAGAGTTGTACCTGACCTCGGTGGCCTGCTCGTCAAGAATCTTGAAGACCTGCTGTTTGTAAGTCTCGGCGTTCTCGTCGATCTTTTCGCGGGTCAGCGGCTTGCGGGTCACGTTGCGGCCCGAGGGATCGCCGATGAGCGAGGTGAAGTCGCCCACCAGGAAGATGACCGTATGGCCCAGCTGCTGAAAATGCCACAGCTTGCGCATCAGCACCGTGTGGCCCAGGTGGAGATCGGGGGCAGTGGGATCAAACCCCGCCTTCACGCGCAGAGGGCGGCCGGTCTTGCGGCTGTCTTCGAGGCGCTCGCGCAGGTCGGCGACGCGGATGATCTCCGCCGCGCCCTTCTGCAGCAGATCCATCTGCTCATCTACAGGTAAGAACTTGCTCATGCTGACCTTCAGTATAAATTCGCGATGCAGGCAGTCATCTCACCCGGTCCAAATGAACCCTTCGCAGCAACCGCGACCCTCCCCCCGAAACAGGCTCGCAGTTGCAATCAAAAATGACAATTCCGTCATCTGCTCCGATTCGTGCATCCTGCCCAATCCGCTGAGCGTCTAGCTTCTCAGGGCTGCGATTCACCTGCTCCTATCCAGTTCCGCTGTCTCCTTTCACCAGTGGGCAAGATGCAGAATCAGACTTTCTCTACAGGTGTACTTTTGCGCAGGCGACTTAGACGCGCACGCCTGCGAACCCGTCTGCTTTCGCTCATCGTGTTGTGTGCCGCAGGTTCAGCGATTCTGATCGCGCAAACCCTCAAATATTCGCGCACGCCCGACCCAGCCAACGGCAAGGTGATCTACAACAGCGGTTGCATCGCATGTCATGGAGTCAATGGGAAAGGAGCACCGGAAACTAGCACCGAATTCAAGCGGCCTGATACGTTTCCTGACTTCACGCGCTGCGACCAGACCACGCCCGAGGTGAACTCCGCGTGGAAGACTGTCATCGTGCACGGCGGGCCCAACTTTGGCCTCTCGACCATCATGCCGTCGTTCGGCCAGCTGCTTTCCAACGATCAGATTGATGACGTAGTCGCCTACCTTCGCCAGTTCTGCCCCAATCCGCACTGGCCCCGCGGCGAACTGAACCTGCCCCGTGCTTTGGTCACGGAGAAGGCGTTTCCTGAGGACGAATTCGTGCTCTCGACCGCGGTGAACGCCTCCGGTGCGCCCGGTCTGAAAACCGACTTCATTCATGAACAAGCCTTCGGCACAAAAGGCCAGCTCGAAGTGGACGTTCCGTGGGATTACCTGGACCAGAACCACAAATGGAACAGCAATGTAGGCGACATCACCTTCGGTTGGAAGCAGGTGCTGTTTTCGAGCCTGCGGACGGGATCGATCTTAAGCCTTCAAGGTGGTGTGCTGCCGCCCACAGGCAATCCCAAACTCGGCGGCAACGGCACAACCGTCTTTGAGCCCTTTGCCGCATTCGACCAGCTTTTCTCCACCAATACCTGGGTGCAATTCCAAATGGGAGCCGATCTGCCGCGCCATCCCAACATCACACCGCAAAGTCTTTTCTGGAACACCGCCATCGGCCAAACCCTGGCGGGCGATCATCGCCTCGGGCGGCAGTGGTCGCCCATGGTGGAGTTCCTCGCCACGCGCGATTTGAAAGACGGCGCAAAGACGGATTGGGACGTGTTGCCGGAGATGCAGGTGACCATCAGCCCGCGGCAGCATATCCGCGCGGACATTGGCGTGCGCACGCCTTTCACCGATACGGCAGGCCGCACACCGCAGGTCTACTTCTATGTTCTTTGGGACTGGGCGGATGGGAAGTTTTGGGAGGGCTGGTGATGTCCCGGCGTCTGCCTTTCACAGCGGCATTCTGCGCAATGCTGTTGACCAGCCTGTGTCTTGGGGTCGCCGGCGTGCGCGCCGCATCGCATCCTGATGCGACCAAAGACTTTCACACCTCCGACCGTTGCGTAGCCTGCCATAACGGCCTCAAGACCAGCTCCGGCGAAGACATTTCGATTGGCTTTCAATGGGAAGCCAGCATCATGGCCAACTCCGCGCGCGATCCTTATTGGCAGGGCAGTGTGCGTCGCGAATCGATCGACCATCCCGAATCAAGCGCGACGGTGCAGGACGAGTGTTCTACCTGCCACATGCCCATGCAGCACCTGATCGACAGAGCCGAAGGCAAAAAAACCGAAGTGTTCGACCGATTGCCACTGAGTGATCCGCACAAAAAAGATAACCGCCAGGCGAAAGACGGAGTGTCGTGCTCGGTGTGCCACCAGATCGAAGCAGCCGGGCTGGGTACATCGCAGACATATAGCGGAAACGTCGCCGTCGCGAGCCCCAACGACCGCAACAACCGTCCGGAATATGGGCCGTTCCTTATCGACGCCGGCCATACCCGCGTGATGCAGTCGTCAACCGCGGGCTTTGTGCCCACGCAGGCTGCGCACATCCGCGACTCGGGACTCTGCGGCAGTTGCCACACGCTCTACACCACCGCACGCGGCCCCGGCGGCAAGGCCATCGGCGTGCTCCCCGAGCAGATGCCTTACCTCGAATGGCTGCATAGCGACTACCCGAATCGAAACACCTGCCAGGGTTGCCACATGCCCGAGGTGCAGGGCGCCGTTGCCGTGACAGCGGTCTTCGGGCAGCCGCGCGAGGGCATGCATCGCCACGTCTTCGTCGGCGGCAATTTCCTGATGGAGCGCATGCTGAATGCCCATCGAGACGAGCTTGCGGTTGCGGCGCTCCCCACCGAACTGGACGCAGCCACCAACCGCACCGAGGAGTTCCTGCGCACTCAATCGGCGAAGGTCACCATCAGCGCTCTGAGCAAGAGTCCGAGCGGGCTTGAGTTCGACGTAAATGTAGAGAACCTGACCGGCCACAAACTCCCTACCGCATATCCTTCGCGGCGCGCATGGTTGCATGTTCTGGTGGAGGATGGAAACGGGCAGAAGGTCTTCGAATCGGGCGCCTTGAAGTCGGATGGCTCCATTGTGGGCAACGACAATGACGCGGACCCCTTGCGGTTTGAGCCGCATTACAGCGAGATCACCGACGCGCAGCAGGTGGAGATTTTCGAGTCGATTATGGGAGACTCCGAGGGGCACGTGACCACGGGACTGCTGTCGGCTATCGGCTATTTGAAAGATAACCGCCTTCTGCCCACCGGCTTTGACAAGAAAACTGCCGTGCATGACATCGCCGTAGTGGGTGAAGCGGTCGCGGATCCCAACTTCACCGGCGGCAGCAGCCGAACCCGCTATGCTGTCAAGGCCGCGCCAGCGACGGGGCCATTACACATTGTGGCGGAGCTTTGGTATCAGCCGGTTGGGTATCGCTGGGCGCACAACCTGGCTCCGTACAACGCAGCCGAGCCGCAGCGCTTTGTCAGCTACTACGAGCAGGAAGCAGGACAATCGGCGCTGGAGCTGGCGAAGGCTGAGGCCACTTTTTAAGCAGCCGTTGCCGTCCAACAGTCACCCTGCCCCTTGATCGCCCTTCCCTGAACCCTGACCCCTTACCCCTGCCCCCTGATCTCCGTTCCCTGTAAACTGGATTCATCATGGAAGAATTCAGCCGGATCCAGCGCCTGCCCCCGTATGTCTTCAACATCACCGACGCCATGAAGCGCTCCGCACGCCGTCGCGGAGAAGACATCATCGACTTCGGCATGGGCAACCCCGACGGGGCTACGCCCAAACACATCGTCGACAAGCTGGTTGAGGCGGCGCAGAAGCCGCAGACCCATCGCTACTCCGTCTCGCGCGGCCTGCCCCGCCTGCGCAAAGCCATCTGCAACTGGTACAAGACCCGCTACGACGTCGACCTCGACCCGGAGTCGGAGGCCATCGTCACCATCGGCTCCAAGGAGGGCATCGCGCACCTGTGCCTGGCGATTCTGGACTCGCGCGATACGGTGCTGGTGCCAAATCCCAGTTATCCGATTCATATCTACGGGCCGGTCATCGCGGGAGCGCACGTGGTCAGCGTGCCGATCACCGACTGCGACCAGTTCCTCGCGCAGCTTGAGGACCTGATTCCGCGCATGACGCCGCGGCCCAAGGCGCTGATCGTCAACTTCCCGTCGAACC
>OBLU010001407.1_pt1 | contig 22475 bp, 14 predicted proteins | sample 1518681 | NCBI WGS metagenome assembly OBLU01 (sample SAMEA3539304, study PRJEB22396) | soil metagenome | biome: tundra; feature: field; material: soil | place: USA | collected 2010-05 | depth 0.15 m
ACCGCGTTGCAATACTTCATATTGTCCAGCGCAAAGGCGCCCGCTGGATAAAGCATCAGGCCGATTGCCAGGGCTGAAATGATTTGCTTGCGAATTGTCATGGGTATTTTGTTTTTTGTTAATCGTGACGTCATCCAGTCATGTAAGAAAGCAATGTTCGCCAGGGAATTTTTCAAACACCGCCCAACATCCCGGCGGCTTTTTTTCAAACTGGTTTGGGAGCAAAATAGGTTTTCTCTCCGCATCGCCCAAGCTCGAAACAGTGTTACATCTTGCTTATTTTTTATAAATTTTGCCGCGGGCAACAATCTTGTCGTGAACGCGAACCGCTGCCGTTAGGTCAAGTCCGCAATATATTTTTGGGCAGCCGGCCTCACCACAATCCCACTACTTGGCCGCCCAGACGGATCCATAACGGGATCATCACCAAGCCCGCGAACGTGGTGCCCATCACCACCTGGATCGCGGTGCGCGTGTCCCCGCCGTAGTGCTTCGCCATGACGATGGGAAACATCGCGGAAGACATCGCCCCTTCAATCACGATCACCCGCTTCAATTCAATCGAACAGGGCAGGAATCTCGCAACCAGCAAAAACAGCACCGGCATCAATCCCAGGCGCAACAAAACGGCTGAAACCACCACCCGTACAGCGCGCCCGCCATGGATTTCGTTAAAGTGATCGGCGATGATCGCACCGGTCAGCAACAGGGCAACAGGAATTGCACACTGGCCCAGGAGATGCACGGCTGTTAAAATCATCCTTCCACCCATCAGGACCATCCCCGGAACTGAAAAGCGCAGACCCGCAAAGTTCAATACCACGCCCAGCACCAGCGTAACCAGCGGCGGGTTGATGATCTTACGCCAGTTGCTGCCAAGGCGGCTGCCGGAAAGGACCGCAACGCCGACGGTCCAGAGGATCATTTCCACGCCGACATTGTGAACGAGCAAAACGCCGGTGGTCCCGGAATCGAACAGCAGAACCGTCAGCGGCAGCGAGATATAAACATAATTTTGCAGCCCGGTTGTCAGCGCAAAGGTGCGCTGTTCCCGCTCCGTCCCGATTCCCAGAAGGCGGGCAGCCAGCCACGCCACACTGATGCCCACCATCACCATGACCGATCCGACCAAAGGCGGCAGGACAAGATTTTCGGGACGGCGCAAGGCGGCGTTGCCAAGAACTGAATCAAAAATCAACGCGGGCATCAGCAGGTTGATAGATACGCGGAGCAGGCTTTGATCTGCCGCTTCCGTCAGCCAGCCCAATCGGCGCAGCATCAAGCCGGTAACTATGATGCCAAACACCGGCACCACCGCGCCAAGCACAGTGACAAATTCGTTCACGGCGAAAATTCAACTGGGTTTGCACCGGTGTTCATCTTGTGGAAAAGCGATGAACCGTCGTCGTCCGGTAAATTTCGCCGGGCCGGAGTATCACCGATGGAAAATGGGGATGGTGAACCGAATCGGGGAAATGCTGCGTCTCCAGACAAACGGCGTGGTGCTGGCGGTAAAGTTGTCCGCGTTTGCCCCGCGTGTCCTTGAGGTAGTTGGCGGTGTAAAGCTGGACTGCCGGCTGATCGGTCAACACTTCCATGACCCGGCCGGTTTGCGGTTCATAAACGCGGGCGGCCAGCGCCAGTTTTCCGCCGCCGCCGTCCAGCACAAAATTATGGTCGTAGCCGCGCGAGGCGGCGAGTTGCGCGATGTCCCTGCCAACCGGCTTGGGCGCGGTGAAATCCAGCGGCGTGGCGGCGACGGGTTTGATTTCACCGGTGGGAATCTTGTTGTCGTCCGCCGGCGTGAAACGGCGCGCCGCAATCATCAGCTCGTGGCCGAGGACATCGCCGCCACCGGCAAGATTCCAGTAACTGTGATTGCTCAAGTTGACCGGCGTGGGTTTGTCCGTGACCGCTTCGTAATCCAGCCGCAATTCATTGTCATCAGTCAGCGCGCAAACCACCGTTGTTTGAAGCGTGCCGGGATAGTTCTCCTCGCCGTCGGGACTGGTGTAGGTGAATTTCACCGCTGCGCCGTTTTTCAATTCCAGCGGCTCCGCTTTCCAAACCACCTTGCCAAAACCTTTGACGCCGCCGTGCAAATGGTTCGTGCCGTTGTTTTGGGCAAGCGCATAAGCTTTGCCGTCCAAGGTGAATTTTCCGCCGGCGATGCGGTTGATGACCCGGCCAATCGTCGCGCCGATGGAAGCCCTGTCGTTGAGATATTGCTCCAAGTTGTCAAAGCCCAGAACCATGTCCGCCAGCGCACCGCTTTTGTCCGGCGCGTGGACTTCCGTAACGATGGCGCCGTAGTTGATGGCCTTGCAAACGAGACCGTTTGCATTGGCCAGCGCGAATTGTTCGACGGGCGAGCCGTCCGGCATCTCGCCGAATTTCGACATGGAAACCTTCATCATGATTCAGTCTTGGCCAAGCGATCCGTTTTCGGCAAAGGCAAATTTCCGGATGTTTTCCAAATTCATTTCACCGTCACACGATAAGTCCCCTTCGTCACATTATTCAAACTTGCCAGCCCGGTTTTCGCATCATAAGTCCAGTCGCGGAATTTTGCGCCGTTGAGTGTGATCGAAGCGGGCTTTACCGCGCTATAAATCTGCGCCTTGCAGGAAGCAGCCAGTGGATCAATCTCAAAAACGAGATGCTTTTTGCCATCCATTGCCGCGCTCAAAACCTCGCCGTCCGCCGAACTCAAATAGAGATTTCCAATTTTAGACGGGCGGTTGGTCAATGTCAGCGTCAGGGTCTGGTTGCCGGAAGCCAGGGTTTTGGCGGAGATCAAATAGCTGGGATATACTGCGCCGTTCAACTGGATGGAACTGATATAGTTGTTGTCAGGTGAATTGTTGACGGTTTGAATGGTGATGTCCGTTTTGCCATGAATCACCACGCGATCCAAACTGGGAGTGGTAATCAGCCAGGTTCCGCCCGAGGTGGGAATCCAATAGAGGCCGAGCAGACAGCACGCCAGCGGTCCGGCGTTGTCTGTATAGTAACAGCCGCGCGAGCCGGGCCAGAAACCTTCGGTCATGATCAGCGTGTCAAATTTCGGAACGTGCGCCGTCCGCACCAGGCTTTCCGTCACGTCGGCACGATCCGCGAAAATCGGCAGGAATTCATAGATCAACTGGTAGTCGTTGAAATCCGCGTGCGACCGCATGTATTTCTCGATTTTGCTGACGGCATTGCTCTGACCATACAAGCCCAGCAGCCCATACGGGTCGTGGGGCGCGCAAAATCCATAGTCAACGCCGCTGCCTTCAAAAAACTTCGCGCGGCCCAATGGACCCCAGGTGCCATCGGCCATCTTAACTCGGAACTGCTCGTTGGTGGGATCGTAGAGGCTCACATAGTTCGTCCGATAATGGTAATACTTGTCGTAGGTTGCAGTATCGCCCAAGGTTCTGGCCAGGATCGCCAGCCCTTGAACTTGCGTGCAATACTCCAAGGTTCGGGACGCGGGTGTGGCTTCATTCGGCTCTTCCGACGGCACATAACCTTTCTTGAAAAACGGGGTTTGATAATGCTGTTGGACGTGGTTGGTCAACGAATCTTTAAGTCTGACATAATCCACATTTTTCACTCCCGACAGCCCGGCCAGAGTGGCAATGTTGGCCAAGTAGAGACTCTCGCGAAAACCGCTGGCCCAGAACGGATCCCAGTTCGGCCAGAACCGGCCATCCCGGTCGTATTGCGCCTGATAAGCGTTAAGAATGTGCGTGAACAACTCCGGGTCAATCAAATCCACCAGCGAATACACGCCGCGGGACATGTCCCAGTCGCAGCGGGGAAACTGCGTCATCGCCTGCCAGTAGTCGCTTGAAGAAATTGTCAGCAGCGGTTTGTAAGAGGTGTAATTCAGATTATCACTGGCATCAATGGTGTTGACATACACCGTGTATAACGCCGTGTATAATTCTTTCAAGGCGAGGTCCGGGCCTTGCGCCTCGACTTTGCCGAGCGTGGCAATCCATGCGCCTTTCAAGCTGGCGGCGGCGGTGTCAAAGTCCATGCTCGAAAATTCATTTTTAAAATACTCCTTCGCCTGCGCCATGCTTGTGCCCGAAATGGCCACGGCCGCCATCACTTCGGTCGCCTTGAATCTCATATATCCGCCAACTTTGTCTCCGGAAATGAAATTGTCCCCATCCGTCACGTTGTTGCTGGTCATGGTTCCCCACCCCGCGCTGGGGACGCTGAATTTTACAAGGTAATAAACGGCCTTGGCGCTCCTGGTGTTTCTGGTCGTCACTTGAACGGTCTGGTTGTCAACAAATGTGACGGTGTTGCTGTCCCAGCGCAGATTGGCGAGCTTGGGATCGCCGGCCATCATGGCGATGGCCTGGGAATTGGTGCCCGCTGTCAGATGATAACGATACACAGACACATGAGGCGTCACCGTAAGCTCGACGGAAGAACCCTCCGCCGGCACATTGTCACGATACTTCACACTCATCACGGATGGATTCCCGGTAATCGCCTTCCGCCAGTCGCTTGAATTTCCCTTGAAGGCAATCGTATCAATGCAGGGATAGAGCCGCAGTCCGCGGCTGACACAATCCGCAAATTCTCCGTGGTCAATGCTCCACAGGCCAATCCGTCCGAGCGGATATCTCAACAGGGTGGAATTGTGAGTCCCGTTCTGGCCGTTTGAATTCTGGACGACATTCACATAAGGAGTGTTGTCCTGGACTCCGAAGACATTCGCGGTTCTCAGGGATATCAACAACATCGCAGACGTTGAGAGTAGTGACAGGGCCGGCCAATTTTTTTTGCGTTTCATAATAGTTTCGGAATAACTTTGTTTGGCAAGCCGCGCGGAATGGAATTCTTATTTGGCGATCAGACGGACGGTGCTGATCTCGTAAGGCTTCAACTTCAAGGTTTGTTGCTCGACGGCCCCGCGCGGCGATTCTTCGAGCAGATTGACCGGGCTGAAGCTGGAATCGTGTCCGAGGAATTCCACCGGCGTTTCGGCCTTGGAGCCATCCATTTCCACCACCCGCAGCACGACCGCGTTGTCGTGATCGGCTTTCTTCAAAGCGGTGACCACGAGGTTGCCGGCTTCGAGCGAGCAAAACGAGTGCGTCGAAGGCAGCGACTTGGCCGACCGTTCATCCACGGCGCTGACCGGGATCAGCGGCGCGCTGAACGCCATTCCGATACGGTACGATTTCGCCGCCATCCAGTCGCCTTTGCCGGAAGTCAGCGAATAATGATAGACATATTTGGCCGGCGGTGGCACCGGGATGAGGACTTGTTTCCCGTCGCGCGTGAAAACGGTCGTGGAATAGGTGCCCCGCAGCATTCCGGACCGGATCATGCCGTCATCCAGAATCATCAACTGGCGGTCGGCGCTGATGGTCAGGCCCCATTCCGGGGTTCCCGCAAAAATCCAGTCCTGGATCTGACGCCACTTTTCCCATTGCGACCGGGGAAGCTCGTCGCCGCCGCGCGGCCCTGATTTGGGCATGATGTCGGAACCGGCCGCGGAGCCGTAGGGAATGCCGTAGCGAATCTGCGCATCGGGATGTTCATAGGGAAAAACCTGTTCGATTTTCATGAGCCGGCTCTGTTTCCAATCCACTGTATTCTCCAGGTCCACCCGTTTCAGCCCGCTGTAGAGAAACACCCTTTGGGTGACAGCGACTCCGCCGAGGTCGCCGTCAATTCGCACCACCGTCCGCGCTGGATTGTTCTCTTCAATCTTCACATCATTAACCATGTTGACGGGCTGTCGTCCGGTCACCGGCTCGACGGCGATCGAATTGCCGCCGCGGTTTTCGTAACCGACGATTTCCATGTCCTTGACCACCGGCCGGTCCAGCTCCTTGTCAAACACTGTGATCCGGCCTGTCGCGCGATCCACCGTGACGCGGTAATCCCCGTTCTCCACCTGGTCGGCGCCAAGAACCCGCTTCGGCCGGGCCGGGTCGGGCTCGTCCAGTTTGAGTTCGCAGGCGTTCGGGAATTCCTCGCGTTTCTCGGCCGGGACGATGAAATAGGTCTTGTAACCCAGAGAAGGGACGCCGCGCGCGACAAACACGATTTCAAAGGCGCGCGAGACGGTTTCATACGACTGCTCGACATAAAACGGAACCGACACGCCCTTCTCGTCCACCAGGCGCATTGCATGCAGGTAATCGCTAATATCGCCGGGCGGCACGTCGCCGTACAGACTCACATGTGTGCTGATCACGTCGTCCCGTTCCCAGTTCATCGGATTGAAAACCACGATCGGTGTGCACCGGGCGAAGGGCCGTTGCACCCGCTCGGCGATGTTGCGCAGGCTGTCGCGGATGATCTGGCCGCCGCGCATGGTTGCGGTTGCCGCGTATTCAAGTTTGCGCTCATCTCCGATGTATCCGCCCTGGCCGAAATTGTTGTGGTCCATCGCTGCGAGGGCACACTTCCACAATGACTCGAATTCCTTCTGTGGATAATCCGCATAACCCAGCGCGAAATTGATCGCGGCGAATTTCTCCGCAGTGAGCAGCGTGTCGGTGGCCTTCATCGCCGGAGGCCAGAGCTGTACCAGGGAGGTGAGAATGTTGCCCCATGAGGACGGCACCTCGCCGGAAATCTCCGGGATGCCTTCAACCTTCGACGCGGCGCGGAAGTATTCCGCCGGAGTGGCGAGCCGGAACTGCATCGGAGCGAGGCGCTGATTCAGGAGCGCGACATTGCTGACAAGATTTTCACTCGGCGCAAACAAATCGGTTCCCCAGCCCAGATAAATCGGGCCGGTGGTGGTGGTGGCCTGCACCTGCCCCACGCTTTGCGCGATTCTCGCAAAGTTTGTTTCATTAAGGACATCCCGGTGAAGCCCCAAACCTATGCCCCAGCCGTAGCCCTTGATGGTGCTCCAGACAAGCGCGGCCGAGCCGTCGGGCGAACGGTAGCGGAACAGCGAGCAATCCGGCGGCCCCATCCGCGTCATCACCATGTAAGGCGTGCCGGATTTGACGAGTATCTGGGGAAGTTGCTCCGTGAATCCGGGGATGTCGGTGAGAACCGCCGTCTGTGGATCAACCTGGAAAACCTCGCGCGCGTACTGCTTCCCATAAACCAGGTTGCGCACCAGGGCTTCGCCGCGCGGCAGGTTTTGGTAGATGCCGACCCACTCCGCGCCGATCTCAATGCGGCCTTCCTTGACCAGCCGCTTCAACTCCGCCACCTCCGGCGCGCCGCGGTGCGCATCCACGTAGTCCGCGACGAAAACCCCGTCTTCAAGCAGGAAGCGGAATTCAGGATGCCGGTTGGCAATCTCGATGGCTTTCGTGGTAATGCGGCCGCCGCGGCTCAGACACTCCTCGAGCGTGCCGGCCCACATCAGGTCCAGATGAGAAAACGGAATGACGTACACATCGTTCGTGCTGGCGCCGTCCGGGCCGGCCGCAGGCGCAGCCAGACCGCACAACGCAATCAAACCGATGCAGAGGAGGCAGATTTTGGATCGCATGGTTTCTCAAGGGTGAGTGTTTGTCTTTGAATTTTTTTTTAGAGCCGGCGATACTTGTTGAAGACCTCGACCGGATCCCCGCCGGCCTTGAATTCCGCCCGCGCCGAGTCTTCAACCCCCTCAACCCGCTCCGCTTCCTGAAGCACCGGAAGGATGAGGTGTTTGGGAATGACGATCACGCCGTCTATGTCTCCAAAAATGAAATCCCCTGGATTGACAACCACTGTCTCGGTCAATTCGCCGGACATCAGAATGGGAACCTGGTGATCAAGGGTGATGACGCGGCCAAACGCCTCAACTGGCGAGCGATACCGTGCAAACAAAGGAAATCCCATTGAAATCACCATGCCGCTGTCGCGTGTCCCCCCGTCCACCACCGCTCCAACGGCTCCATGCGCGCGCGCTGTCGTCGCCGTCAACTCCCCATACAACGCCACATTGAACGGTGTCGTCCCCGCATCACGCACCTCCACACAGGGATAGGTCATCTCCTTGATCGCACCCAGCCGCCGATACCGCCATTTCTCGTCCTTCACCGCCGTCGTCGCCCCCTTCATCGTAAACGCCGGTCCCGCGAGCTTCATATCCAGGGAAAGCGGGGTGATTTCGTGGGCCAGTGTCTGGTTGGCAAACCCCATGTGCTCCAAAACGTCAAATATCAAACCTGAGTAGAGCTTTTTGTAATGATTGCAAATCCGTTCCATTTCAGGGTTCGGAACGATTTTCGGTGCATATGCCTGCCTCGTTTCATTGTTCAACGGCCCGTTTGAGCGGACGTTTGTTTTCGGACTCGTTTCATTGTTCAGCGACCCGTTTGGGCGGACGTTTGTTTTCGGTTTAATTGATGTTGATTTCATTTGATTCCTTAAGGTTGATGGTTTTGGCATCCTAGATTTGGTTTTCATGGTTTTTAAATTGGGTCATAAGCGGCGCAGCAACAGCCCGCCGTCCACATAAAGGGTCGCGCCGGTCATATAATCAGATTCTACAGAAGCCAGGAATATCACGGCGCCAACACAATCTTCGACTTCGCCGAGGCGATTCCACGGAATCTGTGCCAGCAAGCGTGCGCGCACCTCGGGCTTCGAAAGGTTTTCGCGGTTCATTTCCGTGAGAATGGCTCCCGGTGAAACCGCATTGACGTTGATTTTGTGCTCAGCCAGTTCCAACGCGAGCGATTTGGTCAGCATGGCCAGTCCGCCCTTGCTCACGGCGTAGGCCGAACGCAAATTTAGCGGGACCGTGTCATGGCAACTGGATATGTTGATAATCTTGCCGCCTTTGGCGGCTTGAATCATGACTTGGGCGGCCTTTTGGGTGAGAAAATAGACGCCTTTAAGATTCACTCCGAGGGTGTGATCAAATTGCGCCTCGGTGGTGGTAAGAAACGACTCGCGATATTCCAGGCCCGCGTTGTTGACGAGAATGTCCAGCCGTCCAAAATTGTCGAGCGCTGCAGAAATGAGCCGGTCATGGTCGGCCAGTTTTTGGACGTCGGCCTGCACCGCCACAGCTTTGCCGCCGGCGGCGCGGATGTCGCTGATGACTTTCTCCGCCTCCTTCGCGGAACGGGAATAGTTCACCACCACTGCCGCGCCTTCGCGCGCCAATCCTTTTGCAAGGGCGACACCGATCCCGCGGCCGCCGCCGGTGACGATTGCGGCCTGGTCTTTAAGTCTCATTGCTCCGTTGGTTTTCATCTTGGATAAGCTTGGTCTTGTGTTCTGTTTTATTTGCTTGGTTTATCTTTGAGGAAGAAAAAGAGGACAAGCGAGGCCAGCAGGTGACCTGAACCCGCGACGAAAAAGAGACTGGTATAGGAGTGTGTCTTTTCCAACCAGTAGCCTGCCAGCAAAGCCATAAAGATGGCCGCGAACTGCCCAACCCCGGCGGCAAACCCCAACACCGTTCCGACCACCCGCTCGGGAAACACGTCAGATATTAACGCGGCCGTGTTGATGAACCAGACATAGCAGATAAAGGCCATCACGGCAATCAAGGCGATTGAAGCTCCAGCCGACCCCACAAAGCCGGTCAGCATGGCGATCGGCGCTATGACGCCGGTGATGTAAAGCACGCGCTTTCGCGCTTTGGCAGGCTCAACGCCACGGCGGATCATCCAGTCCGACGCCATCCCTCCAAGCACGCCGCCCATGCCTCCGAAGAGGAAAGGTATCCACCCGTAAAGCCCCATGGCCTTCAAATCAAAATTCCATACGTCAACCAGGTACTTGGCAGTCCAGGAAAGATAAAAAACCCAAATCGGATCGGTGAGAAGTCTGGCCATCGTGATGGCCCAGACCCTTCCATCCTTGAGCAAACTGACAAAGGTTTCCGGCTTCGGCTCATCCGCCTTTGCAACCGTTGACGATCCGGCAGTAAAACTTGGGCCGTCAACCGCCACCGAGGGCATCCGATACCCAATTATCCAAACCGCCACCCAAATAATGCCCAGGAAGCCGGGAACAAAGAATGCCATTTGCCATCCGAAGCGCAGCGCCAGGAACGCAATCAACGGCACCGAAAGCAGGCTGCCGACAGAGCTGCCTGACGACCAGATGGCGATCGGCAACCCGCGCTCCTCCTTGGAAAACCACCTTGCCGTGGCGCGCAGAGCGGCGGGATAGTTTCCCGGCTCGCCGACGCCGAGAAGGAACCGGAAAACTCCGAGGCTCAACACGCCGCGGGACAGGGCATGCAGCATGGTGCAGATGGACCACCACACGATGCACGCCGTCATTCCGATTTTCTCGCCAACCACGTCAACAAATCTTCCCCCCGCCACGTACATGACGGCGTAGGAAAATTGAAAAAACATGATGATAAGCCCATAGGCCATGTCCGTCATCTCGAACTGAACTTTCGCTATTTCCGCGGGATAGGCATCGTGCAAAAGCGAGCGGTTCAGCCGGATCAGATGTTCGGCCTGCGGGTCTTGTGACGTCAGTCTGAAAACACGCAAGATCACATCCAAGGCTGGGTGCCGGCCTTCCCCCTGCGGATTCTCTTCCAGCAACTTGCGGGTCTCCACAGACAGGGTCACTCCCGCAAAAAGCTGAGTGTCATAGATCGGCTTGCCGCGGAGAACCCGGTTCTTCGCTATCTCCCCCGAGTAGGCGTCTTCCAGAAGCAACCGGTTGAGCCGGATTAGTTTTGCGCCGCGCAGGTCTTTCTCTTCCAGTGCGAGAACCGCCGCCGCGGAGAGGGTTACCCCGGCGAAACGCCGCGAATCGTAGATCGAGGCACCCTGGAGGATCCTGTTCAACACGCCAACCAAAATGGTTTGCTGCTCCTCCGGCTTTGCCTTCGGATCCGCGAGCACCTGCTGTGAATGAGCGGAGAACTGGTCCCACACGTACTGGGAAACCGGATCCGAATGGGAGCGCAGTCTTTCGAGCAAACCCGACGGATCCGTAAAGCTGGCCAACGAGAATGGCGACACCCCGACAATCTTGTTCAACTCGTCCATCAGCGCGGATTGCTGCTGCTTGAGGGTCGCTTTGAAATCCATCAGCACCTGCTGTGAGTGTGCGGAGAACTGGCCCCATAAAAATTGGGAAACCGGATCGGAGTGCGATCGCAATTTTTCAACAAGACCGGGTTGGTCTGTGAAGCTGACCCCTGAAAACTTCGAGGAAAAGGTTGGGGCCAGAATCGCCAGCGTGTTGCGGTTGATCAGATTGAGGATCGTCGAAAGGGTGATCCAGCCAATGATGAACCAGCGCAGCCTCCGCTCGGCGGGGCGCAGGGATTCCGCAAAAGTCTTGCGACTTCCGCCGGTCTGACCGGATTGAGATTCGTTGGAACTCACGGTTAAATTTTATTCTCGCGGGATTTTTAACGCATCCATCAATCCCATGATGTAACCATCCGCAAAGAGCCGTCCCAAAGTGCCATAACCAGGCTGATCGTTTACCTCGCCCGCCAGCGTTGGCACATGATCGCAACGCAGCGGCCCGTCAAAACCCGCGTCCCGGCATTCCTTGAGCGTCTCAATCAACCCCGCCGCCGCCTGATCATGAAACACTTCCTCAAAACATTCTGCTGTGCCGCGCACATCGCGCAAGTGCAGGAAAAACAACCGTTTTTGTTTCGCAAAATGACCAATCCATTTCGCCAGGTCCGCGCCCATCAGTTTGAAATTGGCGCGGCAGAAGGTGACGCCGTTGCTTGGACTTGGCGCGAGCGTAAAGGCACGCTCGAACGCCTCGGGTGATCCAAAAATGCGGCCAATACCCTGCAAACGAGGGAGCGGCGGGTCATCCGGATGCAGGGCCATTTGAATGCCCGCCTTTTCCGCAACCGGCATGACCCGCCGTGCGAAGTAACTGAAATTTTCCCAAATTTGTTCTGACGAAACCTCCCCCGCCACGGTCCTTTCAGTGGGCAATTCCTTGACATCAAACCGCGAAACCAATGCGCCACCGCGTGCGGGCACGTCCGCCTTGCTGCGGAACCAGCCGATTTGCGCCATAAAATTGTAGCACAGCAGCGGGATGCCGAGTTCGCCCATGTTGCAGAGCATCTGGCAGAAATGTTCGATGTCCTCGTCGCGACCGTTGAGCCCCAGCTTGATGCGGTTCATGTCAAACTGGTCGCCTTCCAACCCGTGAATTTTCAGACCGTCTCCGACAAAACTCCGCTGCAACTGGCGCAATGCGTCAATTTCCCAAGGTGGCCCAAAACCTGTTCGCTCCTGCTTTGCGCTAACGATGGCGTGGCGAATGCCCATCTGCAGGCTTAACCGCCAGAGTATATGCGAACGCGAAGGCAGATATTCGGCAACGATCATGACCAACATCCTCCATGAACCGGCACTGCCAGTTTACGTTGATGTTCATTGTTCGAGTTGCGCTTCACAAGGTTTAGTTAAAGAATTTCCACCTGTACTTTGATGACATTGTCCTTGGCCGAGGCCAGCGTCAATGCCTCCGAGATCTTCTCCAGCGGAAGAACCCGGCTGATCAGCGGACGAAGATCAACCCGTCCAGATGAAACCAAACGGATCGCCTCGTCAAACACGTTGCCGTAACGGAACGAACCGATGTACTGGATTTCACGAACCACCACCTGATCGGGCGGAAGCGGAACATCGCCCGTCCCCAACATGCCAATCTGGACAATCGTACCTCCTGGACGCACCAAATCGAATGCCTGCCGCACTGCCGGAGGCGCACCGGACGCCTCAAAGATGACATCGAAACCGTCACCAGTCAGTTCACGAACCTGTTCCGGCAAGGTGGCAATTTTCGGATCCAACGCCGCGTCCGCGCCGAATTTCAAAGCTGCCTGGCGCCGGCTGGCGATGATGTCACTCACCGCAATCGGCGTTGCCCCAAACGCGCGCGCAGCAATGACGATCAGCAAACCGATTGGGCCGCCACCCATCACCAGCACCTTTTTCCCACCGACCAAACCGGCCCGTTTGACCGCTTGGAGAGCCACTGCAAACGGCTCCATCATCGCGCCCAGGCCGTCATCCATTTCCGGCGGTAAAACGTGACATTGATCAGCCCGAAGCATGACATAGTGCGCACAAGCGCCGTCCGTCGGCGGCTTGGTGCTAGCGCTGCCCAGCATGATAACCCTCCGGCATAGGTTCACCCGCCCGCTTTTGCAGTATTCGCAGAAACCGCAGGAACGGGCTGGATTGACGGTCACGCGGGTTCCAACCTTGATGCCATTCACATCATTCGCCACGGCGGCGACTTCGGCGGTCAATTCATGTCCGAGGATGAAAGGATGCGATGGGACAAAGGTCGCCACGCGCCAATGCTGAAAGTAATGGATGTCCGAACCGCAAATGCCCACACGCCGGACGCGCAACAGCACCATGCCGGGACGGAGTTCCGGGCAAGGACGTTCTTCAACCCGAACATCCTTCACTCCGTAGAGGACACCAGCCAACATTGTTTTGCTCATATTGCTCATATTTATGCCAAGCCCAACACCATCCGCCGCCAACCTGGTGACAGTTGATCCAAACCCGGGTTTCCTGCATCAGTGGAGTCCCTTGGCTGGGACACAATGACGGTTTGTGTTTATCTCAAAAGATACACGCACCCCGGAGCCATCCCAAGGTGGATTCGTTGTAAAACATTGCAGATTGTTTATATTTTTCGTTACTTGGGCACATTGTGTTTTGGTTCCCCACGAGCTTGCATTCCTTTGTTGGCTTCAAGCCCGGCCCAAAGGCCGATGCGCAAATGCCATTCGCTTCCGCAGAAATTTTCAACTCTTCAAAACAATTCCATTCCGGAATCATGGCTGCCAGACAACGCGCCGGAATCGCTGCGCCGCTCTCTGGGTTGGGCGCTGGGTGGATACAGCCAGGCTAAATGCCAAAAATGCCGGCTTACAATCTCGTGGTTTCATCGGGTATTTAATTGCATGACTTGCAGGCAATCACTCTCATTTTGTCCCAAGGCAGCATATTGAGGTTGTTGTATTGATCCACCGGAACGCCGACGCTGCGCCAGGAAGGAACGCCGACATTCTGATCGGTCACGCCATAAATGATGACTACGTCGCTGTAATCGCGGTTGTAAGCGCCGTAAGTTTGCAGCGCGTGGGCGATGATTTTCACCCACTGCGGCCAGTTTTGCGCGTCCACGTCGTAACTGGGATCGAGTTGAATCCGCGCGCCTTCGGGCAGCGCCGGAGCCGGTGCGTTGCCGTCGGTGTGGGTGGCGGGACACGCAAAATGCTTCGCCAGATTGTAAGGCGTCGCGAAGGCCAGGGCATGATCAATGTGCCCCTGCGCAATCTCCTCCGGCCTGACGGCTCCGCCCAAAGCGGCGAAACCAGCCGCCACTGCACCGCCGTTGCAACTTACTCCCGGCGCACACTTCGCGCCCCAACCATACAGGTCGTTGACCACCACTCCCGCCGCCGACCAGGTGTCGTTGGTGGAATTATACTTCGCCTCCCACATATCCAGTTCCTTGCCGGCGTAAGGACTTCCGTCCAGGGCCGCGTAAGCCACGGCCAGGTGATGATCGGAGCCGGTCGCGCGCTTTGCGCCGGCAGGAATTGGAAACGGCACTCCCGGCCCGCCGGGGAAAGCCGATGGGCTGGCATACATCGTGCAACGAACCGCATAAACTTTGTCCGTCGAATGAGCATAGGCCAGAGGCATTCCAAACGCGCCGTCGCTGAATCCCGCCCGCGCATGGAACTTTACCAGCGACGCCTGCACCATCGCTTCAGAATTGGAATCAATCGGCGGATTGGCCGGAATCGGCGTGTTCCAGAAGCTGGTTGGCGAATAAAATCTGACATATTGAGCGGCCTCCAGCACCGGAATCAGCCGTTGAGCACTGGAATTGGTCATGACCTGGCCTCGCACCACTGTTCCAGCCAGGAGGAACAGGAGAAGGCACGGTTTGCAGTGTCGAAGTATGGAACGGCTGTGAAACCTTGTCATTGGTTCATTGTGTTTCATATGCGGTGAACTTTTTAATGGTTTTTATCTTAGTTGCACGAATTGATCTGTATGACCCTCATGCTGCCCCACGGCAGCATGTTCAGATCGTCAAACTGCTCTCTCGGCACCCCAACGGATTTCCAACTTGGCACACCGGGATTCCGGTCAGACACGCCGAAAATGCTAAGGGCATCACCGTAGTCGCCATCGTAGGCTCCATAAGTTTGCAGGGCGTGGGCAATGATTTTCACCCACCGCGGCCAGTTTTGGGCGTCTACGTCGTAGCTGGGATCCAGTTGAATCAGCGCCCCTTCGGGCAACGCCGGTGCCGGGGACCTGCCGTCCGTGTGAGTGGCTGGACATGCAAAGTGTTTCGCAAGGCTGCAAGGGGTCGCAAAGACCAGCGCATGGTCAATGTGCCCTTGCGCAATCTCCTCCGGCCTGACGGCTCCGCCCAAAGATGCAAAGCCGGCTGCCCTGCCTCCGTTGCAATGTTCCCCCGGCTGGCAGGTGGCTCCCCAGCCAAACAAGTCGTTCACCACCACCGTCCCAGCCGACCAAGTGTCGTTTGTTGGATTATACTTCGCCACCCACATGTCCAGCTCCTTGCCTGCATAAGGACTCCCATCCATTGCCAGATAGACCACATTGAGGGTGTGGTCCGAACCAGTCGTGCGCTTTGCGCCAGCGGGAATCGGGAACGGCACTCCCGGTCCGCCGGGAACCGCCGATGGGCTGCCATAAATCGTGCAGCGCACCGTATAAACCTTGTCGGTCGAGTGGGCATAGGCCAGCGACATTCCCCAAGCGTCGTTGGCAAGAGACACGTGCGACTTAAACCGCACCAGCGACGCCTGCACCATCGCTGCGGAATTGGGATCGAGCGGCGGATCAGCCGGAAGCGGCGTGTTCCAGAAACTGGTGGGCGAATAAAACCTGACATATTGAGCGGCCTCCGGCACCGGAATCGGCCGTTGAGCGTTGGAATTGGTCATGACCTGGCCACTCGCGGCTGACGCAGCCAGGATAAACATCAACGACCACAACTTCAAATCTCGAATCACGTTCAGCATGAATTGCTCTCTCGCACTTCGCGCTCACTATTGTTTCACACGGTAAAACTGTTGCGGCGCATTCAGATTGGTAACGACATACGGGCTGGTTGCGCCCGTCACCACCGTCCATTGTGCCATTGGCAACGCCATGTTGGTTGCCATCAGCACCGCGCTCATGACCAACCACCGGGTGCGCTCGTAGAGCGCACTTTATAACCATCGCCCGGCATCCGTTCTGAAACCCGGTACGCCCGCAATCTCAGCCCGTTTTTTTACTTGGATTGACGGCGATCGGCATTGAGCTTGATTGTTCTGATCGCGTAGGAGCCGGCGCGGAGCATCTGCTCCTGCTTCGAACCCGTGTCCTCTTCCAGAAGGTTGACTTCGCCGAATGCGGGCTTGCTGCCAAGGAACTCAACCGATGTTTCCACCGGCGAACCTTCAATATCATAGACGCGCAGCAGAATGGATGAACTCAAATCGGCCTTCTTCAGCGCGCTGATGACGAGGCTGTCCTGTTTGACAGAGCAGAAGGATTGCGTGGGCGGCAGCGTCTTCTTCGAGATTTCGTCCACCACCTCAATCGGCAGCAGCGGATTGTTCCAGTTCATGCCGGCACGATAGGCCTTGGACGCTTTCCAGTCTCCCTTGGCGGAGGACAGGGAGTAGTGGAAAACGTAGGTGCCCGGAGGCGGGTAGTTCATCGAGGTGACTTCATCGCCGCGCACGACCTTGACCGAAACGAATCGCGTGCCCCTGAGCATTTCGGCGCGAATCACGCCTTCACTCAACCGGGTCTGCTGGTGGTCGGTGGCAATGTTCACACCCCACTCGGCCGTGCCGGCGTGAATCCAGTCATGGACGATGCGCGAGTTATGCCAGGAGTCGGGCTTGATCTCGTCGCCGAGGCGCGGGCCGGTGTTGGGCATGATGTTGTCCGTCGTGGTTTCCCCGAACGGAATCCCATAATTGAGCGCGTAGTTTGTCTGCGTCATCGGGAACAACTGTTCGACCCGCATGAAACGCGGCGTTTTCCATTCGATGGTGTTTTCGACGTCCAACCGCTTCAGGTCCTTGGGCAGGATCAGCCGTTGTGTCATCATAATATCGGCGATGCGGCAGTTGATCCGGACGATGGCGCGCACGGGGCTGTTCTCCTCCACCGCCACGTTGTCCACTGATGCCAGAATGGTGCGGCCGCTGAGCGGTTCGATGCCGATGTAATTGCCGCCGCGCTCTTCGTTGCCGACAATCTCCATATTTTTGCACACGTCACGACCGAGGTCTTTGTCGAAGAGCGTAACCCGTCCGGTGGCCTTGTCCACGCTAAGGCGGTAGAATGAATTCTCGACGGTGTCGCTGCCGAGCGGGCGGCGAGGCTCCCGGCGGTCGTTGTCATCATCAAGGCTGACGGTGGCGGCCGGCGGGAAAGCATCAGGCTGATCAGCGGCGACGAGATAGTAGGTCTTGTAACCCAGTGAAGGAACCCCGCGCGCGACGAAGACCAGTCGGAGCGCCCGCGAAATGTTCTCGCTATATTCTTCCACTTGGAAAGGAATCGAGTTGCCCTGCTCGTCCAGCAGGCGCATTCCCTTTCGGAAAGGCCCGATGTCGCCCGGAGCGGGATCGCCGTAGATGGTCAGGTGGGTCTTGACCAGGTCATCGCGGGTCCAGCCCAGCGGGTTGAACACCACAATGGCGACGCTGTTGGTGATGGGCGTTTGCACATGTTCGGCGATGTTGCGCAGGCTGTCGCGCAGGATTTGGCCGCCGCGCATGATGGAAAGCTGCTGATATTCGATCTTCCGGTTGTCACCAGCCAAGCCGCCCTGCCCGTCGTGGTTGTGGTCCATTGATTCAATCAGTTTCTTCCACAAGAAATCGAAATCGCGCTGCGGATAGTCGGCATAGCCAAGGGCATAGTTGATGGTTGCGAACTTCTCAGCGGCAAGCAACGTGGCCGTGGCGGGAATGACCCCCGGCCAAAGATGCGGCAGTGAGGGAACAATGTTGGGCCAGGAATCGGGTATCTCGCCAAACGTCACCGGGATATCGGGCGCCTTTTCCGCCCGGTGGAAAAATTCTGAAGGCGTGGAAATGATCAGCCGTGTGGGACCCGGCACGTCGAACTTCTCCACCTGCTGCACCAGGTCGTCCTGCGGCACATAAAGGTCGCTGCCCCAGTTGATGAAAATCGGGCCTGAATAGTTCTTCCGCAAATCGGCCAGGTCGTTTTCGAGACGCTGGAGTTTTTGTTCATAGGAAAGCCGCGGCGAAGTGAGGAATGTACCCCAGCCGTAGCCCTTGAGGGCATTCCACACCAGAGCTTCGGAACCATCGGGTGATTTGTAGTAAAAGAGCGACTTGTCAGTCGGACCCATGCGGGGCATCACCATGTATGGAACCCGCGACTGCTTCAGTATCTGCGGAAACTGCTGTGTGTAACCGGGGATGTCGCCCATGTGCGCCACCAGCGGATCAACGCCGAAAACGTCGTATGCGTATCGTTTCCCGATCATCATGTTGCGCGCCAGCACTTCGCCGTCGGGCAGCCCCTGGAAAATACCGGCCCACTTCGGCGCAATCTCGATGCGCCCTTCCTTGACCAGCCGCTTCAGATCCGCCAATTCCGGGGAATTTGGGTGCGACTCGACAAAATTATCCACGAAGACCTCGTCTTCGAGCAGGAAGCGGAACTTGGGCGATTCGTTGGCCAAGCGGATCGCTTTGGAGATGATCTGGCAGCCGCGCGCCAGGTCCTCCTCTCGCAACCCGCCCCAAAACAAGTCCAGATGCGAGAAGGGCATCAGGTAGAACACCGCGTCCCGCGATTCCTTGGCATCGGGGAGGGCATTCTGGCCGCTTGCCGCAAAGGCGGCCAGGACAATCATCAGAAACCACAACTTGCAATGTTGAATCATATCGTGCCTTTTTTTCCATTGTTTAATTACTGCCGAATTCAGCGATCCCCGCCGCCAGTCGCAGCGGCCTTGTCTGTGATCGCCGCGATCAACGCGCAAGCCTCGCCGCGGGTGACCAGGTCGTCGGGCTGAAACTCCTGCCTGGCATATCCGCTGCCAAACATCGACCGCGAAAGAACCTCTTTCACCCAGTCCATCGGTTTTTCCTGCGCAGGAACCATCCCGGCTTCGCCTTCTTTGACGGGAGACATCGTCCGGCGTTGCTGAAGAACGCGAATCACGTCCACGAGTTCCTTCCATTTCACCGGCTCGGCGGGATGGAACGGAACGAAGCCCAATTCCTGGTCGTAGCTCACGTTCTTACTCGGTTTGCGATCCCAAGAGCCGTATTCGGGCCAAAGCGGTTTGATGCCAAAGATTCCCAAAGCTTGGTGGTCATAAAGGGTCTCGATCTCGCGAAAACCCCCAGCCTCGTACGGCACGTCGGTAAAATGAGCGTTGCTGACGCTCGGCCAAACGTCCAGCCCGTTCACCACCATCCGGGCCATCTCCGTCCGGGTCAAATTCTGATCGGGCCGAAAGAGCCGGTCCGGGTAGCCTTGGACCGCTTCATGAACGCTCAACCACTCGACCGCCCGGAAAGCCGGATGGTCCAGCGGCAAATCCCAGTAAAACATCAACTCGCATTTCTGCTTGAGCAATTCCCGCTGAACCAGCCCGACCGGAACTTCGCGGACACTCACATGCTGCTTGGCACTCAAGGCGGCGGCGACTCCCGCAGCCTGACCCATCACCGTCCAACATGGGTCCAGCCGTATGGCGGTGAAGGCAACGTGCGTGGCTGAAATCGCCGTCGGCACCAGCAGCCCCTCCACGTTGTTGGGAAGAATGGAGCGATAGGGCACTTGAAACGGCTGAGTCGCGTTAATGTAGAAATCGCCGTTGCCTTTGTCCGGCATTGAAAGCTCCGTCTTCAGATAAGAAGGTTTCGCGTCCAGCGGGTAGTGGCCCACGGCGATCGCGTCCCGTTTGATGGGCTGAATGAGTCCTTGCCCCAAAATGTAAGGATTGATGTCGGCTTCGTTCATGGTGTATCCGCCGACAATCCGCCGGGCAACGCGAACATAAACGCGGTAGGGCACGTTGCCGTTGTCGGTGAACTCGTCCGCGGGAAGACCGGCGCGCTTGCCCCGCTCGTGCTGGATATAATAGAGAAAACCCAACGCATGGTTCTTCAGCATTTCATACTGGCGCTCGCGTTCCGCCCGCGAAGCCTCGGCCCAAGTCCAGTTAATCTCCTGCAATTCGTTTCCGAAAGGATACATGTTCATTTCGACCTTGCCGTTTGGATTGTACGGCGAAGTGTCGAAGGCGCTGTGAATGTAAGCGTTCCGGTCGTAATCCGGCGGTGGAGAAGTCAGTTCATGGGCGGGAAAATCCTTTTCGCTGTAATTCTGGAGAAAGAGGCGATGCCCGTACGACATCACGCCGCGATCCTGCTGGCCGGTGCTGCCCGGCAGAATCTCGCCAGTCTGATCAAAAAAATAAATGGACCCGGCGTGCGGCTCCAGGCGCGAGCGGGCCTCTCGTCCGACGCGGTAGGGCACTCCCGCCCAGGCGGCAACGTCTCCCTCGTGTGTCGCATCAATGATGACGTCACCGTAGAAAATGATCCCGGTGCCCGGCTCCGAGGGAGCATAGGCATAAGGCTTCGTCCCGGCGTACGTCTCCACTCCGATGACGCGGTTGCCTTCCTTGATGACGCGCGTGGCGTGCCGCTGGTAAAAGACTTTGATGTTGGGAAAGGCGGCGATCATCTCTTTGAAAATTTTGTCCGCCACCTTCATTTCCCATCGTCCCCCTTCATCCGGATCCATGACGCCTGAAGTAGTCAGCGGGCCTGAGTAATGGACGAGGTTGGTCCGGGTGTACAAGAGGGCGGGCGGCAGATAACGCGGAATATGTTGCTTGAACAGCGGGTCGGTCGCCATGATCGGGCGGTAGTATTCTTTGACCCGGTCGGTGAACTCGCGGAACACACCGCTTTGGGCCTCGACCGAATAGGAGTCGGTGTTGCCGATGCCGTTGGCCAGCATGCCGCCGAGCGTTGGCGTGTCTTCGATGAGGGCAACGCCCACGCCCAATCGCGCCGCGCCGATGGCCGCGCCGACGCCGGACGAACTGCCGCTCACGATCACCACGTCAAACTTCTGACTTGGGAGATTCTCTTCCTTCGATTCGGTGTTCTGGCCAATCGCCGATAACGCGGTCAATGCCAAAAGCAAAACCCACAGTTGACAATATCGGATCATACAGTGTCTTTCTCTTTTTATTAATTGCCGGTTAGGGGACAACTACTCGATACGATCCCTTCGTCACTCCGCTCAAGGTGGCCAGTTTGCTTGTGGCCTCGTAACTCCAGTTGGTGAAGTTCGTCCCGTTGAGCGTGATTGAAGACGGTAGCTCGGTGCTATAAACCTTGGCACTGCATGAAGCCGCCAGCGGATCAATGTAAAAATCCAAATACGTGCTGTTGTCCGTGTCCGCGCTCAACACCTCGCCGTCCGCTGAACTCAAGTAAAGATTCCCGATCTTGGACGGGCTGTTGGTCAGTGTCAGTGTAATGGTCTGATTGCCGGCAACCAATGTCTGGCCTGAAATCACAAAGCTGGGAAAAGCCGCGCCGTTCAGTTGGATGGAATTAATGTAGTTGTTGTTGGTCGAGTTATTCACCGTCTGAATGGTGATGTCGGTTTTGCCATGAATTACGACGCGGTCGAAACTCGGGGTGGAAATCATCCATTCCGCCCCCGAAGCCGGAATAAAGTACAAGCCAAGGAGACAGCAAGCCAATGGGCCGGCATTGTCCGTGTAGTAATCGCCCCAGCCGCTGCTGCCAGAAAAGCCCTCGGCCATGGTAAGGTTGTTGAATCTGGGAATGTACGTTGTCCTGACCAGGTTCTCGGTCTCATCCGCCCGGTCGGCGAAAATCGGCAGCCACATGTAGATCAACTGGTAGTCGTTGTAATCCGCCTGACTCCTCAAATAGCTGTCGATTAGGGAAACAGCATTGCTCGGGCCATAGAGGCCAAGCAGGCCATACGGATCCTGGGGCGCCGCAAATCTATAATCAACGCCATTCCCTTCGAAAAAGTCGGAGCCCAACGTGCCCCAGGTGCCGTTGGACAGCTTGGTGCGGAACTGCTGATTGGCGGCGTCGTAGAGGTTCATATAGTTGGTCCGAAACTGGTAATAATAATTCTCGGTTGTCGAATCGCCGAGCCTCTTTCCCAGGATGGACAACGCGCTCATGGGCACCGCGTAATCCAAGGTGCGCGATGCCGGGTTCTGGCCCTGATTATAGGGATCATCTGACGGGATGTACCGGAGGTTGTAAAAGTTGGGCGGGTAATAATTATTGGCACTCGTGTAATAATTGGTCAACGAATTCTTGAGCTTGTTATAGTCCACGCCGGTTATCCCCTGCAAAGAAGCCAGCAGAGCGAAATCGGGCAGGAACATCGTCTGCGAAAAGCCGCTGGCGGAGAAAGGATCCCAGTTGCAATAAAACCTCGGCTGGTCCCGATCGTACT
>OBLU010001410.1_pt1 | contig 22460 bp, 19 predicted proteins | sample 1518681 | NCBI WGS metagenome assembly OBLU01 (sample SAMEA3539304, study PRJEB22396) | soil metagenome | biome: tundra; feature: field; material: soil | place: USA | collected 2010-05 | depth 0.15 m
TCGTGCGATTGGAAGTGACGGAGTTCAATCGTGCTGGTTCTGAGGAATCAAATCACCAGACAGCCCCCACATACTTTCGCATCCCGAGGCTAGGTCCGGAATCAAACGAGTGCAAATCAACTCACGTAGTTGAAAGCAGGTTTTTGTGACGAATGAGCAGCTCTTTACCATCACCGTGCTGAATTCCTGGAAGCTCGTCATCGGTCGTTTCGACGAGAGCCTCGCGAAGCTTACCGACGAGCAGCTTCAAAAACAGGTAGCCCCCGGCAAGAACCGCCTCTACTATCTGCTGGGGCATTTAAACGCAGTGCATGACAAGCTCTTCCCACTGCTCGGTCTGGGAGAGCGCCTGCACTCTGAACTCGACGAAGCGTTTCTTTCGAATCCAGACAAGGCGCATGAAGATCCGCTTTCGGCTGCCGACCTGCGTAAAGCCTGGACCGAGGTCAACAGCAAACTCACAGCGGCATTCGAACGGTTCACCCCTGCAGAATGGCTGCAAAAGCACACCGCAGTGTCCGATGACGACTTCGCCAAAGATCCCACGCGCAACCGCCTCGCGGTCGTGCTAAGCCGCACCAACCACGCGTCCTTTCACTCCGGGCAGGCGCTCCTCGCAAAATGAGCGGGCGCTCGGCGGGGCAAGGAAAGCGCTAACGCTCAGCTCGCCAGCGCGGCCTTGACGGCCTCGCTCACCAGGCGACCTTCCGCACGAAGGCCGGCAGCTTGCAGCTTCGCTTGCACGGCCTTGATGACGGTGCCCATGTCTTTGGGTGTGGGTTTCTGACCCGTGGCTGCGGCCTGCGCGGCGACGGCTTCAGCCACGAGAGCCTGCAGACCTGCTTCATCAAGAGCCTTCGGCAGGAATTCCTCAATCACTACAATTTCGGCGGCTTCTTTCGCAGCAAGTTCGGGTCGATTGCCCTTGGTGAACTGCTCGATCGAGTCGCGGCGCTGCTTGATCATCGTGGCCAATGCCTGCTGTTCCTCTGCGGCAGTTAGAGGCGCGCGCTTCTCGATTGCCTTGTTCTTCAGCGCATTCTTGATGAGGCGCAGCGTACCGGTGCGCTCTGCATCGTGTGCCTTCATGGCCGTAACTACCTGCTGGCTGACCTGTGCCTCGAGTGCGCCTGCTTCTGTCATGGATTCCTTCTTTCCTTCTCTCTATCTTAGCTTTCCCCATCTTGGTATGGGAGCCACGCTATTGCAACGGGCGCACGCCACGAGGGATCAGGTAAGGAACCTAACTTCGCCCACCTCAATCGTGACGTGGTCTCCATCGTTCAAGTGAAAATGGTCCCGGAGTTTCACATCCGTGGCAATCTCCACAATCGTCTTTGGATGGTGACCTGTGCCCTTTTCATTGGCATCGGTTCGAAGCAGGAACGCTTCCTTGCCGAGAATCGTGCATGGGATTATGCTGACCGACACCGTTCCACCGTATTCATGGCCTTCAAGACGTATCACGCGCTCCGGCAGCGTGTAGGGTTCATCAAGTTTGACATTGAGCGTACCGGGAAAAAGCGTCATCCCAGTCTTGCCACAATAGTGCTCCTGCAACTTCTCGATCCAATAAGAAAAGTTCCCCATTCCCGAGACCACTTGACCTTTAAGCGTTGCCACAGCGGATAGAAACTCCCTGGGTAGTAATTGTCGGCGTTGAATTTCAATGCAATCCAACGAGTTGTGATTAGATTATCCCGCTTGTAATGATTTCTATTTCGGATGCTGAATCGCGCGAAAAGATTCACAAATTAGCCTCAAGAAAACCGTTTTAGCAGCGATTTAAAGGCAACGCGAAGCGCGCAACTTTTCTCTCTTTTTTCGGTCTATACGGGTGAGGTTAAAGTCATGAGACTTCGGTCAAATTTGATTGTGTTGCTTGGTTTGGGACTGATGGGTGCACCGGCCTTTGCCGCAGGACAGGCCACCGCAGAACCAGCGCGTCCGGGCACAGTGAATTATGTAGAAGGTGCGGCTTATCTTGATGGACAACCATTGAATGCCAAGGACGTGGGTAGCATCGGCCTCGACGCCGGCCAGGAGTTGCGCACGGGGACCGGGAAAGCCGAAGTCCTGCTGACTCCGGGAGTTTTCCTTCGTCTCGGCAGCAATAGCACCGTAAAAATGGTTTCGCCAGACTTGACCCTGACGCAAGTCGAGATCGAGAAAGGACGCGCGGGAGTTGAGGTCGACGAGATTCATGAACAAAACAATCTGCAGATCGTGGATGCAGGCGTAGCTACTCGCCTTGAGAAGGTCGGCTACTACGAATTTAATGCGGATCAACCGACAGCGATGGTCTTCAAAGGCAAGGCTGAAGTTGAGGCAGGTAACGGAAAGACAAAAGAAATCAAGGAACATCACGAGCTGGCGCTGATATCGGGCTCAAACAGCCAGACGATAGCCAGTGAGAAGACTGCGAGCTTCGATACGCACGCATCTGGAGATGACCTATACAACTGGAGCAGTTTGCGGTCTGAATACCTGGCGGAAGCCAACAATCAGATCGCGGGCCAATACGGCGCGGCAGGCTACTACCCGGGCTGGTATTGGAATCCCTACATGGCCGGATACACATTCATCGGAGGCGGCCCGTTTTATAGCCCGTTCGGTTGGGGATTCTATCCCTTCGGATGGGGTGGCTACTACGGCTTCTACGGCGGTCGGTACTACGGCCGGGGTGGCTACTACCACGGTGGCGTCGTAGCTCATGGCGGGTTTGCCGGCGGCGGTTTCCATGGAGGTGGCGGTGGTGGACACCGGTAAGCGCCTCTGATAGAACCTCTTGCAAACCGTTAGTCAACAGGCCCGGTTTGGAATGCCAATCAGCATTCTGCCGGGCCTGCCTGTTTTGTACTAAGAATTCCAGCTGAACCTGGCTGCCCTTCCTCACTTCATACCCTTTCCCCTTCATTTCGTTAATCCTCGCGGCCCATCTGGCCAAATTGCTTAAGATTTGCACCGGCAGCGTGTTCACATAAATCACATACATGTGTATTATGTGATTTTCGGACTGATACTGTTCCGTTTTCGAAGAGAGGGAATATGATTCGCAAAACACGGTTGTTCACACCGGGACCGACCCCCCTGTTGCCCGCTGCCCAATTCGCCATGGCGGCGGCCGATATTCACCACCGCACGCCTGAATTTCGCGCCCTGTTTCAGAAGGTGTTGGCACAGTTGAAGGTGTTCGTCGGTACAAAGAACGATGTTCTCCTGTTGTCATCGTCCGGTACGGGAGCCATGGAGGCCTCTGTCTCGAATCTCACGTCGCCAGGAGACCGGGTACTGGTGTTGACAGCGGGTAAATTCGGCGAGCGCTGGGTCGATCTCGCCAAGGCGTTTGGGTGCCAGGTGGATCTCGTCGAGGCTCCCTACGGGCAGACCTTCGACATCGCCGATATCCAGAAAGCATTGAAGCCGGAACACAAGGCCGTCTTCATGCAAGCCTCGGAAACATCGACAGCGGTGAGCCATGATGTGGAAGCGGTGGCCAAGCTCGTGAAGGACACCGACACGCTACTGATTGTGGACGGGATCACTGGGCTAGGCACGCAGACGTTCGATGTCGACGGCTGGGGCATCGACGTTCTGATCGGCGGCTCGCAAAAGGCCGTGATGATTCCTCCGGGCCTGGCTTACCTGAGCGTGAGCGAGAAGGCATGGAAGGCGATGGATACCTCAAAGAATCCGCGCTATTACTTTGATCTGCGCAAGGAACGCAAGAATGCCGTCAAGGGTGAAAGCGCGTATACGCCGGCTGTCGCTCTGATCGCTGGGCTGGGCGCGGCGCTGGATTATATCGCTGGGCAAGCTGGCGGAGACCTGGAGCAAGGCCGTATCGCTCTCATCCATAACGCGCAGGTGAACGCGAAAGCGACACGGGCGGGGCTGGTGGCTTTGGGCTTCACGCTGTTTGCCCCCACTTCACCGTCGGGCGCGGCAACTGCGGTGGCGGTTCCAGAGGGTATGAACTCGGGCGACGTGGTGAAGGCACTGAAGACCAGGTTCAGCGTTGTAACCGCCAATGGACAGGGTTCGATGCAGGGGAAGATTTTCCGTGTGGCGCACCTGGGATTCTTTGACTATCTCGACACCGTTGCCTTTCTCGGCGCCATGGAGCACATCGCCAAGGACACGTTGAAATTGCCGGTTCAGTATGGACAGGGTGTGGCAGCAGCACAGCAGGTATTTGCAAGTGAAGCTTCTAGCTCGTAATTTTCAGCCGCAAGCCTGTCTGCAGATGGGCTTGCGGCCGGACGAGGTCTCTAACGTCAACCAATCCTTAGCGAGAGCTAGAGGCTAGCAGCCAGGAGCTGTTTTTATGGAACTCAGTTTTGGCGAGAAGCTGCTGATAGCCCGCAAGCAGCTTGATCTGTACCAATACGAGATGGCGGAACAGTTGGGCGTTCATCCGAACTCAATCTGGAAGTATGAGCGGGGCGAGGGCAAGCCGCATTCCGCGGTGCTGCGCATGTTCGACCTGCTCTGCGAAAAACACAATATAAGGTTCGATGAATACAAAGGTGCGTCCGCTGGAGCGGACACGGGAGAAGCGATGAAGATCGTTCTGGCGGAAAAGGTATCTCCGGCGACGTTGGCCGTGTTTGCGGCCGAGCCGGGGTGGGAAGTGCTGACGCACGACAAGCTGCCTGACGGATTGGCGGCGGCTCTCAAGGATGCTGACGCACTGGTGGTGCGGTCCGCCGTGCAGGTAGACGATGCGCTGATGGAACAGGCACCCAGGTTGCGCGTCGTGGGACGTGCCGGGGTGGGCGTGGACAACATCGATGCGGAAGCAGCGACGCGGCGCGGCGTTGTGGTGATGAATACGCCTGGCGCCAATGCAGTCGCGGTGGCCGAGTTAACCATCGGGCTGATGCTGGCACTGGCACGCAAGGTTCCTGCGGCCAATGCTTCGATGCACGCGGGCAAATGGGAAAAGAAAAATCTGCAAGGTGCGGAACTGCGCGGCAAGACACTGGGCATCCTGGGCCTGGGACGGATCGGCCTTGAAGTCGCAAAGCGTGCCCGCGGGTTTGGCCTGGAGATCATCGGAAGCGATCCCTTTGTTTCAGCGGCAGTGGCACGCGAAAACGGCATCCGGCTGGTGAGCACGGAAGAGCTGATCGCTGGCTCGGATTACCTCACACTGCATGTGGGACTGACCCCGCAGACGGCTGGGGTGATCAACGCAAAATCCCTGGGGTTGATGAAGAAAGGCGTTCGTATCATCAACTGCGCGCGCGGCGAACTGGTGGATGATGCTGCTCTGGCCGCGGCGCTCAAGTCCGGACAAGTCGGCGGCGCGGCGCTCGATGTCTTCATTGAGGAGCCACCCAAGAATTCTCCCTATGCCGGATTGGAGAACGTCATTCTGACGCCGCACATCGCCGGGTCAACGGCCGAGGCACAAGAGGCGGTAGGTATTCAGATTGCGCAGCAGGTGCGCGAATATCTGAAGCTGGGCGTAGTACAGAATGCGGTGAACCTGCCGTCGTTGAGCCACGAAGAGTATGTGCAGCTCGCGCCCTACATCGATCTCGCCAGCAGGTTAGGATCGTTCCTGGCGCAGACCGGCAAGGGGGGAATCGAAGCCATCGAACTGACCTATGGCGGCGCACTGACAGAAGCCAAAACAGACCTGGTGCGTAATTCCGCGATTGCCGGTCTGCTGCAGGGTTCAGAGAATGTGAACCGCATCAATGCCGCTGCGGTGGCTGAAGAACGCGGCATTCGCGTGCATGAGCAAAAACAGGAAAGTCACCGAGGTGGTGCTGCAACCATGCTGGCCATCGAGTTACATGCATCAACGGGCACAAGCCATGCGACGGCAACGGTGATTCACGGCGAGCAGCCGCGGTTGCTGGAGTTTAACGGCATCGATGTGGAAGCGCCGCTGGAGGGCCATCTGCTGGTTTGCCGGAACGTCGACGTTCCCGGAGTGATTGGTAAGATCGGCACCACCCTGGGCGAGCATGGCGTGAATATTGCGAACTTCGCGCTGGGACGCGATCGATCGGGAGCAAAACCCGTGCATGCATTGGCCGTGGTTCAGGTGGACGCGCCGGTATCTGAAGACGTTCTGGAAGCTCTCATGAAGATCGAGGCGCTGCTCGAAGTGCGACCCGTGAAGCTGCCTGAGGCTGCAAACTAGTCAATTTTGGGCTCGTCTACCGTCAAGTACGCAAGAAACAAAAGACCTACCGCGCGGCGCGGTAGGTCTTTTCGTTTGCAATAACCAAACTTAGGCGCGACTGAGGTAGGCACCTTCGCTGGTGTCGACGCGGATCTTTTCGCCTTCATTGATGAATGGGGGGACCTGGACAACGAGGCCGGTTTCGGTCTTGGCGGGTTTGGTGACGCTGGAGGCGGTTGCTGACTTCAGGCCGGGCTCGGTTTCGACCACGGTGAGCTCGACCGTGCCAGGCAGCTCAATGCCGACGACTTGACCATCGTGATAGCTGACTTTGATCTGCAGGTTCGGCGTCAGGTATTCAACGGCATCGCCCAGGGTCGAGCCCTTGACGACGATTTGCTCGTAATCCTCGGGGTTCATGAAGTAATAATCGTCGCCATCTGAATACAGAAAGTCCATCGCAACTTCGTCGACCACCACGCGCTCAATGGCATCGGCGGAGCGGAAGCGGTGTTCGAACATGGCGCCGGACTTGAGGTTACGCAGTTTGGCCTGGATGAAGGCGCGGAGGTTGCCGGGGGTGCGGTGCTCCACCTTGAAGACCAGGTGCAACTGGTCATTGTGCTTGATGATCATTCCGGGACGCATTTGTGTGGCGGGAATCGCCATAACTTTTGAAACTCCTTGCTTTAGTTACGCTTGGTGGCGCAAAAAGGATGGGCTAGAGCCCAGACTTCATTGTATCTGAGCGGAGGGTCTGAAACCGCCAGCCACGCGCAATGAGCAAACGGCGACCACTTATCGCGTGGGTATCGCTCCCTACACGGGGTGCCCAAGTTTTAGATGTGTGTTTTGATCAAGGATATGGCTCAGAGGCTAACGGGAAGAGGGCGCGTGGAACTTGTCCCACTGGTCGCGCTGCTTTTGCTTTGCTTTCTGTGGTCTTTAGGCTCGCTGCGGGCGGACTTGTTGCCGAATGCAACCTCAAGTGCTTTTCCGCCGATGGCGCGAGAGGCAATTCCATTAGGTTTACTAGCAGTGGCGGCGGGATTGTTCTCCGCGATTCGAGGTGCCCCTTGGCCGGGGGGACGGCAACTTGGCGCGTGTGTCCTTGTGGGGATCGGCCTGTTTGTCGCGCCTGCTGCGTTACTGGGCTTTGCCGCAACATCGGTTCCCTCGCTGGAGCGGGTAGCCCTGCTTTCGCTCTGCCCGGTATTCGCTGTGGTGCTGGAGCCGCACTTAGGACCCAATGATTCAAAACGCGAAAACAAGGGCGCGCTGGTCACGGCGTTTGCGGCAATGGCCGGAACACTCTGCTTGTTTCCTGTGGAAGTCCCCAACTCAATTGCAGCGGGTGGTGGATTTTGCGCTGTGATTTTGGCGGCGGCGACGATCGCTGTTTCAAACGGTTACGCGGTCCGAATCGCGCATGATATTCGGCCGAAATCGATTGCAACGTTTGCTGCGGTCGCGGGCGGGACTGCGGCGTTGAGTCTCTTTACGATCAGCTTGATAACTGAGCACGCGGTTTGGAATTGGAATGGGTTGAGATCGGAATTGACGTGGCCGTCCGCAGTTGAGCTGCCTGCCTTACTACTCCTGTTCTGGCTGATGCGACGCGTGTCTGCTGCGCGCATGACAACGCGGTTTGTCGTCTCGCCGCTGCTGACGATTCTTATCTCAGCAGCACTGTTTCGGCCGGAGATCGAAGCGCGCGGATGGTTGGGGATAGTCCTTATGGCTGCTGGTTCGGGTTGGATGCTACTCGGACCTGTCGAGGATGAAGAAACGGGCTCTTCCAGCTTGGACTTGAATCGTTAGAGCTGACGCGGTGTTTGTGCAGTGTCGCACTAATCCTTTACCATTGGCCGCGAATCCAGCCACACGTTTAGCCTTGGAGAATTCACATGCGCCGCCCTTTTCTGCAGATTCTTTGTGTACTGATGGTCGCTGTTCCTTTCATCGCAGTTGAAGTTGGCGCTCAGACGAGCGCGCCTGCGGACGCGCCTTACAAAGCTGCGCGCGCACCCGTCGACAAGCGCGTGGCGGATCTATTGAGCCGGATGACGCTGGAAGAAAAAGCGACCATGCTTTCCGGATCAGGATGGATGGAGTCGACGGCGGTTGAGCGACTCGGAATCCCTGCGATCAAGATGGCGGACGGGCCAATGGGCATTCGTTCATGGGCCGGCAGTTCCGCGATCACGAGCGCGGCCAACACGCCGGTGAAAGTGCTGACCACGTCGTTTCCTTCAGGCGTAGCGATGGCAGCCACGTGGGATACGGAACTTGTGCAACGCGAGGGACAGGCAATCGGACAGGAAGTCAAAGCGCTGGGGCGCGACATGATTCTGGGGCCCACTGTAAATATCAACCGCGTGCCGCTGTGGGGCCGCAACTTCGAAGGGTACGGCGAAGACCCTTATCTTTCTGGGCAAATGGGAGTGGCCTATATTCGCGGCGTACAGAGCGAAGGCGTAATTCCCTCGGTGAAACACTTCGCGGCGAACAACGAGGAGTTCGAACGCCATCGAATCGATGCAGCGATCGATGAGCGCACGCTGCATGAAATCTACCTGCCGGCGTTTAAGGCGGCTGTTCAGGAGGCTGATGTGTGGACGGTGATGTCGGCCTACAACAAGGTGAATGGAACTTACTGCGCTGAAAATGCAGAGCTGCTGCGGGATGTGCTGCAAAAAGAATTTGGGTTTAAGGGTTTTGTAATTTCTGACTGGGGCAGCACTTACTCGACAACTCCGACAGTGAATGCGGGTATGGACCTTGAAATGCCGGGCGGCCCGCCGATGAAAGCGTGGATCGCGCGGCCGGCAACGCTGGCATCCGGCAATGGAGCTGGTTTTCTTACTGCGGATAAGGTATTAGCCGAGGTAAAGGCGGGAAACATCAGCGAGGCCACGCTGAATGATAACGTCGGCCGCATTCTGCGCGTGATTTTCGTGAGTGGGATCTTCGACCATCCGCATGCGGGTGGTGGTGAGGTAGACACGCCTGAGCAGCAGGCGGTTGCTCGCAAGGGTGCAACGGAAGGCATTGTTCTGTTGAAGAACGCAGGCGGCCTACTTCCGTTGGACGTGACAAAGATTCACTCGATCGCAGTGATCGGGCCGAACGCTGCCGTCGCGCGCACGGGGGGTGGAGGCAGTTCGCTGGTTCGGCCGAAATACGCCATTGCGCCGCTCGATGGAATCAAGGAAAAGGCCGGTAGCGGGGTCACTGTGAGTCATGCGCTGGGCGTTGGGATGGAGGGTGAAGACCCAGCACAGGACACTCCCGAAGCGCGCGCGAAGTATTTGAAGGAAGCGACCGAGACAGCCTCTCGTGCCGACGTAGCCGTAGTCGTCGTTGGGCGCTATTCCAAGCTGGAGTCGGAAAGTTTTGACGTGAAGACGATGGACCTGCCGGCTGGTCAGGACGAGTTGATTGAAGCGGTCGAAAAGGCTAATCCGCACACAGTCGTAGTTCTGAATACAGGTGATCCAGTAACGATGTCGAAGTGGCTTGAGAACACTCCCGCACTCCTGGATATCTGGTACGGCGGACAGGAAGGCGGCCGAGCGCTGGCCTCTATCTTGTTTGGCGATGCGAATCCTTCGGGAAAATTGCCGGTCTCCCTCCCCAAGAAATTTGAGGACTCACCCGCATATGGACATTATCCGGGGGATAACCTTCACGTGAACTATGCAGAGGGAATTTACGTCGGCTATCGCTACTACGACACGAAACATATTGAGCCACAATTTCCTTTTGGGTACGGATTGAGTTACACAAGTTTTACCTACAGCGATTTAAAAGTCGTTGGCCACATCGAGTCTGCAGGAAACAATGCGACGAAGGATGTAATGGCGACGGTGAAAGTTCGCAATACCGGCAAGCGTGCCGGGGCGGAAGTTGTGCAGCTTTATGTGCATGACGGACATTCAAAGGTAGACCGGCCGATTCATGAATTGAAGGGCTTCAAACGCGTTGAGCTGAACGCGGGTGAAACGAAGACCGTGGAATTCACGCTGGATCACTCCGCACTTTCGTACTGGAGTCCGGCGGCAAAAACCTGGGCTGCTGATCCAGGAATCTTCGAAGTAGAGGTTGGATCGTCGTCGCGCGACATAAGGCTGAAGGCGCCACTCTCCTTGACAGAGTAGAGCTTAAAGGGCCTCCATCGGAAGGGGGACTTCGTTTTCGCCCAAAAGACCGGTAGACAGGCGTCGTGCGAAACCAGCAGAATTCATGACCGGGGCATCTTTCCCGCCCACGAGGTCATGCAATTGAATTTTCTGGATAAATCTAAGTTGCTTAGGCGACTGGATGTTGTTGTATTTGGGTTGGTTTTGGCAGCGGGCGCAGCATCGGGTTACAGCCAGAATGAGCAGCCGGCCCAACCTCCTCTTTACGGCGGGAATGCATCTCAAACACCCACACAGCAACAAGGCGGCTCCGCGACAGGAGGCGTGTTCGCTCCGGTTCTGGATGCGGAACAGAGACCGATCACCGCGGGCGGCTTTGTGAAGAGCGGACCAACCATCTTCAAGGACATTTCAGAAAAATCGGGCCTCACCGCGTGGACGCACAAGATGGGCACGCCGCAAAAGCCTTACATCCTTGAGACGATTGGCTCGGGAGTTGCCTTACTGGACTACGACCACGACGGCTGGCTTGACATCTATCTAGTCAATGGTTCGACCTACGAAGCGGAGACGGGTAAGGCGGAAGCACCGCATGCGGCACTCTTTCACAACAATCGCGACGGCACTTTTACCAACGTGACCGAAAAAGCCGGCGTGAGCAATGATCGCTGGGGTTTTGGCGTCGCCGTAGGCGACTTTGACAATGATGGATGGCCTGATTTGTATGTGGCTAACTACGGCAAGAATCGTTTGTATCGCAACAATCATGACGGGACGTTCACCGACATTGCAGAGACCGCGGGTGTGACTCTGGGTAATTGGTCTACGGGGCCGAGCTTCGGGGACTATGACGGCGATGGACGGCTCGATTTATTCGTGCCTGGCTATGTGCATTGGGATATGAATAACCTTCCTGAGGCTGGTTCAAAAGCAGTGGGCTTCGCCAATTGCAGTTTTCGTGGTGCACGTACGATGTGTGGACCACGCGGTTTGCTCGGCGAACCCGATCACTTGTTCCACAATAATGGTGACGGGACATTTACCGATGTAAGTATCAAGGCCGGCGTGAGTGACAAGCGCCGTTATTACGGATTCTCGTCAACGTTCGTAGATATCGACAACGATGGAAAGGTTGACTTGCTGGTCACAGATGATTCCTCGCCTAACTATCTGTATCTGAACAAGGGCGACGGAACATTTCAAGATGCGAGTTTCTACTCGGGCTTTGCGCTAAACCAGGATGCGCGCGAGACTGCTTCCATGGGCCTGGCTGTGGGCGATTATTCGAACAACGGCCGGCTCGATCTCTACACGACTACGTTCTCTGATGACTATAAGACGCTCTATCGCAATGACGGAGATGGGAACTTCGTCGATATCACTCCGCAGATGGGTATCGCCGAAGGCACTTATCCATTTTTGAGCTGGGGCACTGAGTTTTTCGATTACGACAATGATGGATGGAAAGACCTGATGTTTGTGAGCGGTCACGTGTATCCGCAAGTGGATGAGCATAACTGGGGTACATCGTTTGCGGAGCGACCTCTGCTGTTTCATAACCTGAACCATGGCAAGAAATTCGAGATTATGCCCGCTGTAGAAGGAACGGGCTTGGCTGATGTGATTCCGGCGCGTGGTGCAGCCTTCGGAGATTTGTTCAACGACGGTAAGATTGACGTGGTGATCAACTGCCTTGACCACACACCTGTACTGCTGCGGAATGTGAATGACGACCACAACCATTGGGTTGGGCTGCTACTGACGGGAGGGCCGAAGAGTCCGCGCGACGCAGTGGGTTCAACAGTGTACCTGACTTCAGCAGGCATGCGGCAACGCGGCGATGTCATGAGCGGCGGCAGCTTCGAATCTTCGAATGATTTTCGACTCCATTTCGGTCTGGGAAGCAGCAATGCCGTGGACAAGGTTGAAATTCGCTGGCCGGACGGCAAGCAGGAAACGGTGACGCTGCCGGGCGTGGATCGCTATTTCTCTATCGAGGAAGGCAAGGGTGTGATGCCGAGCGTGTACGACGCCATCGCCACGCAGCAACATGCGAGCCAGTCCAACAGCACGCATGCCGGGAAGTGATGGAAGCATGAAGAAATTTACAAGCGAACTCTTGATGGTCGCTGGACTGGCTTTGGCGGGAAGCTGGGCAACATGCGCGCGGGCGCAGCAAGGCACACCGCAGCAGGATTCAAGTAACCTCACACCTCCGCCTGCGTATACGCCTCGTCCTAAAGGCGCGCCGCCCGCTGAGGATACTCCCACGCAACGCGAATCCCTGGCACGTATGAAGGCGCGCGCCGAAGAGAAGACCGAAGCAGATCGCAAGACTTATAACGCGGAAGTGACTCAGAGTTATAACTTCCACTATGGGAAGAAGAATCCGTTTACGCCGGGAAACGTGCAAGTGCAGGGCGATGGTTTTCTGCAGCCAGGTGCGTATCCCAGTGCGGAGTATTGCGGCACGTGTCACCAGGAAGCCTACAGCCAATGGCGGCAGGCCTTGCATTCCAATGCATTCCGCACGCCGTTTTACCGCACCAGCGTTAATTTACTGATTCGTGACAAGACGCGGGGCATTTCTTTTGCGCGTCACTGTGATAGCTGCCACAATCCGATTGGAGTGCTAGGCGCTGCGCTGACGGAAGACTCAAAGGTCGATCGCGCCAAGTTCGATTCAGACGGATTGACGTGTACAACCTGTCATTCGGTGGTGAAGCTCGATTCTACCAATGGCAATTCAAGCGTGGTAATGGGCGTGCCTTCGGTGATCGTAGATGAAAACGGAAATCGCATTCCAGGCCAGGTTCCGTTTGACATGATTCTGCGTCATCCTGAGCGCCACTCGAAAGCTGTAATGCATGATTTTCTGCGCACACCGGAATTCTGCGCCGCGTGCCACAAGGCGAATTTGCCGAGCCCGCTGAATGACTACAAATTTATTCGCGCATTCACGGCCTATGACGAGTGGCAACAATCGAAGTTCTCCAAACGCAATCCGCTGACGTTCTATACCGCTGACTTCACCACCTGCCAGGGCTGCCACATGAAGCGCAATGCGAATACGCTGCCCGACTACGGCGCCAAGGATGGCACGTTCGCCTCTCACCGGTGGCTAGCTGGCAACACAGCGGTTCCCTTCTATTACGGCTTCGACGAGCAATTGAAGAAGACAATTGAGTTTCTGCGGACGAACAACTACCTGAACGTCGATATCTTCGGATTGCAGAAGATGAGTGGCGGCAAGCTGATCGCTCCCCTGGGCAGGGTCAACTATAACCTGGCGCCGAACGATGTAATTGAAGCCTATGTCGTGATCCAGAACAAGAATATCGGGCACTCGCTCATTCCCGAGGTGCGCGATCTCTATGAGGCATGGGTTGAGTTCACGGTGAAGGATGCCGGAGGTAAAGAGATCTACCATAGTGGATTTCTTAAACCGGATGGGATGCTCGATCCTCGCGCACACAGTTTTACCAATCGTCCCGTGACGGATGAAGGCGAGTTTGTTGACAACCACAAGGTATGGACGATTCACTCGGTCGCGTATGACAACAGCGTTCAGGCCGGCCGCTCAGTGCTGGTGCGCTACCAGTTCCGCCTGCCTGCAGATGTGAGCGGCGCCGTCACTGTAACGGCTAAGGTAAATTATCGCCATCTGCGCCAGAGTTATCTCAATAACATTTTTGGCAAGGGCGACCATCCAGCTTACCCGGTGGTGGAGATCGCTTCACGTAGCCGCACGTTAAAGATCGGAGACAACGAGACGGAGGCCGTGGACCCCGCCGATAACCCTGACTGGATGCGCTGGAACAACCTGGGCATCGCGCTGCTGGATCAGTTTCAATACGCGGAGTCAGTGGCTGCCTTTACCGAGGTTATCAAGCTGCGACCCGATTATATCGAGGCCTATACAAACGTAGGACTGACCGAGATCGTCTGGGAGAAGTACGATTCCGCACGAACCGCAATTCGTAAGGCGCTGACCCTCGATCCCAACAGCGGGCGTGCGCTTTACTATGACGGTCTGCTGCAACGGCGCGCAGGTAATACTGAAAAGGAGATCTCAGACTTCAGCAGAGTCGTCGAAATGTATCCCCAATCGCGCGATGCACGGCGGGAACTTGGCATCACCTATTACCAGCAGAAGAACGAGCACGCGGCGATGGAGCAATTCGAAGAGTTACAGAAGATCGATCCAGATGATTTAACGGCACACTATAACTTGTCGATCCTCTATCGACGCATGGGGAGGGCCCAGGAAGCTGGCGATCAACAGGCCATGTTTGTGGACAAGAAGGTGGATCCCGGAGCACCCACTTACTCGCTAGGCTATCTGCGGCTGCATCCTGAGATATCGACGGAAAGCATTCCGTGGCACACACACTCCGACCTCGTGAACGAAACGGGAGCGCTGCAGAATGGCAAGTGACTTGATGACGCAATGCAGAAGTAAGCGACGAATTTGGCATCGTGTGGTGGAAGGAATCTTAGCCCTCGCGCTGGCTTGTATGCCTGCCATGTGTCGTGCCGCAAATGACTGTCCGTGGCTCAACGAAGCCACTGCTGGGGGTCTTCTTGGCGGAGAAGCAGTTGGCTCATATACCGCAGAAGCAGCAGGACAACCCGCTGTCTGCACCTTCACCCAGAAAGATGCGAACGCAACGCGAACTCTGCGCATCACGGTCGAACAGAAAGCCGATGCGCACATGCAGGTGGCGACCCTGGAGCACAGTTGCGGCCCAGATGCGACTCCAATGCAAGCCATCGGCAATGAAGCCATGACATGTACGGCCGACGATCGCAAGGGCGGACCTGGAGCACGGGCAGTCGGCCGGGTCCGTGACCAGGTATTCACCATCACGATCAGTAGCACACTGAAAGGCGATCCGTCCCTGACGCGCGAAGTGCTGAAGTCGCGCATTTACACCGCCGCAGAGCAGGTCTCTGGCAATCTCTTTTGAGTAAGTCCGGCGTCGGGATCATCGTCCCGTCGCTACTGGTGCGGGGCCTGATTGGGGACCGCGGACTGAGCTTGATATGGCTCGACTCGCAACATATCCGAAAGAATGCCACGCTCCTGGGGACTGAATTGCCCCTGGTAGCGGCTGGAGTTAAGGACCATGTTGCGTTGATCGGGCGGCACGTTGCGCAGATCGCGAAATGCATTCTTCATCATCGCTTGGCGCTCATCAGGCATAGTGGTCCACTCGCGCGCTGACCGATTGACGCGCATGCGCTCTTGCAAGGGTAGATGTTCAAGCGCCTCGGCACGGGCAAGGCGGCGCTGCCTTTGCTCCTCAGGCATCTGGTTCACGTCATGCAGCTGGCGCACGAGCCGCTGTTGATCCCCCTGCGGCAAACGATTGAAGTTGGGGTCGCTGCGCAACATCCGCTCCTGATCCTGCACCGGAACATTGTGGTGCTCGTTTAACCAGGATTGAAGGTGGCCCGGCGGTGCGTATCCGGGAGCCGCGTATCCGCGATACGTGGGCCGAGGCGTATTTGGTCCCAGGTAAGGCGGTCCGGGAAATGCTGGACGCACGTTACCCTGTGGAGTTGCCGACGGCGTGCGCGGCTGATTGAACCGCGGCTGCACCTGATTTTGAGGACGCGGTGGCTGCGTATGGGTACTGGCACTGTGGGTCGTCGGAGGAGGTGCAGCGTGTTGCGCCGCGGGGTGTTGCCCCCTGCTCCAGGCTGCGGGCACACATGCAGCTACCAGCGCAGCAGCCAGAGCTGCTCGACGCCAATGAGTCGCCTTGTATTGCCCGATCATGATTTTCTTCCCCGCCGTTCAGACTATCCGATCAACCAACGAGCCTCAGTTCTCGCTGTCCGAATCCGAAATCGATTCAAGCTGATCAAGCAACTGCGCATTACTATCCAAAGTTTGCAGATCATGTACGACCGCGGCCTGTCCCGGCGCCACCGCCGGCTGCTCCCAGTTAGTCACACCCAGATACGCTCCTCCACCGAGAACCAGGGCAATCATCAGCGACATGGCTGCAAGCGGGCGCACATGCATTTGCGGGCCGAAGGTTAAGCGTGTCTTTAAACGCTCAAACCATCCAGCCGGAGCCGCTGCGCGCTCTTCACGCAGGCGGGCACCCAGCCGGGTCATGAAGTAGGGACTTGGCTCGGGAGCTTCCCAGGCGTCCAGCAAGCCCATGGTCGCGCGCAACTCCTCCAGCTCGCTGTGGCATTTGTCACATTCGGCAACATGCGTGGCAACGTTGGCGGGCACAGCTTCAGGATCGAGCAGCAGGTCCGCCAGCCTCTCATCCATTCCCGCACAATTCGTTTTATTCAGTTCCATCGCAACACCCCATCTCTCGCCGGCCGCACCCGGCCCTGTCCTGTTAGACGAATTCCTTTAGCTTGTCCCTCAGCGTCTGGTACGCGCGAAAAAGCAGCGACTTAGTCGCCGATTCGCTCAGTTTCAACACGTCCCCGATCTGCCGGTAATCCATACCTTGGTACTTATGCATCAGCACAGCCATACGCTGCCGTTCGGGCAGCGCCATTACGTGCTTGCGAATGGCGGCCATGCGTTCATCGCGCAGCAACCGCTGTTCCACCGTGGGCTCGTCGTCCGCCACTTCAGGTGTCGTGCCGGTTTCTTCATCGGGCACGTCAAGATACACATTCTGCGCCGCTCGTTCATGTTTCGTGTCACGCGCATGATTCACCGCCAGGTTGGTGGCGATGCGATAAAGCCAGGTAGTGAACTTGGCTTCTGCGCGATAGCTCTCGCGGGAGCGATAGACGCGTAGGAACACTTCCTGCGCCAATTCTTCGGCCACTGCCTGGCTGCGCACCATCCGGAAGAGAAAGTGAATCATGGGCCGGTGGTATTTTTCCACCAGGTACGTAAACCCTGATTCGTCTCCCGCCGCTACACGCAACATGATAGCGGCATCGCTGGCCGGATCGACGGCCGCGGCGAAGCGCGAGGCTCCGCCGAGCTGTTCTTCGGGCTCAGCGTTCGGGCCCGCGCCCAGTGCCGGGTTGTCCAGAACTAGGGTCGCCATATCTTCTGGAACCCCATCTTCGCTGGAAGGTTGCGGGGCTTGCCCCGATTCCGGTGCGGATTTCCCGCTTCCGGAACGGGTTGAGCCGGGTCGATCCGTACCTTGCCCGCCGTCGGGTTCGCCACCGTCCGATCGAGCGGTCATCGGCGACATTCCACGGTTGAATCCGTTGCTGCTTGAACCATTTTGATTGCCGATGCCATCGAAGCCGGGAGCCCGGGGATCGCCCGGAGCTGAAAGCCGGAATGCGCGCCTGGAAGGGAGTGCCGCTTCGCCTTCGGAAATTAGGTCGCCCTGGGGGCGGAACGGGTTGGCTCGAAAGCGCATGCGTGATCGGATTCGCGAAACAACGGACTCAAGCCGGTTGGATGCCGCCTTGGCCGTAAAGCCCCGCTGGTGTTACTCTAACCTACGGGATGCCCTCCCTGACGCAATCCGCGTAACCCCTCCTTCAGGGCGCTTAACTCAGCGGTAGAGTGCCACCTTCACACGGTGGAAGTCGCAGGTTCGAATCCTGCAGCGCCCACCAGAAAAAAGCCAAACAGACCCTTTTGGAACTTTGAAGATGGGGATTAGTCGTGCCTTTTGGGGCCTTGGTGGAGCGTTGAGTGATCCACAGAATTTTCACCTTTTCTTCGCCTATACTAGGCGACATGGTTATGCGCAGTGAGCGGCGGTCAACGCATCGCGTCCTGATGAATTTCATGGACCGTCACGGGTGGCATATTTCGTTTCTGGAGCCGGACTGCCAGACGTCGCTCCCCGTAAAGCTGACATTCGCTTCGGCCGACAAGATTCGAACCATGCACCAGCGCTTTGGCTCCCCGTTGCTGGAGGACGGCAGGCTCTGGAGCACGGTTTGAGCATCGGGCGGGGCGCGGGATATGGCTCAATTTGAACGAGGAACAGTATCAGAAGCTCAAGAAACCCAAGCGCTGAGAACAATTTCGAGGGAATAACTGGTCGGGGAGCGAGCAACGACAGACGGCAGCCCGATCGATCTTCGATCAGGTACTGAAGGCTACGTCGTCCCAATTCGATGGAAACCTCCCGAGGTGGGCACGACCGCTGCAGGCCATCGTTACCATGCGAAGTTAATTCGGCACTTTCCAGTTTGGCGATCGTCCGTCAGCGATCCGAAAAATTCGCGACCCAGACTCAGTCCGCTTGAAACAAGCACCAGCAAGCTATCATCGGGATTGCGATCCAAGTTCGGCGGCCTTCAGGATACGGCCACCAAGAAGGAGGCGCCTGATGCGCACCTCTCATTCAGATGCTCTTGTCGTTTATGGCGTGACCGGCGATCTCGCCCACAAAATGATCTTCCCCGCACTCTATGCGATGGTGAAACGCGGTATCCTCAACGTTCCGGTTATTGGCGTCGCGTTTCCGAAGTGGAGCCTGGAGCGGTTGCAGAAACGCGTAGCCCACAGTATCAAACAATCCGGCGGAATCGATAATAAGCAAGCCTTCCGCCAGCTTCTATCGCTGCTCAAATATGTGAGTGGCGATTATAACGACAGCAATACGTTCGCAGCGATCAAGAAAGCTCTCGGGAAAGCACGCCGCCCCGCGCATTATCTCGCCATCCCGCCGTCTCTCTTTGAGACCGTGATCAACGGGCTGGGCGCCTCGCAGTTGGCCGAGAATGCGCGGGTTATCGTCGAGAAGCCGTTTGGGCGCGACCTGACGTCGGCTCGCGCGCTGAACCGTGTAGCGCGGTCGGTCTTTCCTGAAGATTCGATCTTTCGCATCGATCACTTCCTGGGAAAGGAAGCGATCATGAACATCCTTTACTTCCGCTTCGCCAATTCCTTCCTTGAACCAATTTGGAATCGTAATTACATCTCCAGTGTCCAGATCACGTTGTCTGAAAGCTTCGGTGTGGGACAGCGCGGCGCATTTTACGAATCCGCCGGCTGTCTGAGGGACGTGATCCAGAATCATCTATTTCAGATTGTGGCGCTGCTGGCCATGGAACCACCTGCGGGCCGAAATTTCGGAGCGGTGCAAACAGAGAAAGCAATCGTGTTCAAGGCGATGCGTCCTCTGAAACCCGCCGACATGGTGCGGGGTCAATACGCAGGGTACCGGCAGGAGAAGGACGTAGCGAAGAACTCCGACGTAGAGACCTATTGCGCCCTTCAGTTATTTATCGACTCATGGCGCTGGGATGGTGTGCCCTGGTATTTGCGCTCAGGCAAGTATCTGCCCGATACGGCCACTGAAGTCCTAGTGGAGCTGAAGCCGCCTCCGCAGAGGCTCTTCGCGGACGCAGTGTCTGACACGGGCCAAGGAAATTATCTTCGTTTCCGGCTCTCTCCCAACGCAGCTATTGCACTTGCGGCTCGCGTCAAGCTTGCAGGGGAGGAGTTTATCGGTGAGCAACGAGAGCTTTACCTACTTGAAGAACAGGCGGGTGAACAAACGCCATACGAGCGGCTACTCGGCGATGCCATGAAGGGCGACGGAGGGCTGTTTACTCGAGAGGATGCCGTGGAAGCTGCGTGGATGGTGGTCGATCAGGTACTCAAGCACCATCCCCGAGTTCGCCCTTACAAGCGAGGAACCTCGGGACCGAAGCAGGCTGATGCACTGATCGCAGCAGACGGCGGCTGGCATAATCCCAGCGGAACGACTTAAGCCGGATCCTAACCCGTCCTCCCCACGATGGCCCCACAAAGTCCTTTCTTGGGGAAGTAATCAGCAATGCGGAAATCGCCCCTCCCTTCGTAAAGTCACTTCTCGTTTGGCGGTAATCAACTCGGAGCACGCGAGGATGTAGAAGAACGTCTGGCTTCCCTGCTTCTGAGGGCTAGTCACGCCGTGCGTTCTGATGGGCGTCGTCCCGAGATGGTTTAGCTACCGGGACAAGTCGGCGTCATGGGTTCAAATTCGAAGGAACGCGTTCGGCAGGAAGTAGAGGAGCACCCCTGTAAGGATCAGCAAGAGCGAGAGCGCGGGATGGATGTAGGCGGCAGGAATCGCAAGTACGAACGAGGTCGTAGATAAACGGGCACATTGAGTGCACCGGCGATTGAAGGCCCAGACGATCCAGTGGATCGAAGCGGAAGTGGACTGAAACGGGAACGGGCGATAGACAAGCCCTTGCTGTACACAGACCCTGGCGGGGGATTCCGTTATAACTAGGCAAACGGCAGGCGCTGCGCTAGCAGAAAGAGAGAGCGTACGCGTTCGACAGGCGGGGAGATTCCCATCGCCCTGTGAAGAGTCGTGAGATGGCGCCTCTAACCCCATGAAAGAGGAGAGAGGTGGGTACAACTGCTAGAGCGAAGTGCGGCCTATTCTTTTCCGCAAACCGGAATCGTGGGACCGGTCGTGGCATACTGTGCCGTGTCGGCGGGATACCCTATGTCGGTAGCCGATCCATCCTGTCCCGGCTTGGGCTGGCTGGAATAACAGGCCTTGCCGGTGGTGGTATCCATCACCAGCGGGTAGCCGACGTAGGGGACGTAGTGGTGAACGGGGTTCTGGTGCCCGGCAACGAAGCCATATAGGCCAGAGAGAACCACCAATGCGAAAGCCGCCCAGACGGGAATTTTGACGGATTTGATGATGCGGAGGACCGCTGCAACAGGGACAACATGCTTCATTTCTAAGGTTTGCACTGCCATCTAAGACTCCTTTAATGATCGCGTATCTCTAGCCAGTCTTTTGCAGGCTTTGGACACACTCTCCGACCGGCGTTAGAGCTTGCTTTTGGAGCCGGGCTCGCAGTTTTGAGGTTGTAAAAAGAATAGACAAAAAATCCTGCGATGGCCAGTGTCTTTTATCACTTAACTACAAGAAAGTTTTAAGTCGCCAACCGTGCTCTTTGAGAAGCTCTAAAAACAGAAGCTGCCGACCGCCTCCAGCTCTGAGAAACGAGCTTGGACCCCAGTTTGGGGGACGCGCATGCTCGGGTTGCGACTGGTTGTGAGAGTGTCGTTTACCGATGCGAAGGCTGAAAGAAGCGGGGTCAGAGTCTTATGATTACCGCATGGCAAAGAAGGTTCGTTGGGGAGTACTCAGCACCGCCAACATCGGCGTGAAGAAGGTGTTGCCGGGGATGCAGTTGGGGCAATATTCAACGGTGACCGCAATTGCGTCGCGCGATCTCAGCAAAGCCCGCGCGGCCGCGGATTCATTGGGGATTGCGAAGGCTTACGGCTCGTACGAGGAGCTGCTTGCCGATCCCGACATTGACGCGATCTACAATCCTCTGCCCAACCAGCTTCACGTTCCATGGACTGCGAAGGCAGCGGAAGCCGGCAAACATGTGTTGTGCGAAAAGCCACTCAGCCTGACGGTGGCCGAAGCCAAGACGCTGCTCGACGTGCGCGCGCGGACGGGCGTAAAGATTGGCGAAGCCTTCATGATTCGCAGTTATTCGCAATGGCTGCGCCTGGGCGAACTTCTCAAGGAAGGACGCATCGGCGAACTGCGTTCGGTGACGGGATTTTTCAGCTATTTCAATGTCGATGCCGAGAATATTCGCAATCACGTGGAATCGGGCGGCGGAGCGTTGTACGACATCGGGTGCTATTGCATTCAAGCGGCGCGGTACGCGTTTGGCGGACAACCGACGCGCGTAGCGGGGCTGATTGATCGCGATCCTAAGATGCATATCGACCGGTTAACCTCTGCAATGCTCGACTTTCCGGGAGGCCAGGCGATCTTTACGTGCAGCACACAGTTGATTCCCTACCAGCGCGTGCACTTTTTAGGGACCAAGGGAAGGATTGAGATCGAAATACCGTTCAATGCGCCGAAAGACCGTCCGACGCGGCTGTTTATCGATGGAACGGGCGACCTGTTTGGCGACGGCATAGTCACCGATGAGTTCGCCACGGCTGATCAGTACACCATGCAAGGCGACGCGTTTTCAAAGGCCGTGCTCGAGAACACCGAAGTGCCTGTTCCCCTTGAAGATGCGATTGCGAACATGGCGGTGATCGAAGCGATCTTCCGGTCGGCGGACACGGGACAGTGGGTCGCAGTCGAGGGGTAGATATTTCTGAATGTGTGGATTATGTGCGTGGGCCAATGGCACATGACCTCCCAGGTCCCAGAGCTGAAACATGGGAAGCGCAGCCTCCGTGAACAGAGGATGTGGCCAATAAGAGATGCGCGGAA
>OBLU010001416.1_pt1 | contig 22436 bp, 22 predicted proteins | sample 1518681 | NCBI WGS metagenome assembly OBLU01 (sample SAMEA3539304, study PRJEB22396) | soil metagenome | biome: tundra; feature: field; material: soil | place: USA | collected 2010-05 | depth 0.15 m
AAGCCCGCCGGCGACTGGCCCCGCCGAAGGCCTGACACAGCGCTCGGCCACAATCGGGCTCGTCTCAGTCGCTAACCACCAGCGGACGTTCGGGGGGCCGCGGACGGCGTTCGCGACGGCGAGCCACCCATCTCAATCGCCGAACCCGCTGCGAACGCGGCCGTGGGATCCGATACTCCGAGTCGACGCTCTCGGTGCACCGCCGGCAGTTGCCCGGATTGGAGCGACGGGCGGCGGTGGCGATCTCAGTCCAGCGTCTCCTCCTTGATGCTGAAGAGGCACTTTGCGGTGAGTCAACCTCGCTCGGAACGCTCGGAACTGATGTGTCATGCGCCGGGGGAGAGAGAAGCCTCCTGCCGGGTTGGTTCGAACAGTTCGATGGGGTTGCCGCAGGGGTCGTCGAGCAGGATCTGTTTCCCGCCGACGCCGATTACGATGTCGTTGCGGAAGTGGACTCCCGCTTCCCGGAGCGCCGTGACGGTTGTCGCGAGATCGGGGAGTTCGAGCATGAACCGGTTCCAGCCCCCGGGCTCGGGTTTGGTCCCGTCTGCCATTGCCTGCCCACCGCCGCCGGCGCCGCTTGGGGCGCTCAGAACGAGGCGAAGATCGCCCCGGGTGAGCATCGCGAACGTAGGAGCTGGGTGCATCTTTTCCTTGAAGCCGAGATGCCCGCAGTAGAACGCGATCGCGGCGTCGACATCGTCGACTATGTATCGGACGCTGACGGTGGCCATCGGGTGTTGCTCCTTGGTCGGACTAATCGTGGTTACGTGCCGTCGTGATCATGTGTAGGGCTCGCGGTCCTGCTCGTCGACCTGGATAACCGTCCCGTCGGGGGCCGGGACCAGAAGGGATCGACCCCACTCCTGATCAACGATCGTGCCTTCGGGCGGGAATCCCGCCGCGCGCAAGCGTCGCTCGATCGCTTCGAGTGGCTCGTCAGCGACGAACTTGAGCGCCAAGCCTGTGCGACCCTGCCCATCGGCGGCGATCGTGGCGTCGTGTAGGCCGAGTTCCCCGCCAGCCGCGACTAACTCGACCCAGTGTCCTGAGCGCGAACTCGCCTCAGGGGTGAGACCGAGCGCCTCGTAGAACCGCACGGCGGCCGCGAGGTCCGGCACGAAATGAATCGGCCTGACCCTCATCCCGACGAAGCCTCTTCGAGGCGATCGAGATGGGCAACGAGCGCGTCCTCGACGAGCTTGGAAAGGGAGGTTGCCTGGTCAACAGCGGCGTGCTTGACGCGACGGATGAGCCCCGGCGGAAGGTAAACGTTGAACTGCTGCTTCTCGGCCGCGGGTTTGTCCGGCATCACACAACCATGCTAGCAAGCTAGCACCGCTTCTCGTCCACCAACGGCTGTTGCGGAATCGGCGGCGATGGGCCAGAGCTGTTCCAACCTGCCTTGGATCGACGGTCTCAGAGGCGAACCTCCTACGGAACAGGCCGACCGAGGCCCGAATGTGGCGATGTGCCGGTCTCAGGCGTCGCTGAACGGTAGCCCTGCGTTCGTTCGACGACGAGCATGGGCTGCCGCGCAACAGGAGCCCCGGACGGCGCGGATTCGAGGCTGCCGCTCCAGCGCGCTGAGGCCAAAACCTGGCAAAGCCAGGTGGTGATTGTGGGTCGTCGACGCTAGCTGGTGAGCTGTCCGCGCAGCCAGGCGTGGACACGGTCGAGATGGTTGAGGACGAGCGACAGGTGACCGTCGTGATCGCTGAGGACGGACTCAACGCCGGGGATCCGTGAGGCCAGCCACTCGCCCTGAGCGAACGGCACGAACCGGTCCTGGCGCCCGTGCAAGTACAGCACCGGCGTGCGGATCGCATCGAGCTCAAACCCCCACGGCTGCATCAACGCCCAGCTGTCCTCCCACCATCCCTCAGCGCCTGGGGCCAGCGCGGTGCGCATCGACTCAAGCGCGAACGCACCGAGGCGCTCGGTCAGCACCGCCAGATCGACCGGGGCCAGCAGCGACCTCAGCATCGTGAGCAACGCGGGAAGATCGGCGGCCAGCATCTCGCCGCGGTCCTGATCGAACTTCTCCCGGGCGGCTACCGGATCGCTCAGCATCAACTGCGCGTCCTCGACATTGAGCTCGCCCATCCCGTCAAAGTAATCAAGGCCCTCAGCCCCCCACGGAGCAGGCGAGGCGAGCACCGCGACCGCCGGCACGAGATCCGCCAACAGTGCCGCACACGCCAACGCGTGCGGGCCACCTCCCGAGACGCCCCAAACGCCACACCGGGTGACGCCCAGGCTGGCCGCGATCGCGCGCACATCCTCAACGCAATCTCCCACGCTGCGCGCCGGCCGCGGATCTGAGCCGCCGTAGCCCGGCCGGTCATAGGAGATCAGCCGGATCCCGTGGCGCTCGGCGCTCGCCACATCATCCTCAAACACCAGGCGCGACCCCGGCGTCCCGTCGAGCACGAGGACGGCCACGTCAGACGGACCGCCGTGATCACGCACCAGCAACCGACGACCGTCAGCGACGATGATCTCCTGATCAACCACGGCTCGAAGGCTCGCACCTGCGCCCACGGCGAACAAGGCACTTCGACGTCTGGCCACCGGACCTCGGGTCGATCGTCGGTTGTGCCCCAGCAGGCACCCGCGACACCCGCACGCACGCAGCCGGTCTGCTTCCACCGGCCATCAGTCTCGAGGCCCGACTACAACCGACCCACCATGTCGCGCCGAGGCCATCGCGGCCACCATCGCCTCACCGCCGGCGGCCCCCGACAAGGCGCAGAATCAAAGCGTTCCCAACGGTCCCCTTTTCACCGGCGACAGGCATCCGACCACTGCCCACATCGGTCCCGCCTGGCGCGGAAGGCGGGGTCAGTCGCAGATGCCAAATCGCCGGACGAACACCGAGGCGGTCCGATCAGGGCGTTCGGTTCAGCCCTCGCCGGCGTAGCAGATCCCAACCTTGAGCGGACACGCGGTGGGTCGTAGTGGCCTACCGCCGCTTGCACGCAACCACGTATGCGACCGCCATCCGCCGCACAGCCCGGTCCTCCGTGAACGCTTGCTCCAATCCAGCTACAAACCGCTGCCGTTCAGGCTCGCTGAGAGCAGCCGTGATCGCCTCGCCGACGGTCGGGGCATTCGGGTTCGGCGCGCTTCCCAGGAGCGCGTCCAAAGTGACGCTGCGCATGAGCGAGCCCGGCTCAACGTCGATGTGGCACTCGAGGTGGATCCGCTCGAAGCCAGCCTCTTCGGCCAGACGGACGAGGTCTCGGTCGTCGAAGCCCATCATCGCGGCAACAGCCCCGGGCGGCTCGCTCCGGGCAAAGACCGCCTTGACCTTCGCGGCGAGGTCGGTTGCGCCCGTGACGTCGTAGCCCCCAAAGCGGTCATCAGGCTCGGGGAACATGAGGCGGTTGATCGGCTCAAACAGAGAGATCCGACCGCCAGGACGCAGGACGCGATGCATCGCCGAGAACGCGCGCGCTTTGTCCTCGACATAGATCAGGACCGAACGGGTGGTTACAACGTCGACCGAAGCTGCCGGAATCCGCGCGAGATCCTCGGCCCCGGCAAGAACAAACCGCGCCCCGTCCAGGGCTCCGCGGGCGCGGACGGCCTCCCGGCAGTGCTCAATGAGGGCATCGGAGATGTCAGCGAAGATCACCGTCCCGTCAGGGCCAACCAGGTCCAGCGCGCGCAACCCGATCAAGCCATCGCCGCAACCGACGTCCAGAAGCGTCGCGCCGTCAAGCGATCCGGCGGCCTCCAGCACACGGTCGCGTACGTGCGAGAGATGTTCGATCGTAACCCCGCGTTGAGCCGCGTCCCTGGCGTCACGCCGATCCAGCAGCCACCGCGACCACAAGTCGGATTCGACCGCCACGCGACCCAGTATCGCAACCGACTGGACGTCAGGAGCGGGAGGTGGCAGGGCCTGCTTTGGCCCCGGGAGCGTCCGACGGGGAACCCATCCCGTCTGAGACGGCGCCTTCGTCAGCATGACTCCTTTCGGCAGGGAGCAGCTGTCTTGCCGAGACTGCCCCGATGGCGACAAACCAGAAGCGGACACCGCCCTGTTTCGGACTACCGCGGCTTGTCCAACCGAGCGGTGACTTGGGCGACGACCTGGCGTCTGCTCCAGCGGCGAAGCAGCTGTCCGACGTCGCCGTCGCACGACTGCTGGAGTCGTTCCAAACCGGCAGCGATCCGAGCCTCCGCGATGTCGCTTGAGACGGCTGCTTCGGGCCCGCCGATCGCGGAAGCAGTCATCTCACCGCATGGCTGTTTCAGCGGCGGAGGGGAAGTCTGACGCCGTCGGCCATGACCTGCTGCCTCGGTCCCGCCGCGGCCAGCTCCAGGCGCCGTGAACCACCGCTGCGACACGATCGTTTGCTGAGAAGCTGCAAGCACCGGGTGCCCGGATCTGGCGACGAGGAGGGGCGCGAGCAATTTCAGCCGAAGACCTGCTCAGCTAACGGCGCGGTACTTCCGCCGCGCTTGGTCGGTCCTGCTTGGCGCCCGCATGGCAGGTGCGTCAGTCGGCCGCGCCAGCTCCTCGCCCTTGATCGTGCTCGGTGGCTCATCACAACGCAGCGTCCTCCTCGTCATGCTGGCGTGGCCGTTGCTTGCCCGCTTGCGTGGTTTTCCCGGGCCGCGCTTGCGGGGTCGGCCGGATGCCAGCCGATCGCAGTGCCACGAAACTTGAGTTGTGAAATCGCATCGGCTCTCCGTTGCTCTGGCGGCGGTCTCGTGTGGGCTCCATTACGTTCTGTTGCGTCGGCCCATCCTGACTTGGGGCGCGAGCGAGGCGGAGGCGGCTTCGCGGCTGCCTGGAGACGAGCTGCTCGAGCACGCCGATGGCGTTTCGACACGCGCGATCGAGATACGCGCGCCCGCGGCTGCCGTATGGCCGTGGATCGCTCAGATGGGGCCGGGGCCGCGCGGCGGTGCGTACACGTATGACTGGATCGAGAACCTGCTCGGTCTGGACATGCACAGTTCCGACACCGTACTGCCGGAGTTTCAGCACCCCGAGGTCGGCGAGACGATCGGCTTCGGATCAAATCGGATGCGGCTCGAGCGGGTCGAGCCGCCGCATGTGCTCGCCTGGCGCTCGCAGGACGGCAAATTTGGACGTTCGTGCTCAACGAGACCGACGGCTCTACAAGACTGATCAGCCGCAACCGCTTTCGACTCCCAACATTCATCTCGCGCGTCGGCATGCTGCCGATGGAGGCCGGCTCACCGGTGATGGAGCGCAAGATGTTGCTCGTAATCAAGCAGCGCGCCGAACAGCTCGCGACCTTTGACGCTGAGACGAGCGTTGGCGTGCAACTTCATCCGGTGTCCTCCTTGGGACCGGGTGGCTTCGACACCACCAGCCTCAAAGGAGGCCCGGATGAACAACGTCCGTACGAACTACAGGTAGCTGTCGTTATCAGAGCTGGCCGCGCACCGCTCCGCCGGGGTACTGCGTGCTGTGGATGTTGACGTAGTAGCGGCTCGGGGCGTGCCAGATCGCCTTGGTCAATACGGGGCTGAGCGTGACGCAGCCTTGGTGGTGCAGGCGCGGGGCGGTCGACAGCGGTACGACGATATTGCCCGACTGCCCTTTGCTTCCTTGATGGATGTGCGCAAACGTCGCGCTCGTGAATCCGTGGAGGTGCGCGAATCGCCAGCACACGGTCGAGTCACCGTGGAACGCGATGATCGCGCCGCCTGCGCCCGTCATCCGCACCGCCTACAGTCCAGCCCACAACACACTGTTGCGAGGACCGGTTGAGCCTGAGTTGCACACCGCTGCGATTGGTCTTGCCCGTGCCGCTGCTCCCGCATCCCACGAGGCTGAGCGCCACGGCGCCCATAGCCGGCACTATCACCTTTGAACGCATTGAGACTCCTCTGTGCAGGAACTCCGAGTCTCAGCGGCCAGTCTCAAGCCCCCATCAGCGCCGGATGAGACGGCGTTCACGGCGCTGGCCGGTAGCCGGGAAGCTGCACAAGAAACGTGGCTCCCTGACCCGGAGGCGATTCCGCGTGGATGCTCCCGCCGTGTGCTTCGGTGATGGCGCGTGCGATCGCCAGGCCGAGCCCGCTCCCGCCTTGGTCACGTGAGCGGCTTTCGTCGAGCCGCCGGAAACGCTCGAAGATCTGCTCGAGCTGGTCAGGCGGGATTCCGGGCCCGCTGTCGCTGACCGAGATCTCAAGCCGGCCGTCTCGGCCACGTGCCGCGACGACGATTCGATCGCCCGGACTCGTGTGTGCGACGGCGTTGCGGATGAGGTTGCGAAGGACCTGGGTGAGCCGGTCGGGGTCGGCCTGCAGCGTGCCGTCCACGGCTTGCAGTTGGAAGTCGCGCTCCCCGAACAGTGGGAGGTCGCGGCGGAGGTCGTCGAAGTAGTCGCTCAGGTCGATCGGTCGTGGCTCGATCAGCTGCCCCGCTTCGGCGCTGGCGAGCGTGAGCATGTCGCCGACCAGCCGATCGAGCTCGTCGAGGCGGCGCAGGAGCGTCGCGGTCCCCTCGTGCCGGCGGGGCTCGTCCGTGTCGCGTTCGAGCAGTTCGACCTGGGCGCGCAGGACGCTGAGCGGGGTGCGCAGCTCATGGGAAGCGTCTGAGACGAAGTCGCGCTGGCGTTTGAACGATCGCTCGAGCCGATCGAGCATGTGGTCGAACGCGTCGGACAGGATCCGCACCTCTCCGCGGGCGGGCGTCGGCCCTGCCCGCATCGAGAGGTCACCGGCATCGACGGCGGCGGCGACGCGGGCGATCCGCCTGAGTGGCGACGCGATCACTGTCGCGAGCGCGATCCCGGCCGCGGCCGCGACGGCGAGCGCGATCGCCCCGACGATCAGGAACGTGTGCCGGAGGCTTGACTGCGCCCGCTCGACCGGTGTGAGTGGGTTGGCGATGCGCAAGGTCCCGACGCGCCGGCGACCACGGTAGATCGATTGGGTGAGCACGCGCATGTTTCCCACCTCCGACACGGCGACGGTCGACAGGCCGCCGGGAGCGTCCAGCAGCCCGATTCGCTCGTGCGGGATCTGTTCTATGGCTTCTTCTCGTGTGAGCACGTCGGCGTCGTTGGCGACGGCGTGGCCACCGTTGGCCTGCACCGCGATGATCAGCGATTCCGCGTGATATCGCTGTCCTGCGATGAACCGCTTGGCTGTGTGCTCGAGCGCCGCGGGCGTGGAGATATCGGCGCCGGTGATGAACTGCTGCCACTCGGCCTGATGGGTCCTCAGCTGCGCGTCGATCTGTGCACCGAGCCGCGCGCTGGTGCCGCCGTAGAGCGCGAGGAAGCTGGCGATCACGCCGAGCGCGGTCACGAGCGCGATCGCGAGCGCCAGTTGGGCGCGCAGGCCGGCGGGCAGCCGGCGCTTAGCCACGCGGCACGCGCAGGCGGTAGCCGACGTTCCGCACGGTCTCGATCGGGTCCGCCTCTTCCGTGTCGCCGAGCTTGCGCCGCAGGTAGCCGACGTAGACCTCGAGCACCTTCGTGCCGGGGTCGAAGTCGAAGCCCCAGACGGCGTTGAGGATCTGCTCGCGGGACAGGACCTGGTCCGGATGGCGCATCAGATAGGCGAGCAGCTCGAACTCGCGGGCCGTCAGCTTCACCTCATGGCCGTCACGCTCCACCCGGCGGGTCCGCAGATCCATCCGGATGTCCGCCGCCTCGAGCACCGATGATTCGCGCTGGCCCGGTGACCGTAGCTGTGCTCGGACTCGCGCGAGCAGCTCCTCGAAGGAGAACGGCTTGGTCACATAGTCATTGGCGCCGCGATCGAGGCCCTCGACGCGCTGCTCGACCGCGGCGCGCGCGGTCAGCACGATCACCGGCAGGTCCGGCGTCCGCGCCCGGATCGCGTCGAGGACCTCGAGCCCATCCTTGCCCGGGAGCGTCAAGTCGAGCAGGACGAGCGCGTAATCGCCGCTCGCGGCCGCTGTCTCGCCGCTTTCGCCATCGTGGCAGACGGAAACGGAGTGCCCCTCCGCGCGCAGGCTCTGCTCGATGAAGCCCGCGAGTGTCCGCTCGTCTTCGATCACCAGGATCCGCATCTGATCCTCACTTTAGGTGCTGGAGCAGGGTAGTTCTGGCTGGTAAGGCGCTTCTGAACCGTCGCTTACCGCGCTCTTGACCAGCTCTTTCATGCTGATCAGCGTCAATCCACTGACTGCGCCCGCTCGCAAGCGCGGCAACTCTGCATCGCCACCAAGGACGTCTCCCGATGAGCTTCTCCATCACCGCTGACCGAGCGACCACGCCGCAGGCACGGACGCTGCTGGACATCTTCAACGCCACGGCCGTGCGTTGCGGCGATCGCGTCGCGATCGAGGCAGCCGACGCGACGCTCACCTACGGCCAGCTGTCTGAGAAGGCTCGCGGGCTGGCCGAGCGTCTGGGGGCGCTGGGGATCGGCCCGGGTGACCGGGTCGGAGTCCGGGTCCAGAGCGGGACCTCCGGGCTGTATGCCGCGATCCTCGGCGTGCTGGCGTCGGGTGCGGCGTACGTGCCGGTCGACTTCGACGACCCGCCGGCGCGCGCCGAGGATGTGTTCGGACGGTCGGGCGCTTGCGCCGTCGTGCGGGACGGCCTCGCGATCGAGCAGCTCACGACGGCGTTTGGCAAGGATCGGTCCTTGACCGTCGATGACGACGCGTGGGTGATATTCACTTCCGGATCGACTGGCGCGCCCAAGGGCGTCGCCGTCAGCCACCGGTCTGCGGCGGCCTTCGTCGACGCCGAGGCGCGCCTCTGGAACATCGCTCCGGAGGACCGGGTGCTTGCCGGCTTGTCGGTCGGTTTCGACGCCAGTTGTGAGGAGATCTGGCTGGCTTGGCGGCACGGAGCCGCGCTCGTCCCAGCCCCGAGGTCGATCGTGCGTGCCGGATCCGAGCTCGGACCATGGCTGCTCGAGCGCCGGGTGAGCGTCGTCTCGACGGTCCCGACGCTGGCGGCGATGTGGGATGAGTCCTCGCTGGCCGGTGTGCGGCTGCTGATCCTCGGCGGCGAGGCGTGCCCCGAGCCGCTCGCGTGGCGTCTGGCGGCCGGACGGGAGGTCTGGAACACATATGGTCCGACCGAGGCGACGGTCGTGAGCACGGCCGCGCAGATCCGCGCCGGCGAGCCGGTTACGATCGGCCGGCCGCTCGACGGCTGGGAGACCGCGGTCGTCGACGAGGCCGGAGAACCGGTGCAGGTCGGAGAGCCGGGCGAGCTCGTGATCGCGGGAGCCGGCGTTGCCAGGTATCTCGATCCGCTGCTGGACACCGAGCGCTTCCCGCCTGTCCCATCGTTGGGATGGGATCGCGCCTATCCCACTGGTGACATCGTCCGTGAGACGGCCGACGGGATCGTGTTCGTCGGGCGGCGCGACCATCAGGTCAAGATCGGCGGCCGGCGGATTGAGCTTGGCGAGATCGACGCCCAGCTGAGTGACCTGCCGGGAGTCAAGGCGGCCATCACCGTCGTGCGTGAGAGCAGCGCCGGGAACAAGCTGCTCGTCGCCTATGTCGTGGGCGACGCCACCCCGGACGAGCTTCGTGCGATGATCGCGCAGCGACTTCCTCAGGCGCTCGTGCCGTTGATCGTCGCACTCGACGAACTTCCGCAGGGAGCGTCGGGCAAAGTGGACCGCAGCGCGTTGCCATGGCCCCCGGCGGGGGACGGGGCGAGCGCGACCGCGGGCTTGGAGGGCACGGCGGGCTGGCTGGCCGTGCGTTGGAGCGATCAGCTCGGCCCTGTCGAGATCGGGCTCGAGAGCGACTTCTTCTTGCTCGGTGGCAGCTCGCTCGCGGCCGCGAAGCTGACTTCCGCGCTGCGCGAGCGCTTTCCTGCGGTCGGGGTCGCGGACGTCTACAACCATCGCACGCTGGGTGGGCTGGCCGCGCGACTGGATCAGCTCGGCGAGCTTGGCGGCGGCGGCGCAACGTCGCGCGAGCCGGCGTCCTCGCGGTGGGGTCTGGTGCAGCTGGCCGGCGTTCTGGTGCTCTTGGGGTTCGGCGCGATGCAGTGGCTCGTCGGCCTTCTCGCGTTTGACCGTTTGCAGGGTGCCGGGGTCGGGCCGGTGGTCGGGTGGGGTTGGCTAGTTGCGGGCTGGCTGGTGCTCGCCAGCGCTCCGGGCCGCGCGCTGATTGTGTTGCTCGCCCGCAAGGCGCTACTTCCGGGCCTGGCCGCGGGTCGCTATCCGCGCCATGGCTGGCTCGCGTGTCGTGTCTGGTTCGTGGAGCGGCTGGCGGAGGTCTGTCACCTGGACCGGCTCGCCGGCACGCCGTGGGCGGTGCGGTACGCGCGGTTCTGCGGCGCGCGGGTCGGCGACGGTGCGCGCTTGGGAACGTTGCCGCCGGTGACTGGTTTATTGAGCGTTGGGGTTGGCGCGACGATCGAGGGTGAGGTCGACGTGCACGGCTGGTGGGTCGAGGGTGATGAGCTGGTGCTCGGCGAGCTGCGTGTCGGCGCTGGCGCCCGGGTCGGGACGCGGGTTGCGTTGATGCCCGGTGCCGATGTCGGCGAGGACGCGGAGATCGAACCCGGCAGCGTCGTGAGCGGCCGCGTTCCGGCGGGTGAGCGCTGGGCGGGTTCCCCGGCGAGATACGAGGGCCCGGCGGGCGAGACTTGGCCTTCGCAGCCGCCGCGGCCGACAGCGCGCCGACGCCTGTGGAAGGCGATGTATGGGGTCGGTCTGGCCGCGGTGAGTGTGCTCCCGCTGCTCGCGGCGGTTCCCGGCATCCTGTTGGTGAGTGCGCTCGGCGTACACCTGGGCACGTTGCAGTTCTCGCTCGCCGCGATCCTGGTCGCAGCGCCGTTGATGGCGGGCGGTTTCATCGTCACCTACGGACTGCTCGTCGCGTTCCTCGTGCGATCTGTCTCGCACCTGCTGCAGCCGGGGTGGCATAGCGACGACGGTGCAGCCGGCTGGGCGCTGTGGTTCACCGAGGTGCTGATGGCGGGTACCCGCAGCGTCCTGTTCCCGCTGTATTCGAGCATCTACACGCGCTCGTGGCTGCGGCTGCTCGGTGTGCGGGTCGGCCGGCGCACGGAGGTTTCGACGACGGTCGGGCTCAACCGGCTCGCGACGCTCGGGGAGACGAGCTTCATTGCTGATGATGTGGTGCTCTCGATCGGGCGAGCGCGTGGCGGCTGGCTGCAGCTCGCGCCGATCGAGATCGGCAGTCGCACGTTCCTCGGGAACGGCGCGATCCTGCAGACCGATACGCGATTGGGCGATGACAGCCTCGTCGGCGTGCTCTCCACCCCGCCGCGGCGCCCCGCGGACGGCACCAGCTGGCTAGGGCTGCCTGCGCTCGAGCTGCCTCGCATCCCGGATCGCCCAGACCCGGCGCGCACGACAAGCCCGCCTGCGCGGCTGGTGCTGGCTCGGGGCGCGATGGAGCTGGTACGGATCCTGCTGCCGAGCACCGTTGCGGCGATGCTCGGGCTGCTGATCCTGCTCGCACTGAGCTCGATCGGCCAGGCAAGCGGGAGCGTGCTCGTGATGGCCGCTGCGGCACCAGCGTTGCTGCTCGCCGCGAGCATCGCCGCTGCGCTGGTCACGCTCGCACTGAAATGGATCCTGATGGGCCGCTACCAGGTCGGCGAGTACCCCCTCTGGTCGCTGTTCATCTGGCGCGACGAGCTGATCAACACCTGCCAGGAGCAGCTCGCCGGCGCGTGGCTGCTGACGCCCGCGCTCGGCACGCCGCTGATGCCGATCTACCTGCGCGCGATGGGCGCCAAGATCGGACGCGACGTGTGGTTCGAGACGCTGGCCGTGACCGAGTTCGACCTCGTGCAGATCGGCGATGGCTGCGCTGTGAACCGCGGCGCGTGTATCGAGACGCATCTGTTCCACGACCGCCTGATGCGAACCGGCCTCGCCACGATGGCGACCGGATCGACGCTCGGCCCCAACAGCGCCGTGCTTCCCGACACCACGCTGGGGCACAGCTGTCGCGTCGGCGCCCGCTCGTTCGTGATGCGCGGAGAGCGACTGCCCGCGAACACCCGCTGGCACGGCGCACCCGTGGTCGCGGTCTGATGGTCACAGACGTCATTCCAATCGCCAGTCCGGAAGGCGGCCCTCAGGTGCGATTGCTCGATGCGCGATCAGCAAGTCTCGATGAGCGTGGGCTTCGAGAGTGGGCACACGCGGTCACCGGTGCGGCGACGGCACCGCATGTGACGCACTCCTATCGGTATCCATACGCGCTCACCGCTTGGCATAGCGCCCCAGTCGGGATCGACATCGAGCGAATCGAGCCTTGTGATGCATCGTTCGCAGAGTCGATCTGCACGCCATCGGAGACCGTCGAGTGGACGACGCTGCATGATCCTCACGCCTACTTCAGCTCGATGTGGTGCAGCAAAGAGGCACTTGCCAAGGCGCTCGGTGACGCGCTGAGGTACGACCCCCGCCGACTCGAATCTCCGATGCTATGGCCCGGCGGTCGGGCGGGCACGTGGCGAGCGGCTCAGCTGCCGCTACTAGTCAACAGCCGCATCGGCTGGCTTTGCTGGCGCTCGGTGACGTGTTAGCCCGATTGCCCTTGCGGAAACCTACGGAACGAGAGGGGCGACGGCCACGCTTCAGCCGGCCGGTCGCTTCAGCCAGAATCCGCATATATGGGCATCGCGATGAAACGCAAGCGCTTCAAAGATTTTCCCCCGCGGGTCGACTCTGGGCATCCGCGCTCATCGCCATCAGCCTCGGGCTGGTCATCACAGCAGAGCGCGACATCCAGCGGCGGGCGGCCGCTCAAGTGCGTGGCCGCAAGTCGATATGGCGCCTCTGCCTAAATGCCCTCGGTGCGGCGAGCTACTTTTGGTGGGGGCGTCGACCGACGCCGCATTAGAGATCGGCCGCCCCTCCGCTCGGCCCTGTGGGCGCCGGGTGAATACTGGGCCACCTGCGCCGGTTGAAAACTAGGCCACTTGGCGCGGGACCGGGTGTCGTCCGGCTGGGCGTTGACCCTCGCTTGATCCGGTGTGATCGGGCGAGGAGGAGTGTGTGGTCGGCGTGGAGCCGTGGGCTGAGATCAGGCGGATGGCGCTGGTCGAGCGGCGCTCGCAGCGCGAGGTCGCGCGGCTAGCGGGGCTTGCTCGTGACACGATGGCGAGGGCGGTGCGAGCGGACGTGTCGCCGAGGTATGAGCGCGCCCCGATGGGGTCGAAGCTCGATCCGTTCAAGGAGTGGATTTGCGAGCAGCTCTAGGCCGATCCGACGATCCAGTCGCTGCGCCTGCGGGAGATGGCGACCGAGCTTGGCTATGAGGGCGGCACGACTGTCTTCGATGATTACGGACGCGAGGTCCGCCCGCGGTTCCTGATCCGCCGGACGTTCCAGCGGACGATCTATCGGGCGGGTGAGCTGGTGCAGTGCGATCTGTGGGAGCCGCGTGATCTGATCCCGGTCGGGCACGGCCAGGCTCGTCGCGGGTACGTGGTGACCGCGGCGTTGTGCTGGTCGCGAGTGATCGCCGGCAGCCTGGTGTTCTCCAAGGAGGCGCCGGACATCCTCTGAGGCCGCTGCAGGCGAAATCTGGCAGGTAAGGCGCTTCTGAACGAACCCTTACCTCGCTCTTGACCAGGGCCTGGAGACTGATCAGCCTCAATCAAATGGACTACCTCGAACTCGACGACGTCGTCCTCGCCGCCACGCGGGCACGTGTGCCGTGGCGGGGCGTGTCGCTCCTCGGAAGAACGGCGAGTCCTTCAGCTCCGCCGCAGAACGACCCGCCCGGTCGACAGATATCTCAGCGCCAGGGCGAGCCAGGACGGAGCCTGCGCCTGCCACAGCGCCCCGGAGTGACCGCCGGGGTAGACGCGGAACACGTGCGCGATGCCGTACCTGCGCAGCGATGCGTCGAAGGCCTGGTTGGCGTCGGCGAAGCGGTCATCGGAGCTGCCGACGTAGAACGCGATCAGCGAGGGCCAGCGGGCCACTTCCCTGACCAGAGGGGGACCGTCGGGGACGGCGGCTGCCCGCTGGGCTGCAGGCGGGCCGAGCTCCAGCACGTGGTAGCCACTCGGATCGGTACCCACGAAGTACCCGCTCCAGGACTCGACTGCGCCGAACGTCTGGAAGCTTCGAAGTCCGACGTTGAAGGCACCGTAGCCCCCGGCCGAAAGGCCGATCAGCGCGCGACCTTCGCGACTCGCGATCGTGCGGAAGCGGTGATCGATGCAGCTCGTGAGGTCGTGGCTGATCGCCCGCGGCCAGTTCTCGGTCGAGGACCAGGCGAGATATTCGCGGTCGCTGTCGTTCTCGCGCGCGCCTTGGGGCGTGACGACGATCGCCTCCTCATGCGCGGAGACGAGCGCGTGGGCCACGAACGCGTTCTGGGTGTAGGACTGCGGGTTGGCCGGAAGCCCGTGAAGGAAGTAGACGACGGGGTAGCGCCGGCCGCTGGAGCCGTAGGACGCCGGCAGATAGACCAGGGTGGGGAACTGACCGCCCAATGCCGGAGATCTGCACGTGATCGACACCGTGCGCGCAACGGACGCTCGTACGCGACGCGTGCGATCGCGCGAGGGACGGCCGTGGGCGGCCAACACGATCAGGGCTCCTGCGGTGAGCAGCGCTGCCGCCGCGACAATCAGGACCCCGCCGCGGACGAACCGGCGAGCTCTCATACCGGACATTCTGGCAACGCGGGGGCGCCACTCCACGCGGTGGGTCGATGGGTCGCCGCCTGAGGTATCGCCGCGCCGCCGCGCTCGGGATCGGCGCAACGGTCGCCGTGATTTCGTGCGTCCTGGAGGGTTTCTGGCTGACGGCCGCGGCGTTCGTGGCGAGTGCGGTGATCTCGGTCGTCGCCGCGGGCCTGCACCACGTCCGCCTCCGGGAGCGTCACACGAGGAAGGACTCTCGGGTCAAGATGGCCGCGCTGCCGGTAGCAGGACTGTCGTGGAGTCTGGCTGCCCTGGCCGATCTCGCCGTCCCCGCGGCGCGCGCGATTCGGGCCGCCCGAGAGCTCCATCCGGTTCGGGGCGTTCCGGCGCTGATCCTCGTTCGCAGCCACGTCCCGGATCAGTGGGCTCCCTTCCTCGATGTGGTCCTCGCTGGGGCGCTTGTCAGCTTGCTGCTCGCCGTGCAGTACCTCCGCCGCCCTCAGTGGGCGGACCGCGAGGACTCCCGGGCCGGACTCGAGCATGCGCGTGCGATCGTCGACGAGTACGGGGAGGATTCGCTGTCGCCGTTCATCCTGCGACCCGACAAGAGCTTCGAGTTCTGCGCCGGTGGAGTTGTGGCCTACCGGGTGATTGGCGACACGGTAGTGGTGTCAGGCGATCCCGTGGGCCCCGATGGCTGCGCCGCCGAGGTGCTGGCACAGCTGCTCGAGCGCGCGCACGGCGCCGGCCTTCGCCTAGCGGTCTATGGCGGCTCGGAGCGTCATCTCGAGACCTATCGGACGCTTGGCCTGCGCGCCACGCGCGTCGGGGAGGAGGCCGTGGTCAACCCTCTGGCCTTCACGCTGGAGGGCCGTCCGGTCCGCAAGCTGCGTCAGTCGGTGCATCGCGTGCAGCGGCGCGGGTGGCAGATCGCAGTGCGCGAAGGACGTGACATCGACCTCGCGCTGGAAAAGGAGATCGACGCGCTCGAGGCCGCCTGGCGCTCGGAACGCGATCGCCTGCTCGGATTCGCGATGAGCCTCGGCGAGTTCGAGCCCGGGGTGCGGCCCGGAGACCTGTATGTGCTGGCGCGGTCGCCCACCGGCCAGCTGCAGGCGGTGATGCGATTCCTCGCACATCGCGGCAAGCTGTCGTTGGACACGATGCGCCGTGTGGGCGAGACGCCCAACGGACTCAACGAGGCGCTCGTCTGTCACGCGCTGGAGTTCGCGCGCGCTCATGCAGTCCCCGAGGTAAGCCTCAACTACGCCGGGCTCGGCCATTTGGTCAGGTGTGGGCCCGCGGGCAACCGTGTCAGCAAGACGCTGATCAACTTCGCGCTGGGCCGGCTGCGGAAGCGCTTTCAGATGGACCGCCTGGTCCTCTTTAACCAGAAGTTCCTTCCCAGCTGGCGTCCTCGCTACCTGATCTACGAGTCCCGCGTCGCCTTGCCGCGGTCAGTGTTCCGCGTCCTGCAGGCCGAGGGGTACCTGCCGCGCCCCAGCGCAAAGCCGGAGGCGGAAGGCGAGCCATGGCTACGGCCGTCCTCGTCACCGCAGCTGAGGGAGCGGCTGGGCGGATGACAAGGCTAGGGGTCAAGACCGCGATCCTGCTCGCGGTCGCGAGCGTCCTCGGCATCGGGTCACTCGGGGCATATAGCTACGGACGCGACTACTACCTACACCGTGGCTTCGCCGCGCTGGTGCCGTTGCACCGCGCAGGGACCGGACACCTGCTCGCGGTCAACTACTACTCGGCGGCGCTTCACCGCAGGGCCGATTACATGGTCTACCTGCCGCCCGGCTACAGCCCCCGGCACCGCTACCCGGTCTACTACCTGCTCCACGGGACGCCCGGCCAGCCAAAGGTGTTCGTCGACATCGCGAACATGGACGTCCGGCTGGACAACAAGCTCGCTCTCGGCCACGTGCGCCCGATGATCCTCGTCTATCCCGACGGACGAATCGGCGGCAGCGTCTTCTCGGATTCCGAGTGGGCCAACACCCCCTCCGGGAACTACGAGAGCTATGTGCTCGAGGTGATGCACAACGTCGACCAACGGTTCTCGACGCTGCCTCGTCGCCAGGACCGCGTGATCGCGGGCTTTTCGGCCGGCGCCTATGGCGCGCTCAACATCGCCCTACACCACCTCGCGGACTTCGCCAACGTCCAGTCGTGGTCGGGCTATTTCACGCAGACGCGCGCCGGCGTGTTCGCCGCCGCCGATCCGGCCACGCTGGCGTACAACAGCCCCCTGGACCGTGTGGCGCAGCTCGGGCGCACCCTAACCCGATATCCGCTACGGGTGTACCTGTTCGCGGGACGCAGCGACCCGGCAAGCCGCCAGCAGCCCTCGATGGTGAACTCGCTGAGCGCGCGCGGCGCACAGGTGCAGTCCAGGCTCTATCCGGGAGGGCACGACTGGTCCGTATGGTACCCGAGGCTCAACCAGATGCTCGATCTGGCCTCGTCAGACTTCGCGCGCCCGGTGAACGTCGGCCAGAACCGCCCCGTCGCGCGTGCGCCCCGGCCCGAGTCAGCCGTCGCCTCAGCCCCGACCCGCGGGGCCGCCATCGCGCCGTCGATCTCTTCGGCGCGCCGCCTCCGGCGGCCGGGGTCAGAGCTGCGGCTGCTGGGCGCCCTGCTGCTGGCACTGATCTCGGGCGCCCTGATCAACCTCGGGTTCGTGCTTCAGCAGCGCGGTCACTCCCACGCCCTCGCCCACGGCCGGCCCAGCCTGATCGATGGCTTCCGCGACCGCTCGTGGCTGATCGGACAGGGCGTCGGCTGGCTCGGCTTCGCCGGAGCGATCATCGCTGTCGGGCTGGCCCCCCTCACTCTGGTCCAAGCCTTCAGCGCGGGCAGCCTGGCGCTCTCGGTGCCGCTGGCCGCCCGGCTGGCCGGACAGTCCGTGAGCCGAGAACAGCTCGCGGCCATCGGGATCATCACGATCGGCCTCGTCTCCCTTCCGATCGGCTTCGCCGCCGGACACGGTCACCTGCACGCCGGTGTCCTGATCGCTGCCGCAACGCTGGCAATGGCGAGCGCGGCCGTGCTCGGCCCCGTAGCCGGAAGCATCACGCAGGCGATCGCCGCCGGCGTGCTCTACGGAGCTGGCGACGCCGCGATCAAGGCCGACGCGGTGGCGCTGCACGTCCACGGGGTGGGGGGCCTGCTGTCGGGCTGGACGGTCCTGGCCGGACTCTGCACCTTCGCCGGCTTCCTCTGCTTCCAAGCGGCTCTCCGCGGTAGTGACGCGGTGCGGCCGATCTCCCTGATGACCGCGTTCACCGCGCTGACAGCGGCCGGCCTCGGCGTGGTCGCCTTCGGGGAGCCGTTCGGCACCACTGTGCCCGCAAGTGTGGCCCACGGCGTGGCCATCGTTCTCGTGCTCGCGTGCGTTTGGCCGCTGGCGCGAGCGCAACAGCGTCTGATCGTCCCCGGTTCAGCGGTCGGCTCGGCCGGGCCCGGGGAGGAGCCGGCACGAGCGACCGAGGAGACTCCGTGCGAGTCGGGCCGGTGGCCCAAGCCGGCGAGCGTTGCTGTCCTGCTCCACGCAAGCCGGGCCGCCGCGACGGTCGTGCTCGCGATCCTTGTCGTTGGCGTCTGCTCACTCATCGCCCTGGGGCTGCTCTACTCCCTGCGCCGGTTGCAACCGCTCGCGATCGGCCCCTCAGTTCCCGACGCGCTGCCGCTCCTGCAGCTCGCGGGCTTCGAGGCGCAGCCCCTGGTCGCGACGGTCGTCGCGAGCCTCGCCGCCGGTGCCGTCCTGGGGCTGGCTCTCCACCGTGCGAGCCGTTCGGTTCGACTCGTGTTGGTGGCGATCCTCGGACCGCTGTTGCTACTCCTGGCCTCAGACGCCTCCTTCGCACTGGCCCGCAACCTGAGGCTGAGCGATGTGCTCCTGAATCGCGCACCCGGGATCGGCCCGTGGATCGAGGGGCTCCTGCTGGCCGCGGGAAGCGCCGCCGTTTCGCGCCGGCCGGGCGTGGACGCGGTAAGGGTCACTCCTGGGTTACGCGCCAGCCCGCGGCTCCGTCCGGGACTGGCACTTGGAGCTGGTTGGGCCGCCCGCAGGCGTCTTGTGCTCGTGCCCCTGGCCGCCGCGGTCGCGGCAGGGTCGATCGCCGCGCTTGTCCTCCCCAGCGACCATGCCCGTGCACAAGCCACACCGACCCGAGCGCCGAGAGCGCCCCTGCGGGCAAGGCCGTCCCGCCCGCCAAGCGGCCGGGCTCTTGCTCGGGACAGCGCAACTCGGCGCGCCGCCCACCCACGGGCCGGCTGCTCACCGTCACGTTCTACTCCGAAGCGCTGCGCCGCCAAGCGGATTATCTCGTATATCTCCCCTCCGATTACACGCCAACCAAGCCTCTGCCCGTCTTCTACCTGCTCCACGGGATACCGGGTCGCCCGCTTGCCTTCACCGTCAACGCGAGCATCGAGACCCGGCTCGAGAAACTCATCGCCCGGAACGTCGTACAACCCATGATCCTCGTCTTCCCAGACGGACGAATCGGAGAAAGGACCCAGACCGACTCCGAATGGGCCAACACCCCCGCAGGCCGATTCGAGAGCTACGTCGTGGACGTGGTCCACAACGTCGACCAGCGCTTTGCGACGCTGCCCTCGCGCGGCGATCGGGCCATCGCCGGCCTCTCGGCAGGCGCGTATGGCGCCGCCAACATCGGCCTTCACCAAGTGGCGCTGTTCGGTCTCGTCCAGGTGTGGTCCGGTTACTTCACCCAGACCCGCACCGGGGTCTTCTCCCACGCCACGCGCGCGCAGCTGGCCCGCAACAGCCCCAGCGACTACGTCCGAACCCTTCGACCACAGCTGGCCAGGTATCCGTTGCGCACCTTCCTCTACGTAGGCAACGGCGACAGTGACCGCGGCCAGACGCCACCCATGGCGGCCGCGCTCCGCGCCGCGGGAGCGGATGCCCATTACGCGATCTACTCGGGAGGCCACAACTGGAACCTGTGGACAGCCCACCTGGATCAGATGCTGATCATGGCCGCCCGCTTCTTCGCACCGCGATCATGCCCCTCGCCCTCATGCAGCGCCTGATCCCGGACCGCCTCGGGCAGCCATGCAGACCGAGACTCTGGCACTCTGAGGTGGTCATGGTCGGTGACCTGCTTTCATCGCCGCTCGGCCATCTGCCCGGCGCTGGAGCCTTCCCCGCAACGCGCGGATTCCGAGTACGCGCGAGCCCTGGTGCTTGCAAGTTTTCAGCTAACAACTGCATCGGAGCGGTCGGCGATCGACCCTCGAGCCGATTCGCACCACGGGACCGAGCAGCAGTGATGTTCACTGCCGTCAGGTGCCCGCTTTGCCGCTGAGGGAGCCATCACACCGCTCGGGCGAGGTGGCCGCTCTCGGCGCGATCCAGCAGTCTCGATGACGCTTCTCCTCCTGAGCAGAGGCAGTCACGCCACCGGCGCCGCCGGCCGCTTCTGCATTGCCGCTCAAGCAGGCACGAGGTCGCTGCCCAAGCCACCGCTCAGATGGACGACAACGAGGTGCGCCTTGTAGTCCGCCGGTCACTGCCGCTTCCACGAACTTAGGGCAGTCTCGGCGACGGCCGCCGCCGCGCGTGAGACGACTGCTCCTAGCCGAATGCGGCAGCGAACTCGACCAAGAGGCAGCCCGATAGGGCGAGACGAGGTTGCCCGGTTCGTCAGCCTGGCTCGTCGCAGTCACCGCGAGGAACCAAGATGGACCACCGGACGCTTTCGAGCGTCCGCGTGGACGCTGCTTGGCAGTGGTTCTCCCGGCGGTCGAAGCCGGCCCGGGCAACCGCTGTGCGGCCGTCGTGGTCGCGTCAGGTCGGGTCTTGGCGGGCTCGCGCGATCTCGCGGTAGATCGTCGCGCGGCTGACCGAGAACAGCTCCGCAAGCTCAGCGATCGTGTGGTCGCCCGCCTGCGCGAGCGCGAGCGCGAGGACGTGGACGCGCTGGCGGGCGCCCAGTTTCGGCGCCTTGCCCTTGAGTCTGCCGTTGGCCCGGGCGATCGCCATCCCCTCGCGGGTGCGCATCCTGACCAAATCGACTTCGAACTCGGCGAAGGTCGCCAGGATGTTGAAGAACATCTTGCCCATCGGATCGGTGGGGTCATAGACCGTCCCGCCGATCGACAGCCGCACCCCGCCCGCGGCCAGCGAATCGCCGATCGCGCGCGCGTCCGGCACCGACCGCGCCAGCCGGTCAAGCTTGGGCACCACCAGCGTGTCGCCCTGGCGCACCGCGGCCAGAGCCTGCTGCAAGCCGGGGCGGCGGCGGTTGCGGCCGGTCATGCCGTGATCGAGGTAGACCCGGTCCTCGCTGACCCCGAGCTGGCGCAGCGTGTGGCGCTGAGCGGCGAGGTCCTGCTTGTCCGTCGAACAGCGCGCGTAACCGATCAGGACCCCAGCTGCCGGTGCGGGTGAGGGAACCGGGCCGCCATGGGACCGCGGTGAGACGAGACCGTGCTGCGGGTTCACCATCGGCCGACGCTGGCCTGAGGCCGGGAACACCAGCGTCCATCCGTTCTGAACCGTGGAGCGGCCGGCCAGAACGACTCGTCGCTGTCCACGCCCGGCCCCGACCGCCGCGGCCGGTCCGCCGGCGGCGATCAGCAGACGCAGCAGCGCGACTTGGAACACCTCATCAGCACTACGTTCGCACCCCGGCGCCCATCACGCTGCACCGCCCACCGGACTCGTCCGGGCGCGACGAACGGCGCCCGCTGGGACCGTGCGCGGAGCGTTTCAAGCCGTCTCACCCAGGGATCCACCACCGAACGTTCTTGACGGCCCATTGGGCTTCGTGCTCGGCACGGACCGCGTCGCAGATGCGGAACGATCAGCGGATGCCGGGAGGGCCCGGGCTCGGTGCGACCGGCGTGCGCATCTCACAATGCCGCGGGCTTGGTCGTTCAATAGTCATGCACATAGCCACCGATCCCCGCATTCTGTACTTCGGCACGCCGGTCGTCCTGATCAGCACCGAGAACGACGATTCCACCCCGAACCTCGCCCCGATGTCGTCCGCATGGTGGCTCGGGCACCGATGCATGCTCGGCCTCGCGGCCAATTCCCGTACGACGGACAACCTGCAACGTACCGGCGAGTGCGTACTGAACCTCCCGTCCGCATCACTCGTCGACAACGTCGACCGGATCGCACGGACCACGGGCTCTAACCCTATTCCCGACGGCAAGCGTCGGAGGGGCTACCGCCACGTCGCCGACAAGTTCACCGAGGCCGAGTTGACCTCGATCGCCTCAGACCTCGTGAGACCGCCACGGGTCGCCGAGTGTCCCGTTCAGATGGAAGCCACGCTCCAAGCTGCTCACCCCGTTGGGGAGGGAGGCGCCCTGGCTCTCGAGGTGGCCATCATTCGCATCCACGCCGATCAAGACATTCTGGCCGAGCCGGACCGCATCGACCCCGACGCGTGGCGACCGCTGATCATGAGCTTCCAGCACTTCTACGGCCTCACCCCTGGCGAGCTTCGGCCTTCCAAGCTGGCCCAAATTCCCGAAGCGCTCTACCGCTGATCGACAGACGCTGCTCGGTCGGGACCGACAGCCGTACGCACCCCAGCGCTTCGGCTGAGGCTGCCGACGTCGGCCCAGTCCGTCTCGAACACCATCCGCCAGCCGCGGCCCTTGCGCCGACCAGGCCGTCATGCTGGCGGTGGCGGAGCCGTTTCAGCTGGGAACGTTCACTGCAACGACCCGAAGCCGGCCGCCGCGCTGCCCTTCGGTACCACGAAGGGCGGCCCCGGGCGCCTCGAGCGGACGATCGCAATCGTGGCGAAGCGATCACGCCGACCGACGCCCGCGCGCCTACCAGTCCCCGTCGGA
>OBLU010001417.1_pt1 | contig 22430 bp, 16 predicted proteins | sample 1518681 | NCBI WGS metagenome assembly OBLU01 (sample SAMEA3539304, study PRJEB22396) | soil metagenome | biome: tundra; feature: field; material: soil | place: USA | collected 2010-05 | depth 0.15 m
CCTTCTGGACCATCTGGTTCCTCGCGCTCACATAACTGCCGCCGGCAAAAAGAGCTACCAGCACAACTAACCCAAGTACTCCCAACACAACCCACAAAGCCTTCATAATCCCAGACCTTTCCGTATCAGTATTTACGCTGGAGCCACAGATTCCGTTCCCTCGAACATGGTCCGTGCTTCGAACCCTGCACCATCTTCTCAAAAATCCCCGCTCGCGCCTCCGCCACCCGAACTTCCCCCTCCAAACCCGCCGAATCCTCCGCCACCTTCACCGTCGCCCCCACCGCCAAAGCCGCCACCCCCGCCGCGACCTCCGCCGCCCAGCAGATTAAACAAAAGGAAGAACAGCAGCCCTATGTGCCCGGTGCGGATGAGCACCCCAATCACCACCACTACGATCCCAGCGATCACGAACACCGCGATCGGGCTGATCTGGGCTTGCGGCTGATTTTCGTAGTGATACTGCGGTGCCGGCGCCGCGCCATTCGCGTCCAGGCCCAGGTTTACCCCGGCGTCTGCCGCAATGTCCTGCGCCAGCTCGCGCACCGCGATGGGAATGCCGTGGTTGTAGTCATCGGTGTGGAGATACGGCTGCATATCGCGGCCGATATCCCCCACCTTCGCGTCGTTCAGCAGTCCCTCAAGCCCGTATCCCACCTCGATCCGGTACTTCCTCGGATTCAGCGACACAATCACCAGAACGCCGCGGTCGGTTCCCTTCTTCCCCACCTTCCATTTATCTTCCAGCGCGGTCGCGAATTCCTCGATTGACGGCGCCGCACCCGACTTGTCCGGGTCCATCGACTTGACCGTCACCACCGCAATCTGCGCGCGCGCCTGCTGGTCCACCCGCGTGCACAGGTCTTCCAGGTTCTGCCGCGTCTCTGCCGACAGCACCCCAGCAAAATCATTGACATAGCCGGTAGGAGCCGGCAGCGCCGCGACCGTCACCCCACGAACCACCCCGGCGGGGACGACCAGCAAAATGGCGAACAGAACCCAGCGCAACCCTCGAAGCATTGGACCCATTCTACGCCGCCGGCTCTGGCCGCACGTGAAAAGGGGCCCGAAGGCCCCTTCTCTTTTGCTGCCGATTCACTCTCTACTTACTCGCAGGGCTGGCATCCGGACGCGCAGGGCGCGGCGGGCGCGGAGGCAGCGTGATTCCATCATCCTTGGCCGCCTTCGCAATCAGTCCGAGGTGCTGGTGCATCGTTCCCATATCCTTCACCACCTCAGTCTGCAGGTCCGGATCGGCGGAGGCCGAAGCCTCCATATAGAACATATGCAGCGTCTGCCAATGTGCCTTGGCAACGTAGGTTAGATACTCCGTGTCGAAGTCCTTACCCGACAACCCATTCAGTTTCTCGTACTCCGCCTGATCGTCCCTGGTCATCTTCTTCGGAAGCATGACGCCCATGGCGTCGGCCACCGAACCGAGTTCCTTGTTCATCAGGCTATGGTCGTCGACCAGTTTCTGGGCCAATTCCTTCACATCCGAGCCGCCCTTCTGGGTCGCCAGCGTACCCAGCTTCACATCCGCAATTCCGATCTGGGCGGCGGAGCGCAGGAACCGCTGGTCCATCATCTGCTGCCCCATCTGTCCGGGAGCGCCAAGCGAATCCCGCATCGAGGCTGGCGGGTTGGCCTGTGCCCCGGTCGCCGGTGTCGAGCCGTTGGCTCCGGGCGCGGGCTGGTTCATCCCTTGCGGAGACTGCGGATAAGGGTTGGCACCCGTGTTCCCCGACGGGTCAATCTGTCCGGCAAGCACCGACGGCACCAGCAACAGCGCCGCTCCACAGGCCGTAAGCCATACGCGCTTCGTATTCATAGCCACACTCCTCAAATCCAGGCCGTCCGTACTTCACACTCGAAAACATCGAGCGATCACGACGGACGTAGCTACCATTCACGCCGCACTCAATTCAGTGCAGAAAGTGCCCGGCGGAGTTGCTTCATTCGCCGCTCCCGCCCGCACTCCACTGCACTGGAGCGTTATCCTATTCTCACCAACTGAGAAGTGGCAATAACTTCTTTCGTTACTTTTGCGCACCTGTCCTCTCAATAGAACGCACCCAGGAGTCCTACCCCGGAATGTCCCTCGCAAGCGCACCCCCGTCCAACCTGACTGTTCAGCCGCCTGTCGCCCGCCGCGATTCCACCCCCACCACGCTGCACGGCGTCACCCTGCACGACGACTACCGCTGGATGCGCGACAAGGATTCGCCCGAAGTCATCGCCTACCTCGAGGCGGAAAACGCCTACAGCGCCGCCTTTCTGGCTCCCACAACCGACCTCCAGGCCAAGCTCTACGCCGAAATGCTCTCCCACATCAAGGAGACGGACGAGTCCGTCCCCTACCGCCTCGGCGACTGGTTCTACACCACCCGCACCGTCGAGGGCAGCCAATACCCCATCCACTGCCGCCGCCCCGCGGCCAGTCCCGACCTCAACTCTCCCTTCGTTCCGACGCAGCCCGAGCAGGTCATCCTCGACGTCAACAAGTTGGCGGAAGGGAAAGCCTTCATGTCCGTCGGAGGCCTGGCCATCAGTCCCGACGGCAACCTGCTCGCCTACTCCACCGACCCCACCGGCTTCCGCCAGTACACGCTCCACATTCGCGATCTGCGGACGCTCGAGGATCTTCCCGACACCGCTGAGCGCGTCGGCTCGCTCACCTGGGCGGCGGATTCGCGCACGCTCTTCTACTCCACCGAGGACGAGACCACCAAGCGCCAGGACCACATCTTCCGCCACACTCTGGGAGCGGCCACGGCAGAAGACACCGTCGTCCTGCACGAGGAGGACGAGCGCTTCAACGTCGGCGTCGGCAAGACCCGCGACGGCCTGTACTTGATGATCGAGGCCGGCAGCCACACCACCAATGAATACCGATTCCTCCCCGCTGACAACCCCGCCGGCGAATTCCAACTCGTCTCCCCGCGCCGCGACGATCAGGAGTACTACCCCAACCACCGCAACGGCCTCTTCTACATCCGCGTCAACGACACGGGCAAAAACTTCCGCGTCGTCACCGCTCCGCCCGCCACGCCCGATCGCGATCACTGGACCGAACTCATCGCCCTCGATTCGGCGCATCCGCTGGAAGACTTCGACCTGTTCGAATCCTTCGCCGTCACCACCCGCCGCAAGCTGGGGCTGCCGACGCTGGAGGTCCTGCGCTTCACCGACAAGCCGACAAAAGGACCCGGAGCCCAATCCACCGATGCGTCGGGCGGCTCCGTCATTCCGGTCTCATCGCGATACGTGGGATTTCCGCCTTCCGCGCCACCGACGCTCGCGGAACCCATAGCCATCACGTTCCCCGAGCCCACTTACTCCGCCTCTCCGCACGTTAACCGCGTCTTCAGCACGGACAGCTTCCGCTACAGCTACACGTCGCTCGTTTCGCCACCGTCAGTCTACGAGTACAACGTGAGCCGCGCCGCCTCTGACGTTGCCATCGGCGAATCCAAGCTCCTTAAACAGCAGGAAGTTCCCGGAGGCTTCGATCCCGCCCTCTACGCCTCCGAGCGCGTCTGGGTGGAAGCGCCCGACGCCGCCTCATCTACCGGCACGATCCCTGTGCCTACCTCCATCGTCTATCGCCGCGACAGCTTTCATCGCGACGGCACCAACCCCCTCTACATCTACGGCTACGGATCGTACGGCTACCCACTGCCGGTCGGCTTCTCGCCCACGCGCCTCTCGCTGCTGGACCGCGGCGTCGTGATGGTGTACGCCCACATCCGCGGCGGCGGCGAGCTCGGGGACGCCTGGCACGACGCCGGCAAGATGCAGGTCAAGCGCAACACCTTCACCGACTTCATTGCCGTCACAGAGGCTCTCACCGCGAAGAAGTTCGGTGACCCCGCGCGCGTGGCCATCGAAGGCGGCAGTGCCGGCGGCCTGCTGATGGGCGCCGTCACCAACATGCGGCCCGACCTGTTCCGCGTGGTCCTCTCGCACGTTCCGTTCGTCGACATCATGAACACGATGCTGGACGCCAGCCTGCCGCTCACCGTGGCCGAGTACGAAGAGTGGGGCAACCCCAACGAGCCCGCAGCGTTCGCGACGATGCTCAGCTACTCGCCGTATGACAATCTCGAATCACTCGCGGGCAAGGAGCTGCCGGCGATCCTGGTGAAGACCAGCCTGAACGACTCGCAGGTGATGTATTGGGAGCCTGCGAAGTACGTGGCGCGCCTCCGCACCTTGAAGACGAACGCTACTCCGCTGCTGCTCCACATCAACATGGATGCGGGCCACGGCGGCGCCTCCGGCCGCTACGACTACCTGAAAGAGATCGCGTTTGACTACGCGTTTCTGCTCACGCAACTCGGTGTGGTCTAATCGTGGGACTAGGCGACAGCAATGTCTGTCTTGCTGAAGTCATTGCCCTTGAACAGCAGAGGCTCGCCAGCATATCTCGCCAGTGCATAGGCGAAGCAATCGCCCAGATTCAACCTCGCGGGATGATGCCCTTTGACAAACCGTATGAACGCCTCGCGAGCAACCACCGCCTGCGGAGCATCCGCCGAAACCAATTCGATGCCCAGCCGTTTCAGCAGGGCGTCAAACTGGTCCACTCCTGCCCTGCCCTTGCGCGCGAACATCAGCATGGAACATTCCAGGTAAGACACGGTCGAGAGGAAACACGCCGGGTCTGCCACAATCCGCGCCAGAAAATCCATCCGTTCCGGTTCGTTCATCAGGATCGCCATCAGCGCAGAGGAATCAACTACCATCAGTCAAACGTTCCATTCTCGGTATAACCCAAAACCTCATCCGCGCTTCGCGTGTCGAGTATCGGAAGGCGATCAATCCGGTCGAGAATCTTCCCCAGGTCCCGCATCAATTGTGGATCAGCCTTGCGTGGGACAGACCTGCGCAGTTCCTTCGTGACCGAGATATCGATTGCCTCGGTCAACGTGGTCCCGAGCGTCTCGGCAAGAGACCTCACCTTGCGCTCGACCTCCGGATTGTTGATGTGCATTCCCATGCTTGCAATGTACCACGAATGTACATTGCATGTACACTACCCCGCCGCCGTCTCTTCTTCCTCTTCTACCTTGTCGCCCTCACCTGGCGCCAGGAACAGGTTCGCCTCCAGCCCATGCTGCCGCGTGTAGAGGTCGTAGTAGCGCCCGCCCAGCCGGTACAGCGACTCGTGCGTTCCGCGCTCCAGAATCAGCCCATTCTCGATGACCAGAATCTGGTCCGCGCGGCGAATCGTCGATAGCCGGTGGGCAATCACGAACGTCGTCCGACCCTGCATCAGGTGATTCAGCCCATCCTGGATCATCGCCTCCGACTCCGAGTCCAGCGAGCTCGTCGCCTCATCCAGAATCAGAATCCGCGGGTCCGCAAGAATCGCCCGCGCAATCGAGAGCCGCTGGCGCTGCCCGCCTGAGAGCTTCACTCCGCGCTCGCCGACGATGGTGTCGTAGCCCTCCGGAAACTTCGTGGCAAACTCCTCCACGCGCGCAATCCGGCAAGCCTCCATCACCTGCTCTTCGGTCGCCTCGGGTCGCGAGAACTTCACATTCTCCCGAATCGTCCCGTCGAACAGGAACGTCTCCTGCAGCACCACGCCAAGCTGCCGCCGATAGCTGCTCATGCGGATCGTCGCCAGATCGACGCCATCCACCAGGATGCGCCCGGTCGTCGCCGTATGGAACCCGCACACCAGCGAGATGATGGTCGACTTGCCCGAGCCCGAGGAACCCACCAGCGCCGTCACGCTGCCGGGCTTCGACTCGAAGCTAATTCCATGCAGCACAGGCTTGTCCTTCTCGTACTCGAACTCCACATGCTCGAACGCAACATTGCCGCGAATCGCGTCTGCGGTCTGCGTCCGCCCCGGCTCGGAGTCCTCTTCCCGCTCGTTCAGAATCTCAGTGGTCCGATCCAGTCCGGCCAGCGCCTCGGTCAACTGCGTCCCGATATTCACCAACTGCACAATCGGCGCAATCATAAAAACTAAAAACATGTTGTACGCAACGTAGCCGCCCTTGGTCAGCGTGCCCGCATGCACATGGCGCGCGCCCATATACATAATCAGCGAGCCCACCACGCCCAGCACCGCAGTCGACGCCAGGCTCATCAGCGACTGCGCCGTCAGCGAGCTGATCACGTTGTCCAGCAGCCGCTTCACGCCGCCTGCGAACACCTTCGCCTCGCTCGCCTCCGCATGGTAGCCCTTCACCACGCGCACGCCGCCCAGCGATTCGGTCAGCCGCCCCGTCACCTCGGCGTTGATCTTCGAGCGCTCGCGGAAGATCGGCCGGATCGTCTTGAACGCATTCTGCAGAATCAGCCCGAACATCACCAGGATGCAGAACGTCAGCAGCGTCATCGACACGCTCAGGTGGATGAGGTACACGAACGCGAGGATGGCCGTCAGCACGCCGCCCACAAAGTCCATCAGCCCGGTGCCGATCAGGTTGCGCACGCCTTCCACGTCGGTCATGATGCGCGCCACCAGCGTGCCCGTGCGGTTCTCGTCGTAGAAGGACACCGGCAGCCGGCCAATGTGTTCCTGCACCTGCATGCGCAGCTCGGAGATGAGCCGCTGGCCTTCCTTGGAGAGCATCTGCGTCAGCGCGAACGAGGTCACGCCCTGGATGATCGTCGCCAGGATGACCACGCCGATGATCCGCGGCAGCAACTGCATCTGCCCATACGTCATCACGTTGTCGATCAGATAGCGCGTCGAGCCCGGCAAAATCAGCCCGCTCACGCGGTTTACCACCATCACCAGGAAACTGACCACCAACAGCGATCGCCGCGGCACCATCAGCTTCCAAATCTCCGGAAGCACCTTCTTCAATTGCGGTTTAGGCCGCTTCGCCGTCAGTTCCGCACCCACAGCGCGCCCCGTACCCCGGCTCGGCCGGTCTCCTGAGGGCATGCCACCCCCGCCCATTCCGTGCGATCCAATACCAGCCATACTTATTGGAGTGTACCCTGTGCCCCGGAGTTTCACGCATTCAACTCACTCCCGTATCCCGTTTTGGCGCGCCCACGCACCACGAGCGATATCCTGACCCTGCGCGAACGATTTTCCCGCAGCTTCCGTACCTACCTCTATGACTCCAATCGACATCGCCCCGCCAGAGCCCCGAAGGCCATTCCGCCTTACCTCCGGCACAGCCATCGTCTTTTACGTTGCCCTCGTCCGCCTGCTGCTCTACTTCAAAGCGGGCCCACACTACGGCTATTTTCGCGACGAACTCTACTATCTCGCCTGCGGAGAACATCCCGCCTGGGGCTACGTCGACCAACCGCCGCTGATTGGCTGGACGGCCTGGCTGCTCGAGCACACCATCGGCACCTCGCTCTGGGCGCTGCGGCTGCTCCCCGCCCTGGCCGGCGCAGGCTCCATCCTTCTCTCCGGCCTCCTCGCGCGGCAGTTCGGAGGCCGCCGCTGGGCCATGTTCCTCGCCGCGCTCGCCACTCTTATGGCGCCCGTCCTGCTCGGTATGTCGCACCTCTTCACCATGAACGCGTTCGACCTGTTCTTCTGGACTGCCATTGCCTGCCTTATCGTCCACATCGCGAACACCGGACGCGAATCCCTCTGGCTCGCCGTAGGAGCGCTCGCCGGGATCACTATCCTGAATAAGTACGCCATCCTCTTCTGGCTCTCGGGCCTCCTGCTCGGCCTGTGCCTCACGCCGCTCCGCCGCAGCCTGCGCCAGCGCTGGTTCTGGCTGGGCTGCGCGCTCACCGCCGCCATCTCCCTTCCCAACTTCCTGTGGGAATGGCATTACCACTTCCCCTTCCTCGAACTCATGCGCAACGTCCGCGAGAGCGGCCGCGACATCATCCTCTCTCCGCCCGCATACCTGCTCGCCCAGGCCCAGATGCTGGGCTTCGTCGCCGCGCTGCTCATCCCCTTCGCGCTGCTCTTCTTCTTCTCCAAACCAGGCCGCCCCTATCGCGCTCTCGGCTGGGCCTACCTCATCTTCCTCGCGGAGATGATGTTTCTGCACGGCAAAATGTATTACCTTGCGCCGATCTATCCCATGGTCTTTGCCGCCGGCGCAGTGTGGCTGGAGCGCGCGACCCAGCGTCGCGTCTGGATCTGGGCCAAGCCCGCGCTCGCCCTCGGCATCACGGCCGTTGCAGGGGTTTACGCGCCGACCATCTTGCCCATCCTCAGCGTCCCCCACTTCCTTGCCTACGAGCACGCGCTCGGCATTGAACAACAAAAGTTCGAGAACTCGGAACAGGGAGTGCTGCCGCAGATCTTCGCCGACATGTTTGGTTGGGACGAAATGGCGCAGCGCGTGGCCGCCTACTATCACACACTCTCGCCCGAAGAGCAGAAGAAGACCGCCATCTTTGCCAACAACTATGGAGACGCCGGCGCGATCGACTTCTTCGGCCCGCGCTACGGCCTGCCCAAATCCATCGGCGGGCATCAAAGTTACTGGCTGTGGGGTCCGCGCGACTATACCGGCGAAAGCCTGATCGTCCTGGGCGAAGAACATGAGAGCAACATGCAAGCCGATTGCGCCAGCTCCACCATCGTCGGCAACGCGGAAACTCCACTCTCCCGCCCCGACGAATGGCTTCCCATCTACCACTGCAGAGGACTGAAACTCAACCTTCAAACCGATTGGTCTCAACTAAAACGCTGGCACTAGACCTGCCCCCTACGCTGCCAGCTTTTCGCCGCGCCGGGCCGCGATAAACGATCGCACGCACAGCCCCACGAACACCAGGCAAATCCCCGCCATCGCGCCCTGGGACTCCACCGCGGCCGGATGCGCCAGCGGCCCGCCGTGCGCCTTCACATTCTCCACAACCACCATCACGGCCGCGCCGATAAAACCAAGCAGCCCCGCCGTCACGGCGATGTGCATCCACAGCATGCGGCGCTTCGCGTCCTCGGTGTTCGCCAGGACCCCCGACAGAGCCAGCACCAGCCCAAAGTACGCCGGAATCAAAGCCGTCGGATGCGCGCTCCCTGTCGCAATAAATCCCCAGGCACCCAGCAGAATCAACACCACCCCAAACCCGATCGTCAACTTCGCCATCATCGAACTCCTTTGTTCGTCAACCCTCAGCATACTCAAAAACCATCACGCCGCAGCCGCACTCTTCACCGCCGCCAGCACCTCTTCCGGCGTCCACTCGTTGGTGGGGTACCACGCGCGCACCTTGCCATCCTTGCCAATCAGCGCCGTCGAGAGCGAGTGGGTCAGCGTGCCGTCATCTCCCGGCGTTACCCCCACGTCGAAGAACTCCTCCAACGCCTGCAGGTCGCTCTCCGGCGGCGCCGCGAAATCCCAGTGCGCGAACTTCTCCTTCGTGTCCCCCGCATAGATGCTGCCGTAGCTCTTCAGAATCGCCGGCGTGTCAAACTTCGGGTCGAAGCTGATGCTCAACAGGTGCGTCGCTTTATCCAGCGCCGGATCCGCCTCCAGCGCTTTGTCGATCACGGCAAAGTTCTTGTTCATGCGCGGACAGTAATCCGCCAGCGGGCAACGCGTATAGATGAACGTCAGCAGCACCACGCGCCCCTTGAACTGCGCCATGTGGATCGTCCGCCCATTCTGGTTCACCAGCTTGAAGTCCGGCACCGCATCGCCTTCCGTCGGCACGTGATACTGGACCGAAGGCTTGTAGTCCGGCCGCGCCTGCGCGGTCACGACAATCTGATCGAGCTGCGGATCCTCGAACCCATCCGCCGTCTTGCGCACCAGCAGCGTGGCCGTAATGTGGTCGCCCGGATGCAACTCGCTCAGCCCGCTTGGGTCCTTCAGTTTGTACGACATCGTCATCGCTTCCATAAAGCCCGGCACCGCCTCATGATCCAGCAGCACACTTCCCTTGTCTGCGTTGACGCTAACGATCTTTCCGCGAATCGGAAACGACTTCAACTCACCCGCCGCCGCCGCAGGCTCATTCGCCGCGCCACCGCCCGACTGCTTGCAACCACCCGCAACCGCCCCAATCACCACGAGGCACACCACCGCCCACCACGCAAATCGCATCTCCACACGCTCCTGTTCCAATCATACTTCCGCACCGCGGCAGCAAAGGGACTGGCGCACCTCTCACCTCAACCACAGTCGATAGCAGTTGATTCCTCGTGGCTTTTACCAACAACCTGCAACCGATAACCTTCAACCCGTTTTTCCGCTTCCCCAAGGCGTATAAAAGGCGTATGGACCCGTCTTCCGCGCTACCAGAGAAAGTCGCCGAAGCGCTGGAACGCGACTCCATCATCCTGACCGCGAACCAGCGCGCAGCCCGCACCCTGCGCCGCGCCTGGGACCTCCACCAGCACGCGCTCGGCAAGCCAGCCTGGGATCCGCCGCATATCTACGCGTGGGATACGTGGCTAGCCAGCCTCTGGAAGCGGCTCCTGGTCGACGGCCATGCTTCCGATCTGCTCCTCAGCGCCACTCAGGAGCACACGCTGTGGCGCGCAATCATCGCAGCCGACGCCGCCACCGCGAGCCTTCGTCCCGTCGACTCCCTCGCCGAAACCGCCGCCACCGCCTGGAAGCTGCTGCACGCCTATCGCAGCCGCAGCCGCCTCCAGTCTTATCCCGGCAACTCCGACACTCGCGCCTTCGCCCGCTGGGCCACCGAGTTCGAACGCCGCTGTGGCCGCTCGCGCTACCTCACCGAAGCCGGGCTCCCCGAGGTCCTGCGCACCGCCGTCGCTGCCGGCCATCTCGCGCTCGGCTCCAAATTCCGTCTCGTCGGCTTCGATTCGCAAACTCCCGCGCAGGCGGCACTGCTCGATGCCGTCCGCGCGGCCGGCGCATCCATCGACGAACTCGACCAGCCGCTCCCCGCACCCAGCCGCACCGTCGTCCACACCCCGGACGAGAACACGGAACTCGCCACCTGCGCGCGCTGGCTCCGCACCTGCCTCACCCAGCAGCCCCACGCCAGCATCGCCGTCATCGTCCCTGACATCGACACCGACCGCGCCGAGATCGACCGCGTCTTCCGCAGCATCCTCGCGCCTGAACTCAACGACATTGCGGCGCCGACCGCGACCGGCCCATACGAGTTCTCGCTCGGCGTTCCGCTTGCCCACACGCCCATCGCCGCGACCGCGCTCGATATCCTGCGCTGGGCTCTCGGCCCGCTTCCGCTCGAGCGCGTCTGCTCTCTTCTGCTGTCTCCCTACTTCGCCGCGTCGAGTCCAATCGCGACCGCCGAACTTCTCGCCCGCGCCGAGTTCGACGCCTTCACCCTCCGCCAGGAGCACCTTCTGCAACCTGAGATCGCCCTCGACGATCTCTACGACCTCGTCGCCGGGTCAAAGCAAGCCGCCAGCCTCCCACGGCTGCGCGAGCAACTTCGCAGCCTGCGCCCCCTTTTCCGCCGAAGAGACCGCGAAGGACCTTACGCCGGCTGGGCCGCGATCTTCCACGACCTGCTCCAAGCCGCCGGCTGGGCTCCTGCAAACCTTCTCGACAGCGTTGAATTTCAGACCCGCCGCAAGTGGGAGGACGCGCTCGACGAACTCACCACGCTCGACTTCGACTCCGCCGCCAACGGAGCGAGCGTCTCATTCAAGGACGCCCTCACCGCGCTCGAACGCATCGCCACCGAAGCTCTCTTCGCGCCCGAGTCCCGCCACGCGCCCGTGCAAATCATGGGCCCGATCGAGTCCGCCGGCTCCAGCTTCGACGCGCTCTGGTTTCTCCGCGCCAGCGACCTCGCCTGGCCCTCCACGCCCAGTCCCAATCCGCTGCTACCCTGGCTTTTGCAGCGCGAGCTCGCCATGCCCGGCGCCGACCCCGCACGCGACACCGCCCACGCCCGCCGCATCACTGGGCGCATCATCGCCAGCGCTCCCACCGTTGTCTTCAGCTACGCGCAGGCCAACGCCGACGGCCCCCAGCGCCCATCCCCAGCGCTCGCCGGTCTTGGCCTCGTAAGCAACAAGGCCTCGGAGCTTGCGCCCTCTGAAGTCTCCCCGCCGCGCATCGAACTCGAGACTCACGAGGACACCGATCCGCTGCCGCCACCGCCTGATTCCGTGCTGCGTGGCGGCGCGTCCATCCTCCAGGCCCAGGCGGCCTGCGGATTCCGCGCCTTCGCCGAGAAGCGCCTCTTCTCCTCCGCGCCCGACACCATCGAGCTCGGACTCGACGCCAGCGAACGCGGCAGCCTGGTGCACGCGGTCCTCGAACATTTCTGGGCGGAGGTCAAAACCCAGGCTGACCTCACCAACTTGAGCGCCGCCGATCGCACCGCCCAGCTCAATCGATCCATCGATGTCGCCTTCGCCAAAAACTTCGCCCGCCCCGCAGCCGGCTGGCCCCGCGCCTACATCGATGCCGAGCGCCAGCGCCTCCTCAGGCTCCTCCTCGACTGGCTTCGGTTCGAAGACCTGAACCGCACACCCTTCGCCGTCAAGCAGCGTGAAGAAAATCTCCGCGATGTCCCCATAGGGCCCATCCGCCTCGACATCCGCGTCGACCGTGTCGACACCAATCTGATCGGAGACCAGCCCGCCGGCGACATCATTCTCGACTACAAAACCGGTGCCGCCAACCCCAGGGACTGGCTGGGCCCGCGTCCGGACGCGCCGCAGCTCCCGCTCTACGCCGTTGTCGCCAACAATCACGACCTCGTGGCCGTCGCCTTCGCCAGCGTTCGTCCCGGCAATCTCATGGGGATGGTCGGCTACGAAGCTGGCCAGAGCGGCATCCTGCCCAAAGCCGCAAAGCTGAACGCACCCAGCCTCGCAGCCCAGGTGGACGAGTGGCGCGAAGTCCTCACCTCGCTCGCCGAGGATTTCCACGCAGGCAACGCCAGCGTCTCCCCAAAACACTACCCCCAGACGTGCCAGTACTGCGAGCAGCGTCTGCTCTGCCGCCTTGATCCCGCCTCACTGGACCCCGACGCCCTCGAGGAAATCGAAGAAGAGCCCGACACCTTCGGCGCCCTGGAGGAAAGCGACATTGTCTAACGTCCTTCCCTTTCTTCCACTCTTCGATTCGACTACTCCCGTCCAAGAGCCCCCGCAAGCCGCGCCCCCATCTGAGCCGCCCGATGCCGCAGCTCGCGCCGAGGCCCTCGACATTCGCCGGTCCTTTATCGTGGAAGCGCCCGCCGGCTCCGGCAAGACCGGCCTGCTCATCCAGCGCTTCCTCAAGCTACTCACCGACGAGGCCGTCACGTCGCCCGAGCAAGTCCTCGCCATCACCTTCACCCTCGCTGCCACAGCCGAAATGCGCGACCGCGTCATCGGGCACCTGGAAAGAGCGCATCGCCCTGCCCCCGCGACCATAAGCAGCTTCGACCTGCAAACCCGCGAGCTTGCCCGCGCCGTCCTGGAGCGCGACCGCCAGCTCGATTGGTCGCTGCTCGATCATCCGCAACGCCTGAACATCCGCACCATTGACTCCGTCTGCGCCGAGATCGCGCGCACGCTACCGGTGCTCTCCGGCAGCGGAGGCCGTCTCACTCCCGCCACCGACGCGGCTCCCCTCCACCGCGAAGCCGCTCGCCGCACCCTGCTCCTGCTTGGCAACGAAGACGCAGACTTCAACGCCGCCTTGCGCAACCTCCTTCTCCATCGCGACGGCAATCTCGCCGACTGCGAGGCACTGATCGCCAACATGCTCAGCCTGCGCGACCAGTGGGGCGACCTCATCCCGCTCAATCAGCGCGAACTCGACGACGAGTGGCTCGACGCCAACGTGCTGCCCCGCCTCGAACTCGCCCTCGATCACGCCATCTGCTCTACTCTCTGCCGGCTTGCGCACGTCTTTCCCTCCGATGTGCTCACCGACCTGACCATCCTTGCAGCCGAACTCGGCGAGTTCGATGGCTATCGCGGAGATCCATCTCCCATTGCCATCTGCGCCGGGCGCACCCAACCTCCAGAACTCGTCGCCGCTGATCTGGATCACTGGATCGCGCTCATCGGCATTCTGCTTACGCCTTCTGGCAAAGCCTGGCGAAGGGGCTTCAATGTAAACCACGTCGGCTTCGTGCACGAGAAGCACCACAAAATTCAGCTCAAGGCCATCGTCGACCAGCTCAGTCAGTGCGACGGCCTGCTGGACGTACTCTGCACCGTCCGCGGGCTCCCTCCCGCGCATTACCCCGCCGACCAGTGGGCCGTCGCCAAATCGCTCTTCCGGGTACTCCGCCGCGCCCTTGTCGAACTCCAACTCGTTTTTGCCGCGCACAACCAGTGCGACTTCACCGAGCTCAGCCTCCTTGCTCGCAACGCTCTCAACGATGAATCCGGAGCGGACGACCTCGCCGCCGCGCTCGGCGCACGCCTCCAGCACCTGCTGGTCGACGAGATGCAGGACACGTCCACCAGCCAGTATGACCTCATCGAGATGCTGACCCGATCCTGGGACGGCCACTCCCAGACCGTCTTCCTCGTTGGCGATCCCCGCCAGTCCATCTACCTCTTCCGTCAGGCGCGTGTCGAGCGCTTCATGCGCGCCACGCGAACCGAACTTCTCGGAGCATTGCCCCTCACTCGACTTCAACTCACCGCCAATTTCCGCTCGCAGTACGACCTCGTCGACCGCTTCAACAAGGACTTTCCCCTCATCTTCCCGCAACCAGTCGCCGCCGACCCTTACGCTCTCCCCTATTCCAACGCGGACGCCACGCTTCCCGAATCGCAGAATGCGTGCGGCCTGGTCTGGCATTCCCATCCGTTGCCCTACGTGCCTCGCGCAACCCTCCCGTCTCCGACAACCTTCGGAGTCTTGCCAACCATCGCCCTGCTACGCCATAACCAGGCCCGCCGCGACGCCCGCGAGATCCGCCGCATCGCGGAGGCGTGGTTCGCCAGGCCACTGCCCCCTGGCCGCACCAAGCCATGGACTCTCGCCGTGCTCGTTCGCAACCGCAGTCACCTCGCCGAGATCGTCGCCGAGTTCGAGAACGACGAGCTCGGCAAGGTCCCCTACCGCGCCGTCGAAATCACTCCGCTCAACGAACGCCAGGAGATTCTCGACCTTACCGCGCTGACCCGCGCCATCCTTCACCCCGCCGACCGGATCGCCGCCCTCGCCGTGCTCCGCGCGCCCTGGTGCGGCCTCTCGCTCGCCGACCTGCACACGCTCACCGGATCCGACGACCCCGATGCCCAGCGCCACTCCATCCGCCGGCTGATCGCCGACCGCGGCCACCTGCTCTCCGCCGCCTCCCGCCAGCGCCTTCCCGTCGTCCAGGCTGTTCTGCAAGTCGCCGCCGACCGTCGCTCGCTACTCAACACCTCGCAGCTCGTCGAACGCGCGTGGCGCTCCCTGGGCGGGGATGCTTCGCTCGGTGCGACCGAGCTCACTAACGCCCGGCGCTTCTTCCAATTGCTCGATTCGCTGGAAGCTCCCGGCGGCATCGACCCCATCGTCCTCGACGAGCGGCTGCAAAAGCTTTACGCGGAACCCAACTCGATCCCTGAGGGCACCCCGTGCGTCGAGCTGCTTACCATCCACAAGGCCAAGGGGCTGGAATGGGATGTTGTCTTCCTTCCCGCGCTCGAGCGCATGCCCGGCACGAACAAGCCCCGCCTCCTCAATTGGTCGGAGGTCGGCTCACCCGACGATCTCGAGGACGCCGCCGCTCACGTGATGCTCGCCCCCATCGCTGGCCGCGGGGAAGAGTCGCAGGCGCTCAACAAGTGGCTCAACCGCGTCGAATTCGCTCGCGAAGCCGCCGAGCGCAGTCGCCTCTTCTACGTCGCCTGCACCCGCGCCCGCGAAGAGCTGCACCTCTTCGCCTCTCCGGACTCCAAGGTCAATGGCGCAATCAGTCCCCACTACCTCAGCCTGCTGAAAGCGGCCTGGCCTGCCGCGGAACCACATTTCCATCCGGCCGCCGCCGACGCGCAGAAACAGCCGGCCAAGCAGCTTGACTCTCCGCCTCTGGCCCTCGCCGCCACGGCAGACTGGCCGCGCGCCCTGCTCCAACGCTTTCCCCTCAGCTTCGACCCGGCCTCGCGCTTCGCCGCAGCACGCAGTCAAAGACTGCCCTACGGCGAAACGGACAGTGCGGACGGCCCCGCCGGGACTCAGTTCTCCCGCCCCGAAGGCTCGTTCGCCGCGCGCTCCTTCGGCACCGTCGTTCACCTCTGCCTGGAAATCTTCGCCGGCCGAATCCTCGAAGGCGCCACACCCGCCTCGCTCCTCGCCGAACTGCCTTCGTGGGCCCCGCGCATCGCCGCGATGCTCCGGTCGGATGGCCTTCCGCACGCAACCGTTGCAGACTACGCGCGCCGGACACTCGCAGCCCTGAACAACGTTCTGGCCGACCGCGACGGCTGCTGGCTGCTCGACCCGCACTCACGCTCCGCCAGCGAGTTTGCCCTCACCGCCTGGTCGGACGCGCAGGCCGTCCGCCCCGCTTCCATTCGCATCGACCGCGTCTTCCACGCCGGCGCCGAGCCGCACGCCGCCGGCGAAGACTTCCTCTGGATCGTCGATTACAAGACCACTCCGCACGGCCCCGCCGGCCTCGAGGGCTTCCTCGCAGAACAGCGCGCCACATACAGCCCTCAATTGGAAACCTACGCGCACATCCTCGCCCGTGTGCGCTCCATCCCGCTCAGCAAAGTCCGTCTCGCCCTCTATTTTCCAGCTATTCCGCGCCTCACCTGGTGGAATGCCGCACCCAGCGACTAGACCACCGGATTGTTGTGCCGCACATCCTTGCCGCGCACCCAGAAGATCACGTCCTCCGCGATATTGGTCGCGTGGTCGCCCACCCGCTCCAGGTTCCGCGCGATGATCAGCGCGTTCAGGCTCTGCGGCGTCAACTCCGGCTTGTCCTTGATCAGCGTGCTCAGCGCGTAGAACGCCGCATCGTTCATCTCGTCCACCTGGTCGTCCAGCTTCAGCACCGACTGCGCCAACTCCGCGTCCGCTTCGATGAACGCCTGCAGCGCCTTGCGCACCATCGCTGACGACAGCGACGCCAGCTTGGGAATGTCCACCGGCAGATCGATGTTCGCGAACGCGCCCATCTCCCGCACCCGCACCGCGATGTTCACCGCCTGGTCGCCCACCCGCTCGAGGTCTGCGTTGATCCGGATCACCGACAGGATGAAGCGCAGGTCGATCGCCATGGGTTGCTCCATCGCCAGCAGATCGAGCGCCATCTGGTCGATCTCGCGCTCCAGCCGATTGATCACCGGCTCCGACTGAAACACCAATTCGCAGATCGACAGATCGCGCGTGCGGTACGCCTCGATCGACCTCTGGATCGCCTGCTCGGCCATCCCGGCCATGATCAGCAGCCGTTCCTTCAGATCGTCGAGGTTTTGTTGAAACTTGATGCGCGTCGCCATCGATCTATCCAAACCTTCCGGTGATGTAATCCTCAGTCCGCTTGTCCTTCGGGTTGGTAAAGATTTTATGCGTCGAATCGAACTCCACCATCTTGCCGTTCAGGAAGAAGCCCGTATTCTCCGCCACGCGCGCCGCCTGCTGCATGTTGTGCGTCACAATCACAATCGTATATTGACTCTTCAACTGGAAGATCAGATCCTCGATCTTCGACGTTGAAACCGGGTCCAGGGCCGAAGCCGGCTCATCCATCAGCAGCACCTCGGGATCGACCGCCAGCGCCCGCGCGATGCACATCCTCTGCTGCTGGCCGCCGGACAGGCTCGCGCCCGACTTCTTCTTCAGGTCGTCCTTCACCTCTTCCCATAGCGCCGCCGACTTCAGGCTCCGCTCCACCGTATCGTCCAGCACCGCCCGGTTGCGAAAGCCGTTCAGCTTCAGGCCGCTCGCTACATTGTCGTAAATCGACATGGTCGGAAAAGGGTTCGGCCGCTGGAACACCATCCCGACGCGCCGCCGAATCTGCACGGGCTGCGCATCCTTGTAGATGTCGATGTCGCCCATCTTTACCACGCCCGTCGCGCGCGCAATCGGGTTGGTCTCGTGCATGCGGTTCAGGCAGCGCACGAAGGTGCTCTTGCCGCATCCCGAAGGGCCGATCAACGCCGTCGCGTGGTTCGCCGGCAGTTCCACGTTGATGTCCTGCAACGTGTGCGTCGTCCCGTACCACGCATTCAGGTGCTCGACACTGATGCTGACTCCCACTTAGCTTGCTCCCTTCAACACACCGCGGCTCGCGTAGATGCGCACCAGCGTCACTGCCACCATAATCATCACAATCAATACCAGCGCTCCCGCCCAGGCCAGCCTGTGCCACTCGTCATACGGCGAGATCGCGTACACATAAATCTGCAACGGCAGCGCGGCGATCGGCTCGGTCAGCTTGAAGCTCCAGAACTGGTTGCCGAACGCCGTAAACAGCAGCGGCGCCGTCTCGCCCGCAACACGCGCAAACGCCAGCATACAACCGGTGATGATTCCTGGCGACGCGGTCTTCAGACTCACCGAAAGCACCGTGCGCCACTTGGGCACGCCCAGTCCCAGTGCGGCCTCGCGGATGGCGTGCGGCACCGTCGCCAGCATCTCTTCCGTCGTCCGCGTAATGGTCGGCACCATCATGATCGCCAGCGCCACGCCACCCGCAATCGCGGAGAAGCCCCTGCCCTTCACCAGCACCACCCAGGCCGCAATGCCCATCACAATCGACGGCACGCCGTTCAGCACATCGGCGGTGAACCGGATCGCCGCCGCGAGGAACTTGCCGCGCCCGAACTCCGCCAGATACACGCCTGCGGAGATCCCCACCGGAACGCCAATCACACTCGCCACCGCCAGAATCATTCCCGAGCCCAACATGGCGTTCGCCATGCCTCCGCCCGGTTCGCCCACCGGCGCTGGAATATGCGTGAAGAACGCCAGATTCAGCGAACTCGCGCCCATATAGAGCAGGTAGCCCAGAATGGCCAGCAGCGGCACGATCACCAGCACGGTGCTCAACACGGCAAGCCCCGAAACCAGGTGATTGACCGCGAACCGCCGCGCCGTGTTCACCCGCATCCAGGTCGACTTCTGGTTCACCGGCGGCGCTTCGTCCCGCGGAGACAGCGGCGTATGGAAAGGATTCGTGCTCATCCTAGTGGGCCCTCGCCGGCGTGCCGCGCGTCACGGCCCATACCAGCCCGCGCGCAATCGCATTCACCACAATCGTCACCAGAAACAACACCAGCCCAATCTCAACCAGCGAACTCAGGTACAAGTCGCCGCTCGCTTCAGAAAACTCATTCGCCAGCACGCTGGCCAGCGTATAGCCGGGGGCGAACAAGCTCTTTGCAACCTCCGGGTGGTTTCCGATCACCATGGTCACGGCCATCGTCTCGCCCAGTGCGCGTCCCAGTCCCAGGATCACCGCACCCACAATTCCGATGCGCGCATTGCGCAGCACTCCGGTCCGGATCATCTCCCAGCGCGTCGCTCCCAGCGCCAGCACCGCCTCCCGCTGCGAGATTGGCACCGCCAGCATGATGTCCCGCGTAATCGACGAGATGATCGGCAGAATCATGATCGCGAGGATGATGCTCGCCGTCAGAATCCCCACGCCGAAGTTGTACCCCTCGAACAGTCCCGTCCAACCGAGGTACTTCGACAAGAACGGCCCCAACTGGTCACGCATGATCGGCACCAGCACAAACACGGCCCACAACCCATACACAACGCTCGGAATCGCCGCCAGCAGCTCGGTCAGAAATGAGATCGGCCCACGCAGTTTCGCCGGGCATAGCTCGCTCAGAAAGATCGCGACTCCCAGCGCCAGCGGCACCGCCATCGCCAGTGCCAGGAAAGAGGTCATCAGCGTGCCGGCGACAAACGGCAGCGCGCCGAAATCGCCCGCGACCGGGTCCCACGCAGAGCTCTTGAAGAAGCCGAACCCGAATCGATGCAGGCTCAGCCTTGACTGCATGATGAGGATCGACAGAATGAACAGCACGATCGCGAAGATGCTCAGCCCGCACAGCAGCATCACGCCCGCGAAGGTCTTATCGGCAACGCTGCCGCTCCCCCGCGCCTGCAGAAACTGGCGAATTGGCGATGGCGCGCCCTCTGGTGCCCCCGGCGCAGCCTCGCCCACAAAGTTCGTCAGCGTACGCGCCATCAGGGGCGTTGTCGATTCGGGCGGATTCGGTTCTCGCTCGATGGTCATGTGCGGTGGAGTCACGTCTCTTTCCTGATTCCCGTCTCGGACCGCGAACTCCGGACTACCAGACTCTGGGTGATTGTAACTGGGCGACCAAGACCCGCCCATCCGTCGGAAACCGAACTCATGCGTATTGCCTTAACAACTCCGCGCGGCCTGCGGTTTGCAGGCCGCGCGGCATCGTCAACCTACTTGACGGTCGAGATGGTCTTCTTCACCATCGTTTGCACCTGCACCGGAAGCGGAGCGTACCCCATGGCCGTCGTCTCGCTCTCGCCATGTTCCAGCATCCAGGTCAGGAAGCCCTTCACCGCGGCGCCCTTCGCCGGATCGGCGAACGTCTTCGGAATCAGCAGCCACGTAAAGCTCGAGATGGGATACGACGCCGCACCCGGAGCGTTCGTGATGGACACCCGATAGTCCGCCGGCATCGTCTTCGCCGCCGCTGCCGCAGCAGCCGTCACGCCGTCCGGTGTGCCCTGCAGGAACTTGCCCGCCGCATTCTTCACCGAGCCGTACGCCATCTTGTTTTGCAGCGCATAGATCAGCTCGACATATCCGAAAGAGAACGGCGCCTGTCGCACCATGCCCGACACGCCTTCGTTGCCCTTCGCGCCGATGCCCGCCGGCCACTTCACCGCCGTATTCTTGCCCACCTTGTTCGCCCAGTCCGGGCTTACCTTCGACAGGTAATCGGTAAAGATGTACGTCGTGCCGCTCGAGTCGGAACGGTACACCGGCAGAATCGGCTTGTCCGGCAAGCTCGCGCCAGGGTTATCCTTCGCAATCCGAGGATCGTTCCACATCTTGATGGTGCCGAGATAGATGTCCGCAATCACGTCGCCGGAGAAGTTCAGGTCCTTGCTCACGCCCGGAACGTTGTACACCGGTACCACCGCACCCAGCACCGTGGGGATGTGCATCAGCGGAATCTTGGCCGCCTTCAGCTCGTCATCGCTCATCGGTCCGTCGCTGGCGCCAAAGTCCACCGTGCCGTCCCCGGCCTGCTTCTTACCGCCGCCCGACCCGATCGACTGGTAATTAATCTCGACTCCCGGATGCGCCTGCGCGTACTCCGTGAACCACTTGTTGTAGATCGGATAGGGAAACGTCGCTCCCGCCGCGGTGATCTTCTGCGCGCTCGCCGCGCCCGTCGTCACCATCGCCAACGCTGCTACTGCCGCAATGCATTTCAGTTTCACGATTCTCTCCCTCGCCCTAAGGCTCGCAGTCCATCTCGCATCGAACGACTCGACGCCTCTGACATTCGTGCTCTGCCTTAGGATGTCCTGATTAGTGTCCCGCCTCCGTGTTACGGGAAGGTTACATGTCTGTGAACCAGCCAATAAACCCTTATGGCAGAGTGGATAACGCAGCTACCCTTAGCGCGCTTTCGGCAGCGTCACCAGGAAATTGCACCCCTGGTTCAGCTCGCTCTCCGCCCGGATCGTTCCCCCGTGGGACTCCACCATGTGCCGCGCAATCGCCAGCCCCAGTCCCGTCCCCCCCGACTCCCGCGACCGCGCCTTGTCCACCCGGTAAAAGCGCTCGAAGATCCGTCCCAGGTGTTCCGAAGCGATCCCCTGTCCGAAGTCCCGCACGCTGAACTCCACCGCTCCCAACTTGTCGTCGCTCGCCGCGGCCACCTCCCGCGCGCTCACCACCACCCGGCTCTGCGCCGCGTTGCGCGCCCGGCCGTACTTCACCCCGTTCTCAATCAGGTTCCCCAGCACCTGGAGCACCGAGTCCGCATCCGCAAATACTTCCGCGGAGGTCGTCTCGCCGATCTCCAACTCCGCCTCTTCGTCCTGCACCAGGCCGCGCATCGCCTCTACCGCGTCGCGCACCAGCACATCCGCAGCCACCGCCGCCGGGTGCATCTCCGACTCCGGCGACTCCACCCGAGCCATGGTCAGCAGGTCCTCGGTCAACCGGTTCATCCGCGTCGCGTTTTTCAGAATCGTGCTCAGAAACTCTTCGGCCACCGGGCTCAGCTTCTCGTGGTCCAGCAGCGTCTCCACGTACCCCGTGATCGAAGTCAGCGGAGTGCGCAGCTCGTGCGACACATTCGCCACAAAGTCCCGCTGCGTACGCTCCACCTGCTCGATCCGGGTAATGTCGTGCAATACCGCGACCGCCCCGCCTCCCGGCATCGGCGCCGCATTCACTTCGAAGATTCTGCCCGGCACCATGGTCGTCGTCCGGCGTTCGCATACCACCCGCTCCGCCAGCGCGATCTTCACGCACTCCAGCACGTCCGGATCGCGGATCGTCTGCACCAGCGCATGTCCTACGCGCACCGGGCTGTGCACCGACACCCCCGGGATCAGATCGGAAGAGCGTCGTGTAGGGAAAGAGTGTAGATCTCGGTGGTC
>OBLU010001418.1_pt1 | contig 22404 bp, 12 predicted proteins | sample 1518681 | NCBI WGS metagenome assembly OBLU01 (sample SAMEA3539304, study PRJEB22396) | soil metagenome | biome: tundra; feature: field; material: soil | place: USA | collected 2010-05 | depth 0.15 m
AAAACTGTAAAGTATGTGCCCGGTCTAAAGTGTAAAGTATGTCCCCGGCTGGACATCCTTCAAAATCAGATGCCCCTTTAGGGGCCGGGCAGCGATGTGGACTTTCACCGGCGGCATTCGTCGATCAGGTTGGCGACCAATCCTGTCCAACCGGTCTGGTGGCTGGCGCCCAGTCCCATGCCGGTGTCGCCATGGTAGTACTCGTTGAAGAGCAGACAGTCACGCCAGTGCGGATCTTCCTGGAATTTGCGGTAGGGGCCGAAGCAGGGCCGCTTGCCATCCTGATCGCGCTTGAAAATTGAGATCATGCGGTTGGCGGTTTCCTCCGCGACCATAGAGGGAGTGACTGGCTCCCCGTCGCTTCCGGGAATGTGCACCGAGCATTGCGGACCCAGCGCATCGCTGAACCGCAAGAAGGAATGGATCAGCAGGTACGAGGTCGGAAACCACACCGGACCGCGCCAGTTGGAATTCCCTCCCTTGAGTTTGACTTCGGCTTCGCCAGCTTCGTAACCCAGCGTGCGATCGCCGAACTGAAAGGGGTGGTGTTGATGATATTTCGACAAGCTGCGGATGCCGTACGGCGCAAGGAACTCGTCCGGGTCCCAGATGCGCTGGAGCAACCGCTTGAACTGGTTTGGGTCCGCGATGGAAAGCACATAACGCTTGCGCCCGTCGTCTACCGCATAGCACGCATCCCCGACCAGGTCGGGCCGGTTCTGAATGAACCATTCCACGTCCTTCAAGAAGCTGGGGTAAGCCTTCAGTGCCTCCCGGTCGAGCACCTCAATCCCATATAGGGGAATCAGGCCGACCAGCGAACGCAGCCGGAACTTGTGAAATTCGCCGTTGGGGTAGCGGAGTACGTCGTAAAAAAAACCTTCCTTCTCGTCCCACAACTGGTATTGTCGGCCGCCCATCTTCTTCATGGCCGCGCCGATGTAGATGAAGTGCTCGAAGAACTTGGTGGCTATGCCTTCGTACACCGGGTTCTGCTTGGCTAACTCCAGCGCGATGCGCATCAGGTAGAGACAGAAGAAGCCCATCCAGCCGGTTGCGTCGGCTTGTTCCAGGATCGCGCCGCCGGGAAATCGTTCGCCGCGGTCCACCACTGCGATGTTGTCCAAGCCCAGAAAACCGCCTTCGAAAACGTTATTGCCCTGGCTGTCCACACGGTTCACCCACCAGGCAAAATTCATCAGCAGTTTGTGCAGACACTTTTCCAGAAACTCTGTGTCGCCTTTGCCGGTGCGCTGTTTCTCAGTCTGATAAACGCGCCAGCAGGCCCAGGCGTGCATCGGGGGATTCAGGTCGGAGAACTCCCACTCATAGGCGGGAATTTGCCCGTTGGGATGCTGAAACTGCTCAAACAGCAGTACCCACAGATTTTCCTTGGCAAAATCCGGATCGACCAACGCCAGGCTGATGCACTGGAATGCCAAATCCCAGGCCGCGAACCAGGGGAATTCCCACTTGTCTGGCATGGAAAGAATGCGCATCGAGTTCACATGCCGCCAGTGAACATTGCGGATCCGTTTCCGCGATTCCGGCGGCGGCAGTTTGGGGTTGTCGCCCTCCAGCCACAGGTTTACGTCCCACAAATAAATCTGCTTGCCCCACAGCATTCCTGCCAGTGCCTGCCGCTGAATGTCTTTCTCTTCCGCCGTGGCCTTGGGAGGATGCACGATGGCGTAGAACTGATCGGCCTCCTTTTTTCTCTGCGCGACGACCTTGTCCACGTCATCCAGGGGGCGATCCAGTTTCTCCGGCGTCAATTGCAGGCGAAGGACTACCGACTCTCCCGGTGGGACAGAATATTTGTAATGAACACACGCCTTGGTCCCTGACTGCGCCGGATTTACACAGTGCTCCCCGTTAATGATGTAGCGATGGAATGCGTCTTTCACGTACGGGTTGCGGTTGCTCGCGCTTTGATAGAGCCGCACCGCATTGTTTTCATTGTCCGTGAACAGCGGCTTGCCGCCTGCGGGAGCATAGAGGTAGCGGCGGCCCAGCGAATAAGGAAACTGGAGGTTGTGGAGCGCGGCCTCTTGGAAATCATCCGCGACCAGCGTGATGTGGTCGTGGGCGGCGCTCTCAAGGCTAATTAGAGGCTCGCTGCCCGCTGGATCGGTCCAGGCCCAGGTGTTGCGGAACCACAGGTGGGGCAGCAGATGCAGGTCGGCGGCTTCCGGGCCCCGGTTGAAGGCTTCGATACGAATACAGATGTCTTCGGGGCCTGACTTGGCATACTCGACGAACACGTCGAAGTAGCGGTCATCATCGAAAATCCCGGTATCCAGCAGTTCGTACTCGGGGGCTCCGGCCTGCCCCCAGCGTCGGCGGTTTTCCTCTAACAACTGGGCGTAGGGAAACTCTCTCTGCGGATATTTGTAGAGCATCCGCATGTAGCTGTGGGTGGGTGTGTTATCGAGATAGAACCAGTATTCTTTGACGTCCTCGCCGTGATTGCCCTCGTTGCCGGAGAGTCCAAACATTCGCTCTTTGAGGATTGGGTCACGGCCATTCCAAAGCGCCAGCGCGAACACCAGGAGTTGGTAACGGTCGCAAATACCGGCGATGCCGTCTTCGCCCCAGCGATAGGCCTTGCTGCGCGCCATGTCGTGGGTGAGGAATTCCCACGCGCCTCCATCCGGACTGTAGTCTTCTCTTACGCTCCCCCAGGAACGTTCGCTGACATAGGGGCCCCACTTGCGCCAGGGCGCGACCATTTCGTTGGAGGGCTCGGCCAGGCGCTGGTGTTCCGGACTTAGCGAAGGACTACCGGGTTTAGCGCTCATGATTACCGGCTTCCCTTCTCTGCGGACAAGAGCGCGCTCACCTTCTGCATTTGTGCCGCAAACCGCGGTGCGTTGTACGCCGATGGATCGTCGAGCTGCTGAAAGAGGCCGCTGATCGCAACTTTAATTTCCGTTTCGTCGAGGTTCTTTGCATTGTGCTTGTACACCCCGAACAGGGAGTCCAGCGACATGGCAGCCTGCCCGGCGGCGCGCTGTCCCTGTTGGGAGATGGCGCGGGAATCGCCGGCAATTTTCCGCATGACTTGCAGCGTGAACGCCTGATCGTAGCTGCGGCGGTTCAACGCGCCGGCTAGTGAATGGGCGAGGTCGGCGGCGCGATCCGCTGAAGCCGCGATTTGTTCACGGTCACCGCTGAGTTGTCCCATCAAACCGCTGAGCGTTGCCATCTCCGATTCGAGCTTGCCTGCGATGGCGGCGTCGGTTTCCGCGGCGGCGTAACGGAATACAACGAAGCGCGCGGCATTCCAGGCGGGGACGCCCGGCGTCCGACCGGCATAGCCAACATCCTGACGCCAACTGTCTTTCGGGGCCGTCAGGCTGTGGTGGCAGGCGAAGCAATCGAGCTCGGCATATTCCGGCCAGGTGGAACTGCGGGCGCGGCGGGCGAGACGCTGCAGACTGTCGCGCAATTGCATGCCCTGGCCCACAGCCCACTCTTTGGTTCCGAACCACGGGGTGGGAGTGTCGTCGGAGTCCTTCCAGTGGCGGGGCATTACAGCGCTGAACAGATTGAGTTCGAAGGTCAGGTCAGGATGGCCAGCCGCAATCATCTGGTGATCGACGGATTGATCCTCAGTTCCAACGTGGCAATGAAGGCAAGTGTGGCTGCGCACAGCCAGGTCGCGCAGATCGCGCATCCCGAGCTGGGCCTTCTGGTCTGCGGTTCGCGTCTCCCAATCTTTGACCGTATGCGCCCCCAGCCAACCGGCCGCCGGTCCGTGGCAATGCTCGCAGCTCACGCCATCGCTGATGTCGAAGGTCTGGGCGCGCATCTCGGGTGAAACTGAGAGCGCATGGCAGGCCAGGCATTTCTGGTTCTGGTTGGGAGGCGACTTCAGGTTCAGAATGCGTCCGATACGGACGGAGACGTCATTCGAAAGCACCTGGTAAGCACGCGCGTGCTTGTCCTGCCCGGCCCAGATGCTGTACTCGTTCTGGGCAACCCGGGTGATTGTTTTCGGCTGGATGCTTCCATGACAGCTGCTGGAGGCGCATCCGCCCGGGCCGTTGTACTTGCCCACAACCGTATTCTGGGCTGAGGCTAAAACGGAAACGGCGAGGGTCAGACACGCCGCCAGTCGCAACGCCACTCGTCCGTTGTCCACCATACGCATTTTTTGAAGCAATCGTCTTGCTTATACCCACTCTGCTGCGCGAAATCAATTGACGGCATGGTACGTCCCCGAAACCGACGGACAGGGTCTGTGGTGAGCCTTCATGCCCCAAGTTCGCCATTCCCCAAGGCGAACTCTTGACGTTAAGATTTCTGACAACCTTTTCACTATGCGGAACCAAGGGGACCCTGGCGCTTGATCGACGAACTCAGGTCCATACAGCATCAGTTCGGCTACCTGCCGGCCGATCGGTTGCAGGAACTCGCCTTAAAGATTCAGGTACCGCTCAGCCAGATCCATGCGGTAGCCAGCTTTTATCCCCACTTTCATCTCACGCCGCCGGCTCAGGCTGAAGTGCGAGTCTGCGCCGATATGGCTTGCCATCTGCGTGGCGGCCCCGACCTGAAACGCGGCCTGGACCAGGCTTTCCGCGGAGGCGGCCCGGAAAATGTTGCTTTGCGCGACGTGTCCTGTCTCGGCCGCTGCGACCAGGCGCCCGCGCTCTCGATCAATGACCGGATCTACAGCAACCTCGACGAACATCGCGCCGTTGCGCTGGTGCGGGACGTGCTCTCCGGGCGCGAACTTCCTGCCGAACCGCGCGATCATCATCATCATCATCGGGCGCCGGTCGCTTCCGATCCGTATGGCGGTTCTCCCAAATATTCCCTGGTCCAGCAGTTTATCGAGACCCCGGATTGGAGTGGAGTGATCGCCACGCTGAAATCCAGTGGACTGCGCGGCATGGGGGGCGCCGGCTTCCCTACCGGCAGCAAGTGGGAAATCGTGCGCAATGCTCCGGGCAAGGAAAAATACATTGTCTGCAACGCCGATGAGAGCGAACCGGGCACCATCAAAGACCGCTTTATCATGGAAAACGTCCCGTACCTGGTGATCGAGGGCATGATCATGGCCGGGCTGGTCACGGGCGCCCGCCGCGGAATTCTGTACATCCGGCACGAGTACGAACGACCCAGAGAAATTTTGCAGGAAGAGATCGACCGCTGTTATCGCGAAGGGCTTCTCGGTCCGCACATTCTTGGAAGTAGTCTGGCTTTCGACCTCGAAATTTTTGTGAGCCCCGGAGGCTACATCTGCGGTGAAGAGAGCGCGCTGCTCGAAGCCATCGAGGGCAAGCGCGCCGAACCGCGCAACAAGCCGCCCTTTCCGGGCACCAATGGCCTCTGGAACCAGCCGACCGCCATCAACAACGTTGAGACCTTCACCTTCGCCACCGTGATCCTTGTCCGCGGAGCGGAGTGGTTCAAGGCTCAGGGGACGAACGGCGCATTCGGCATGAAGTTCGTCGGGATTAGTGGCGATGTGAATCGTCCCGGAGTCTTCGAAGTCCCGATGGGCACGAAATATTCCGAGCTCATCTACGAATACGCGGGCGGCATTCTCGAAGATCGCAAGCTGCTGGCCTATGCGCCTTCGGGACCTTCTTCCGGATACCTGCCAGCTTCCCTGGTAAATCTCTCCCTCGACTGGAACGCAGTGGCGGCAGCCGGTTCGATGGTGGGCTCCGGAGCTATTGTGGTCTGCGCCGAAGGCCGATGCATGCTCGACATGGCGCTCAATGCGGTCCGCTTCTACCGCAACGAATCCTGTGGCAAGTGCGTTCCCTGCCGGGTGGGATCGCAGAAGCTCGTCGAGATGCTCACGGGATGGACCGAAGGCCGCGCCTTGAGCACCGATCTGCAATTGCTCGATGAACTCACTCATGCCTTGAAGCTGACCTCGATCTGCGGACTTGGCCAGGTGGTTCCCGTGCCCATCGCTTCGGTGCTGAAACATTTTCGTGAGGTCGTTGACGAGCACCTCACCAATCACCGCTGCCCGGCGGGTGTCTGCTTCCCACAAAGGGGGAAGGCATGAGCTCCAAACCCGCCGCTGAGATTCAGCTCACCATTGACGGTATTCCAGTCTCGGTCCCGGCGGGTACCACCATTTTCGATGCTGCGCGCCTCAATGGGATTCCCATCCCCACGCTCTGCCACCAGCAGAACGAAAACCCGGTGGGCGTATGCCGGGTGTGCGTAGTGGATGTCGGCCAGCGTGTGTATGCCGCTTCCTGCGTCCGTCAGGTTGAACCCGGCATGACGGTGAAGACCTCGACCGATCAGGTGCAGGCGGCGCGTCGTACTCTGGTCGAACTGCTGATGTCGGACCATCCGGCACCCTGCGCTCGCCAGCAACAATCGGGCGACTGCGAACTGGAGCGCCTCGCCGGCGCCGTTGGAATCGTCCCAGGAATCAGTGAACCTCGCTTTGCTCATCGCACCACCCCGCGCGGCAAAGACGACTCCTCCGCCGTCATCGCTGTCGATCACGAAGCCTGTATCCTTTGCGATCGCTGCATTCGCGGCTGCGACGACATCCGGCACAACTGGGTGCTGGCGCGCCGCGGCAAGGGATACCAGGCCGGCATCGCCTTCGACAACAACCTGCCCATGAGTGAGTCGTCCTGTGTTTCGTGCGGCGAGTGCATGGTTTCCTGCCCCACGGGCGCGCTTACCAACAAGCGTGTCGTCGGAACCGAACTCGGCCAGGGAGATGTGCTCGATCCCGCCGAGTTGTTGCATCTGCCGATTTTCCAGAACGTCTCCGGAACATTCCTGGAACTGAACCAGAAGGCAATCGTAAAAAGGCATTTCAAGGCAGGAGAGACTGTCTGCCGCGAAGGCGAGTTCGGCTCGACCGCCTTCTACATCCTCGAAGGCAAAGCGGAAGTCTTTCTCTCCAGCCCCATCGCGCACGTCAAGACGGAAGGCAGCAGCAAAGGCTTCTTCAGCAGGCTGCAGAGCCTGCTGGCGCCACGCGAGGGAGACCGCCGCAGCGAAGAATCCGACCGGCCGTTTATTCCCATCGACGCCTCGGTTGACCTGCCTTACGACAATCCCATCGCGGAATTGAACCCGGGCGACATGTTTGGCGAAATGACTTGCATGAGTTATTACCCGCGGTCGGCGACGGTGCGCGCCCGGACCGACTGCGTGATGCTGGAAATGCTGCGCAACGTGCTCGACATCTTGCAGCGCAACAAAACCTTCCGCGCGCAACTGGAGCGCAACTACCGCGCCCGGGCGCTCGACTCGCACCTGCGCAGCGTGCCCGTCTTTAAATCCCTCACCCAGGACTTCATCGACCATCTGCGCGATCGCGTGGAATTGTTGCGCTTCAATCCTGGGCAGGTGATTTGCCGCCAGGGCGATCCCGCCGACAGCTTCTACCTCGTTCGAATCGGTTTTGTAAAGGTTTCAGAACAGCGTCCCGGGGGCGAACTGGTGCTGGCCTACCTGGCGCGCGGCGGGTACTTTGGCGAGATCGCGCTGCTCAGTGGCATCCCGCGCTCCGCGACCTGTACCGCTCTTGACCATGTCGAGGTCGTGCGCATCGCAGGTGAAGATTTCCAGCTCATGCTCGACCGCTTTCCTGACGTGCGCGGAAAGCTGGAGGCAATCGCCCGCGAGCGTATTGAAGAAAATCTGCGGCACACCGTCCAGGCGCAGAACGTGCCCGTGGATCAATTCCTGGCCCAGGGATTGATGGAGGCGCAGAGCCTTCTCGTACTCGATCTGGAGAAATGCACGCGCTGCGACCAATGCGTCCGCGCCTGTGCCGATGCCCACCAGGGCGTCAGCCGTCTGGTCCGCGAAGGTTTGCGCTTCGATAGGTATCTCGTGGCTACTTCTTGCCGTCAGTGTCGCGATCCGCTCTGCATGGTCGGATGCCCAGTCGGCTCCATCCGGCGGCGCAATACGCTGGAGGTGATCATCGAAGACTGGTGCATTGGCTGCGGTCTTTGCGCCACCAATTGTCCCTACGGAAATATCAATCTGCATCCTTTTCCGGCAGAACTCGAAGATCCCGCGCAGCCCGGACACAAGATCGCTGGCGTGCGGGTGAAAGCGACGTCGTGTGATTTGTGCCACGACCACGCCGAGCCCAGCTGTGTCTATGCTTGTCCGCATGATGCGGCGCACCGCGTGAATCCGCCGGAGTTCTTCGCTGGCTTGCTGGCGAAGCCTGCGGCCGGAAAAGGCAGGAACTGAATCCGTGCTGATCGATCACACGCACCGCAGATGGTTCATCGGCAGCATCGCAGGACTCGCCGTCGCGACCGCGGTGTACATCCCCTATAGCCTGCACTCGCCCCAGGGACCAAGGGGGGGTAGCGCCTTGGGGCTAACCTACGGAATCGCAGGCTTCCTCTTCATGCTGTTTGCGGGATTGCTCGGCGCGCGCAAGAAGGTTCCCGTATGGCGGGTGGGACGCGCGCAATCCTGGATGCGCGGCCATCTGTGGCTCGGCTTCCTCAGTTTCCCGCTGATTCTTTTGCACGGCGGATTTCACTTCGGCGGACCGCTCACCCGCATGTCGATGTGGTTGTTCGTCTTCGTTTGGGTGAGCGGCATTCTGGGCGCGGCCCTGCAGCATTTCATGCCCCGCCTCCAAACCGCGCAGCTTCCGATGGAGACGATCTACGAGCAGATTGACCGCGTGCGCGGGCAACTGGCGGAAGAGGCCGGTCAACTGGTGGAAGAGACTTGCTCCGCACTGGAAGGCGAGGTCTCGCACGCCAGTGAACGGCAGCGCGCCATGTCTGCCAGCGCCGGCACACAGGGAGGACTGACGGTAGCTTCCGGATTGCAAGCCAACCAGCAGGTGAGTACACAGTTGCGCCAGTTCCTGGACGACGAAATGCTGCCGTACCTGGAGCGGGCTGGAGCGCATGCCAAGAGCTTGGGAAACGGAGCGCAGGCGCAGGCAATGTTCCAGCAGTTTCGTGTTCTGCTTCCTCCCGAGCTGCATTCGAATTTGGACGACCTGGAAAATATTTGCGAGGAGAAGCGGCAACTGGACAAACAGAGCCGCCTGCACAAGATTCTGCACGGCTGGCTGCTGGTGCACATCCCGCTTTCCTACGCACTGTTGCTGCTGGGTGCGGTGCATGCGGTAGTGGCTTTGAAATTCTGAGATTCGAGATTCTGAGATTCAAAGATGCTGCGACGGACGCGGACAACCAAGAAACTGGCCAAGCGCATTGACCTGCAGTACTTCGCGCACCCGCACCCGTTCCGGCGCTGGCGTTTCTGGCTGTCAGTGGCGGTTCCATTGATCGCAATGGCGTGGTTTATCACGCAGCGCGCGCAGGGCGGCCAGAAAGTGTACTCGAGCGGGCGACTTTCCCATGCTCACGCCGTCTTCACGCAGCAGTGCACGCTCTGCCACGTTACCCAGGCTGGCGCCTTCAGCGCGCAAGTGACGGATAAGGCTTGCCTCGCGTGCCACGATGCGCCCTTGCACCACGCTAATCAGACATTTACTCCCGAATGCGCGACCTGCCACGTTGAGCACAAGGGTGCGATGCTCCTGCAGGACACGGCGGATGCGGCGTGTACGCAATGTCACGCCGAGCTTCGTACGCGCGATGGTCAAACGCACTACGCCACTACCATCACCAGCTTTGAGAACAAGCATCCGGAATTTGCGGCTCTGCGTTCGGGTAAGGCCGATTCGGGCGGAGTCAAGCTGAACCACTACGTCCACTTGCAACCGAACTTGATGGGACCGAACAACACGCGCGTACAGATGACGTGCGATGACTGCCACCGTCCGGCGGGCGCAGGGGCTTGGCCGTACGGGACAGCAGAAATACATCCGGTTGCAGCAAGCGACGCGAGCCCCAATCGCCCCCACGATCAGGCTTATATGCCGCCGCCGGAGTTCGCGAAGCACTGCGCCGCCTGCCACACTTTGCAGTTTGACAAGCGCTTCGGCAACGACCAGGTCCCACACGATAAGCCCGAAGCCGTGCACGCGTTTCTGGTGAAGAGATTCAGCGAATACATCGCGACTCATCCGGGCGCGGTTCATGAGGTCAATCCGCCGGATCGTCAGATTCCGGAGCGGGTCCGCGTACCGCTGGTTGCGCGTAATGCAGCCGAGTGGGTCGAGTTCCGCGTGGATGACGCCGAGTGGCTGCTCTATGTCAAAACGTGCAAACAGTGCCACACGCTCAGGCCGACCAGCGGGCCTCGGCCAGAAGTCGCCAAGTCGAACCTCACCGCGCGCTGGCTATCGCATGCCGAGTTCGATCATCACGCGCACCGCATGATGTCTTGCACCGCGTGCCACACGCGCACGCCCGACAGCCGTGAAACGGCCGACGTGCTATTGCCCGGGATTCAGACGTGCCAGCAATGCCATCGCCCGCGGGCGAAGGAAGCCGCCGAAGGCCGCTGCTTTGAGTGTCACCAGTATCACGATTGGACGAAAGCAAAACCGACGAAAGGTGGGTTCACGATTCAGCAACTGCGCGGGGATGGCAAGGGGTAAGTAGCGCCGGCATCTTGCCGGCTGTCCCGAGGACGTCTCGCTCTCGGCGCGGCGGGCGAGGACGCCCGCCGGACAGCCGCCGAGACGGCGGCGCTACAGTCGATCGACTGCGGTCACGGCATCAGGGCCTGTTTCGCTGGCGGCGGTTCATCGATCACAGTGAACACTTCTCCGTCATGCAGATACATGCGCTCCATCTCCTGACGGTTGAAAGGACGCGCCCCTCGGCGCCCGAATACGGCGAGCTGATTTCCGCTCTCGTCCACCGCACGGTCACGGTCGATTCCCTTGGACACGGCCAGAGCCGGGCCGTGGGTGTGATAGGTTGCGATCAGCTTTGGCGTGGGCCGAGGGCTGAAGCCGCCGAATGCCGGGTTGTCAGGCGGCGAGAATAACTGCACAACTCGTAAACCGTTTCGTCCGTCCGCCACATAGGCGAAGAGGCTCGAACTCACCATGCCCAGCTTCACGTCATTGGCGTCGCTGATTTCGCCACCGGCGTTGAACATCTGATCGAGTCTGGGCTGCTCGGGGCGCTCGACGTCCACGATTGCCACTCCCTGTTTCCCGCTCGCGACATACGCGTAAGTGCGAGCTACATACAGGTTGCGCGCGTCCTCCAGCGCGACCACCGCACCCGGAACCGGTTTCGGCTGGGCGAGGTGGGTGACATCCAGAACTTTCAAACCGTCTTGATCCACAACAAACGCATACCGGAACTGTACGGCGACTCCTCGCGGGTCGTTCAAAAACGGCGGCCCTATTTCAGCAGTCACTTTCGGCTGTAGCGGATTGTCGAGGTCAACCACCACCAGCCCGCGCTCGCAAAGAATGTACGCGTAGGTTCCGGCGATGGTGATGCGGCGCGCGCCATTCAAGATCCCGTTAGGATTGAACGCCAGTGCCCGCTTGAGAAAGTTATTCGCCGGATTGCCATCAAGCAACGTGCCCACGCCGGGGCTCTTGCTTTTGAGATCGGGGTTGCCGACGATCACCAATCCTTCGTACTTGTCGGCGACATAGAGAAATCCGTACATCAGGTGGATGGATTGTTCTTCGTTCTCCTTGCGATGCGAGCGCAACGGGTCCACGCCGAGGGTAGTCGGCGTCGCGACTGCCATGGCGTACTTGGTGGGCAAGTAGAAACGCTGTCCCAGCGGCGAGACCGGCGCGGTGACCATGCGCTCCGAAATATCTTTGTTATCGATGTTGGCGATGTCGTAGATGCGAAGGCCACGTTTGCCCATCGCGGCGTAGAGGTACTCTCCGCGCGCCTGCAGATCGAGGACCTCCGCGCCGGGATGATGGTGGCTCTCTTTCAGCGCACGATGGTTGTCGATGTGTTTCTTGTAGTTGTCGGGATACGCGATCTTCTGGAAGTCGCTGCCGATCACAGCGGGCGGCTCGTCATGCTCGGTCACAGCAACCGCTTCATAGCCATGGTTGCCGCTGGCCACGAAAACGTATCGCCCCATGAAGTTCATGAAGTTCGTGCCCTGGAGGAGCAGCTGCGCCATCCAGGCATTGTTGTCGTTGGCACGCGAGACGTGGCAGTCCGTGCAGCCCTTCGTTTCTTTCCCGCGCACTGTGTGCGGGACGAACGTGCTGAACGCCTGTCCACTGAAACCTTCCGCGGAAATGGTTTGCTGCTGATAGTAGAGCCAGTCGCGGTCGTTGTTCTGCGAACTGACCAGTACCGCGCAGGCCGAGCGCACCGGCGCCACGCGATTTCCCGTCACCGTGCCGTCAATTCCGAGCGTGTAGATGTCGTCGCGCAGGACCTGAAAGTTGTAGGAAGTCCAGTTGCGCGTAGTCAGGCCTTCGTTGTGCAGCATGGGCATGCGCTGGTTGGCGCTCATCGAAAGATGACAGCCATAGCAGGTGGGCGCCCACGACGAATGGCAGGTATAGCAAGTCATCCGGCTGTTCTGATGAGCAAGCTTGGATTCATCTTCATTTGGCGGCGCCTCGCCCCAGGTTTTGCCGTCCTGTTGCATGGTTTTTGCCAGGCGCGATTTTTCGCTGTAGTGCTTGTTGCCCGGAGTGATCGTGTCCCGCACCTGCACAACTTCCCATTCCTTGTCCTTATCGAGCATCGAGCGTTGATACAACCGGTCGTCCTTCCAGTAGAAGCGGCGCTCCTGCCAAGGTGTGCGCAGTCGAGCGAGATTGGTGCCGCTGGCGGGCGCAGCCGGGCCGGAAGTCACCAACGCGGCCCGTTGCTGAATGGTGCCGTGGCAATCCACGCAGTCGATCTCGATGGCGTTGCGTGTCTCGCCGTAGAGTTTGCCATTGCCGTGGCTGTCCTGCTCGAAGTGGCAGTCCACGCAGTGCATGCCCTTTTCGAGATGGATGTCTTTGAGGTGTACCGCCTTCCGGAGCTTCTCGGGATCGTCGAAGGAGACAACCTTGTCATTCGGGTCGAGCAGGTTGCCTTTGCGGTCGTGCTTGAAGACGGCGCGGAAGATCCAGCCGTGACTATGGAAATCGGCAAACTGCGTGTGCTGAAGCTGCTGGTTGAACTCGGGTGTACCGACTTTTTCCAGAAACGCAGTATCGGACCATAGGCCGCGAACGGCCGAGCCCTCGGCGTTCCGCGTCTGGACGCGGTTTTGCTCATCGGCATTCGGATGTCGTTGCTCGGTTGGCCACATGTGTTCACCATCCATTTCGTTGTCCCACCAGGTGTAGCCGAAGTAGGTGGACACCATGTTCGTGCCCGGATGAATGTGACAGACAATGCACTGGCTCGACGGAATGGAACGCGTGAACTGATGGCGAATGGGATGGCCGGACTCGTTACGGGGAATGGTGGGATCGGAAGTCGCGGTTTGTCCCTGATTGCCGTGGCTTGCGTACGCGCCGGAATGTTCGGGTGAACGGTCGTTGGCATAGATGACGTGGCAGGCACTGCATCCGCTGGCACGGTAATCGCCGGGCTGATCGTTGGTGCCCGGAAACGAGAGCAGCGGGTCCAGTAGTCGAGTCTTCTGAAGGCCCAGAAAAACCGGGTCGGTGCGTAGTTCTGTGCCGAAACCGCGCGTGCTCAGCTTGATCTCGGGCTTTCCAGGATCTTCTTCCAGGCTGGGATTGCCAACTTCCGGTTTTGCTTTGCTTCCGCGCTCAAACACGCGCAACACATTACCGGGCTGAGAAATCTCCCAGCGCTGCAGCGGATTGAGATATGGCAGAATTCCTTTCTTGCTGATTTCCTCCGGAGTCGGCGGCGGAAAGGTGGTCAGGCGCCGCGGAATGCCGTCGGGGCCGTAGCTCTCGCCGAACCGCGGAGACTTCAAGGGAAAGGCGCCGTTGTTGTAGAGCGCCGCGCCCCACAGCATGGCGCCGTGCGTCATCATGCTGGTCTGAACCTTGCGCACTTCGGCGGTATGACAGCCAGAAGTGCCGCAGGTCTTTTCCGCGACACGCAAGTCCCCGGGATTTACGAAGCGCACGTAGTCCCAGTTTTCCCGCAACCAGCTGGTATAGGCACGCTCAGGGTTGGCGGAAGAGCGCGCAGCCTCCGCATTGCGGGGCTGCGGATGGGCTTGCCTCTTTACCTGAGCATACCCGGCGGAATTCTGCGGACTTCCAGGGGCGATGCGCGCCTCGCTATTTCCTCCATGACAATCGGTGCAACCCAGGCGAACGGTGCCGGTGACGTGCATGGTGGGACTGTCGGTTGCAGTATGGCAAGTCAGGCAACCGGCAGACTTTCGGTCGGCGTCGGCTTGAGATTGGAGCAGCAGAACATCTTCGTTGCTTTGCGCAGAAGCGGAACTGTGAGTACGGACCGAGAACGCGAGGCAAAGCAAGGCCGTCGCAGTGAGAACACCAACGACATTGTGAAGTGCAGATCTCACGTTCCCTCAGGTGCGTTCAAAACTGAAATTTCACATTAGCGAACACGGAAAACAAAACCTTGCCGTTAGAGATGTCTTCGAAGCCTTGACCCGGCACCAGCGCTGATGCCCCGCCGCGCACCACCATGTTTTCGCTCAGAGGCGGGCGGTACTCGAAGCCCGCGCCAAAATCCGTCCCGATACTGTGGTGGATCGGACGCTGGAATAGCAGCAACTCCAGCGGCTCGGTGCGGTCGAAGCGCAAATAGTTGGAGTTGACGAACGCACGGAGCTTCGGCGTCACATTGAAGTCCGCCCCAAGATTAAAAACGTAAATCCCCGGGTTTACGAAGTTCGCTTGCCCCTCTTCTTTGCTCGACCGCAGATCGGGCAGCAGGCTCATGGGATTGACTAAAGCCACACCCGTAGCGGTAAGGCGGATGCCTTCGCGGTCCCAGAAACTGTCGTCGGTGCCGGCAAAGTGAGTGTCGTCCACAATCGAGTCGAAACCGCGCGCGGTGCCGTCGGTGCGGGAAGCGCCGGAGCGATTACTGGAATCGCCGGACGCGTAAAAAAAAGAGGCGCGATAACGCACCCAGTCCTTGTCGACGGAGAGTTCCAGCGCCGCCATCTGCGCGTTGATGTTGACGCGGCGGCCCGCGATCGTATTAAAGTCGTCATGCCCCAGCGCCTGATAGAAGGCGTTGCTCACGTTCAGGCGTCCGATGTGACCGTTGCCCGCCCATCCCAGATAGTAGGCACGAATGTTGTGGGGGTGGACTGTGCCATTGACCACTGCTCCGACCGGCGCCGGGCGAACTAAGAAACCGTTGTCATCGTAGTGAATGCTGGCGTCGTCCCGGTTGTAATGGAAGCTGAACTCGGTCGTGTAGCCCTTGCTTAGAAAGTCTTGCACGTAGAGGTTCGCGACGTAGACTTGCTGCCCTCGCTTGTGGAATGTGTTCAAGCCGCTATTTGTATTTTTCTCGAGAAGATCAAACCACGCGAGGTTGTAGGCCAGTCGGTTGGAGCGCAGATTCCCAAAGATTCGGATGCCCGGTTGCTCTTCGGAGAAAAGGAATCCGCGGAAGTCGCTGGTGAACTGCTGGATTCCGGCCCGCACAGAGACAAAATCGTAATTCGGACTGAGATCGTGCAGTTTGGCTTCGACAAAGGCCTCCTGCAAGCCGACGTGCGTGTCGAAGCGATTCGTGCCTTTGCGCGTGTCGATGTTCACAATGCCGCGTTCGCGAGTCTGGAGGAAGTTAAGGTTGATCTCCGGTGTAAAGCGAATGCGAAAATCCACGGGACGAAAACTGGTGTCGCCGCGGAAGAGGTCGAACGACAAACGCAGATTCTCGTCAACAAATGCCTGCTCACCACGCCCAAAGAAGCCGCTGCTGCCGGGGTCCGGTGAGTTCAGGCCGCTGGGCACTGGCAGGCGGCGGCCATCGAAACCGGTTTCGCTCGTCCCCGTGAAATTAAGAAACCAGCGCTGGCCAAAGATCGGGTAGTCGCCCTTGATCCGGTTGCGATTGAAGGGATCGTACCAGTGACCTTTCACGTACGGGACATCGGGTTGCTTTTCGTAGCGGCGCCACTCGGGCATGGCGATGTCCCAGCGGTCAGGGTTGGGGGAGAAATTCGCGGAATCGGGTGGGATTTGCTCCGGCGGGGCTGCGGACGCTTCTTGAGCAACGAGACTGCGCAAACCGGGATAAGGCGTTGTAGGACTGGCAGGCACAGCAGGAGTGCATTGGGTTCCCGGCACACCTGAAGGGCACGTAGCGGCGGGAACTGTCTCGTCTGACTCGCGCATCTCGAGTTCGAGGACGGTGACCGGTCCCGTCACTCGCAAACTGGGAATGCTCTGCGTCTGGAATCCTTCCCGCGTGAGTTTGACTTCATAGATCCCCAAGCGCACATCTCGCAGACGGAAGATGCCCTCCGCATCGGTAGCTACGGAGTAATGTTGATTGCCAGTCGTGCTATGCAGATCAAGCAGGACGCCGGGAACCGCGCGCCCATGCGAATCGCGAATCAACCCCTGTAGCGTGGCAGTACTGGCTGGGGAGCGTTCCGGAATACGACGGCTGGATTGGTCTTGCGGCTGGCGCGCAAAAAGCGGAGACGAAAAAAAAAACAGGCACAGAAAGACCCCGAAGCATGGCAGACATGCAAGGGACCACCGGAGCGCACGCCCGCCTGTCTGCACCCGTCAGCACCATCCCAAGGAGATTTATCTCTTTTGGTACCATAGCTGCCTCGAGCATGCAAAGAAAACCGCAGCATGGGACTACGCTTCGTCACTAGTGGAGGGACGGGCGTCTCACCCGCCCAGTCGGATGGCGGCCGGGCGGGGACGCCCGGCGCTCCACAAACAACCGCTACTTCGTCTTCATCACGTAAACGCCATCCCAATCGGGCTCGGGCGCGTTCTGCATGAATTCCAATACCCGATCCAGAAAAATCTGCGTGGGACCGTCGTCCGGAAAACGGGTCAGCATTTCTCCCAGCCTGCCCGCGGCTTCCTGCCAGTTCTGCTCGCGATACGCCTCCATCGCATGATTGAAGCGAGACAGCAGCGGCTCGTATTTCTCTTTTTCTGCGGCATAATCCAGCAGTTCGTAGATGGTCACCGGTTGGTGTTTGCCCTTCACGCGTATCTTGTCCAAGTCGCGGCAGACAAACTGATCGGCGATTTCACGGTATGTGCCTTCGCTGATCACGATTTTGCTGCGATATTCCTTGGTCATGCCCTCCAACCGGGAAGCGAGGTTGACGTTGTCGCCCATCACAGTCCAAGCCAGCCGCTTGGCTGATCCCATGTTGCCCACATTGACCGGGCCGGTATTCAAACCGACGCCGATCGAGATCTGCTTTCGTCCTTCCGCCTGCCATCGGGCATTGAGCTTCTCCAGGGTGCGGACCATCTCCAGTGCGCAGACACACGCGCGGTAGGCATGATCGGACTGAGGATAGGGCGAGCCCCAGAATGCCATGATGGCGTCGCCGATATATTTGTCCAGCGTACCCAGGCTACGGAAAATAACTTCGGTCATTTCTCCCAGGTATTCATTCAGCAGGAGCACGAGTTCATGCGCCGTCAGGCCTTCTGACAGCGTGGTGAAACCACGGATGTCGCTGAACATCACCGTGAGGTCCTTGGTCTCTCCGCCGGGCCGGATGTATTTCTGCGGGTCTTTTTCGATCAGCGCGATCACGCCGGGTGAAAGGTACTGCGAGAAGGTCTTGCGGATTTTCCTTTTCTCGCCCTCCTCAAAAATCATCCGGAAACTGGTGATGACCGCGTAGTTGACCACGAGTGTGCCCGCGGGAATCACACAGCTCAGCCAGAGTCCCCAGTGCGCGAAGCTGAAGTACACGAACCAGGTAAAGGCGCCGAGGGTCAAGAACAGTGAGATGGTTGAGTACAGCGGCTTGATGCGGCTGAACCAGAATCCAAAGACCAAGCCAAACAGCAGGATGAACCCGATGTCGATAATTTCCTCATGCAGGCCGCGAGTGAGAAAACTGCGTCCTTTCTCGTCGCTGTGGAGCAGGTTATCGATGATGTTGGCATGTACCTCGACCCCCATGTACCCGGCATCCTGCTTTTCAAACGGAGTGCTGCGCAAATCGCCGATGCCGAGGGCGGTGCCGCCAACCAAGACGATCTTGTCCTTGAATGTGCCTGGTGGCACGGCGCCACTGAGCACATCCCACATCGAATAGTGCTGGTAAGTGTGGTACGGACCCGCGTAGTTGATCAGTACGCTGCCATCGTGCCAGGGTCGCAGGTTATGGCGGCCAAACTGGATGCGCTCCAGCCCGTTTTCCGAGATATAAGCCGCGATCTCCTGGTCCGGAATTTTTTCGTATTCGCGCAGCGTCTGCATGGCCAGCGAAGGAAAGAAATCCTGGTCCTGATAGCGAACGATGAGCAACGCCCGCCGCAAAGTGCCGTCGGGATCAGGGTTGGTGTTAAAGAAACCGTAGGAGGCAGCGGACTCGGCCAGTAAAGCGAGGTTCGCCTCCGCGCCCGGATAGACGTTGCCGCCATTCTCCTGCCAGGCGCGACTCAAATCGAAATCGCGGCCCTGCGATTTGACTTTGAGCACCTGGGGAAACGCCTTGGCCCAAATAATGTTGAAGTATTCCTCCGCCCGTTTGGCGTCGGCAGATTGGGCGCGCTCCCGGTCCAGGAACAGATGACCGAGGACAACCCTGCCGGACTGTTGCAGAGCGGCGGCGAACATGGCGTCGTGATCGCCCGCGGCTTCGAGTTGTTTGATCCTGGCTGTGACTTTCGCCGGAGCTGACGGGCCAAGCTCGCGCTGCAATTGCGAAAGCGCCTGCTGGGCGGAGTTGCTCTCCGGCGTAGGGAAAGTGGCATCGAATGCGATCACACCCGCACCACCCGCGGTCAACCGGTTCACCAGCGATGCGTAGAATGTGCGTGGCAAGGGAAAGGCGCCGATGTTCTGGAGGGTTTTTTCGTCAATGCCGACGATCACGATCCGCTCATCGTGCGGCCGCTGCCCGCGCGCGGCAAAACGCATGTCCAGAGAGCGCTGCTCAACATTCTGCAGGAATAAAAAGCCAGCCCGGGTGTTGCCGCCAATCCCGGTAAAAGCGAACAGCACCAAACCCGCCAGCGTGACCAGCAAGGCGAGAGCCAGGTCGACCTGCCGGGCTGAAAATCTACTCAGCGCCGCTGACCAGCGGGACCACCTTTGTTCGCGCAGCGTCATAACCATCGCGATTACAGACTAAGCGCAACCCGAAGACAGACGACGAATGGATGTGATGGAGCAAATAACTACTTGCACCCGCTTGGACCGCATCGCCCTGTGGGCGCACTCGTGTTGAGTTGTGTCACCCCGATCGCCCATCCCGCAGCCGCAACTCCAACCGTAAGGATAACGTTGCGCACCAGATGCGCATGACGAACTGGTGGAGGTGGAGCATCGGGCACATTCGTATCTTGCATGCTGGCCCGCTGCACCTCGGGTGGCGTGGACTCAGGTTGAAAACCCGCGGGAGGAATCTCGGAGCTGATCACGACCATCTGTCCGGCGTTGACCAGGACCTGATCCTGCGTTGGTTGCCCGGAATTCTTGACCACCTTCGCATTGCCGATCGGCGTCACCGAGACCTTCCCGGTATAACAGATGACCGTGGTCTTATTGGTCTGGTAGCTCACAAAGAAGTCAGTGCCGATTACGCCAATTACGGCGTTGGGCGTCTTCATCTCGAACTTGCCGTTGGGCTGGGTGACCTTGACGACCTGGCTGCGTACCTTCCCCAAATTCATTTCCAGCGAGGTCTGTTGCGAGGCGGCATCATGCTGCACCACCCGAAGTTCACTGTTCGAACCCAAGCTGAGAATGGACCCGTCCGTGAGCCCGGCGCGCAGACGGCCCTTCTGCTCGGTCTTGAGCAGGTCATTCCATTCCAGAGCGTCATTGACCTTGGCAGGACTGGCATTCCGCGTGGCCGACGGAATCAAAGCCCGAATCTGTCCGGCAGGTTGTCCTCCCGCCTGTGGCGCACACAGCGCAGGCAGTGGCGATAGCAAAAGGCACAGTAATCCAGCAATAAAACCTCTGAATGGAATCAAGTCAGGCCCCTTCCTAACTTTATTTCTTGAGCGATAAGCGATTGTGTCATACGAGAACGGAATGTCAAACGTTACGAGTCGCAGGGGTGACAACTGTGGTTACACGAAGGTACCGACCCCCTCGTTTCCGGATGGGCGCCGTATTAACATTCCCGCTAGACAGGAGTTCTCGAGACTCCTCGCCGCCGAGTGCGTCCCGCAGGCGAGTCTTTGAGGTGGAATGAGCCACTGCCGTTGGGGTCGATTCGCACTGGTTGTCTTCGGCGTTGTATTTTTTCCGCTGATTGCAACTCTGCTGCTCTCGTGCGGCAGCAGCACCGCGCCTCCCAATGCTCCGCCGCCGCCCCCTCTGGTCCCGCTCACTACCGCCGACGTGCAGCAAGTCGTCGAAGATGCCGCCAAGTCGCTGAACGTTCCCATGGTGATTGCGGTGGCCGACCGCGCTGGCAAAATACTCGCGGTGTTTCAAAACGCCGGGGCGCCGGCAACCTCGACCGGCAACTTCGGAGTGGCCGTCGATAGCCAGGAACTCGCCGTCGCACTGGCCCGCAGCACTGCCTTTTTCAGCAACAACCAAGCTCCGCTCTCGAGCCGTACGGTGCGCTTCATCAGTGGGATCCACTTTCCGCCGGGCGTCGCTAACGCCCCCAACGGCGATTTGTATGGCATCGAGAACACCAACCGAGGCTGTCCGCTGAACACCACTTTCTTGCCGGGGGGGAACATCGACCCGGCCCGTTCGATTGACGGTCTCAGTCTTGGGTTAGGCATTATCACCGGCAAGGCTGACACCATGGACAGCGATCCAACCGCCGTGAATCCGGGAGGAGTTCCACTTTTCAAGAACGGGTACGTGGTCGGAGGCGTAGGAGTGGTCAGCACTTCACCCGAGGTAGCGGAGTTCGCGGCTTTTTCCGGCGCGTCCCAGGCCGGTCTGCTCCCGGACCCATCGCAACTGCCCCCGCCGGGAGTCGTCATTATCGGCGGCATTGCCCTGCCTTTCGTAAACCAGACCACTCCCCCGAACGGCATCGGTCCAGGAACTGCGGCCGGCACATATGGGTTAGGACCGCTGAATGGTGGTTTGCCCCCGGACGGGGATCTGGTGGGACCAACGGGCGGAGTTTCTGGTCTGACTCAAAATGACGTGGCGAACATTATCAGCCAGGCAGTGGCCACTGCCGAGATCACGCGCGCTGTGATTCGTCTGCCCCCGAGCTCGCGCACGAGGATGACGATAGCAGTCACGGACCTTGATGGCACGATACTGGGCCTGCACCGTATGCCGGACGCAACCGTTTTCAGCATCGACGTGGCCGTCGCCAAGGCCCGCAATGTTATCTATTACAGCAGTCCCACAGGGACTCCGGACCTTCCCGGAGTTCCGGCGGGCACGGCTGTAACGAACCGTACCATCGGCTTCGGTGCGCAGCCTTTTTTCCCGCCGGGCATTGACGGCTCCGGTCCGGGCCCCTTTTTCAATCTCTACACGTTTGACATCGCGAATCCGTGCACCCAAGGTTCGCAAGCGGTGAACTCCGATCAGAACGGGATTGTCTTTTTTCCCGGAAGCGTGCCCTTATATAAGAATGGAGTGCTGGTGGGTGGTTTAGGAGTAAGTGGCGATGGCGTCGATCAGGACGATTATGTTACCAATGCCGGCGCCCAGGGCTTCGAGGCGCCTGACAATATCCGCGCTGACCAAGTGATCATCGACGGCGTACGCCTGCCCTACTTGAAGTTTCCCCGGAACCCGACCCAGTGATTGGCAATCGAGCCACAACGGTCGCGAGAGGATTGGGATAGAAAGCAGAAGTAAGTAAGAGAGCAGGCAGATACGAAAAAGAGGCGGCCCTTCAAGGAGGCCGCCCCGTATGGCGGACGATCCGCCTTACGCTGCTATAGCGACGTTATGGAAGGTCGAGGTGACGGCTTCAAACGTCTGAACCTTGGGCGTTCCATCGATCATTCTTGCAAGGGTTTTCAACACTTCCGGGTAAGTCGTCGTGTTGTAAGCTTCCGCATTGGCTTTGTTCTCCCACAGACTGATCGCAATTACATCCAAGCTGCTAGGATTTGACAATGTGATTTCGTCCTTGAAGCCCTTCTGCTTGCGAAGCAAAGGAAGAACGTCGTTCTCAAAGGTCCGGGTATAATCGGAAAGCATATTGGATTTCAGGCGAAAAGAGACGTTGCGTGCAAACATATGAACCTCCTAATAAGGTTGTTATCGCTAAGAGGAGAGAACTTCAGATGGGCTGACTTAGTTCAGTGAACCTGAAAGAGGGGAAGGTGGAAGCGACCTCACTTATAACGCTAGTCCTCTGGAACACTATTGTCAAGCTGCCGAACCCTAGGTCTGTGACCGTATGGAGATGTATATCTTGAGGTACTGGTGGAATGAGCAAAAGGGCGGCATAGTGCAGGCATGCGAGCCTACCATC